>Ga0326727_10012470_pt1 | contig 19346 bp, 18 predicted proteins | sample MB2enrmetagenome_FD_207643 | JGI IMG/M metagenome (GOLD analysis project Ga0326727, IMG submission 207643) | Lab enriched peat soil microbial communities from McLean, Ithaca, NY, United States - MB29MY | ecosystem: Environmental > Terrestrial > Soil > Wetlands > Peat | place: USA: New York...
AGAAGGTCAAAGCACGAGCCTGCGGGTTCAGGAATAGGGCCAGATTCCGGATCGCAATCCTCTTTCACCGCGGCGGCCTGTCTATGCTGCCTTCATGCGAACTTTACGACTGACCCACCCTAAACCCTGAAGCCCCAAAATAAGATTAGGTTGAGAAACTAAAGGAGAGAAACTTGGACTCCTCAGATGAACAAAGGCATGCAGACATGTCCTTAAAGATGGGAAGTCTAGTATTAATTTGCTAAAACGTGGTTGGATCGTAATGAAAACGCAGGTTGAAATATGATAACTGTAATTATACCTTCCATTCGAGCAACCTATCTAACTAAGGCACTTGATTCTTTGCTTAGTCAGACATTGGCTCCTAGCAAAATAATTGTTTTTGACGACGGTTCACAGGAAGATATTTTTTCAATTGTATCTCGATATAGTGCTTCTTTAATACAATACATACGAAGCGATACCAACCTCGGTGCCGCAGATCCAACGAAGACGTGGAATGCTTGCTTGAAATATGTAGATACCGAATACGTATGTTTGATCGGGGACGATGACTATGTTTCAGATAATTTTATTGATGAAATAACGAAACTAATCAAGGCTTTCCCTGGTGCGGCGTTGTTTAGAGCCCGCCTTTGTGTAATTGATAAAAATGACAAACCTCTCTATTATGGCTGGAGTCTTCCCGAAATAGAGAAATGGGATGAGTATCTATATTTTAGAACTAAGTACGGGCGTCCACAATCAACTTGCGAATTTGTCGCTAAGGTTGGAGCTTTACGATCTCTAGGTGGTTATGTGTCATTCCCATTAGCTTGGGGGAGCGATGATGCAACTTGGCTTTCATTAACTGCTATTGGTGATGTGGTTTCTACAAATCGAGCATATGGTTATTGGCGACAACACAAGAGCAGCATAAGCAACCAGGCATTCGATAGCAGGAAGAGAGAAGCTTTCGAAAGCCTTTTTTTGTGGGAAACAAAGTTTATTGAGGACCATCCTTCAACTCAAATAGAAAAGGAACTGCTGATTGATGTAATTCAAGCGCGCTTTATCCCGGAAATAACTATGGGCCTTACAAGGGAATCCCTTGTTTTGAAAATTATGAGGGAAATGAGATATTGGATGAAAAATCGTAAATATGAGAAATATATAAGTAACATAAGAAATAAGTCCGTGTTTTAGATTGTCTCGATCTGTGTCAAAGTAGCTCAATATAGTAGGCCTCTAATGATCCGATATTTACCAGCCATCTTTGCTATATGCAAAGGCTGCACGTGAATAAGTATACCAACTTAAAAAAGATTAATTAAGGGGATTTTTCATAAATGAAGCCGAACGTTCTTTTTATATCTCATGAAGCAACGAGAACCGGCGCGCCCTTGTTTTTATTGACCCTCCTTCGGTGGCTAAAGAACAGCGATGCTGTCGACTTCTCCATTTTACTTAAAAACGAAGGTGAACTTAGGCCAGAATTTAAAAAACTGGGTGAAACATTTTCTTTCCAATTCCCCATTAGGTATCCCCCTTCGAGCCTTATTTTTCGTTTGATCAATGTTCTATTTTTCGAGCCTGTCTGTAGGCCGTTATATCGAAGAAGATTAAAAGCAACATTAAAGAGGAGAAAATATTCGCTTATCTATTCCAACACAGTCACTAATGGCGATGTACTAGAGTTCCTAAAAGACTTGAACTGTCGGGTCCTGACGCATATACATGAATTGCAATATGTAATTGATGCTTACGGGAAGGCAAATACCGAGAAAATACTTAAGTATACTGATGTTTACATAGCGGCATCGGAATCCGTAAGAGCGAATTACCTGATAAAGTATTGTATCCAGCCCGACAAGGTGATCCGAGTAAATGATTTTGTTGTTAATACACCGAAAGATGTGAAACCAACTAGAGGATTGGTTTGTAGGGAGTTGGGCCTTCCCGCGGCGGCCTTTATTGTAGGTCTGTCGGGAACGGTTGAATGGCGTAAAGGTCCCGATTTGCTGATACAGCTGGCTTTCTACCTTAAAAAAAACAATCCGGAACTGCCGATTTATTTTCTCTGGGTGGGTCGGTTTGATAATAGTTTAGAAAGAATACAGAGGGAGTACGATCTCGATAAAGCAGGGCTGCGGGGAAGAGTGATTTTCTTGGGGGCAAAAGAAAATGCCGCAGATTATTTTTCATCATTCGATATCTTTGTCCTGCTTTCACGCGAAGAACCTTTTGGGATAGTAGGCATTGAATGCGCATATTTGGAGAAGCCTGTGATTTGTTTTGCGTCTGCCGGTGGAATGTCAGAGTTTGTCGAAAATGATGCAGGCTTCATTGTTCCCTATCTGGATATCGAAGAACTGGCTAGGAATATAATTATCCTGTATCAAAATCCTGAATTAGCAAAGAAATTAGGAAAGCGCGGACGGGAAAAAGTCTTGGATGGTTATACGATAGATAAGCAAGGACCTAATATTCTTGGAGCCATCAATCAGGCGGCATCGATGGGAAAGAATACTTGACCGAAGCTTGAGATGAAAAATTCCAGAGCGTGTTCCCTTGAATGAAATAGCGGTTCAATTCCACGGATGGGGCCACGTCCAGGGAAAAAATCCAACTGTGAATCCTGTAATCGCCTTCTAGTTTCAGTTGGAAAATTGCATCAGTCAAATGTTCATTCCCCTGTTCGAGATTACCGCTCCAATACAAATAAGACTCCAAGGGAAGCAGCCTCGTAAGCTCGAGACCGAAGCGGCCCTGGGGATAGTAGAGGTCGGCGTATAAGACTTCCATTTCCGAACCATTGCCTGCCCCTGCCCCCAAAACCATGCCATCGTTCGTATAACCTTCCAGGATGGACCAGCAGCTGTAAAAATCGCCTCCGACGCCGTATCCATTGATGTTGATAAGGCTTTCCATATTCTGTGTCAGATTTACCATCTCGAAACCGATTCCCAAGACCTTGTCATCGGAGAGCGAGAAAGTCTTTTTCAAACCCACCATGTAGGCCGATTCGTGCTCGGGGTTCAAAAGATAAAGTATTGCGGGATTGCTGAAGTCATTTTTTCCCCATTCGCCATAAAATTCGAAACCGACTTCCGGAAAGAGGAGCCGCCAGGTGAGCGAAACGTGCTGCTTGCTAGAGCCTGTCCCGGCATCCGGACCTGTGCCTGGCCAGAAGGGAATGGCGAAAGTAGAGGGGTTTAGATTGTCCCAATAGGAATAGACCGTGCGTTCGGCCCCAAGGGTCAATTGAGGGAAAAAGACGGGCTGATAGGCCAGAAAAAGCCCTCCGAAGAAACGATCCTCAGGCGTAGGCCAATAATCGGAGTCTTTAAGCTGGCCATAGAGTAATTGCGCTTCAAGGTTTCCTACTGGCGTGGCGAAATTTTGAAGTCCCAGTAGTGCATGGGGAAAGCCCTCGGCATTGGAACTCAAGAGCAGGGGATTGAAGACGGCTGGGCCGGCCCAGAGATTTTCGTCGCCGAACGACAGGTAGACAGGACTCAAATCGTACCTGATCTGCGAGTTCGCGATATTCAAGCGATAGAAAGGTACCAGCCCGAATCTTTGGGGTGCGTCGATATTGCCTCCATCCAGTCCCATGAGCGATTGCTCAGAATTAGCGGATGTAGCCAAAGCGAACGACTCATTCTGGGAAGCCCAGCCTTGCAGCCCCAAGGTTCCGGAAAAGGGGCCCCAAGAGGCTTCGATACCCATGCGTGCCCAGCCCGTAAAACCGACCCCTTTCCAGATGCCGCCTTCATTCATATCGGAAGGAGCGCTGGAATTGTAATAGATGCCTGTTTCTGCAGGTGCCAAGTTCCAGGCTGGAGCGGCTTCTTGGGAGACTTTCTTGTCTTCCAGTTTCCAAGGACCGCAGTCCTGTTCGGCGCGAGCCCCTGAATCCTGGAACATCAGGTTCTTGGGTTTGGCGAGCCCGGCAGTTTCCATCCAGGCCTGATAGCGCCACAGAGGGTCTTCCGGGGAGGGTAGGGTCTGCGCGAAAGCGGCTGAAGAGCACGAGAAAGCCATGATTGCGAAAATGAGTTTCCCGAGCGCCGATTCCTTTTGATGCATTTCCGATACCTCCACAGCCTGATACAGTATGCCATAAACATTTGGAAAAAAATAGCGCTTGTAAAAAGGATGCCTTGCGGATCATGGTTCGGCGGCGACGGTTGGGCGCAAGATAGTGTTATTTTTAGGGAGAAGAATTAGATGAATAATCGCAAAACGACGAGAGCCGCGATGATGGGGAGAAAAATTATCCCAATCATAATACCGGCCGTTATTTTTGTGACTTATTTTTTCTCTGGCCTCTCCATTTATAGGGATTATGGTATTTCTTGGGATGAAGATATTGAACGTTTTTCGGGACTTGTAAGCGCAAAAACGCTATTGCAGACCATCGATAGGGAATTGCCGGAGAAAGTGTTGGGACGGGAAATATCCGAAAGTATTCCGAACGTTTCTCAGTATGGCGACAAATATTACGGTGTCGTTCTTCAGTTTCCGCAGTTGCTGCTCGACCGTTTTAGCGGAAACACACAATCGATGTGGGAAACTAGGCACTTGTTCCTTTTCGTGTTCTATTTCATTTCGGTTGTCGCTTTATTCCTCGCTTTGCAAAAAATATTCGGGAACTGGCTAGTTTCATTGATTGGAACATTGCTATTGATATTAACGCCTCGTTTTTTTGCAGAATCATTTTATAATATCAAGGACATTGGGTTTTTTTCGGCTTTCTCGATTGCTTTTTACTTTCTAGTGCGACTTTTTGAAAAGCCAAGCGTTTTTTCCGCATTTACATTGGGAATTGCCATAGCGTTTGCGTCAGCGGTCAGAATTGTAGGAATGGCACTTCTGCCGTTTGCAATCGGTTTTCTTTTGGCGTCGTCAATGAAAAAAACAATTACATGGAAAAAATTCGGTGTCGAGATGCTTGTGCTATTGGCGTTTTTTTCTGGGTTTTTGTTTCTTTTTTATCCGGCCTCTTGGTCCAGTCCTTTGGTGTTTTTTTATGGCGTAATCGAAAAAATGTCCCACTACCCCTGGGATGGGAATGTCTATTTCATGGGGAAAATATACACCGCGCAGGCCTTGCCTCGATACTATCTGCCGCTGTGGATATTGGTTACCACACCGATAATCGTTTTGCTTCTGTCTTTGCTTGGGATTTTTTATCCACTTTCCAGAAACAAGGAAGCAAAACGGCGATCAAAAAACTCTCTACAAATGGCATGCTGGATCACTAGTTTATCTTTGCTGTTTGGATTCATTTCATATGGGGTCATTGCATCGCCCACTATGTACGACGGATGGAGGCAGTTTTATTTCCTTTATTTGCCGGTACTAGTCCTGGCTGTATTTGGTGCGCAAGTATTATTGAATTTAATAAGCAACTTTATAAACGGCAGAACGCTTGGATCAGTACTCCTTTTAGGACTAGTCGCCATCGGCATGGTCCCATCGCTGATATTCATCGTCGATTCTCATCCTTATCAAAATGTCTATTTCAACGAGATCTTCGGCAAGAAAGCTTTTACCCTTTTCGAGAAAGACTATTGGTGTTTGTCCTATTCTGGCGCATTGCATAAACTGGCGCAGGATGATAAAGGAACGATAATTCCCGTATTGAACGATGGCCCAATGGAGCAGGCGTACGCAATGCTAACCGACAAAGAAAAGGGGAAAATAATGCTGGTGCGGAGCAAAGATGACGCCAAATACTATTTCAATAATTTTCGGGCCGTTCCTTATCGACCAGAAATCGGTGATGAATATTTTAGCATCAAAGTAATGGGTCAAAAAATCTTGAGTGTGGAGAAAAACGCAAAGGTATCCAATTCGAGAACTCTTCAGATGGAACAAGAAAATGAAAAAATGAAGAATATTACATTAGACAAAGTGGATGATCTATTTAATTGATAAAGACTTCCGGGAGAAAAAACATGAAGCCCAATTTAAATAAAACTTATATCGAGGTCCTTTCTCTGGTCGTTCCTTGTTTCAATGAAGAAGAAGCTTTGCCTCGTTTCTACGCTGAAGTCCTCCGGGTAACACAGACTTTGAAGGAGGTGGATCTGGAACTGGTCCTGATCGACGACGGTTCCCGCGACGGGACATTGCAGGTCATGCGAGACTTAGCTTCGAAAGATGCGAGAGTGCACTATCTTTCCTTTTCGAGGAATTTCGGAAAGGAATCCGCCATTCTCGCAGGGTTAAGGGCATCAAAAGGTGACTATGTCGCGCTGATGGATGCCGACCTTCAAGATCCGCCCGACCTGCTGCCATTCATGTACCATGCCGTAGTTTCCGAAGGCTATGACAATGCAGCCGCCCGGCGAGTGAGCAGAAAAGGCGAACCTAAAATACGTTCCTTTTTCGCCCGCCTTTTTTACAAGGTGATCAATCGGCTTTCCCAGACCGAGATTGTCGACGGTGCCCGGGATTTTAGGCTGATGCGGCGGTCCATGGTGGATGCCATCCTGGAGATGCCGGAGTACAACAGGTTCTCCAAAGGCATTTTCGGCTGGGTCGGATTCAATACCAAGTGGTTCGAGTACGAAAACGTCGAACGTGTCGCGGGAACCACGAAATGGTCGTTCTGGAAACTGTGCCAGTATTCGATCGAAGGAATCGTAGCCTTCTCGACCGCCCCTCTCGCTCTTGCCTCGGTAATGGGAATCATGTTTTGCTTTCTAGCCTTTCTTCTCATTGCATTCATTGTAGTCAGAACGGTGCTGTATAAGGACCCTGTAGCTGGTTGGCCTTCGCTGGTTTGTCTGATCACTTTCATAGGCGGCGTCCAGCTATTATCTACTGGGATTATGGGGCAATACCTTGCCAAAATCTATCTGGAAACCAAGAGTCGCCCCTCTTACTTGATCAAAGAAGATTCCCGGAAGGAGTCCTGAAATACGCATTCGGGCGGAGCAGATCCTAAAGGCCGGCCTTGTCGGGGCTGTCGGTACGGGAATCCAATACGGGGTTCTGGCGGTAGGACTTTCCATCGACCGCGGGTTGGCCGTAGCCGGCACGTTTGTCGGCTTCATTTTAGGGGCGGTAGCGAACTATTTCCTTAATAGGTTCCTGGTTTTTGCGACCTCGGAGCCTCATCGGACGGCTTTTGTGAAGTTCTTCACTACAGCTCTTGTTGGATTGGCCCTAACTACCCTCTTGATGTATCTTGGTTCGGTTCTCTTTCGGTTGCCGGTCTGGGGCGTTCAGCTATTCGCAACTGGCATAGTCTTTCTAAACACGTTTTTTATCAACAAACGGTGGACGTTCAAGGATCTTTCGTGACGCTGATAGGGATGAAAAAGAATGGCAAATGATTACAATCATTCTAAAGTGCAGATTGTTTTATACATACTGTATTCCTGGACGCTTTCTTTGCCTCGACGAATTTACCCACGGCGATGGAGAAAAACCCCGCGGGTCAATCCCGTAAAGTATGGTATAATTACTCTTTCGTTTAATAACGATCTATATAATGGATTTGACGATTACAAACGCCGATATTACAAAATGGCTGGCGTCCCAAACCGCTTCGCATTCAGCGAGCCAGCGGAGAGGCCCAAGGCCAGCGAAGACATTATTCATCTGACGAACTGTATAGAATCCACTCCCACTCTTTTGGAAAGGTTCCTTTTTGCGTTGCGGGAATTGGAAAACGACCAAGAGTGGCGCTCCTGCGACTATATTATCAGGGCCAATGCTTCCACCTTCGTGAATCTCGAGATGCTGGACCGCTATTTACGGATATTGCCGCGGAAGAAATGCTATGCGGGGTTCATTTCTTTTCATCGTTATGCCATGGGGACGTGCATAGTCTTTTCCCGGGACGTCGCCGACAGGCTCGCCAGGCTCGACCCGGGCCCTGAAAGGTTTCGCAGCGACGATGTTCTTCTGAGAGACTATATGCTCTCATGGGGAGTGCCTATGCGACCCCTTCCGATGCGCTTTTTCCTCGATGATCGTATCCAATCCGAGGAAGAGATAGCTAAAGCTCTGTCCGAGTATCCTCTGTTGAGGATAAAGAGCCGAGGGAATCGTGAGCTCTATGACATGGACATTTGGAAGAAAATAGCGCTCATAAAAAGGATACCTTAAGTGACGGACGTGAGTGTCATAGTGCCGGTCTATAATGCCGCGCCTTATCTGGGGAAATGCTTGGATTCGCTGGCAAGCCAGACGCTCGAAAACATGGAAGTCATTCTTATAGTCGACGAGGGCACAAAAGATAATTCCGGCGATATTGTCGACGAGTTTGTCGCGTCTCACACTGCTCGTTTTAGCGCTATTCGAATGCCCCATGCTACCTTGGGCGAGGCTCGAAATTACGGCGCGACGCTCGCTCGGGCCGAGTTTATCGAGTTCGTGGATGCGGATGATTATGTAGAGCCTGGCTTCTGTGAGTTGCCTGTCCGGACGGCCAGGCAATCGGAGGCGGACATCATCCTGTTTCGGTCGCGCATGATAACCAAGGAACGTGGCACAGCGCGGATCATAGAGAGCGGTTTCTCGTCCGGCACGGGACCGCGGCAGGCCATGCTGCGGACAACTGTCCTGGCCTGGAACAAGCTTTACCGAAAGAGCTTCGTCGACGCCTCGGGCGGATTCCGCTATCCCTCCTGTTTTCACGAAGACCTCTGCGAGACGCCGAGGCTCTTCGCCAACGAGCCTCGGGCAATAGCGATAGACGACATTCTGTACGACTACGTGCGCAGAGGGGATAGCGCCTCCGGGCTTGCGCCCAACAAGAACGACTTGGACCTGCTGCCTGTCTGTCGAATGCTTTTGAAGTACGCCGAGGAGTATCCGCGCTATGCCTCCGAGTTCGAGTACATAGTAGAGGCTCAGCTCCGAGGACTGTTGGGAGCTTGGAAAGAGAGCCACGGAGACTGGGTCGCCGGAGGGCGGGAGACTGCGCAAAAGCTCTACGAGTCGCTCCGCCCACGCTTCGAGGACAATCCGTACATCATCATGAATCGGCTGGCAAATCCCGGATTCTCGGGAGTCGTATCGTATATGGGACGGGCGGCTAGAGATCGTGCCGTCAAGTCGATCAAGAAGCTGCCGGGATTGTTCTCGATCCTCGAACGCATGAAGTTCGGCATCCGGAAGGAGTAGCGATAGTGATAACTATTGAGCTCTATATTGCCGGCCTCTGCAACCGGATGCGCGCCTTGGATTCCGCGCTTGCGCTGGGGCGGGCGGTCGATACTTCCGTCACGATTGTGTGGACGCTCGATGATTCCTGCAATTGCCGATTTGGCGAGCTCTTCGAGCCATTGCCTGGAGTGGCTGAAGTTTCGACTCGCGATACGCATGGCGAAGTCCTGCAGATGCCGAGACTGGCTCGCATATCGAAGCGTCTGCGTGGCATGCGGCGAACGATACGAAACCGAATGGCAGGGATCCGGACTCTTAATCAGAAAGATACCGTTTATTATACTTCGCGGCCGGAAAAGCTGTTAAGCTTGGCCGCACGGCATGATCTCTACATAGACACCTTCGAGCGCTTTTTCCGAGGGCCCGCGAATTTTGAGGGCTTCAGGCCCGTCGCGGAGATTCGAGATCGAGTGGCGCGCTTCGGCCTCGATGGCAAAAGTTCCATAGGTGTTCACGTTCGGCGCGGCGACAATGACAACTCGCGACAGTTCAGCCCTATCGAAGGCTTCGTCGAGAAAATGCGCGCGGCCGTAGAGGCGGACGCTTCGACGACTTTCTATCTCGCCAGCGACTGCCTCGATGTCGCCGAGTTCATGGAACATGAGTTTCCCGGCCGCATCGCGCGGCAGACTGACAAGAACTATGCCCGAAGCGAGGCGGCGGGAATCCAGCAAGCCTTGGTAGATCTGTACTGTCTGTCTTCCTGCAGGCGCATCATCGGTAGTTTCTGCAGCTCGTTCACTGATGTGGCGAGCGAGTTAGGTCGCATACCGCTGGATGTCGTATACAGATCGTCAGGAAAAACGGCGGAGCTATGAAACGGATCGCAATCATATATCCCTGGGGAGATCCTTCGGCTCTCAGCCAAGGATCGGCGCTGCGCGTGGGCCTCTTGGCAAAGTACCTCAAGACGCAATTCGAGGAAGTGAGACTCCTGTCCATCGGCCAAGAGTGTCGCGGCTTCGACGGAGTCGAGTCGATCAGCTACTGGCCGACGCCCAAGGCCGCCGCTCTGAATACTCTAGCTTCCCTTCCCTACCGGATCGCGCTCTGTGTCCTGACTCGAGGAAGAAGCAAGGGCCGAACCTTCCATCTGCAGCAGTACAGACGCTTTGCGCATAACAGAGAATTCAATGCTCTTCTCCGCCAGACCGTGGCCTGGGCGGACATCCTTCTCGTAGAGTACCCCTTTTTCGCGAAACGAGTCGTTGGAATGGCCAGGCGCATCGGAAAGAGAGTGATAGTCACCGACCACGATGTGCTGTTTATGAATCGCGAGAATATGGCTGCCGGCCGCCTCGCCTACCGCGCGGTGCGCCGCAAGGAGCTGTCGGCGCTTCGGAGCGCCGACTTCGTGGTGTCTGTCTGCGAGGAAGATCAAAGGACATTCCTGGCTAATGGCGTGGAGAGCGTATGCATTCCGCACGGAATAAGCGTTAGGCCCGACCAGGAGGGGAGCATAGACGAATCCGTCGCCTCGGAGTTCGCTCGGCTGAACGGACTCCCTTGGGGAGATCGTCCTATCTGTTCTTTCGTCGGCAGCGGCATATTCCCGAATATGGAGGCCGCCGACGCGATCGAGCGTCTTTCCGCCGAAGTATCCCGGACATGGCCCTTGCCCGACAGTGAGCGGCCCTTCTTCATTGTCGCGGGGCACTGTAAGGGAAAGATGAGTCGAGATGGCTTTTCATCGCTGGGATTCCTCTCGGACTCCGATTTGTCGGCGCTCTACGCCATATCTTCTTTAATCATCATTCCCCTTGCGAGCGGCACGGGCGCATCGCTTAAGACAATAGAAGCCATGGCGATGGGAAAGGTCGTGGTAGGCACGAAGATAGCCTTTCGCGGCTATCCCGTCACCGACGGCGTCGACTGCATAGTGGAGGACGATATCGAGCGCTTCCCTCTGCGGATCGCCGAGGTCTTCCGCGATAAGGACCGGCTGCGGTCGGTCTCCGTTGCGGCCAGGCATTTCGCCGAAGGCTATGACTACAGGAAAGTGTACGCTGCCTATCGCGACCTGATAGTAAGCTGCGAGGCGAGAGCATGAGCGTTCTCGTTTCATTCGTCATGGCTACGCGAAACGACGATCCGAGCTTTCTCGCCCAGGCTATCGAGAGCATAAAAGCCCAGACCTACACCGACTGGGAGCTTGTCGTCGCGGACGACAGCGACCGAAAGGATACGATCCGAGTCCTCGATTCCTATGCCGCTGAGCTGGGAGAATCGAGGTTTCGGCTTCTGCGAAGCGGCCGCCCCCTCGGATTGCCCCGATCCATAAACCGCGCCCTTGCAGCCGCTCGCGGACAGCTCTTCGCGAGAATGGACGGGGACGACCTGTGCCTCCCCGACAGGCTCGAAGCTCAGGTCGCCTACTTGATGGAGCATCCCGACGTCGGCATCGTCGGTTCGGACATCGAGATAGTCGACGCCGACCTCAGACATCTGTCGACGCGGCAATATTTGAAAAGCGAGCGCGACATAGTCCGCCTAAGCTTCATCCGAAATCCTCTGGCGCAGCCGACCGTCATGATACGCAGGTCGGTCCTGGATCGCATCGGTCCCTATGACGAGAAGTGCGAGCGCGCGGAGGACTACGAGCTGTGGCTCCGGGCCATCAGGAAGTCGGTGAAGCTGGCCAACATGGACCGCGTACTTCTAAAGTACCGCGTCTCGGAAGTCTATTCGAATAAACGAGACAAGAGAAACTGGAAATACGGACTCTACGGCAAGGTCAAGAACTTCAACGCCCGTCATCCACTGTACTCTCTCGTGGGCATAGCCATGAGCTTCGTCTTTCTCATCGCCCCGGGAAGGCTCATCGATCGCCTGTACCGATGGGACCATGCGTCTCCGCTACTATATAAAGGAAAGCGAAAGAAGGAAGACGAAGCATGAAGAAGTACTTAGTCGTCGGCGGCGCAGGGTTCATCGGCTCTCACTTGGCCGCCGCGCTCGGTGCCGAGGGCGCTGACATTACTATTGTGGACGACCTTTCCCTCGGAAGGGAATCGAATATACGGGAGCTCCTGGACTCGCGCAAAGCGAGACTCGAGAAGCTCGATATCGGGGCCGAAGGGACGGCCGAGAAAGCCTTCGCCGACTTCGGCCCTTTCGACGCTGTCTTCCATCTGGCCGCCAACTCGGACATCGAGCGGAGCTCCAAGAACCCTGTCATCGAGTACGAGCGGACTTTCATGACGACGTACCGCATACTTGAGGCTATGCGCCTGCACGGCTGCAAGGAGCTTGTGTTTTGCTCCACCTCCGCCATCTATGGCGACAAGAGCGGGCGCGAGACTGCCGAGTCCGATGGCCCCTATCTGCCGATATCGTACTACGGCGGCGCGAAGCTTGCGAGCGAGGGATTTATAAGCGCCTATGCGTACATGAACGACATCAGGGCTGTGGTCCCGCGCTTCCCCAACGTGGTGGGAGAGCACGCTACCCATGGCGTCATCTACGACTTCATCAAGAGGCTGAGAGACAATCCGCGCGAGCTGAGGATCCTAGGAAACGGCGAGCAGGAGAAACCTTACCTCTACGTAAAGGACCTGGTGGACGCCATCCTGACGATACGGAGCAAGGCCGCCGAGCGCGTGGCGATCTACAACATCGGCGCCGAGAGCCGGACCAAAGTCAAGGACATAGCTCGGATCGTAGTCGAGGAAATGGGCCTCAAGGACGTCGAGTTCAAGTTTACCGGAGGCATAGGCGGCTGGAAAGGCGACGTGCCTAAGTTCGGTTACGATCTTGCCCGTCTACATGACCTGGGCTGGAAAGCTCAACACAGCTCGGATGAGGCTGTACGCCTCGCCGCGCGGGGCATCCTTGAGGATTTTAAATGATTATCACCCAGACCCCCCTGCGCGTCTCCTTCTTCGGGGGCGGCACGGACCTCCCGGGCTTCTACGAGAAGCATGGGGGCGCGGTGCTCAGCACCACCATCGACAAGTATATCTACATCATCGTGAAGCCTCGCTATGATGATTTGATAGTGCTGAATTACTCGGAGCGCGAGAGCGTAGAGCGCGTCGCCGATATCAGGCATAACATCTTCCGGGAAGCACTCAGGTATACTGGCGTTGATCGCGGCGTGGAGATTACCAGCATAGGCGACATCCCTTCGAGCGGAAGCGGGCTCGGCTCCTCGAGCTCGTTCACGGTCGGCCTGCTCAACGCCCTATACGCCTACCTAGGCGATGCCAAGGGGCCGGCCGAGCTGGCCGCGGCCGCCTGCGCCATCGAGATCGGCGTACTTGGAGAGCCTATCGGGAAGCAGGACCAGTACGGGGCCGCCTTCGGGGGCTTTAAGCGCTTCATCTTCCATAGGGACGGCGCGGTCGAGGTCCAGGGCCTGCGCATAGGCCACGAGCCGCTACTCGCCCTCCAGAGATCGTGCCGCATGTTCTATACGAATCGCGCCCGGAAAGCCGCGAGCGTGCTGCTCGACCAGAAGGCCCGCATCGACGACACCAGCGACTCTTTAAAGCTCATGGCCAAGATGGCCTACGACGCCGACGATGATTTCCTGAGCGGCAACGTAGCGGCGATCGGCGCCAAGCTCAATCTTGCATGGCTCGAGAAGAAGAAGCTGTCGAACAAGGTGAGCGACGCCGGGATCGATTCGATTTACGATGCCGGTATAGCCGCCGGGGCCTACGGCGGCAAACTTCTCGGCGCGGGCGGCGGCGGCTTCTTCCTGTTCCTCTGCCCGCCGGAGCGTCTGGCTGACCTGAGGATGGCTATGGGCTCGCTTAAAGAATTGCCCATTACGTTCAGCCATTACGGAACGAAAATAATGTACAGCTTCGAGGAGAAGGTGTACCCATTGGCCTAGGCCGGGGGAAGGTGCTCTATGAACATAGCTGTGATCGGGACGGGCTACGTTGGCTTGGTTACCGGGACCTGCTTCGCCGATAGCGGCAACGACGTCGTCTGCGTCGATATCGACAGGGCGAAGATCGATCTGCTCAACTCGGGAAAGGTCCCCATCTACGAGCCCGGGCTCGAGGAGCTCGTCGCGCGCAACCGCGAAGAGGGCAGGCTCAACTTCACCACGGACCTTTCCAAGGGAGTTTCCGAGGCCCAGATAGTCTTCATCGCCGTGGGCACGCCCATGAGCGACGACGGCAAGGCGAACCTGTCCTATGTCTTTGCCGCGGCCAAGGAGATCGGGCGCTCTATCACGGGCTACGCGGTCATCGTCGACAAGTCCACCGTGCCCGTGGGCACCGCCGACGAAGTCAGGGCCGTCATCGCTGCCGAGACGCGGCAGGAGTTCGACGTCGTTTCCAACCCCGAGTTCCTCAAAGAGGGCACCGCCATCAATGACTTCATGAAGCCCGACCGCGTGATCGTGGGCGGCGATTCGAAGCGGGCCATCGACCTGATGCGCGAACTCTACGAGCCTTTTCTTCGGACTTTCAATCCTCTGATCGTCATGGACATCCCCAGCGCCGAGATGACCAAGTACGCGGCGAACTGCTTTCTCGCCACTAAAATATCCTTCATCAACGAGATCGCGAGGCTCTGCGAGGCTTCGGGCGCCGACATCTCCCTCGTGCGCGAGGGCATCGGCGCGGACCGCAGGATCGGCTACGAGTTCCTCTTCCCGGGCGTCGGCTACGGCGGCTCCTGCTTCCCCAAGGACGTGCAGGCCCTCATCGCCACGGGCGCTAGGCTGGGCATGGACACGAAGCTGCTACGCGCCGTGGAGGATGTGAACTGTGCCCAGAAGTCCCTCCTCGTCGAGCACCTGCTATCGTATTACAAAGCGCCGGACCATCCTGGATCTTTGTCCGGCAAGACCTTCTGCCTCTGGGGCCTAGCATTCAAACCGCAGACCGATGACATGCGGGAGGCCCCTTCGCTTACGATAATCGATCGCCTTACTGGTCTCGGAGCACGGATCAAGGCTTTCGACCCCGAGTCCATGGGCGAAGCGCGCAAATACTTGGGTGACCGGATCGAGTACGCATCCGGCCCCTATGAAGCCGCCGAGGGAGCTGATGCCCTACTTCTTGTGACCGAGTGGAACGCCTTCCGCCGCCCCGCCTGGACCAAGCTTAGGGCTTCGATGCATGGACGCGTGATCTTCGACGGTAGGAACATCTATTCGCCTGGTCGCGTGAAGGCCGAGGGCTTCGACTACTACGGCATAGGACGGAAGTGAAGGCGCTGTATGAAGCGTTTGAATTCTACTTCATGTACCTTTTTAGCTCTTCGTAAAAGTTTTCCCTCGTTCCGGCCATGATGACCACGACGATTTTCGCGGCTTCCTCGTAGATACGGTACGCTATTTCATAGTTCGTCTTGTTGTAGAAAACATCGTAGCACCAGATCCCCGCAAGGTCGCCTTTTTTCTGCTCCCCTATCGATGGCTCAACGGCGATTTTTTCGAGGGCGGATCTAAACGCATCTTGCAATCCCTTTTCCCGGATTTTCTTGAAGTACCGCTCCGCCGGTTTGAGGTATCGGAGTTCGTACATCATTTTTTCGCCGTACTGAAAAGGTCATTGATAGACCGCTTCCCTGCGCCTGACTTTGCCGCTTCGTCGGCTTCCTCGATCATCTTCTGGACGGCCGGCCGAACTTTCTTCGTCTGGTCCTTGAATTTGGCAAGGAGTTCCTGCCCGGACAGCCCCTGTGCAACGAGATCAGCCAGAATTTCCTCGGAGAAATCCGATGGCCCATCGCGGAGCGGACGGATAAAAATCCCTCCGTCCTGGAGTATGCATTCGGCATCGGATTCAAAGCCAAGCGATTCATAGTATTTTTGAGGGATCGTGAACTGGCGCTTTACGGATATGGTGACGTGTTTACGTTCGACTGCTTGGTGCATGAGTAATCTCCTTCCTTGTATATGGATAACAAGGAAACAAGGAAAAGTCAAACTATTTCTGACTAATTATTAGCGTTGATGGCTATGCCTCTCTCAATTTTTCCACTAGTCTGAACACCGTATGATCACATCGAGACCTACTACGCGAGCGGACTAACGGTTTTGCCTGCGATTCGGTATATCGATGAACATAAAGCGAGACTCAACATGAACAAGGTGCTCGTGACCGGCGCTGCCGGTTTCCTCGGCTCCAATCTCTGCGACCGGCTCCTTTCGGAGGGCTGCCTCGTCGTCGGCATGGACAATTTCTACACGGGAGAGAAGGGCAACCTCGCCCACCTCGCGGCGAACGATCGTTTTTTCTTCGTGGAGTGGGACATCCGCGATCCTCTTCCCGGAAACGAGGCGCTCGCGGGCGTCGACTCGATATTCAATATGGCCTGTCCCGCCTCGCCGCCGCACTATCAGCGCGATCCCCTCTATACGCTCGACACGAGCTATCTGGGGGTGAAGAATCTCTGCGAGTTCGCTCGCGCGAAGGGCGCGCGCATCCTTCAGGCTTCGACGAGCGAGGTCTACGGCGACCCCGTTGTGCATCCTCAGGTCGAAAGCTACTGGGGCAATGTCAACTGCTTCGGAGTGCGTAGCTGCTACGATGAAGGCAAGCGCGTAGCGGAGACTATCCTCCTCGAATACCGACGGAAGTACGGCCTCGAGATCAAGGTGGTCAGGATTTTTAACACGTATGGTCCCCGCATGCGCGCCGATGACGGCCGCATCGTGTCCAACTTTATCGTTCAGGCCCTGCGCGGCGAAGACCTGACCGTCTACGGTGACGGAAGCCAGACGCGGTCTTTCTGTTATGTCGACGACCTTATCGACGCCTTGGTCCGTATGATGAAAAGCCCGGCCGACTTCATCGGGCCCGTGAACATCGGCAACCCCGGTGAGTTCACCGTGCTCGAGGCGGCCAAGCTTATTATAGAGAAGGCCGGCTCGCGCTCGGGCATCTGCTTCAAGCCCTTGCCTTCGGACGACCCGACCAAGCGAAAGCCGGACATCTCGCTCGCCAGACAAAAATTGGGATGGGAACCGCGAGTCCCGTTCAAGGATGGGGTCCTCAGGACGATCGATTACTTCAGCGCGATCTGAAAGCTGAAAGGGGTGGAAATGGCGATACCGAGAGTGCTCTATCAGACCTTCAAGACCTATGCCGGAATACCGTTGTCGACCCGTCTCCAGATGCGCTTTGAGCGCCTACATTGCCTCGGTTGGCGTTACGAGTTCTACGACGACGACAGGATCATCGAGTTCTTGCACAGGGAATACGGCGGGGACGTCGTCCGCGCATACGATAGACTGGCCATCGGCGCGAACAAGGCCGATTTCTTCCGGTATGCGGTGCTGTACAAATATGGAGGAGCCTACCTCGACATAGACAGCCAGATTACCGCGAGGATGGATACTTTTGTAGAACCGGAAGACAGAGCCATCATCGCCCTGGAAGGTAATCTGCGGTTTTTCGTGCAATGGGCGCTGTTCTATGAGGCCGGCCATCCCTTCCTTGCGAAGACGCTCGATCTCATTATCGACAATATCGCGACTAATCGTTTCCCTTGCGACGGCCACAGCATGACTGGCCCCACGCCTTATACGCAGGCCATAAAGGAAGTCATGGCCGGTTCTCCTTCCGTCTCTTACCGGCAGATGGACGTCGATTACCATCCAATGCTCAGTTTTTCGCGGCCACATCAGAGGACGCTGTACGAGCAGGGCGGCCATTGGAGGGATAAGCAGGCGGGCGGGGTTCTGAAGGGGTAAGCCTTGCATATAGTCAAGATAAACGGCGGCCTGGGGAACCAGATGTTCCAGTACGCCTTCGCCTTGGCCCTCGACGCCAGGTACGGCGATGCGGCCCTGGACCTATCGTGGATCCGCTCCGATCCCGCGCATAACGGCTACGAGCTCGGACGGCTCTTCGACGTACGCATCCCCGAGTGCGATGAGGCATCCCGCGCAGCACTGTCGAACGTCGATCCAGGCATCGCAGGCAAGGTCCGGCGGCGTCTAGGCTTAGTGCCACGATCGCAGGTCATCGAGCGCCGCAACGGCTACGATGAGAGATATCTTGAGATTTCGGGCGACCGCTATTTTTCCGGATATTGGCAGAGCTATAAGTATTCCCGGGACATCGAGGGCGAGGTCCGCTCCTCTTTCACTTTCGCGCCGCCCCTCTCCCCTAAGAGTGAGGCCTTCCTTGCCCGCTCGGCCGATCAACCCCTCATTGGCGTGCATGTGCGCAGGGGCGACTATCTCTCCTATCCTCGCTATGCGAAGGTCTGCGGCGAAGCCTATTACTCCGCCGCCTTGGTCCGCGCGGCCACTTCGGCCGCCGACCCCCTTGTCGTTTTTTTCTCGGACGATCTCGATTGGTGCCGCGATAGACTGGCTCCCTCGGGCGAGGCCGCGTACATCGATTGGAACCGAGGCCCTTCCAGCTACGAGGATATGAGGCTGATGATGGCCTGCGACGCTCTGGTGATTGCCAACAGCAGCTTCAGCTGGTGGGGTGCCTGGCTGGGGGAGCGCCCAGGAAGGAAAGTCATTGCTCCGTCCCGGTGGCTCGGCGGGAGAGCCCGTGACAATCCGGACATAATCCCACCCGAGTGGACTAGGATTTAAAGAGAGCGATCGCCCTTTATCAGCTCCACGCACTCGCGGAGGCCGCAGGCGGTTACGCTCTTGCCGAGCGGATAGCTGCCTTCGATGAGCCCGACGACGTAACTGTGCTCGGGTACAATGTCCTCCAGGGCTGAGTAAAAACCTCTTGTCGGGCTGGGGGCGCTCGAAGCCTTGCATTCGAATGCGAGGATGCGCGAGCTCCGCTCCAAGACCAAGTCGAGTTCGGCGCCGCCGGAGCTGCGGTAAAAGGAAGGCCGCCAATCGGGGAAAGAAGAGCAGAGCGTCTCTACGCAGAAGGCTTCCCAGCTCGATCCGAAGTCCGGATGACCGAGCAGGTCATTGACCGAACCCAGACCGAGAAGCGCATGGCAGAGGCCGGTATCCCTGATATACAGCTTGGGCGCCTTGACCAGGCGCTTCTTCAGGTTGCCCTCCCAGGGCGGAAGCAGCCGCACGAATAGGGCCTCCTGCAGAAATTCGAGTCGCGAACGAACGGCGGGCCCAGACAGATCGAGGGAGGCGCCGAGCTTGGCCGCGTTGAGTACCTGGGCTTGCAGATGCGCGCACATGCTGAGGAATCTTTCCATAGCTACAGAGGCGATCCTCGATCCAAGCATCGGCAAGTCCCGTTCGACGATGGTTTTAAGGA
>Ga0326727_10012471_pt1 | contig 19344 bp, 20 predicted proteins | sample MB2enrmetagenome_FD_207643 | JGI IMG/M metagenome (GOLD analysis project Ga0326727, IMG submission 207643) | Lab enriched peat soil microbial communities from McLean, Ithaca, NY, United States - MB29MY | ecosystem: Environmental > Terrestrial > Soil > Wetlands > Peat | place: USA: New York...
GCAGATATGAGAAGCGCCCACTGTGGCAGCTCCCGGCCGTTCGACTGGAGAGGTCGGACGGCCGGGCCTTAATGCAACGCTAAGAAATTGCGATCGCGCCAGCTTACTGGAGCATTTGGAGCGTCGCTTGGGAGACTGAGTTGAACGTAGTTACCGACTTGGCGTTGGCGGAATAGGCCTGCTGCGCCTGAATCAGCTTGGCAAACTCAGTCGCGACATCAACATTGGACATCTCAATCGAGCCACCGATAATTGTTCCCCGCCCGCCAGTTCCGGCTATTCCGATCACCGCGGAACCAGAGGAAGCGCTTGCCGCGTAGCTGTTATTGCCGGTGGCGACTAGCCCTTGGGTATTCGCAAAGGAAGCCACCGCAACTCGTCCTAGCGCCACCGTTTGGCCGTTGGAGAAGGTGCCATTAATGGTCCCATCCGTGCCCACAGCGTAGCTGGAAAGCGTGCCGGGCGCGAGGCCGTCTGTGGAGGTGGCGCTGGTTGAGCTTGACAGCGAGTTCTGCGTAATCGTAGGATTTGCTGCCGTTCCAAAAGGCCCCGAGATCGCCAGATTAGCGGCTCCGTCGGCGAGGCCCGTAATGGCGATTGGAACCACATTCGTCGTGGAGGTCAACACGCCCGAGGCGTTGAAGTTCAGCGTGCCCGATCCCACTGTGGTGGTAGTGCCCACTCCACCGGTCAAATCGGCTGATGGCACGGAAACTGTGTAGTCCCATGTATTTGCAGCTGTCTTCGTATACGAGACAGTGAGGCTGTGCGTCTGCCCCAGGGAATCGTAAATCGGCAGCGAACTGCTGGTCGCCGCAGCGCCGATGGCGGTCTCGGAATTCAGATTGGCCGTGATATCAACCGTCGTGCTCGCCGCAGCCGGACTGGTAATACTCGTCACTTGCAGCGGTTGCAGCGCAGCCGATGTGTTCACAACTCCGTTGACCGAAGGATATCCCAGCATTAGTTCCCCACTTGGAGTAATGAGTTGTCCCGCGCTGTTGGTCGTAAAATCACCTGCACGCGTATAGTCCTGCGCGCCAGTAGAACTCTGCGTGACAAAGAATCCGTTTCCCGAGATCTCCATGTTCGACGCCGTGCTTGTCGTATTCGAATCCCCCTGGCTGAAATCGGTGACCGTGGAGGAAACTGCCACGCCAGATCCCGTCTGAATCGGATTGCCGTTGCCGCTCACTGTGCCAGCCTCTGAGAAGATGTCGGCGAAGGTCAGACTTTGGTCCTTGTAGCCCGTCGTATCGACGTTGGCCAGGTTATTGGAAATGGTCTGCAGGTTTGCCTGTGCAGCCGTAAGTCCGGACAGAGGTGAAGAGAAAGATCCCATTACTTGCCTCCTGTAGTCTTGTTGGCCGAGCCGGAAAAGCCAATGGGCGCGGCGTTGATGGTTGAGTTGATCGATGACAATCCCGCGCCGGAAGTGGCGTAACCAATGGGCATCAAAGTGTTCGGATCAAAGGGCAACTGGTTTGTAGCCGTTGATGCAACCGAAGGAGCAAGCGTGCTGGCAGCGCTGCCGCTTGCTGGGTTAAGAGCAGCAACGCTGGCCGCCGCTCCCACTCCTCGTGCTGCATTCGTCGTTGTTCCAGTCGTTGAAGTTGAGGAACCGCTCACGGACTGATTGATGCTAATCAGCTGATCCAGCTGATTCAGCGAGATCATCTGGCCGACCATCGCTGTCGGATCCACCGGAGCGGTAGGATCCTGATTCTGCAATTCCTGCGCCAGAAGACTCAGAAAGGTGGTGCCCAGATCCGTACCGGCGTTGGAGGTGCTGCTGCTGGAGTTTGACGTGCTGGCAGCGCTGGCTTTGGAACTGGCAGCTTTTGCCAGTCCGCTGCTGGCGCCTGGCGTCAGGCTGTTCAAGACCGTTGGCAACGTATAGTTTGCTGAAACACTGCTCATAATCGTCTCTCCTCAAATGCGTTCTTGTTCTTGAATCCCTCTAGACTCTGATGTCAATCCTGGTATTTCCGCTTACATAGCCGGTTGTCGCAGTCGCAACCACCGGGGATAACTGGCTGTCCACAGTGTTGTTGCTTATGTAGCTTGCAGCCGCGGACCTTGATTGTTGCCCACCTCCGCGCGATTGGTCATAGGAGCTATTGGCCATACTGCCGGACGTATCTGCTCCCTGTCCTGTCGCTGTGCTGTTCATGTCAATGCGCACATTCACGGTCTGACTGCTGCCCAACCTCGCTTGCATCTCCGGCAATTGCGTGGAGATGATCTTGGCCAATTCGCCGTGGTCCAGCGATATCTGCGCCGTGATCGCGTCCTTGCTCGCCGTCGTGCTGATCGAGATATTGCCGAACTCCTCCGACCGCATGCCGACCCGCATCTCGGACTGTCCCATGGTACTGATCAGCTTCGCTGTATTGATGGCCGGCGCTGCCTGCGGCACGCCGTCCGGAACGGAAGCGGAAGCGAGCGGAGATCTGGCGGCGACAGAAGCGACGCCCGCGTGCTGTGAAGCGCCCTGCATAGAAGCAGCACTGACTGTGCCTTGAGCCTGAATCAAAGCTGCGGCTGGATGATTTGCAACATTCATCTGCACAGGAACAGCGTTTTGTCCCCGCAATGAAGCGTCGCTCTGGCTCTGATCCGCCGATGGTGTGGTCCGTTGCGCGCCCGTCTGAGTGCTGGATTCCTCGCCAGTAATCTCTGCGTGTTTCTTCGATCCGGTAGCGTCGCTGGTCGAATCCTTGTTCGAATCCTTCGATTCTGTCTTGCCACTTGCTGCGGACGTAACCGATTGCTCTGCATTCGATACACTAGCGCGATTCGTCCCCGCCAATCCATCACCCGCCCTCTTCACTGAAGCAGGCTGATTGGCCATACCTGTGGAAACGTCGGCATTTGTCACAGGCACAATCTGATGAGGCGCGATCGCTAGCGGGATTGCTTGATTTACCGGCGCATTACTCGCTCCAGAAGCAGTACCCGCCCCCGCGGATGCTCCATGCGCGACCTGCACTGGAATGGAATTTGTACCACGAAAGGCGTTCGAGGCTGCTTTCTGAAAGGTATTCAGGATCGAATCCTGCGCGGTAGCGTCTGAAAGGTCACTTGGACCCGCATTCGCCACGGTGTTAGTGGCCTCGTTCGCGCCACCATTACCAGCACTGTTTCCTTCTGCTGTCGGCTCCGCCTTCGAAGCGATCCCGAAGTTTGATACGCCGGCGTCCATCGTTCCCGCCAATCCATCGCCCGGCGTCTTCGCTGAAGCAGTCTGACCGTGCAGGGTTGCCATTGCGACCGCCTGATTTGTCAGGACACTGCTCTCCGCAAAAGCAGAAGCCGTCCCTTTCCCAACTTCATCCACGGTCGCACTCGACGATACGTCTGAAGCGCTCTTCGCGCCAACGGTTGGATGCTCGCTGGAACGCTCACCCGCCTCCAGGCTGGTTGCCCCACCCGCGTCAAGATCACCAGCGCTCCTCCCGGCATCGGATAAGGACACACCGGGCGTTTCAACGTCCTGAATACCGGTGCCAGAAGCTATCGATGCGGTCTGCGGCAAGGCCTTTCCGGGCCGAGTTGCGCTCTGCAGCACGTTCTCCGGTTGGGCACTCATTTGGGTCGTACCATCCGTACTTGCGACGGCGTCCTCAGAGGACAATTGCGGCGTGACGCCATCTGCAGCGGTCGCTTGCGCTTGCTGCGTTGCCACGCCTTGTTCCGGCCGGACCACAAATTGAGAAAGAACCGGTGACTTTGCCTCTACACTCTGGTCAACTAAGTTATTTGATTTAGCATCTTCCGATGCGGGTTTCTTCCTGCTCGCAGTTTTGCTGCTTCCGTCTTTCGTGCTATCGGTATCCGGAATTGCTTTTGAGAAAGCAGAAAGTGATTCGCTGAATGCCTGTTGAGGCTGTTCAGAAGTCTTCGCTGCCGCCGCACCGCCGGTGCCGCTTTGCGCGAAAGATGCCATTTCGATATGGGCTGCCAGAATCACGCATATCTTATTGCACCTCGTGTGCCAAACATCTCTCGTCTATCGCCTGCAGAATGGAATTGCTTTCCATCTTAGAATCAACATCTTATACTCAGCATGTTTCCGTGTTTCACAGCCCGCCGCGCCAAACCGGCAAAGTTTGCCGGATCATGCATAGGCAAGAATTGCCGGGTTCCAGCACAGAAAGGTTTTCCAATGGTCCGGCGAAACAGAAACTCTGCCGCGGCTCCATCCTTGCAAAAATAAAACTCTCTCGCATAGAACGATCAATTGCGACCTCGCCTGGAAATGAAGATGTCATCCGAGACCTTCTGCTCGATATGCGTCATATCCAATTCGTAGGCCCTGCGCCGTTCTTCGCACATATCGGCGAGCACCTCGCGATCCTGCCGCGCCTTGGAGTAGACGGCGAGCTGCCTCTCTCGCAATTCCTCCAGCTTTTTCATTTTCTCCTGAAGGCCGCTCCTGTTTTGCTTGAGTTCCTGCAGTTCTCCGTATGCCGCATGAATCTTCTGCCCGATAACAGGCTTGAAGAACCCGGTGCAGCGCGCCGCATCCGACTCCGCAATTCTTGCTTCAATCTGCGCGAGGGCTTCGCGAGTCTGCGCGATCTCCTGCAGAATACTCTGCAGCATGCGTTCTTCTTGTTCTTCAAGAATCCCGCGAACATGAAGCACCGTATCTAGCGAAAACTGGAAGCCCATATTAGCTCGGAATCTCTAAAAGAGATTTGATGGCATTCGGAAAGGCAATGATATCCTCGGGGCGCTGGCATAGAAATGCGTTTAACTGCGGCATGACCTCGACCGCGCGATCGAGCGTTGGATCGGCGCCTTTCTGGTAAGCTCCAATCCGAATCAAGTCCTCAGAACGGGCATGAGACGCCATCAGAAGACGAAGGGCCTTGGCCTTTTCCATGTGCTCCTCAGAAGTAATACTCGGCATCAATCGGCTCAGGCTCTCGAGGATCGAAATCGGCGGATAGTGGTTTCTCATCGCCAGGTTTCTGTCTAGAATCACGTGACCGTCGAGCAGAGATCGCACGGTATCTGCGACTGGATCCTGCTGATCATCACCTTCCATCAATACGGTATAGAACGCAGTGATGCTGCCAGTCTTGAAACACCCAGCTCGCTCCACCAGACGTGCAAGCAGATTAAGCACCGAAGGCGTATATCCCTTCGCCGTCGGTGGCTCCCCGGCCGAAAGGCCGATCTCGCGCTGTGCCATTGCGAATCGGGTCACCGAATCAACAACCAGCAGAACATTCTTGCCTGTGCTCGCGAAATACTCGGCAATGGCTGTTGCCGACAAGGCCGCGCGCAACCGCAGAAGAGGAGATTGATCGGAAGTGGAAACCACTACGACAGAGCGCTTCCGGCCTTCCTCGCCGATAACTTCCAGGAACTCTCCAACTTCGCGCCCACGTTCGCCGACCAGCGCAAGGACTGTCATGTTGGCGCTTGTGCCCCGCGCCATCATTCCCAGCAGCGTGCTCTTGCCAACACCGCTACCACCAAAGATGCCAACCCGCTGACCGCGGCCGCAAGTCACAAAAGCATCAAGGGCGCGAATGCCACAACCAAGCGTCTCGCGAATCGGCACCCGATCAAGCGGCAGCGGCGCAGAGCCATCCACCCACACCGTCCGTTCCCCCCGATATTCCCCTTTGGAATCGATCGGCGCGCCGGTAGCATCGATGACTCTGCCCAGCATATCGTTGCCAACCCGGATCGATGGCCGCGCCCCCCAGGCAACTATCTCGTCACCGTAGCGGATGCCCTGCGGATTCTCCACTGCCATGGAAAGCAATGTTGACCCGCGAAAGCCTATCACTTCACCCGAGTATCTTCTGCCGTTTGAGTTGGTAATCTCACATGACTCGCCCACGGAGCAAAATGGCCCTTCGGACTCGATCAGGTTGCCCACGACCTGCAACACCCGGCCATGCCAACGAAGGGTCGATGCCCGCTGAAGGCGATCAAAGTAGGGAGCAAGTACGCCTGCGGTAGTCACTTGATCACAGGCCTTTGCGCCAGCAGATCAAAGAACCCCTGCTCAACCTCTTTCAGTTGCGCATCGATGCTGAAGTTAGCCGAACCAAGACTCGTTTCAAGAACGCAATCATCAAGCCCCAGCTTCGCATCATCGACAACCGTAATAGCTGAGCCATTCTCTGAATCCAACAGGTACTCGCGCCACTTCTTTAACTTGTCCGGCGCAACGCGAACCGTCACACTCGACACATCGTGCAATTTCTCCACAGCGACGCGGACCAGTGCCGCTACCAGCATCGGATCAACTTGGGCTTCACGATGCAGTATCTTTGCCGCAATGGCCAGGGAAAGTTGAATCACATCAGACTCAACGCTCGAAAAGTACTTCTTCTGTTCCTCCTGGAATAGTTCCAGTGCCTTCCGTATCCTGGACGCTTCCGCTGCCGACCTCGCTTCATACTCCTTCCGAAGGACTTCCTCCGTTTCCGCCACTGCCGCCGCTCGAGCGCGATCTATCGCTTCCTTGAGTTCCTGCGCCTGCAAGTCCCGTACCCTCGGCTGCATACTCTCTTGTGCTTTTTTGCGCTCGGCCGTCATGGTTTCGTCTACGTCTGGAAATGCAGGCGCACTCATGTCCTGATACGGAAACGATGAAATCGGGATCTCGAATTCATGTTCTGCTGCTTCACTAAACGAGAAATTCATCATTCGCCTCGTCCTTCAACACGATTCTTCCCTCGGCTTCAAGCTGCCGTGCAACCGCGACAACCTCATTCTGCGCTTTTACTACATCCTTGCTTCGAACAGGTCCAAGCATTTCCATATCCTCTTTGAGCATTTCGACGGCTCTTGTCGACATTGTCCGGAAGAAGTGGTCCTTCAATCCCTCGTCCGTTCCCTTCAGCGCCATGGCAAGCGTCTTCTTGTCAACCGCTCCCAACAGCTCCCGAATGTGCACCTCTCCAACCTGTAGAAAATCCTCAAAAGTAAACATGAGGTTGCGAATGCTAACGGCAAGTGTTGGATCTTCGTTCTCGATGTTTTCGAGAATCTCCTGAGCCACACTGGCATCGATGCAGTTCATGATATCTGCCACGCTCTGGAACCCTGAATAGGTCCGCTTGCCCTGTTCCCCAACGGTCTTCAGTTTCTGGCTGAGCAGAATCGACACCTTCTCTGCCATCTTGGGCGAAAAGCGGCGAAGATTCGCCAGTCTCTTGACCGCTTCGGCGCGAACCTCATTCGGAAGGCACATGAGCAGCATTGATGCCTGGTGATCGCCGAGTTGGCCAAGAACAAGAGCAATCGTCTGCGGGTGTTCGTTTTCGAGGAATCTCGCGAGCTTCTGCGGATCAGCCCGCTGTAACGATTCCGCTGGTTTCAGTTCCCTCGCCTTGGTTAGCCGCTCCAGTACGCCTTCCGCCTCGTTTTCCCCAAAGGCCTTGACGAGCAGCCGTCGCGCGAGATCATACCCTCCCTGAAGCAGGTAATCCTGCGCCTGGGTCATCTGCTGGTATTCTTCGATAACGCCGATCGACAATTCCACTGGGATGGTCCCAAGGCTCGCTACCTCATCGGCAACACGCTGCAATTCCTGCTGGTTCAGGTTGCGAAATACCGTGGCGGCAGTATCCTCGCCAAGAGCCGTCAGAAGAATTGCGGCTTTGCGGGGACCGCTGAGTTTGCTTTTTTCAATCGCGGTTGTCATCGAGTCTCTTCCCGAAGCCAGGCACGTACGGCGGTTGTACTGCTCTCAGGTTCAGCCTTGACAAAATCGGCCAGTTGCTTCTTCAGAACTGCGGAACGCTGGGCAATATTGGCCGGCGATTCGAACATTGCCGCATTCTCAGTCGCTGCAACAGGCGGCGGAACATTGGTTCTACTCAGCGCCGTGAGCGGCATGGAAAGCACACGCTTTTGAATAGGCCGGACCATCAGCAGATAGATGAGGATGAAAAGCGTCAGCAGTGCTGAATAGCGAATGGCTGTCGAATAGTCGTTCAAGCCTTTCCGTAGCTGTTCGGTAAGATTCGCTGGCGCCAGATCCTCGGTAGGGGGACGGTCAAACGCGAGGTTCTGGACACTGATCACATCGCCGCGGGCGCTGTTGAATCCGATGGCGGCCTGTGTAAGTTCGCTGATCATCTTTAACTCTTCCGGCTGCCTCTGATGACGAGTCTCAACCCATTTGCCATTCTGTTGATGGCGCTCGACGGCATCGTCCAGCACTACCGCGGCCGTGAGGCGGCGAATGCTCCCGGCCGGTTGAATTACGTGGCGGGTAGTTTTATTCACGCCATAAGTGTTGTTATCCGTTCTTGACGACTGGCCCAAATCCCTGGCAGCGGTTTTCGTAGCGACGTTCTTGCCTTTGGGAACATTGCTTGAAGCTCCCGGGACTCCACTTGCTATCGCGCTCTGACCAGAGGTTTCTTCAGAGTGTTGCATGGTCAGAGTTGCGCTAACCGCGGGATCATATTTCTCCTGGCTCTCTTCACTGCTTCCAGTTTCATATTCCACATTCACCGTCGCGCGAACGTGATCGGCTCCAACGACGGGCGTAAGCGTAGCCATCACGCGTCGCGTCAGTGCCTGGTCTATGCCGTCGCTTCCATCAGAAGCGCTGTCTCCTTGTCCGAGCGACTGGTTCGAATCCGCATCCACAATAACGACATCTGTCGGCTTGAGCTCTTCGACTGCGCCGGCAACAAGCCGCGAAATGGACGATAACTCGTCTCTCGACAAGCTTCCACGCCGTAGCCGCAGCGTGACCGACGCCTTGGCGCCGCGCTCCCCATCCAGGAAGATCGAGTCCTTCGCCATCACCAGGTGGACCCTCGCGCTTTTGACATTGCTCATTGTCTGGATCGTCCGCTCTAGTTCGCCCTCGAGTGCGCGCTGATAGTTAACCTTCTCATCAAACTCCGTTTGTCCCCATGAAACCTTGTCAAATATCTCGTAGCCAATCCGCCCACTATGCGGCGAGTCATGCGACGATACTTCCAGGCGCGCCTCGTCAAGCTTGTCTTTGGGAACGCTGATCGACGTGCCGTCCGGACTGACAATATAAGGTATCTTTTTCGCGGCCAACTGTGCCGAGATTGTCTGCGCGTCGCCCTCTCCGAGCCCTGTCATCAGCGTTTTGTAATCAGGCGTTGCGATCATCTTTACGAAGAAAGCCGCCACTGCCAGGGTAACTGCCAGACCCGCGACCAGATAGGTCCTCTGTTTCGGACGGAGTCCTGCCCAATACAGCTTGACACGATCCAGCGTCTGACTGGTGCTCGCCCCTTGTTTCGGAACCGCTATTTGGTTGTTGCCGGCCATGAGTTTCCAATCTCGCTGCGTTCTTCATACCGCCGACGCAAGGCTCTATTTCTGAAACTGTCTGTCTTCTCGCCCCGATAACTGGCGGTGACTTTCTACCTGACTTTCGTCGGGAAAACCGTCACGCCATATCCCTAGAACTGCATCTTTTCAATTTCCTCATACGCATTCACAATCTTGTTGCGAACCTGCATCATGAGCTGAAAAGCTACATCCGCCTTTTCAACCGCGATCATCACCGAACTCATGTCGGCTTTGCCACCGCTCAATAGATTGCTAACCTGTTGATCTGCGCCGCTGTTCAGTTGGTTCACTTGCTGCATGGCGTTGCTTAGAATGCCACTGAACCCCTCCCCCGTATCAGCGGGCCCAAGTGGTGACATCTTTGGAAGCGGACTGATCGTGCCAACGGCGCCAAGACCTGAAACTGAGCTGCTCATCTTCTGAATCTCCTGCCTAGCTCTTGAGAATGTCGATGGATTGCTGAATCATCTGCTTGGTAGCAGCCACTGCAGATGCGTTCAGTTGGTAGGAACGCACAGAACTCATCAGGTCCACCATTTCCATTGTCGGGTTAATCGCCGGATAAGCGACGTAGCCATCCTTGTCCGCATCCGGATTGCCTGGCTCATAGCGCATGACTGGAGGCGTCGGATCGTCCACGACGTCAGAGATTCGCACGCTTCCTGGAACCACCCCATTCGCGTTCGTCCCGGCAAGTGTGAACCCAAAGGACGGTGTTCCGGACGACTCGAACACAACCTCCCTGCGCCGGAACGGTCCGCCTGCTTCAGTGTGCGTCGTTTCGGCATTCGCCAGATTGGCTGCGATGATCTCGGATCGCTGCCGTTCGGCTGCCAACGCAGATCCGCTAATCTCCAGTGAATTGAAGAGATTCATGACTGACCACCTCCGTTAATGGCGCTAAGTGTTCTGTGAAAATGGCGTTCCACAAGCTGAACGCCGAGCTGATATTGCAGTTGCGTTTGCGCCATCAGCAGTCCCTCCCGGTCCAGGTTCACGTTGTTGCCGTCGGGACGCTCCATAAGACCTTGAACTTCGTACACCACGGGATTCACTTCCGCCGTTGTTGTACCGTCCCCGGATTGGCTTCTGATTCCGTTCATGGCCTTCTTCAGTTCGCCCTGAAAGTCAATGTCCCGCGTGCGGTAGCCCGGTGTATCCACATTGGCCATATTCGCCGCGATTGCCTGCTCGCGGCTCGTGGCCAACTTCAGATAGCTTTCAAGCATTGAAAGCAACGGTATCGTAGGCATTACGCAATTCTCCTTGGAGGAAGTCCGTACTCCTTGATTTTGTTTCGCATCGTGCGCAGGCTGATCCCCAGCATCTCCGCTGCATGAGTCCTGTTTCCATTCGTCAGGGCAAGTGTGTCTTCGAGGTGTATCTTCTCTAGAACGGAAATGGGCGTTCCGGGTGCAAGCATCGGCCGCCTGCCGCCTTGCCCCTTTCCCAAAGGACGAAATTCCCTATCAAAACATGCTGCATCGATGACGGCCCCTTGATGCAGCGACAGCACGCGGCGCATGAAGTTTCCAAGTTCCCGCACGTTCCCAGGCCAACTGTAGCTTTGAAGCCTCGCAATAAAGCTCGGATCGAGCAGCGGCGCATCGTCATTGATTTCAATAGCAAACTTTTCTGCAAAGTGCTTGGCTAGAGCTGGAATGTCATCCATGCGCTCGCGCAGACTGGGGATTGAAAGAGGAATGACATTCAGCCGATAGTACAAATCACTACGGAAGCGCCCTTGCTCCACCATCGCACCCAAGGAGGCATTCGTTGTTGCAATGATGCGTATATTCACATGGATCGGCCGGCTCTCGCCCAGCCTCTCGAACTCCCGCTCCTGCAGAATTCTCAGGAGCTTGGGCTGGAGACTCAACGGCATTTCACCAATCTCGTCCAAAAGGAGCGTGCCGCCGTCCGCCAGTTCGAACTTCCCCGCTTTAGCCGCATTGGCACCGGTAAAAGCACCCCGAGCATGACCGAAAAGCTCGCTTTCCAGCAGCGCTTCCGGCACCGCGGCGCAGTTCATGGCGATGAAAGGCTTTTGGCTTCGATTGCTGGTTTGATGGATGAACTTTGCCAGCAGCTCCTTGCCAGTGCCACTTTCGGCTTCAATCAAAACGTCGGCGTCGGTGCTTGCCGCCGCTCGAGCCCGTTGCAGCGTTTGCAGTAGTAATGGCGAGTGGCCAACAATCCCGCAATTGGCCATGTTTTCATTCCCGCTTTCCTTGAGAAACTTGCTGCCCACCGTCTTCTTGTTCAGGCGCTCCATGACGCGAGCTGCCGCAGTCTGAAGTTGTTCAAACGAAATCGGCTTCGTCAGATAATCGAACGCTCCGATGCGCATTGATTCCACCGCTTCAGGAACACTCCCAAACGCCGTCAGCAGAATCACCGCCGTAGTGGGCGATGTCTTCTGGACCGAGCACATCACCTCAAAGCCATCCCCATCCCTCATGTGGATGTCCGTCACGACCAGATCAAAGCTTGTGAGTTCGCACGCCCGCTCTGCGTCTCGAACGCCGCTGGCGGTCTCCACGCGCCAGCCGTGGCGCATGAAATTGGCGCTCAATGCCGTGCGCATGCCGGGCTCGTCGTCAACAACTAATACGGAGGAGTTCATGCCGTCAGAAATATTGCTGTTCATACCTTGGCCAACTCTGGTTGAAGTACGGGAAAGTAGAGAGTAAATATCGCACCGGAGATGATTCCGTTGGAAGCAGAAATCCGGCCACCATGTTTCTTCATGAGCCGCTCGCAAACCGCCAGCCCCAATCCTGTGGTGTCTCCACCCCCGCTGAAGCCCGGCTCGAAGATGCTCCCAATCTGCTCAGGACGAATCCCGCAACCTGTGTCGGAAAACCGCACCATGATCTGGCCGCCATCCTTTGCGAAACCCTCGCCCTTGATAGCGTTTCCTTCACGCCGAATCGACACGGTGACTTTGCCGCCCGCCGGCGTATGGCGAATCGCATTCGAAAGCAGGTTCAAGAAAACTTGCTGCAACGCGCTTTCGTTCCCCATCACGTCTGCCTGATCCTGATCTGCCACAAACTCCAGCGAAACACCGGCTTGATCTGCGATCGGCCGAACGAACTGAATCGCATTGCCAATCTGTGCCGAAAGCATCACCGGAGCAAGCGCCAGCGATCCGGCCCCATGAAAGCTCAGAACATTGTTGACCGTCCCCGAAAGCGACCGGATGCCGGCGCGCAAGTTCGAAATCCACTCTTCCCGGTTGCCTCCGTCCTGTTCAATCAACTCAGCAAACAGTTCGAGGCTCGCTAATGGATTTCTAATCTCATGAGCAAGGACTGTCGTGATCTCTGCCAGCGCCATCGCCTTGCGCCCAGCTTCGCGCTCCTGCTCAGCGCGTTTCTGAGCAGTCACGTCGCGCAGAATCAGGATTGTCTTGTCAGATCTTTCACTTCCCACTGTCCCCCCGGACAGCCGGCGGTTGCGAACTTCGATCCAGCGTTTTCCCGACGAATCGCGAACGCAGAACTCCTGCTCGGCTTCGCTGCTGGATGCGCTTTCGTAGGCTGCCTCTAGATTGATGCCGCTGCATTCGGAGATCTGCCTCAAGGTTCGCTTCGATCGGGCGGCAAAATGAACTTCATCGAGTCCCAGCAGACGTCTGCTTTCTGGATTGATGATCGAGATCTGGCCGTCACGATCCAGAACCAGCACGCCGCAGGGCATCGAATCCACAATCTGCTGCAATGCCAGCCGCATCCGCTCAATCTCTACCAGGCTGGCGTTCAACGCTGCATTGCGTTCCGTCAGCTCGATGCCGAGTTCGGAGACTTCCCCTTGCAGTTTGCGGTATGAATCCTCTAGCCGCGTGGCGGCCGAAATGAACTCCGAGAATTCCCCGGCGAGAATCGCGGCGCTTCTGGCCTGCATTCCCTGTTCATTCTTCGTACCCTGCTGCCGGCGCGCGGTCCCGCCAATCTTGAGCTCATCGCTCCGTTCAGGGACTATGCCGTCGCACCGGCATTCGACCGGCGGAAGATTTATTGGCGCGAGATGAGAGCTAGGCAGCATTTACCTATTGACTATGCACGCTGATAGCCAACTCAATCTGCGGCCAGAATGCCGAAATGTGGAAATCTGCGGAGGGGCCTATCGACGGTCCCGAAGGGCACCGGAATCCGCCTCGGCGGCGATAGCGAAACCAGAGTAGGTGTACCTCGGAAGCACGTCTTCTAAGTGGCTTTTTCTCGATAAAAGCCACTCCCCAGACTCTTCACACGGGCACGTTCACTCCGGTTTCGCTCTAAAGAATAATATGTTGGGCCTGGATCTCCCGCCCTTTGCCGACAACAATACTGGCCCTCTCAATCACGTTGCGCAGTTCGCGCACGTTTCCCGGCCATTCGTGGTGCATCAGCATATCGAGTGCTCGCGGACTCAGAACCACCCCTGGGCAGAATTTGGCAAGAAACGCCTCGGCGAGCATCTCGATGTCCCTGCCGCGTTCGCGCAGCGGAGGCAACTTGATCGGAAAAATCGCCAAGCGGAAGTACAAGTCCTCGCGGAACAAATGCTGCTTGACCAGACTCTGCAGGTCGGCATTTGTCGCCGCTACCACCCTGACGTCCACCTTCAAGTTGTCGTTCCCGCCAATGCGCTGCACTTCGCCCTGCTCAAGAAATCGCAGAATCTTGCTTTGCAGGGAAAGCGGCATATCTCCAATCTCATCAAGAAATAGCGTGCCCTTATGTGCTGCGTGGATGCGCCCGATGCGCGACTGGACGGCGCCTGTGAACGCACCCCTCACATAGCCGAACAACTCGGCTTCAAGAAGGTTCTCTGGAATCGCGGAACAATTGATGATGACATACGGCTGCTTCATGCGAGGGCTGATCGAATGAACTGCTTGCGCAATCAGATCCTTGCCGGTCCCGCTCTCCCCAGTCACCAGAACTGTCGTATCCCTGGGCGCAACCATGCGCGTCATTTCATAAACGTGCTCCATCGGCTCAGAATCGCCGATCATGCCTCGAATGCTGGCCCGTCCTTCGCTTCGTGCCCGCACCCGGCCCAACTGCTCCGTCGATACGGGATTGAACTCCACCTTGCCGGCCCCATAGAGCATCTCCTCCATTCGAGACGAAAGCGCGGTCGGCGATGGGGAGCCAATGACAAGTTGCCCGGTGTCCGAATTCACCGAGATGATCTGCACATCGGGGAATTCGTCATGAACCATCTCACTGAATTCAGTGGACTCAAGATCGGGGAGCATCGGATCGAGCAGCAGAATTTCGTGAGAACGCCCATGCAGGCATTCCAGCGCCTCGGAACCACTGGAGGCCTCGGTCAAGTTCCATGGGGTCTGATCGAGCTTCTCGCGCAAATTCCGGCGAAGTCTGCTGTTTGGGCTCACCAGCAGCACACCAGTCGCGGGGCTTTCGTCCACGCGGATTTTCGGAACAACGGGTCCACTTATGAATCTATCTTCAGTCGTTGCCATCATTTCAATTGGCTTTCGTATGTTGAATGACCCGCTCTGACCGGGGAGTTGAGAGCGAGTCGGTTTCGGGCTGTTCTCTCAAGGCTGACAGCATAAAAAATCTCTTTAACCTAAACCATTTCAGATACATGGACAAAGAAGCGTACTATTGCTGGACTTCACCTCTTCGTCACATTAGGTTACCATTAACATTCACCATATTACGCCGTCAACTCTCCGCTCCAACCTCTTTAGTGGCGGGGCGCAACTCTATAGTTACCTGCCTCTGGAACCTATCGATCACTGTGGCCCGGCTCCTCTGGTGCTCGTTCCCCCATCTCCGAAAAGCCGAAACCGTCCATCCATAACCATCGCGCCCAACCGCCAACTTGAGACGAATGAATATGATATCTACAATGATCGCAAAGTAAGATCTGCCCCGAACACCCCAACTGCGTCCTTGCTGCATTCTGCGCGATGAGTACCACGTTCACCTTCATTCGGCCATCATGCAGCTTTCACTCGTTGCTCAAGACATACCCCAGGCCACGAACAGTACGGATCAATTTGACTTCTTCTCCGTTGTCAATCTTGTCGCGCAAATACTTCATGTACACGTCAACAATGTTCGAAGTCGAATCGGATTCGACGCTCCACACTTCTCGCAAAAGTGTGGAGCGCGATACAGTCTTGCCGGCGTTGTTCATCAAATAGTCAAGTAAAGCGAATTCACGTATCGTCAGTTCGATTCGTCGCTCGCGCCTCTTTACCCAGTGTTCCTCGCGGTTGATAATCAGATCGCCAACCATCGATGAACTCACTGCTGATATGGAACTGCGACGGAGCAGACTCCGGATTCTCGCTATCAGTTCCAGAAGAGAGAACGGCTTGACCACATAGTCGTCAGCTCCATACCCAAACACCGACACTACTTCCTTTGTGCGATGCTGGGCCGTCAACACAAGTATCGGCAACCGCGGTTCCGTCAGACGTACCTTCTTTAGAACGGCCACCCCGCTCATCTTAGGCAGGTTCAGATCAAGAATCACGAGGTTGAAGGTGGATCGCTGAATCTCGTCATATGCGCTTTCGCCATCGTGACACACGCGCACGGAACAACGCTCGCGCTCTAATGCGCGGCTAAGAAAGTTGCACAAGTGAACATCACCGTCCACGACCAGAATCCTGGGCCCGGTCGACAACTCAGATCCAGCATCTAGATTATTTTGAGGCACAAAAGCCTCGGAACTGTCGCCTAAACACACAGGAATCTCTGGCGCTTTCGCTGATTCACACGGCGAGCTCATACAATAAGTCCTTCTCTTATGGATAATTTTACTCTATTTCTTCCCCCAAGCACCTGCTGTGAATGCTCCTCGTTGATTCCAAAGGACATCCCCACATTTCTGCAGCGGGTTTGCCGTGCATCCCCGCTTCTTATCGACCCACGTGTCCGCGGTTCGCCAGAGATTGCTGCTGCACTTCTCAGGGAATGCGTTTTAATCGATTTATCGCGCGCGTCCTGCGGTAAAAACCACCGAACGGAAGCGGGGTCTCTCTTTCCATTCTCCGGCCTGCACTCGCCGTCACGCCTGTTCTCTACAAGGCCCCACATCAAATACTTTTTCCGTGCGCAATGCTGAAATCTCACGGGAATTCTGCCGATAGGTACATGATTTCTTGAGTCAGAATGTATATCATTCTTCCAGCGCAATAGAGGTTCGAAGGAATGTCAAGTCCGGACAGCATTCGCAAATTCGAATATCGGCCTTCCCGCATTACGGGCGGCTTTGACGTCGATTTTGTCGCCAACGGAGAGACCTTCCATGGAATCTGCAAGGATGTCGGCAATTCCGGCGTTCGTGCCACTTTTGATGGTCCACTGCTCGTCGGCAGTTCGGGGTTGTTGATCCTTCGCCATCCAGTAGGCATACTCGAACTCGATGCCCAAGTCGTCTACATCGTGAAACGTCAAGTGGGACTTGAATTCCGCTTCAACACACCTTGGGAATCCTCCATGGCCATCGAATATATCGCTTCTATCGCAAATCATGCAGAACCGCCCATGATCGTTCGATTCCCCGGCATCTAGGGCGTCAGAACTCCCTGTTTGGATGGGATTTCCCGCATCGTGCAGGCTCCCAGCGCAAAAGTTGCCGGTCGGTCCTCCTTGGAGGAGGCACACGGCTACTTTACCGGCGGCAAGGCTCCTGTGCTCACGGCAACAGGCTGGGGTTTGGCCATGTACTGAATGATGATCGTCACCCTTCTGTTAGAGGAATCGAGCGGATCCTTGGGATTGCGCAGATTGCGATCGGCACATCCACGCACCTGCACAATCTGTTCTGGATGAACGCCACTCGTCTCCATCATCCGCCTGGCCGCGTTTGACCGGTCGGTCGACAGCTCCCAATTGCCATACAGCTTTGAATCGGAATAGGGCCTGGAGTCGGTGTGTCCCTCAATTGAAATCGAGTTCGGCAACTTCCCGATTTCGGGAGCCAGTATCTTCAGCAGCGTCTGCATGATCGGGGTTGGCTGCGCGCTTCCGTTTTCAAAGAATGTTCCGTGAGGGTCCTCCAGCAGTTCGATCTTCAGTCCCTCCGGTGTAATGGTCAGCACGATCAGCTTCTGCAGCTTGTCGAAGTTCGGCATCTTCGCCAAAGACTTCGAAAGCTGCTCCTTCAGTTTGTCCATGTCCTCATTGTGCACACCACCCGCATTCCCAGCCACGCCCATGCGCGTTCCCGGCTGCTTTCCCGTGCCATTCGGATCACGAAAATATCCGCCGACCGCCTCCTGTACCGGCTTGCTCTGGTTCATCAGCCACAAGACGATAAACAGCGCCATCAGGGCCGTCATGAAATCAGCGTAGGCGACTTTCCAGGCAGAGCTATGAGAGCCTCCGTGGCCACCGCCTTTCCTCTTGATGACGATGATGGGTTCTTCGCTTGCCATGGATATATAAACCTATGCGGCCTGGGATTCCGCTTCAGGCTCTCCAGTTTTCTCCCGGCATGCCTTCTCCACTTCAAAGAAACTCGGGCGAACATGCTCCGGGATGGCCCGTCGCCCCATTTCAACCGCCAGCATGGGCGCTGTGCCCTTGATAAAAGCAAGCATCATGACACGAAGCACATGGTAATAGCTCTGTTCTTCGTCAGCAATCTCCGACATGTTCGTAGCCACCGGTCCCACCAGGCCGTAGCACAGAAGGATTCCGAGGAACGTGCCAACCAGCGCAGAAGCCACCTTCTTTCCGATTTCCTCAGCCGGCCCCCCAAGCGCACCCATCGTCACCACAATGCCCAGCACTGCCGCCACAATCCCCAACCCCGGAAGCGCATCGGCCATCGTGCCCAAAGCTCCACTCGGCTGGCTTGCCGAATGCTGATGAACATCCATATCGAGTTCCATCATCTGGTCCACATCAAACGCGCTCACGCCGCCTGTGATCATCATGCGCATCGTATCGCATACAAAGGCACGAATATGGGCGTCATGCAGAAACTGCGGATATCGCGAGAAAATTGAACTTTGTTCCGGCTCTTCAATGTCGTTTTCAATGGCAATCGCGCCATCCTTGCGGGAAACAGTCAGAAGGTCGAACATCATCTTGAGCGTTTCCAGATAACGCTTTTTCGTATATGGCGATCCTTTGACTACATCCACAAGCCCCGCGGCAATATCCTTCAGAACGTGCATCGGGTTGGCTGTCAACACCGTTCCAACCGCCGCACCGCCGATGATCAGCAGTTCCGCCGGCTGAAGGAGCACAGCAATGTGGCCCTTTTCCATGAGGTATCCGGCAACAACACAGGCAAAGACAACAAGAACTCCGAGGATTGAAGACATTCTTTGCCCTACCCCGCATGGAAGGAACTTTCCGCCTGGTCCCAGAAAGCCGGGAAGCCGCGAAACCTCCTGCGATCAATAGTTCGCTCGCTTCCCTTCCATCGGCAAAATCAAACACCCCGTTCAACGGAAGACGACACGGAACTGCCACGGTGCGAATTCGATGCGGCAGGGGTGAAGTCCTCGCCAATGGATACAGAGACTGGCCAGCATCCTGTATCAGAGAATATGCGCCGTCCAGCCTGAGCTCTGGCCCCAAGAGAAAACCAAAGAGGAGAACTGAGCTGACACGCGCCTTGCTCCGCCCCTCTCCGCTGCGTGCTTCAAGACCGGGCATTGCCGAATCAGAGTGCAGAAGGTCGACGCTTCCCATCTTTGTCGGTAAAATGGTAACGGGACCCAAGCAACGCTTTGGGAGCAGCGATTTTTTGCACGCTGCCCTCTGGTTTTTGCCTAGCCCGCCCCGGTGACCAATACGGCACGGCAAGTGATCTAACCGCGATGCTATGCTGTATGGTGTTTGCAGATCTTCAACGGTGTTTCAAATCGATGGTTATATAGGATGCGGGAGTAGTTCAGTGGCAGAACGTCAGCTTCCCAAGCTGAATGTCGCCGGTTCGATCCCGGTCTCCCGCTCCATAGATTCAAATAGTTGCGAATAGTCAAAGCCGAGAGAACCTCACCCCCCCGGCCACTGCATCCTATTCATT
>Ga0326727_10012472_pt1 | contig 19344 bp, 9 predicted proteins | sample MB2enrmetagenome_FD_207643 | JGI IMG/M metagenome (GOLD analysis project Ga0326727, IMG submission 207643) | Lab enriched peat soil microbial communities from McLean, Ithaca, NY, United States - MB29MY | ecosystem: Environmental > Terrestrial > Soil > Wetlands > Peat | place: USA: New York...
GCGAGGCCGGCAAGCAGCTCGACACGGCCCAGCAGCAGCCGGGCGAGGCGTCCAAAGCCCCGTCCGGCAAGGCCTCCGAGCAGGCCCAGCAAGCCGCACAGCAATTGGCTAAGGCTGCCGAGCAGGTTCGCGGCGAACTCAGCAAAGCTGCCGAGCAGCTCGCCCAGCTTGGGCAGGGACAGCTCAACCAGGTGGAGCAGGCTCGCCAAGACGTCGAGCAGGCCCTCGCCCAGGCCATGGAGCCCACCGGCGCTCGGCTGCAGCAGTTGCTCGAAGCCCGCAAGAAGGTCGAGCAAGCCGAAGTCGATCAGGCCCGCGCCGCCGGCGACACGCGCGCGGCTGAGGCCCACAGCATCGCCGCAAAGATCCACGAGGCGATCGAGAAGCAGAACCAGGCCGACGCGGCCGCCAAGGCCGCCCAGGAAAGCCACGGCAATACCGCCGACGCGGCCGCCAAGCAGCAAGAGGTAGCCCAAGCCGCTGGCGAAATTGCCCGCGAGGTTGCCCAGCCCCAGGAGGCCGGCGACAAGCAGGCTGGCGACAAGCAGGCCGGCGACAAGCAGGCCGGTCAAGAAGAAGCCGCTGACAAGCAAGCCGGTGACAAGCAAGCGGGCGAGCATCAGGAGGGCGAGCAGCATCAAGGCGGCATGGAGGAGGGGGCGCGAAAAGCTATCGCGGAGGCCTTGAAGAACGCCGAGAAGGCGGCCGGTCACGCCGCCCAGGACGTTGCCCAGGGCCACGAGGAGCCGGCCGCCGCCGAACGGAAGGAAGCCCGCGCTGCCCTCGAAAAGGCCGAGCAACTTGCCCAGGCGCAGGAACAAGGTGGGCAGGAGCAGGCAGCCGCACACGAGGCCGGCGAGCACCACGGGGAGCATGCGGAAGCCGGCGAACACCACGGCGGCGAGCATGCTGAGGCTGGCGAACACCACGGCGGCGAGCATGCGGAGGCCGGCGAACATCAAGGCGGCGAGCATCAAGGCGGCGAGCATCAGGCCGGCAGTAAGCCGGAGGGCGGTCACGCCGGGCAGCACATGGACATGGCTGCCCAACAGCGCGTGGGCCAGGAGGCCCGCGAAGCGGCCCAGTTGGCCCAGGCCGGCGCCCCGGAAGCCGCCGGAACGCTACAACAGGCCGCCCAGACCTCGGACCAGGCCCGGCAAGAGGCCGCCGCCAAGCCCGAGGCGGCCGCCGAGGCGCAGAAGGAAACGGCCGGGCTGCTCGGCCAGGCGGAGAAGCAACTCGATCAGGCGATCAAGGGGCTGGAGGCCCAGGCCGCGCAGCAACTCGCCCAAGAAGCTCAGCAGGCCGGGCACCTCGCCCAGGAGGCAGCCCCCGTGGATCCCGGCGCTAACTCGGCCCTGCGGCACGCGGAAAGCGAGGCGCACCAGGGCGAGCAGGCAGGTGTCGAGCAGGCCCTGGGTGATGCCGCCAGCAGCCTGGCCGAGCGCGGCCACGAGATCGCCAGCGAGATGGCCCACGGCGCCGCCATGGCCGAGGCCGGACAGCACCCCGGCGGCGAGCCGGAAGAGGGGCAGGGTCACGAGCCGGGCAATGAAGAAGGCAATGAACCGGGGCATGAGGCGGGCCACGAGCCGGGTCACAGCCTGGCCACGCACCCCCATCAGGGCGTTACCGGCCCGATGGCCGTCGGGGGCGGGGCCCCGAACCCCGGCGGGCGGCACGGCCCCAACCAGCCGATGCCGCAGCGGCCGCTGGTCAACGCTCCCCCCACGCAGCAAGTCAGCAGCCCCGCCGCCGACTCGATGGAGGAGGCCAAGGCCGGGGGACGGAACTTCCTGGAGCAGCCCTGGTTCGCCAGGCTGCCCCCCGACGTCCGCAGCGCCATCCGCAACAACGCCCAGCGGAAGCCGCCGCGAGGCTATGAAGAACGACTCCAACGCTATTTCGAGAACTTGGATTGAGCCGGCCGGTACCGGCCCATCCACCGACCCAGGAGTGAGACCCAAGCATGACTACCGACAATCAGAGCATTTCGGCGGACGACCTGGAGGCTGTCCGGCGCTGCAAGACGGCGTACGACCAGATCCGCAAGGACCTGTCCGAGGTGATTATCGGCCAGGGCGACGTGATTGAGCAGGTGCTCGTGGCGGTGTTCGCCCGCGGCCATGCCCTGCTGGAGGGCGTGCCCGGCCTGGCCAAGACCCTGCTGGTCAGCTCGCTGGCGGAAGCGACGCACCTGACGTTCAAGCGGATCCAGTTCACCCCCGACCTGATGCCCAGCGACGTGACGGGCACGCAGGTCATCCAGGAGGACCAGGAGACGAAGGTGCGGCAGTACAAGTTTCTGCCGGGGCCGCTGTTTGCCAACATGATCCTGGCCGACGAGATCAACCGCACGCCGCCGAAGACCCAGGCCGCCATGCTCGAGGCGATGCAAGAGCGGCAGATCAGCTCGGGCGGGGACAACCACCGCCTGCCCGATCCGTTCTTCGTGCTGGCCACGCAGAACCCGTTGGAACAGGAAGGGACCTATCCGCTGCCGGAAGCCCAGTTGGACCGCTTCCTGCTGTACATCAAGGTGAACTACCCCAGCCCGGCCGAGGAATGGGAGATCGCCCGGCGGGTGACGGGGGGCCGCTTGGGCCGCATCCGGCCCTCGCTCTCCGGCGAGGACATCGTGCGGATGCAGGAGTTGGTGCTCCGCGTGCCGGTGAGCGACCAGGTGTTGGGCTACGCCTGGGCCTTGGTGCGGGCGACCCGCCCCGCGACCCCCGAGGCCGCGGAATTCATCGACAAGTGGGTGGCCTGGGGCGCGGGGCCCCGCGGCGTGCTGACGCTGGTGACCTGCGCGAAGGCGCGGGCCATCCTGCACGGCCGGCACCACGCCACCATCGGCGACATCCAGTGGCTCATCAAACCGGCGTTGCGGCACCGCATCGCCGGCAACTACGCCGCCCAGGCCAACAACCTGACCAGCGACCAGTTGATCGACATGCTGTTGGCGGCCGTCCCGGCGGATCGCCAGTACGCGCGGCCCGCCGCCTGAGCGGAGATTGCCCATGGCCCGAACCATCCTCTCCCGCTACCTGAACCCCGAGGTGCTCAGCCGCCTGGCCGGCCGGCGGATCGAGCCGCGCGGACTGGTGCTGGGCAACCTGGCCGGCACGCACAAGTCGCCGATGTCCGGCTTCGCCGTGGAGTTCGCCGGCCACCGCGAGTACGCCTGGGGCGACGACCCCAAGCACATCGACTGGCGGATCTACTACACCCGCGACCGCCTGGTCGTCAAACAATACGAGATGGAGACCAACCTGGTCTGCCATTTCATCCTCGACCAGAGCGCCTCGATGCGCTACGGCGAAGGGGAGCAGCAAAAGCTGGCCTACGCGGCCCAGATGATCGCGGCCCTAGGCTACGCGGTGGTGCACCAGAGCGACAAGGTCTCCCTGGCCACCTTCGACGACCAGGTCCGCGGCGTGCTGCCGCCGAGCAATTCGGTGGCCCAGATCCTCCGCATGGCGGAAGTCCTGGACGGCGCCCAGCCGGTCAATAAGACGCGCATGGCCGAGTGCCTGATCGAGCTGGTGGGCCGCACGCGCCGCCGCGAGATCGTGATGATCATGAGCGACTTCTTCACCGACCTCGGCTCGCTGGAGGCCGCGGTCCAGCAAATGCGCTACCGCCGCCACGAGGTCGTGCTCTTCCAGGTCATGCACCACGACGAGCTCTATTTCGAGCTCGGCCAAATGACCAAGTTCGTCGGCCTGGAGATCCCCGAGGAGCTTTACGCGCAGCCGGAACGCATCCGCCGGGCATACCTGCGGGCGATGGAGGCCTTCAACCACCGCCTCGAGACCCTCTGCCAGCGGAACCGCGTGGAACGGGTGCTGGTGGACACCAGCCGCAACCCCGGCGAGGTGCTGGCCGACTACCTCAACCAACGGAGCCGGCGGCACCGCGGCCGGTAGGCCCGAAGCGATCGCCTGGGAGAACCGACCATGACCGCGGAAAATCTGGAGGGTTTCCTGGAGGCCTTTGTTTCCCGGAAGCCGTTCAAGGTATTCACCGTGGAGCTGCACAACGGCAACCGCTTCGAGGTCGATCATCCGCGGGCCATCCTTTGGCGCGACGGCTATGCGATCTTCGCCGCCCCCGGCCGTGTCCCAATCTATTTCGATCACGAGTCCGTGGTTCAGATCATCGACGCCCCCGCCAGCGACGCCCCGGCCCCGCGGGGCTGAGACGCGCAAGAGTGGTCGGGAGTCGTTTCTGGCAAGACAGGCAGGTAAAACGACCCCCGACCCGTTTTGCATGCCCCTCTGAAGCACTCCAACCCCCTTTTCATGCCCGACTATTGCCTCAAGTTCTATTGAAGCGGATGCGCTGATCAAGGACACCGCACGCCTGGGCAATTCGGTTATACTGGGCAGATTAGCGCTGTGATGGAGGCGCAAATGCAGCCGCCTTCGCTGTCCGACTTCCTTGCCAGTCTTGAAACTGTTCCGTGGTTCAGCAGGATTGGCGAACCAATCCCAGACTTACCGAACCTACCTCGAATCCACGAGTGGGATGAGTGGCCTGGACCAGAGGATGAAGGCGTCGCGGCGATTGGCTTGCGTGAGCAGGCCTTCTACGACGAGCTTATAGGTGAAGATAGTTCGCTCAAGGGAACCTGGGATCAAGTCCATGGGGCGGTATTCCGCAGGGCGACATCGGCGGTTCCCTACGACGCTGCCAAAGACGCTTGGCACGCTCCATCCGCGGCAGTCTGGCAGGCCGCATGGACTGCAGGATTGGTCGGCCTATGTTTGGCTTTGGGTCGCTCGGTTCCCGAAGGCATTCAGAGACGGTGGCAATGGTTTCTTCGCGGACACTGGCCGTGCGGCTACGAAAGCGTTTCTGACGGCGGTGAACCCGGACCTCTGGTAGTATTCTGACAGGCTAACACATTCCGGGGCACATTCCGGGCACATCGCTCAACTCGGCCGAACTCCGGTGCCGAATTCCGAATCCCCGGACACATCCCGGAGTTCCGCCGGAATCCCGGGACACATAACTTCGCTCGGCTGCCAACCAGCGCGAGGAGACCGCCTGCCAGCGAGATTACATCGGGCGGGTGCTGGTGGACACCAGCCGCAACCCCGGCGAGGTGCCGGCCGACTACCTCAACCAACGCAGCCGGCGGCACCGCGGCCGGTGACGCCCGGGCCGGTGATCAGCGTCCCGTACCGGCAGGCGCAGCGATCACTTGGTTGACGCTATCGTGGTCGACGTAAATGGGCGTGCCGCCTGGGGCCAGGAATACGGCTACGCCGTCGCGAACAACGATGGCTCGCGGGTGGTCAACCTCGAACCGCTCTCCGCCGTGCAACTCCACGGTGAAGACCTGGAAAGGCTGGCGATCGAGCAAAGCCAGCAGAACCCGGTCAAAACTGCTGGCGGTCATGTCGAGGTTCTCCCTGGCATAGAACGAGCGCCCCATCAGCGCTATCTTAGTCGAGCCGGCGGTGGCCGTCAATCGTGCCTCCCCTCGTGTGCCACTCTCCCTTCCTCCCCCCGTGCCTCTAGCATCCGGCGCGCCGGCGAGTTATCCTGCCTGTATGGGACGCACAGCCCCTACGCGGCCGGTTTGGCATTTTGCAATTTGCATTTTGCGATTTGCAACTTGCCTCTCCGCGGCCCTGACCGCCGCCAGCCTCGCCGAGGCTGCCCCGCCGCCGAAGAGGCCGTCGTTCCACCGCTTGGTCTTCGGGCCGTTGGAGCCGTGGAGCCTGGAGCGCCCGCCGCGGCCCTTCGCCGACCTGTGCTTCGAGGACCGTAGCGGCCCAGGCCATCTCACGGAGGCCGACGCCCGGCAGTTGCTGGAAAAAGTCGAAGGCCGCGACCTGGCGTTTGAGCGGATCGGCCAGCGGACGTGGGCCACGCTGCGGTTTCGCGGGCTGGCGAAGCTCCGCCGCTGGCTGCCCGACGCCGCCCTGCGGCTGTCGTTCATCGGCGGGCCGCTACAGATCCACTTCTGGGATGGCAGTCAGGGGCTGGCCCTCTATTGCTATCCCTGGCCGCAGCATTGGGCGGCCTACCGCACCACGTGGCCGCCCCACCCGGCTCCGCCGGGTACCCGGGCCGCTGCCCAGCCGCCGCCCGGCCAGCCACCCCCGATGCTCTTGCTGGCCACCGACGATCATCGCGCCGAGCGGCTCGGCGGCAATACCTACGAGGTGCGCTGCCAGGACGGCGCCGTCGTGCTGACCCGGGGGGACGTGCGGCTGCTGACCGCGCCTTTGGGTGGTCAGCCGGCGGCGGTCTATCTCGAATCGCCGGGGCCGCAGGGGGTGATGCTCGGCGACCTGGCAATGTGCCGTAGCGGGCCGGCCCCCGACGACCCGCTACCACAGCACCCGCTCGTGTTGGGCAAGGAACCTCCCGCCGCGCTGGCCTGGCAAGAGGAGTTGGCCCAGGGGACCCGTTTCACGCGGCTGGCCGACGGCGGTGTGGAGCTTTCGGCCCGGGCGGGGGCCGGCCCGGCCTGGGTCACGCTGCCCATGCCTCGGCCCGGGTTGTACGAAGTGGCGCTGGAGATCCAGTCCGCCTCGCCCGGCAGCGGCCTTTTTCTGTCCGACGGCCAACAACCGCCCGTCCAGGGGATCGAGTTCGTCCGGCACCCCAATAACGCCTGGACGGTGCTTGTGCCCAGCCGCTACGGCAAGCAACCCCCGGTTGCAGCGGCGCCCAACCACGAGCAGAGGATCGTGCCCTATGCCGGCGGCCGGCAGTGGCTGCGGCTGGTCTCGACACCCGGGGTCTGGAAATGCTGGACGAGCGGCGACGGCATCCATTGGGGACAGGCGTTGCCGCCGTCGCGCGACGGTCAACCATGGCGGTCCCTCGGGCTGTACGTGGATTCCTCCGGCAAGCGGGGGGCATCGGCGGGCAACTCCGCTACGGCGATCCAGGTGCGCACGGTCCAAGTCCGGCAGCTCGACGGGCTCAGCCCCTCGGCCCCCGCCGTGGCCGTGCGGGAGGACTTCGGCCGCTTGGCCGACCGCCTGCGGCAGGCAGGGTCGCTGGCGGCCCGGCTGGCCTTGCTCCAGGACGTCGCCCTGCTCTCCGGGCCGGACGACCGCGACGAGCGTTGCCTCGCCTGCTGGGAACAACTGCTGCGGTCGCTGTCCAGCAACGGCAGCGAGGCGGATTTTGATCGGGCGCGGCGATCCTTCCTGCTCAACTCGCTGGGACCGGAACCGAAGAAAACCCCCGCGTTGCCGGTGGGCGACGTGCCTGTCCCCTGGCAAATTGCCCGCGACCGGCTGCTGCTGCTCGTAGCCCGGCAGCAGTGGGACGAGTTGTACCGCTGGTGTGGCCAACTGATCTATTGGCATCGCGCACAGGATCGGCGAGTCGCGTGGCTGCCGGAGCAAGCGCCGCTCAGCGACCTGCTCGGGTGGATTGTCGAGGAGCTCGGCGCGGCCCACGGCGGTCCGGACGGCAGCAAGACCATCGCCCCCGAGATGAACTGGCAGCGATCGTTGGCCCTGCCGGTCAATCGCGAGGCCCTCAACTTTCTTTCGGAGCTGCAAGCGGCGGCCGGGGATCGGCTTTTCCAGGATGTGGCCCACGGGCTGACCGCGGCCAGCCTGCCTTCCGGGGGCGGGCTGGTGCCGGATATGGAAGATGCCGTGTTGTACACGTCCTTTCCCACCGCGGTGCAACTGCTCGTGGACCGTTATCCGCAGATCCGCCAGGCGATCAGCGACCGCACGACGGCGGCCGACCGCTTGCGGGTTGCCGAGACCATGGCCCAGGGTGATCCGTCCGCCGTGGAGCGGCTGACGGTACAGTACTGCGGCACGCCGGTGGCGGCGTCGGCCTACGCCTGGCTTGGAGATCGGGCACTTTCGGGCGGGGCATTCGTCCGCGCGTGGGCAGACTACCGCCGGGCGCAGGCGGCCGCCTTGCCCGCCGAGCGGCCCGCGCTGGCCGCCCGCCTCCGCCTGGCCTCGGCCTTACTCGGCCGCGATGAAGGCGAGCCGGTCCGCCTGCCGGTCCAGTTGGGCGGACAGGAAATCGCCCCCGAGCAGTTCGAGCAATGGGTCCGTGAGATCCTGGGGCGGGACCGCCCCGCGGGGCCCGGCCCGGCCCGCCCGCAGGAGCCGCCGCTCCGATTGTCTCCCACCGGACTGGAGCCCGAGCGGCGGGCATCCTTCGACGGCGATCTGGGCCAGGGCGGCCCGCCCGATCCGGCTGTGCCGGGCGCCCCGCCGCTGTCCGCCGCCGGCGATTGGCCCGCCCGACAGTTGGCGACCGTGGCCGCAGGCGACCTCTTGTTAGCCTCCAATCGCTTCCAGTTGGCCGCCTTCGCGCTCCCCGACGGCCAGCGCCGCTGGGTCTATGGGTTGGGCAAGGAGCAAGGCCCCAGGCACGGGTGGCCGCTCGTGCCCATGCGGCCCGCAGTGGCCGGCCAACGCGTCTACGCCCGCTTGCTCCCCAAGTCCGGCCATCCGCAAATCGCCTGCCTCGATCTTGCCAGCGGCCAACGGTTGTGGCAGCGGGACTGCCCGGGCGACATCATCTCCGATCCCCTGTTGCTGGGGCCTCGGCTGTTGGTCCTGGCGGTGGAGAGCGTTGCCGGCCAGCCGGCCGCGCCGCTATGGTGGGTCGAGCTGGACCGCGACTCCGGCGACGTGCTCGCCCGAAAGCTCCTGTTAGAGCTGCGGAGCCCTTGGGCCGCCCACCAGACGTGCCAGGCGACAGTCGTCGGCCAGCGGGTTGTGGTGACGGTGGGCGGGCTGGTCTTTTCCTTCGATCCGGACCAACAGATCTGCTGGCTTCGCTCGAATCTCTGTCCCCCGCCCGCACTGGATCCTTCGCCCGGCATCCCTTATCCCGAACCGCCGCTGGCGGCCAACGGCCGGCTCTACGTCACGCAGAGCGGCCTGCTGAGCGTCGAGTGCCTGGACGCCGAGACCGGCCAGCTCCATTGGCGGCGGTGCCTGCTCGGACTCAGCCGAATCTTGGGGCTCGTCGAGGACCGTCTGCTGGTCCGCGCCGGCGAGTCGCTCATGGCACTGCGGGCCGAGACGGGCGATGTCCTCTGGCGGCACGAGGTCCCCGCAATGCTGGAAGGGATTGTCCAGGCCAACGCCGACGTGCTGCTTTGCGGCGGCCGGCAGCAGCTCGAAGGGGGCAAGTTCTGCCCCGTGCTCGAATGGTTGGACCTGAAGACCGGCCGCACGCTGGCCCGCAGCCCGCTGACCAGCCTGCCGAGCAAGTCGCCCGCCTTGGGACCTATGCTGGTTGCCGGCAACCGCCTATGGTGCTTCGCCGGTGTCTACAGCAAGGACAACTCGCTGGAGCCCCAGCGCGATCTGCTGGAACTGGTGCCCAAGGGCCCCCCCGAGCCGCCGTAGGTTTGGGGACGTGGGCTGGCCCCTCAGAACCCGAAACTAATGGCCGAGCCGTGCGTGCCGAAACTCATCGCCGGACTACTTGCCGCCGCCGGGCAAGAGTAGCCCTGCGAGGTCGGTAGGGGGCAAGAGTTGCCGCGGTCGAGCACGGCCCCAGTCGCGGCCTGGGACGGCCCCGGGTCGGCGGTTGTCTCGGCTACCGTCCGGGCGATCGCGCCTGTCCGGCTGGCAGTCGGCTCCACCGACGCCCAGCGGCCGTTCTCGAAATACATCCAGCGGCTCGTGGGCGTCCAGTACCACCAGCGGCCTTCGTACCGGACGTAGCGCCAGTTCTCCTGGGTGACGCTCGTTGCCACTGTCGGCCCGATGGTAGCCGCCGTAGCGGCAAGCTGCCCGCGACCGGCGTTGCCGGCCTGGACATCGCCCGCCACAGAAACCGTTGCCAGAACCAGGCTCCCGATCAGCGCCGCGCCTAGAGCGAAAGTCTTCATAGCGCACCTCCTCATTGTGTGTGATAGGCCCACGACTCGTGTGTCGAGGGATCGCGGCCGCACGGCAGGCTTGCCGGCAACCAGTGAAGTATCACACGCATATTTAACAGGTCAAGTTGTAAAAAACCAAGCGGTGCGAGAATTGTCGTGGCAATGGCTGCAAACCCTGTACTGGTTTTGACTTGCGTTGCCAGCCACAGCTTGCGAAATGGGCAGAATTCTTTTCGCCCGGGCCCCTACCGCCGGGCGGGCCTTTGCGATATCCTGCCTTGCATGAGCCAGCCGTACTTCTTCCCGCCCAGTCCCGAGCTGATGTCGCCCGGCGACACCGCCCTGCTGGTTGTCGATGTCCAAGAAAAACTCGTCCCGGCGATCGCCAACTCCGCGCGGATCGTTTGGAACATCCGCCGCTTGATCGACGCGGCGAAGCTTCTCGGGCTGGCGGTCGTGGCGACCGAGCAATATCCCCAGGGGCTTGGACCGACCGTGCCCGAGCTGGCCGAGCGGCTCGGAGCGGCGGCCTCCAAACTGACGTTCAGTTGCCGCGGTTGCCCGGGGCTTTTCGCCGACCTCCGCGGCCGGGGCCTTTCAAAGCTGTTGGTCGTGGGGATGGAGACCCACGTCTGCGTCCAGCAGAGCGTTCTGGACCTGCTGGCGGACGGCTGGCGGGTGTACGTGGCCGCCGACGCGGTCGGCTCGCGGTTCGAGATCGACTACCGCACGGCGCTTGCGCGGATGGAGTCGGCCGGGGCCACGCTCACCACGACCGAGGCGGCCATGTTCGAGTGGTGCCAGGCAGCCGGCACCCCCGAATTCAAGCAGATCAGCCGCTGGGTGCGGGAAGAGCCGTGAGCGGCAGGTTTGCTGTTACCGGTAGTAGTACGGCCGGTGATAGTAGCCCGGGCCCCAGGCCCCTTCGACGACAACCGGCGGGGGCCCGGCGGGATAGACCACGCCCGGCGGGGGCGGCGCCATGACCGCCACCGGCGTGGCCTGCATGGCCGCAATCACCCGTGGGCTGATGCCCTGCTGCGTGAGATAGGTCAGATCGGGGGTCTGCAGTGGGGCCGCCATCCCGTGCGAGTGGATGTGGTTGATGATCAGTTCTTCGCCGACGCCGGCCCGGGTCATGGTTACCACGTCCGGCACGGTCACGGCCCCGGGCATTGGATGGCCCAGCCGCTGCTCGATCAGGGCGCGATTGCGGGCCTCCGACTCGTCCACGCCGTGGCCGATGGCCGCCCCGCTGAGAGCGCCCACGCCCGCGCCGATGGCGGCGCCGGCGCCCGTATGCCCCGTCGCATGTCCGATCAGGGCCCCGGCGCCTGCCCCGAGCAGCCCTCCGGCCACCGCCCCCTCTTCGGTGTGAGAAGGCGATTGACAGCCCACTAACCCGAGCACCATCACCAGACCGGGCAGCAACGGCAGATAGGCCTTCGAGATCATCGCAAGGAACTCCGACGAGGAGGGGCGGGCGGAATGAGATCGACAACCAGCGGCGGATTATTGCGATGGCCTCTCCGCGGGTCAAGAGAAACCGGGCAAGTTGGGATGTGGTGAGTGGTTAGTGGGGGTGAGGGTGAAAAGGGGTGTCACTTTTTTTCTCCGGGGACCCCCAAGCGGCTGGGCACCCAGAAGAATGCCCCCCTAATCCGGGTTATTGAAATTTTGTGTACGGCGTGCGAAAAGAACGGGAGTTCGCTGGCACCTTCGGGCGGCCCTCGCCAGGGTGCCGCTGTTGCACGTACTCGTGGCCCGTACACGGTGTGTGCGGATTGTCCTGCAAGTCTCGATCGTTTACGCCGACCACCCCTGAAACGCTTTGCTTCTTGAAAAGGGTATCTGGCATGAGATTGCTCGCGCCTCTTGGGAAATCGCTGTGCCGGAAGTCGCCGCTAGACTCTCGCAAGGGGCATCGCCCCGGCCGCTGGGGCCTCCTCCGCAATCTCCGCCTGGAGCCGCTGGAAGACCGCCGATTGCTGGCTGTGAGCTTGGGTTACGCAGGGCCGGGAAGCGCGCTCAGCTTGACGGAAGGCACGTCCGGGACGACGCCCGCGATAATCATCTCCGAGCCCACGCCCGGCGGCAATCTGCTCAAGATTGACCTCGGCACCGGCTACGTCTTCGCGGGCGGCTCGACGGCCGCGGTGGCCGGCCTGATCTACCAGAACGCCGGCTCGCCCACGACCTCCCAGTTCGCCACGATCGACATCAGCCAGTTCAACAACGTCAGCCAGCTCGTGGCGGCCGTTCCCGGCGATGATCTTGCGTTGGGCCCGATCTACGATTCCAACGGCGGCATAGGCGGCATCGACGCCAGCGCCGGCACAATCGAGGTTGCGGGGATCAATACCGCGAGCGTCAGCGGCAACGTGAGTCTGGAGGCGAGCGGCAACCTCACGGTCGACGACCATGCCACCCTCGACACCGGCGCGGGGACGATCTCGCTGGCGGCGGACGTCAACGCCGACGGCACGGGCAACGCGAACGGCGTGGGCACGCTCTCGATTGGGGCGGGGGCAACGGTCATTTCCACCAACCCCACGGCCGACGCGATCACGCTCCGCGGAGCGAACGTCAACATCGCCAGCGGCACCGACCCGGCCGTGGTCGATGCCCAGGGATTCCCCACCGCCACGCCCAGCGCCACTCTCACCGGGCTCGATAATCCCATCGCCCTCGCCTGCGACGCCAAGGGCGACCTCTACGTGGCCAACCGGGGCCCCTGGAACCCGAAGACGGGCGTGTGCGCCAGCACGGTGAGCGAGTTCTCGCCGGGTAGCACCACCCCGAAGGCCACCCTCACCGGGCTGCACTATGACAAGCTACTGGGCGGCACGGAACTGATGGCGATCGCCCCCGGTGGCAACCTCTACGTGCTAAACTGCGACAGCAACGGGAATTTGATCGTGAGCGAGTTCGCGGCGGGGAGCACAACGCCCACCGCCACCCTCAGCGGACTGAACCAGCCCTGGGCCCTGGCGCTCGACTCCCACGGCAACCTTCTCGTCCTCAACCGCGGCAATGGCACGGTGAGCGAGTTCGCGCCGGGGGCCACTGCGCCCACCGCCGCCCTGACCGGGCTAGACCAGCCTGGCGCCCTGGCGTGCGGTTCCAGTGGGAGCCTCTATGTGGCTAACTGGGGCAACAGCACGGTGAGCGAGTTTGCACCGGGGGCCACCACGCCAACCACCACCTTAACGGGGCTGAATTTCCAGAATATGCCCGACTTCCCCGCCCCCCAACTCCTAGCCGCCGGGCCCAGCGGCAACCTCTTCGTGAGCAACTTCGATAACGACGACAATCCAACCGTGAGCGAGTTCGCAACGGGGAGCACCACGCCCACCGCCACCCTCACCGGGCTGAACGACCCGTGGGCGCTGGCCGTTGGCTCCGGCGGCAACCTCTACGTGCTCAACTCCGACAACAACGGCAATCCAATCGTGAGCGAGTTCGCGCCGGGGAGCATCACGCCCACCGCCACCCTCACGGGGCTGAACGGGCCCTCCGCCCTCGCGCTCGGCCCCGGCGGCAACCTCTACGTGGCCAACTCGGGCAGCTATGCCAACGGCGCCTTCGTCCCCGGCACGACGGTGAGCGAGTTCGCAGCAGGGGCGCCCCCTCCCACGGGCGGCGGCGTGGTCGTCCGCTCGTCGCTTCCGGGCCGGCCCATGAGCCTGGGCGGCAGCGGGGGCGCCGCCGGCGGCATCAACCTGACGGACGCCGAGCTGGCCCAGATCCGAACAACCGCCACGGGCACGATAACGATCGGCGACAGCAGCCAAACCGGCAACATCACCTTCACCACCGCCATGCCGGCCACCACCCCCGGCGCCTCGACCGTGGTCCTGCAGGACCCCGCCGGTCTGGGCCAGATCATCCTCGACGACAGTGCGGGCGCCGGCACGGCCCTCGATGGCAACGGCGGGGCGATCAGCCTCACCGCCGGCGGCGGCATCGTCGCGGCCAACTCCAACGACGGCGCAGCCGAGATTGCCACCAGCGGCCCCACCGTGACGATGAATACCTACGGTCCGATCGGCGCCGCCGGCAGCCCAATCGAGTTTGCCGACAACGCCGACACGGCCCAGCAAAACGTCGTCATCGGCACGGCACAGGAACCCAGTGGCGTCTATCTCGATGGCCTCGGCAGCCTGACGCTGGGCGGCATCGACGGGAATGGGCGCGCGGACACCCAGGTCGACGTAACGGCCCGAACGAACCTGGTGGTGGCCGCGGGCGCCACTATCGATAGCGGCCAAGACAGCCTCAGCCTGGGCGCCGACCTGGCCGCAGACGGCACGGGCAACGACGGCGTCGGAACGCTCTCGATCGACGCGGGGGCCACGGTCGTTTCCACCAACCCCACGGCCGACGCGATCACGCTCCGCGGGGCGGACATCGACATGGCCAGCGGCACCGACCCGGCCGTGGTCGGCGCCCCGCGGCAACTGTGTACCACGCCCACCGCCACGCTGGCCGGGCTCAACATGCCCATAGCCCTGGCCTGCGACTCCAGCGGCAACCTCTACGTGGCCAACTTCGATAACAACGGCAATGGCATTGTGAGCGAGTTCGCGCCGGGGAGCACCACGCCCAGCGCCACCCTCACGGGGCTGAACCTTGGGGGCAGTCCCCCGGCCGCGGCGCTGGCACCGGCCCCCGGCGGCGACCTCTACGTGCTGAACTACGACAACAACGGGAATCCGATTGTGAGCGAGTTCGCGCCGGGGGCCACTACGCCCACGGCCACGCTCACCGGGCTGGACAATCCCGGCGCCCTGGCCGTCGACCCCCACGGTGACCTTTACGTGGCCAACGCGGGTAGCGATGTCAACGGCACCTTCGTCCCTGGCACGGTGAGCGAGTTCGCGCCGGAGGCCACTACGCCCACGGCCACGCTCACCGGGCTGGACAATCCCGGCGCCCTGGCCGTCGACCCCCACGGCGACCTTTACGTGGCCAACGCGGGTAGCGATGTCAACGGCACCTTGGTCCCTGGCACGACGGTGAGCGAGTTCGCGCCGGGGGCCACTACGCCCACCGCCACCCTCAGCGGACTGGACGGTCCCCTGGCCCTCGCCTGGGACGCCGAGGGCAACCTCTTCGTGGCCAACTGGGGCAATAACACGGTGAGCGAGTTTGCGCCGGGGCACACCACGCCCACCGCCACGCTCACCGGGCTGAACCTCCAGTACTTTCCCCCTGCCACGGCCACCGACCCCAGCGGCAACCTCTACGTGCTCAACTCCGACAACAACGGCAATGAGATCGTGAGCGAGTTCGCGGCGGGCAGCACCACGCCCACCGCCACCCTCGCCGGGCTGGGTTCTCAGGACGTTTCCGTCGCCATGGCCGTCGACCCGGGCGGCAACCTCTACGTGCTGGGCTCCGACAACAACGGCAATCCAATCGTGAGCGAGTTCGCAGCGGCGGGCCCAGCGGCTGACCCCACGGCGGGCGGCGTGGTGATCCGCTCGTCGCTTCCGGGCCGCCCCATGAGCCTGGGTGGCACGAACAACGCCGTCGCCGGCATCAACCTGACGCAGGCCGAGCTGGCCCAGATTTACACGACGCCCACCGGCACGGTCACCATCGGCGACACCGCCCAGACCGGCAACATCACCTTCGCGGGCGCTACGCCGGATGCGACCCCCGGCGCCTCGACCGTGGTCGTCCAGGACCCCGCCGGCCCGGGCCAGATCATCCTCGATGCCGCCGGCGCCCCCGCCGCGCTGAACGGCAACGGCGGCACGGTCACCCTGGCGCCCGGCACCGGCGGGATCGTGGCCTCCCTCTCCCCGGCCGGTGTGCCGCTGGCCAGCCAAGGCTTCGATGCGACGGGCTTGACGGGCAGCCTGACCCTAACTTCCGCGCCCAGCACGGGCGAGCAGTTTACGCTCATCAACAACACGGCCACGCCTGCCGCCGCCAACCCGATCGTCGGCACGTTTGCCGGCCTGTTGCAGGGCGCGCTGTTCTCGGCCAGCTACGGCGGCGTGGTCTACTACTTCCGCCCGAACTACGCCGGCGGCGACGGCAACGACCTGGTGCTCACCACGATGGCGGGCACCGAAGGCACCGTGGTCCTGAGCTGGGCTGGGGCGGGGAATCCGCTCGGCCTGACGGAGGACGCGCCCGGCGCGACGCCCGCGATAACCATCTCCGAGCCCTCTCCCGGCGCCAATCTGCTGGAGATTGATCTTAGCGCGGGCTACGTCTTCGCGGGCGGCTCGACGACCGCCGCCGCGGGCCTGACCTACCAGAACGCCGGCTCGCCCACGACCTCGCAGTTCGCTACGATCGACATCAGCCAGGCCGGCAACCTTGGCCAGCTCACGGCGACCCTTCCCGGCGACGGTCTTGCGCTCGGCCCGATCTACGATTCCAATGGCGGCATCGGCGGCATCGAGGCCAGCGCCGGCACGACCGAGGTTGCCGGGATCGACACCGCGAGCAGCAACGGCAACGTAAACCTGGAGGCGAGCGGCAACCTCACGGTCGACGACTATGCCACCCTCGACACCGGCGCGGGGACGATCTCGCTGGCGGCGGACGTCAACGCCGACGGGACGGGCAACGACGGGGTTGGGACGCTCTCGATTAACGCGGGGGCCACGGTAACATCAACGAACCCCACGGCCGGCGCCATCACGCTCCGCGGGGCGAACGTCAACATCGCCACCGGCGCCGACCCGGCCGTGGTCGGCGCCCCGCGCGCCAGCACGCTGGGCACCACGCCCACCGCCACCCTCACCGGGATCAATTCCGAGGCGGCTTCCATGGCCCTGGCCGTTGACTCCAGCGGCAACGTCTACGTGGCCAACTACGATAACAACGGTAATGGCATTGTGAGCGAGTTCGCCCCGTGGAGCACCACGCCCACCGCCACCCTTACCGGGCTAAACTTCCGGGACGTTCTCCCCGCCATGGTGCTGGGCCCCGACGGCAACCTCTACGTGCTGAACTCCGATAGCAATGGCAACGGCATTGTCAGCGAGTTCGCGCCGGGGGCCACTACGCCCACCGCCACCGTTACGGGGCTGAATAATCCCACGGCCCTGGCAGTCGACCCCCACGGCGACCTCTACGTGGCCAACTCGGGCAACAGCACGGTGAGCGAGTTCGCGCCGGGCAGCACTACGCCCACCGCCGCCCTCACCGGGCTGAACAATCCCTGGGCCCTGGCGTGTGGCTCCAGCGGCAACCTCTGCGTGCTCAACTACGACAGCAGCTGGAATTCGATTGTGAGCGAGTTCGCAGCGGGGAGCACCACGCCCACCGCCACCCTCACCGGGCTGAACAATCCCTGGGCCCTGGCGTGTGGCTCCAGCGGCAACCTCTACGTGCTCAACTACGACAGCAACTGGAATTCGATTGTGAGCGAGTTCGCAGCGGGGAGCACCACGCCCACCGCCACCCTCACCGGGCTGAACTGGCCCTACGCCCTGGCCTGCGACGGCAAGGGCAACCTCTACGTGCTCAACTCCGACAGCAACGGCAATGGCATCGTGAGCGAGTTCGCACCGGGGGCCACCGCGCCCACCGCCACCCTCACCGGGCTGAACGGTCCCCAAGCCCTGGGGTTCGACCCCCACGGCGACGTGTTCGTACTCAACTTCGATAACGACGGGAACAGCGTCGTGAGCGGGTTCACGCCAGCGATTTTGCCCCCCACGGCGGGCGGGGTGGTCATCCGCTCGTCGCTGCCGAGCCGGCCCATCAGCCTGGGCGGCACGGGCGGCGCAGGGGCTGGCATCAGCTTGGCACAGGCCGAGCTGGCGCAGATCGAGACGACGGCCGCCGGCACGATCACATTCGGCGACAGCAGCCAGACCGGCAACATCACCTTCACCACCGCCGCGCCGATCGCCGACCCCGGCGCATCGATCGTGGTCCTCCAGGACCCCGCCGGCCCGGGCCAGATCATCCTGGACGACGCCGGCGCCGGCACCGGCCTGGACGGCAACGGCGGAACGGTCAGCCTGAAGCCGGGTACCGGCAGCATCGTGACGCCCCTCTCGGCCGTGGGCGTGCCGCTGGCCAGCCAGGGCTTCAACGTGACGGCGGGCTCGACGCTGACGCCGACCTTGAGTTTCGCACCCACGCCGGGCCAGCAGTTCACGATCATCGACAACACGGCCGTGCCCGCGGCCGGTAGCCCGACCACCGGCACCTTCGCCAATCTTCCGCAAGGCGGAACGTGCTCGGCCACCTACGGCGGTGTAACCTACTTCTTCCAGGCCAATTACAGCGGCGGCGATGGCAACGACCTGGTACTTACTGCGGAGGCGGGCTCGCCGCCGACGGCTAACGCCGGCGGGCCGTACCTCCTCGGCCTGGGAACCGAGCTGCACCTGGACGCCGGACTCTCGACCGCCAGCGGTGCATTGCCGGGCGACCAGATTGTCGCCTACGCCTGGGACTTCGACGACGGACAGTATGAGCTGACCACGGCCAGCGCCACCGCCGCCGTGCCCTACGCACAACTCGCGGCCTTGGGCGAGGGCGTACACACCATTGGCCTGCGGGTGACCGATTCCTTCGGCCTGACTGCGACCGCCAGCACGACGCTGGAAATCTGCGGCGGAACGGTTGCACTCACGGGCAATGATGCGGCACGGATCGCGCTGGACCCGGTCGTGAGCAGCCAGGCCGACGTGTTCCTCGGCGGTGCGGGAACAACGCCCAGCTACGAGGTCGATCTCTCTTACATCACCCAGTGGGTTGTAACGGGCGGGGCAGGCGACAACACGCTCACCGTCGATTTCTCGAACGGCAGCCCCCTGCCGGCGGGCGGAATGAACTTCGACGGCGGAATGAATTCGACCGCCGACACGCTGCAAATCGTGGGCACGTCCGCAGACGACACGGCCATCTTGACCGCCACGCAGCTCCAGTTCGCAAGCAGCGATTTCATCGCTTCCATCAGCTACAGCAACGTCCCACAGTTCGGCTTGGACCTGGGCAGCGGGGCCGACAGCCTGATCATCTCCGGCGCAACGCTGCGAACACCGAGCGACGAAGCCATTTCCGCCGGTACGGGCGTGATCATTGAAAGCGGCGGAACCCTGGACCTCGGCGGCCATACCGACACGGTCGATTATGTTGTGCTCCGCAACGGCACCATCGAAGATGGAACCCTGCTGGCAAGTTCCTTCACTTTGCAAAGCGGCACGGTCAGCGCCGACCTGGCCGGCCCTGCCGGACTCCAGAAGAGCAGCGCCGGCACCGTGACCTTGAGCGGCAACAACACCTGCACGGAAGGAACATCGATCGGCGGCGGCACGTCCGTCAGCGACGGGCTGCTGGTGGCCGAAAACAGCGCGGCGATCCCCGGCGGTTCGCTGCTTTCGATCGGCCCGGACGGCAGCGTCGTGCTCGGCGATCCCGGCGCCAGCGAGCCCCTGGCGGTGGCCCCGGCGGGTGCCGGCGGCCTCCAGCAGCCTGACGGAGCGGGAACGGTGGCAGCGGCGGCCCCAGCACCG
>Ga0326727_10012476_pt1 | contig 19337 bp, 16 predicted proteins | sample MB2enrmetagenome_FD_207643 | JGI IMG/M metagenome (GOLD analysis project Ga0326727, IMG submission 207643) | Lab enriched peat soil microbial communities from McLean, Ithaca, NY, United States - MB29MY | ecosystem: Environmental > Terrestrial > Soil > Wetlands > Peat | place: USA: New York...
TTCATACCGGGATCGAAATGCTTTCGCGCCACAAGCTCACACACCCGCGAATAAATCTTCTCTTTCGTTTGCGAGTCGAGACTCATTGGCCCCCCAAAGGTATCGGAGACCCGCCGTCTCCGACCAAGATAAAAGCTCCCCAATAGTAAGGTGGGACCTGACGACCGTATTTTGCCAGCAAATCAATCTTTGCGTGGCGCAACGCAGCGGCCTTGTCCTGGCCTTCCGCAATGTGCGTGTAAAACCGCTCCATCAGTGCACTCGTATAGATGTCATCCGCACTCCACAAGCTCGCGACGACTGCCTTAGCCCCGCTTACAAGGAATGCTTCCACCAAGTTGGTGATGCCTTCCTCCCCCTGGAGCTTTCCGACGCCTGTATTGCAGGCGGAGAGCGTCACGAGGTCAGCATTGAAATGAAGTCGGATGATCTCGCGGACTTGCAAAAGGCCGTCGTCACGTGAGTTCGGGTCAACCCCCAGCACCAAACCGGACCGCTCTGGAAATTGAGTATCCGAAAATCCATGCGCAGCAATATGAACGATCTTGAAATCAGACAAAGGCTCAGATTTGAAAGCGGTCTCGGTTGCGGTTGCGCCAAGCAACAGAATGCCATCATTGCCAACAATCCTGCTGACGGACAGAACTTCCTCGCGTGTTTGCGGCAAATCTGACAAAGCGGTGCCGAAAGTATCTGAGAAACCTCTCTCAATCCGTTGTCCAATCGCACTCGGTTTTTCGAGCTTTGACGAAACATGGCCCTGATTCCGATATGGTACATCGCCCACACCCAAGAACGTGTGTCGCGGTACCTGTGCGACTTTGGCGGTCCGCAGAACGGTCAGGACTGTTGAGGCGGGTGCGTAGCTTAATGTTCGACTTTCAAGTAAGAAGGCACCCGTTGGCTCGCGAAGGGTGTCAAATGGGAGCTGATTCAGCATTCCGTCTGGCACCACGATAAGGCGTTCGCGATTTGTTTCCGCAGGCAGCGCCGCCAGAAGGACATCGTACAGTTGATTTGCCAGAACAACGCTTTCGCGTTTCGCTCGCACCTCTGCCAGATATTGCTGCGTCAACTCTTCGATTCGCTTTCGGCCAGCAGGCAAGAGCTGTAGCCCCGCTTCCGTCTTGGAAATCCAAACGCAATACGAATTGGGCTCGCTCAGCACATATTCAATCACAACCTCGTCCGGGTGCAGACTGTCCTGGATTTCTTTGAAGGACGATGGCTTCTCAAACCATCCCGGTCTTGAATCTCTACGCTCGGTCCGCGTCCACTCAAGCCGCCGCTCGTTCTCGACCAAATGATCGAGAAGGCCAGCACGCTCCTTCGCGTCACCAGAGCGCATCAACTGGAGTTGCAGCTCCGACACTGTGTCTTCAAGCGCGCGAACATCGTTCGATTCGTTTACACCAAACGTAACCTTGTTTTCGAGAAGAGCTGTCGCCGTTCGCCCTCTCACGCGCTCTAGCACGTTAAGCGCTTGATCCACCCTTCCCTCCCTCGCCTCAAGTTCGAAATGATGGAGATACGTCTCGCTCATCGCTCCGGCGAGGGAACTGCTCCAATAAGCTTCATGCAGGTTAACGAGCATCCCGTCAATCACGTCCTCGGCGTTCTGATAGAGCGCCTCGGCTTCACTGGTGGCTCCTCGCCGGGCCTTGAGGTCCGCAAGAACTGTGAGATCCCTGGGAAGGTAATATCGGTCTCCAACGCGCCTGCTGGCATCGACCCCGATGGAGGCACGGTCTTCGGCGGACTTGATGTCCCCGGCATCACGATAGAGCCCTGCAAGATCGATCATTGCCTGACCTTCAGTGCGATAGAAGTTATATTTCTGCGCAATGTCGCCCGTCTGTTCCAGATAGGTCATCGCCGTCTGGCGATCTCCTCTTTGAAGCGCAAGCTCTCCGAGGCTTAGAAGGATCATGGCTTCATGCCCGCGCTTCTGATTTGCTCTCGCAATGGTCAAAGCGCGGTCTAGCTTGTCCACGGCTTCCGGCATTTTGCCTTGCGCGGCCAGCGCCTGAGACTCCCCTTCAAACGCCATGAACGGAAACCCTGCGTCAGGGTTGGAGCGGCTTGTTTTTATCGCCCTTTCAAAGAACGCAAGAGCCTCTCCATAGCGTTTCGCTTCATTGAACCCATTTCCCATCATCTCAAGGAGTCGGACCTGGTTACCCGTATCGCCGCTCGCCTTGGCGGATAGGAATGCGTCGCCCACCATTATCGCGGCGCGTCGGCTGTCCCCTTCCAGAAAGGCGACGAACCCCAGCTCCCCCTTCGCTCGCGATTCCCACTCCCGTTCTCCTAACGCATGGGCGATTCCTTGAGCTTCCGTCCACACACGCTTGGCCGACACCGGATTGATCTCCAGGTCCGTGTATCCCTTTGCCGCGAGACACCACAGTCTGAGTTTTTGGTCACTCTTCGCAATAGGAAGGTCTAACTCTTTTCCAAGAGCCTCCGCGACATCAACCCAAGACATAGTTTCCGATTGCGCCCGAATTCTGCCCACTCGTGAATAGACTTCGTTGCGCGTGTCGCCTTTGTCCTTGAAGAGTTGTTCTGCGCGGATGTAGAGAGGCTCAGCCTTTGGCCAATTGAAAAGCCATGCGAGGCGGTTGGCCTCTGTAAGCAAAATCACAGGATTCCGCGACGCTGCGGGGTCGCCCAATAAGTCGGCGACCTGGGGCTTAGGATCTCGCGTCCGCGTTACGTACAGCCAAATGTATTTACGCGAAATAACAACAATGGTTAGGGCGAAAGATAGCGAGAGACAAGCAGCCAGCCACCGTTTTGAAACGCGCATCCGCACGGACAGATACCTCTGTGATCATCGCCGCTGGGCTGTGTCGATGTCGATGCACAGTATTGTGTGGAGGTTTTATCACCGATTCGGCAAGAAAGGCCATAGTACTGGCTAGAGCAGCCGACACTTGGAGCGTGAATTCCGGTGCCGGCCTAGTCATTCGACGCAAATGTGAAAAGGGCCTCGGATTGAGGCCCTTTTCAAACTCGAAACGCTAGAACGGCACCTCCTCCGGCTGAGCAGCAACCGGCGCCGTGTCCGGCACTTGCTCTTTCTTGGCGCGGTTGAGCTTGCGGATGGAATCCGCCTTCACCTGCCACGCCTTGAACGGCACGGTGATCTTGCTCTTGCCTTTGCCGAACTCTTTCTCGAAGGTGCTGCTCACCAGCGTGCCTTCGACGTAGACGTGATCGCCTTTCCGCAGCTTCGCCGCCGCGTACTCGCCGAGGCCGTTCCAGGCTACGACGCGATGCCACTCAGTCTTGGAGTGCCACTCTTCGTCGGCACCCTTCCAGGATCGCTGAGTCGCCAGCGAAATAACCGCGTACTTGCGGTCTGACGCCTTGACGGACTTGTGCTCCGGGTTTTTGCCGAGATAACCGATTAGATGGACTACGTTTACGTGCATGATTGTTTCTCCTGTTTCTGCCCTTGTAATTGGGGCACCCGGAAGCGAGTGGATACTGCTCCCAAAGCGAGCGACTGCTTTTTGGGAGGGACACAAGAAATCTTCGACGCTGTTTTAGAAGATTTGTTGGGAGGAACCGGAAAAGCAGAAGACGTGAAGCTGCCGGGCGCAGGAATTATCCCGAAGCAGTGCCCAATGGAGAGGGTAGAAACGGAAACAACGCACCGAAAGGGGTCCGTCCGGTGCTAACGAGGACCGGAGCCACAAGGAAACAGTGAGACAAACCGCGCGGACCTCCCGTTCGCTGGCCAACAAGATGCCGAGAAGAACGATCGAAGGCGGCAGGCGCTGGATGTAAGCCGCAGCGCGGGATGCGGAGGGGCGCTTTCGTCGAGGCTGGTTCGTACTGCGCGAAGGCAAGGAAAAGGAGGAAAGCTCAGTGTTCTGGCATGTTGCGGCCCGAACATAAGCGGGAGGCCCGCAAGCGGGCCTCCCGCGAAAATATTTAGTCGGTTGCCGTAATCGCCGCGAGAATCTCGGAACTGGCGCGCTGCACATACTCCAATGATTCCGCCAATGTTTCCTTGTCACCGGAATAGAGGTGAATGTAGTCCGCTGAGTTCTGTGCCTTAATGCCGATGGCTTCGCAGAGGACAAACGCGACCGCCTCCGCCTCGGTCTCGCGGACGCGCTTTGTTGTCTCTGCGCGCCGCTCCTGCATGTGTAAAAGGCTGTGGGCCGCTTCGTGGGCCAAAGTAGCGTATTCCTCCGCCGCGCACTGGCCGGGCAAGAGCACGATCTTTCCTGACGAGCACTGCCCTTGCGCAGGGTAGATGGTATCTGAGTATTCGAGTTCAATGCCGCGCGCTGCGATGAATTGTTTCAGCTTTTCTGTGTATTCAGCCGGGTCACCCTGCGCAGAGCCAAGCTCTGATAGCGGTTCCCCTTCAGTGTCCATCTGATCGAAGACATAAACCGCGCGAAAATACATGGCGGTCTTGCTCTGATCTTCTTCGGAAGTGGATTCTTCCTTGTTTTTGCGAAGCACCACTGGCGCAAGGATCATGATTCCCTTCGCGCCCTTCTTGACGTTTCTGCCAAGCTGCTTCCAAGTATGGAATCCAGCTACGCGAGTCGCGTCCGGCCTTTGCGATACGATGAGAATCAGGTTATGCAACGAATAGCGATGGAACCTCGCCATCGCTGCGAGATAATTTCTCAGCGTCTCACTGTGGCCCCTTTCCAGAGCCTCGCTGAGCTGTTCGATGGCTTTGCTGGCGATTTGTTTAGCTTGCTCGACTTTCATGGTTGTCCTCCTGTTTCGGGGAGTTCTTGCTCCCTTCACCCGACAGCGAGGGAGCAAGGACGCGAAACAGGGGACAGGAGCGAAGAGATTGACGCGTCCAGGTCGGAACGGGCCGCACGCTTGAGTGACACAGACTTTCGTGGCGCGAGAGATGCTAGTGGAGACCGGAGGGGTGAGGATTTACACGCCGGGATGCGGCAATTTCGAAGCGGCCAAAAGATGAAGAGCAAGCATTACACCACTGAGCGAGAGAAGCTGAAACATCAGCCATGAGCACAAGAAAGTTATGTCTCTCGTTCAGGAGATATGTGTCTTCAAGTTGCCATTTTAGAATTAAGCTGCTTAAAATGCAGAGGCCTTGCCACCACATAGTGTAATGGCCTGGCGAAGGGCCTTGGCGAATCGAGCAGCATACGGGGCAGGTAGTTCCCACAGTAGATCTGTAGAGGGCGTTCCTGCCATCGCGGGCTGCCAATTCCTATCGTTTACCGTCAGACGGACCGCAGGCACCTTGTCTGTAGTGTGCACCGTGACGAGACTCACAGGCCCAAGAACATCGTGAGTAACCGTATCCACTTCAAGGGACGTTGGGTCGAGGTCCCCCAAATTAACTTGCTGCCTAGTGTGATACGTTTGCTTCCAGTTGCTCCGCGTAGCGTAGACAAAAGTCACCTGACAGCCATTCACATCCGGTAGGAGATTTACGCGCGTATCGTCCTTTCCGTCCTCATGCAAGTAGATTGTCTTACCTTCCTCATCGGCGAGCGTGTTCTGAATCCAATGCAACGTCTTCAAGATTTCCGGGCTAGTCTTGGGTGAAGACCCCCGCAAGGGGGAGCCGATGGGAGCTTCCACAATAATGTCCAAAACGTCCGCCACAGGCGCGGAACTCTTCAGTAAGTTGTCTTCGCCGAAGGGCTCAAAACGCAACTCCTTGTCCCCCCGCCACATTTGCCAAGTGGGAATGTGTTTCCCGACTTTGTCCTTAATGTACATGCACTCGTGTTCCGTCATTGGACCACCCAGGCCATTGCTATCGCTCCGCGTCCAGCCCAGAGCCTCGCGGCAGGTAGCGAGCATTTGGCGGCCTTTGTATTCGATAAGATAGGCACCGTGCTGGTAAGCACGAATGTAGTAAGAAGGTTCTTTGCTCGACAGAATGGCCGCCACGCGCTTGTCCTCTTCCGAGGGCGCGTCGTCTGAAGGCAATCCAGTCGGCGCATCGGGTTTCGATGCGTTTGGTTCCGGCTTGTCCGTGATAGCTTCGTTGGGCAGTTGTTGGAGCTGAGTAGATCGATTGTGCAGCAAGTTTTTCACGTCGTTAACAGGAATCGCAAAGTTCAGATTTTCGCCGCCTTCGAGATACAAGGTATTGATTCCTACAACCTCGCCGCGCATGTTGAACAGAGGCCCGCCGCTGCTGCCAGGGGAGATCGGTGCAGTGGTCTGCAAGAATTTACCGCCTTGTTCTTTCGACGTTCGCACTCCACTAATTATTCCGTTCGAAACAGTTGATTCAAGCAAAAGCGGATTGCCGATTGCAACGACTTCTTCGCCGACTTGAATATCATCTGAATCGCCAAGCGCCAGCGTTCGGAAGATTTTGCCGTGAATTTTGATGATAGCGAGATCGCGGACTTTATCGGATGCCAGCACACCATCAACGGGAAAGGCGGTATCGTCAGGGAATTTGACGACGGCAACATTGCCGGTCTCGATGACGTGGTAGTTCGTCACGATCACGCCGTCCGCGCTGACAAGGAAACCAGTGCCCTGTGCTATGGGTTTGTCGTTGGCCGCCGTGATGATAGTTACGATTGCTCCGTTTGCGGCTTTGGCTATCGTTGGTATGTCCTTCCGAGTTGGGGCTGACTGCGCGGCAGCCTCGACCGATACGAATCCGGTCAGCCAAACCAAGGCTAGATATTTCATTTTCATTGCTCCCTCCCCCGTTGTTGGCGACGGCTGCCGTCTACAATTTAGTCGTTCGGCCCACATGCGTTCTTATACGCCGCTGACTCCATGTACGCATTTTTTTTGTCTACGATAGCGTGCTCTTTTGCGCTGAGTGGTGCGAAGGCGCGACGAAATTGGGCTACACCTGCCGCCGTCGATATGTCAGATTGAATCAGAAGGTCCCTTTTTTCGATCTCCACAGCGAGGTCTTCAATAGCCATTTTGGTCATGATGCTGGCCGACTCGACGCACGATGTCGGATGCGCCGACTGCACGATGTTCATCAGTTCGGCAGATTTATTGTGGTGTTGAACCGCCTGATCGAGAATCGTGCTTTCATCAATCTCTATCTGCTTGAGGTTTTCTAGACTGGTAGCCGCATTTGTGTCAGCGTCCCACTTATTCAGGAGATCGCCCGCCATTTTAGTTTCGGCCCTCCCGGTACGGATGTAGGCGTTAATCTCGGCAACGCTGATTCGGGTCGGCGAAGCGGCAACCGTCGGGGCGGGTTTCTCACTCCCGTGATTAACGCATGCCTCAGCAAACGCAGAAAGAGCTACAAGAAACAGCCAAATTGCACGCGACTTGTTCATCACTTCCTCCTCGCCGGACGTCGCCTTCAAGTCGGAGCATCGGCATCAATTTCATGACCGACAAAAGGACTTTGCTTGCCTCAACCTCATATTTGCCATGGATGAGGCAGTTGCCGCAATGGGACTGTACTAGTTGAATTACCCCCACCTCAGAGTCTAATGTCACGAGCCGTTAAATAGTTACTGGAGGTTCAAAGCGAACCTTCGACTACAATCCACTGCGGCACCGGGCAAAAAAAATGCGAGGCTGCGACTGAAACGCAGCCTCGCGCCGTGATTGTTAGGGACCTCTACTACTATAGTTTGTGTCTGGTCACCTTACGAGACAGCGTCCTGCTGTTCCTCACTTCTTTCCGTGTGTTTGTGATGTTTCGATGGGTGTTTCTCTTGTTCGAAGCTTCCACCCGGACTTGAGCAGCTATCTTTGAGGTATCAACCCGGTACCTCGCTGATGTGCGTGCGAGGTTCGAGTCTTTCGCGAGCGATTGCCTCGGGTTGTAGCCGGGGCAATACAGGTCGGACACAAGAGCGCAGACAACGAGAAAACGATGGAGGTCCGCAGCGGTCATGGCTTGAACCGCTGTTCCGGCAATCTTCTCGTAGTCCACGGTTTCAGCACCCCATGAGGTTTTGCTCTTCTTCTCTTCCCATGCGTAGAGCTTGGACAGGCGACGGTGATTGTCGTGGCCCAAACGCCGGAAATAGTCGAGGGCTACCATCTCCAAGTCTGGCCGGGAGAAAGCATCCGGCAGCTTCTTGCGGATGGTATCGAGGATGCGCACCCGCGATTGCTTCTCGACGCGCTCGGCAAGCACTTCCTTCTTGCGTTGGGATTGCTCCTGCGGTGTCGGCTGATAGCGGGTCACGCGGTTGTGAACTTCGCATTTCTCGGTCTGGCAGAGATAGAAGACGCTGCCAGCACTCTTGCCGTCAATGAGAACGGCGGCTTTCGTGTTGGGGCACTCTCCTTTTGCTTTGGCCTTCCGGTATTGCCCTTCAAAGAGCACGTCTTTGGCATGGCCGTTTGCCTGCCAAGCGGGAGCTTGTGAAACGCGAAGGGGCTTCTCGCCTTTCTCCTCAAGCGGCTTCGCGTGAATTTGGACAAGTGCTTCGACCTTTGCTCGGTAGCACTCGCGGTCCGTGCAAGTGGACTTCTGCCGGACTTCGGGAAAGAGAAGCGGGTTGTTGCCCGTTCGTTTCGGGCAACGAGCGCACGCTCCCGCCTTTGGTAGAAGCGTTTCGTCCTGCGGGTCAAATGGTGCGTTCGTGAGGTCCAGATGGATTTCCCGCTCAATCCATGCGCGAAGCTCCCGCACCGTGGTCGCCTCGGCCTTCTTGTCTTTCAGGATAGCGGCGGCGTTCCGGCATTGCGGAAAGCATTCCTGTAGAGCGCGGCGCTGGTCGTTCGGTTGTAGGCGTGCGATTTCAAACGCATGAGCAACCGTCAGCTTATCTTCATAGAATGCTTGCTTCGCTTCGGGAATGAGTTGTATCAAGCGTAGTCGCCCGTTCACATATGCTGGCGATCTGCCAACTCGGGCAGCAATACTTTCAACGGTGTAAGTGTCGGGTTGAAGTTCGATGAGGGCGACGTATCCTTGCGCCTCGTCGAGCGGATGCACGTCCACGCGCTGCACGTTCTCAATGACCTGTAGCTCAAGAGCTTCGGCGTCGGTGAGTTCCCGCACTGTTGCCGGGATGTTCTCACGTTTTGCGAGCTTCGAGGCACGGTAGCGGCGCGTTCCGGCCACAAGCTCATAAGTGCCCGCTTCCCCTTCGGGAAGCGGACGCAAGAGAATGGGTTGTAGGACGCCGTGTTGTCTGATGTTGTCCGCGAGTTCCGCTAGCTTCGCTTCATCAAAAAAGCGTCGCGGGTTTGTTTTGGATTCGCGGATTTTTCCTAGCGGAATGTCCTGAATGGATGAAACCACAGAGGGGACTGCTTTCGTTCCACTTGCTACCAATGTTGCGTTCATTTCTTTTAGTCTCCTTTTACTAAGAAATTTGTTTGGGCCTAATACTCTTCGGGTAGCAAAAGCGTGGTCACAGAACGGTCCGATTCCGTGATAATCCACAACTTGTCGCCAGCGTGTGTGCGGTAGGCGCTTAAGAGCCGGAACCCGTGCTCTAGGCTGTAGTCGTTTTCCTTACGGTCCTCGTCGGACAAATCGCCCCACTCGCGGTTAACATGGCGCGTGAGGAACTCGCCCGGTTGTTGTCCTGATTTCTTAAGCGCGGCCAAAGCGCCCGGTGTTGCGACGATCTGGCCAAGCTCGAAAGCAGGTTGTTTGCTGAGTTGTTGCATTGGAAGAACTCCTTTCGTTGGTTTCGTTTTTTGCTTCTTAGAGGCACCGCAGAAAGCGGTGCATTAAAAGCAAATGCCCTTCCTGGCGGGGCGAGGCGCCTGGCCGTCTGCGCTGTCAAGGCCGCGCGGTTTTCGCGTTCATCGGAGCGAAGCGGGAGAGCCTTGACAGGAGAAGCGGGCGGTCCGGGCGCAGGTTTTCAGCAGGAAGGGCTACGCGTAAGAAGCGTGGTTTCGGGGAAGAGCTATTATCGCTGCGGCGAGGTTTGTTTATTAGAAGTAAAATGACATCTATGCCAGCGGACTTTGGATGTAAGCGGTTTTGGTGCTTGCGAGGGGAAACCATCGACCTTTCGGATGGTGGCTTTCTCTCTGACCCAGATTCCAAGTGGGGCAAATATTACAACCCCAATTTGGTCACTTTTGAGCATTTCGCCGAAGTGCCATGTGTTGCTCTATTGGGGGAGCCAGGAATCGGAAAGAGCTGGAGCCTAAACCATTTCAGCGGCACGCTACGGTCGTCCTTAAGAAACAATGAGAAGCTCGTCCATTTAGACCTCCGCTCGTTCGGCAATGAACAGCGACTCGTGGAGGAACTCTTCGAAAGTGCTGACTTTGACGAATGGCGCAAAGGCGATGGTGTCATGCATCTGCTTCTGGATAGCTTGGACGAATGCCTGCTGAGAATCGATAACGTCGCCGCACTCCTAGCTGACAAATTACCTAAGGAGCCAGTAGATCGCCTGCGCCTACGGATCGCCTGTCGAACAGTTCCTTGGCCCACGATCTTGGAAAACGCATGCGTAAGGTTGTTCAAGGGCTTCAAAGCCTACGAAATGACTCCCTTGCGGCGCGCTGACGTTCGACAGGCAGCCGAACAGAGCGGAATCGACAACCCGGACCGCTTCATGACGAGGATTCACGAGCTGGATGTCACTTCACTAGCAATAAAACCCGTGACCCTAAAGTTTTTGATAAGCACATATTTGCGCGACGGGGACTTTCCCAAAAACCACATCGAGCTTTACGAGAGGGGCTGCAGAATACTGTGCGAGGAATCGAATGAGAGTCGGACAGGCTCTGGCAGAAGGGGCCGGCTAAGCCTAGATGAACGCCTAGCGATCGCCTCACGAATCGGTGCCGTGACTCAGCTAGGAAAACGATTTGCGATATATACAGGCGTCGAGGCGGACGGGTTGCCTCTTGAAGACGTTGGCTTGGCCGATTTGACCGGCGGGGTCGAACACCCCCGTAACGACATAGCGGTTTCGGCGGACGCACTCAGGGAGGTTTTGGACACAGGGCTATTCTCTTCCCGAGGCGCGAATCGAATCGGGTGGGCGCACCAAACCTATGCAGAGTTTCTCGCTGCACGCTACTGCACAAATCGGACGATGCCGATTCAGCAGATGCGAGCCCTTCTATTTCATCCTGCCGACCAAGCACGGCGCCTCGTTCCGCAACTCCATGAAGTGGCGGCGTGGATGTCCGTAATGAATCCCCGGATCCTTGCGGCTGTAGCCGACTCTGATCCAGAAGCCTTGCTCGGTGCGGCAGCGGCCAGCCTCACTGACATTCAGCGAGCCAAGGTCGTTTATTCCATGCTCCAGCAAGCCTCACAGGGGCGTGCGCTGCATCTTCGATGGGGACTGGTATGGCTTTACAAGAAGCTGAAACACCCGAAACTGGCCGAGCAAATTCGCCCTTATCTAAACGACGCGGCCAGACCGATGAGTGCCAGGTACGTCGCCGTTGACATCGCGCGTGCGTGTGCGGTGAAAGATTTAGGACCAGACCTGGCCGATATCGCTCTCGATACATCGGCCGAGCAGAGATTTCGGAGTGCAGCAGCCGCGACAGCCGCGGAGCTAGAAGACAGTAACGTCAGGGGACGTTTGCGACCTCTGGCGTTTGGTCAAGGTGGCGAGGATCCCGACGATGAACTAAAAGGCTCTGGTTTGAAAGCGATTTGGCCCGACTTGATATTGGCCTCTGAGTTATTCGAGCTGCTAACCGCGCCAAAGAACCCCAATCTGGGGGGCACTTACAGCTCGTTTATGTACGACCATGTCGTCCAGAAAATGAACGTAAGGGACATACCTGTCGCCCTCGAATGGTACTCAAGGCAGGTACATCGGCAACGCCTCATCGGGCCGATCGACCGGTTGATGGATCGAATCATCCAACTCGCTTGGGACAACTTCTACGAGCCCAATGTTGCTCAAGGGTACGCTGCCGCGATTCTATCAAGAGTCAAACTGTACGATGAACTTGTTAACGGGGATGAGCGAGTTGAATTTGCTAAAAAGGTGCAAAATGACCACGAGCGCCGCAGGGCTGTTTGGAAAGAGCTCTTGCCTCGACTCGAAGTGGACCAGGTCGTTGGACTGATTACTCAAAGAATTCCACTAATAAGTAGCGCAGACTTCGATTGGTTCATCGAGCGCCTCGTCTCTGGCAATGCAACGGCCTCAGCGAGCGTGGAAGCGAGATTGGTGCGGTTCACCTTCGACTCTAACAATAGAGCGCATTTCGAAAAGTTATACAACGCATGCCAAGCAAACGAAATACTGAACGCCGAATGCGGAAATTTCTTTGCTGCAATTCCCCTGGACTCGGCTGAAGCGAAGCAACTCCGCGAGTTGCTGAGGCAAGAAAAGGAATGGAAAACCCCGAAGCTGCTTGAGCCAACTCCGTCGGAGCGTGTGCAGTCGGACCTTGAGAAACTTGAGTCTGGGCAGATGGCGTATTGGGTCCAGCTAGTGCTTGATCTGACATTGGAGCCTAGCAGCACGCATTATCAGCCCGATGTGCAAATAAATTTAACTGAAACCCCTGGATGGAAGGCAGCGGACCCGGCGACGAGAGAAAGAATACTTTGTGCCGCCATCCGCTATCTCCATGAGGGTGATCCTGAAAATGATAAGTGGTTCGGGACCAGAAGCACGCCATACACTGCGATCAGTGGAATCCACGCTCTAGCACTCTTGATGGTCGTGAGGCATGAGAGTCTAAACCAGATTCCAACGGCAGTGTGGGGGAAATGGATACCGATAATCCTTACCTTCCCCTTCGGGCATTCCAAAGAGGCGGACGTCCAGTCCGTTCTCTTGAAGCTTGTCTATAAGCTCCTCCCCGAGGAAGTAATCAAGCGAATGCAGCAACTTATCGATGCCAAGAATAAGAGCGACGACCATTTGTTCATGGCTCGTGAAGTCGAGACATGTTGGGACAACCGCATGGGGAACGCCCTCTTGGTCGAGGCAAAGAGTCCAGAACTGAAAACGCATATCCTGAACAGCATTTTGGAGCTGATACTTCCCCGTCGAGTTGGAGGAGCTCGAGAGTTCGCGGAGTCATTGGTGGACCTGCTTTGTTTGGAGGCTGAACCAGAAAGATCTAAGGCGATCATAGCGGCGCAAGCGTTGATGAAACACACAGAGGATGCTGGATGGGGAAAGATCTGGCCAATTTTCGTAAAGAGCAAAGAGGTCGGAAGGGCAATCGTTGAGTCAGCTTCATTCAGCGACGTAGGGCATGGGAGCTTCATCACGAAGCTCAGCGAGCCTCAATTGAGCGAGCTGTACCTTTGGATGGTCGAGAATTATCCATACGTCGAACGGAAGTCAGGATTTGGTTTCATGGGGCCCGGTGATACAGCCGTCATGCTTCGCGACGGCATTCTTGAACATCTGAAGAAGAGAGCAACATTCGCTGCATGTGACGCAATCCGCAATATAATGGAAAAGCTGCCTCAGTACACGTGGATGAAGTACCACTTGGAGGAAGCTGAGGCGCTAGCTCGTGCGGCGACGTGGCAGCCGGTTTCAGTACGCGAACTTTTGTCGCTGGCTCAAGACCGCGACAATCGGTTTGTTACAACTGGTGCACAGCTCATTGAAGCAATCGTTGAGTCTCTTGATCGGCTACACTCAAAACTGCACGGCGAGATGCCTGCTTCCAGGGATCTTTGGAACAACCGAAAAGACAGTTGGTGGCCAAAGGACGAACAAGATTTGGCCGACTACGTCGCCCGTCATCTAAACGAAGACCTAAATTGCCGAGGGATTATTGTCAATCGAGAAGTTCAAATCCGGAGAGGAACAGGCGACGGCACGGGTCAACGTACCGATATCCACGTCGACGCCGTTATTCCTGGGGCGCAGGCGGGCAACTATGAACGAACGTATGTCATTGTGGAAGTGAAAGGTAATTGGAATACAGAACTTCTTACCGCAATGGAAACGCAGCTGCGCGATCGCTACCTCAAGGACAACAGGTGCAGGGATGGAGTGTATTTGCCTGGATGGTTCATTTGCACAAAGTGGGACGATGCTGACACCCGCAAGAAACACTGCTCTCCAATGACTCTCCAGGAAGCTAAGACCTTTTTCTCACGACAAGCTGCAGCATTGTCCCAGGGCGGCTTCCAAATCGAAAGCTACGTGCTGGATGCGTCGCTATAATGAGCCGTCCAGATTTCTCCCATAGCAATTGTTATAACAACTGTTGACAATTCGCAGCGAGATGAGCATGATTCAGGGATGCTGAATTCCGGCCGTTTAGCTGCGATTCGCCGGAAGCTGGGCCTCTCCCAAGAGCAGATGGCCCGGCTTTTGGGGGTGTCGTTCGCCAGCGTGAATCGCTGGGAAGGGGGTCACTCCAGTCCCACAGGCCCAATCAGCGACCTTTACCTTGCGCTTGACACGGCAATGCGTGCCGGAAATGCTCCGCAAACAATCCTTCAGGCAGCCAATGCAGAGCGAGGTATGTTCTTATATGCTTTGTTTCGAATGGCCTATTCCCGTTCGAGGAGGTCTCGATGAATTTTCGCGTAGTAGGTCTCCGGCCACTAAGCTCAGGTGGAAATGGAGATCTATTTATCGGCCAGAGAAGCGACACAGGCGAATACGTGGTTGTTAAATTTCTTAGGGAATGGCGTCTACAGCATGCCCGCGAAGGCTTTGAGCGCGAGACTCGTCTTTTGGGGCGAGGTGTTCCTGGCTTGGTTCCACTCTTGGGGTGCGATTTGAGCGCACAACCTCCCTTCTACGTTATGCCGTATCTCGAAGGCGGAACACTAACGCGTTGCGCGGGAAGGCTTACCGACAATCAGCTGCACCACGTCGCTAGTCAACTGGCGCGCACACTCGCGAACCTCCATGCTGCCTTTGAGGTGAATGGTGACTTTAAGCCCGACAACATCCTTTTGGCGCGAAATGGAGAGATCCAAGTTGGAGATCCATTGGGCAACGGGACCTTTCTTACGATTCTGTTTGGAAAAAATCGTGGGGGCACTCCTGGATATTGGGCGCCGGAAATCGGGCGGGGAGGGTCCATTTCCCGTGCCGGAGACTCATACTCTTATGGAGCTACACTCTATCACTTACTCACTGGACGAAGACCAGTCGATGGACAACGGGTCGATCCGACTTTAGAAGGCTATAGAAACGCTCCAAAAATACGCGAGATTATAGCCGCGTGCTGCCAATGTGAACCGAGTGCGCGACCAACGATGCAGGAAGTGCTTGGGATGCTTGGGGGGAAAAATTGGGCTGATATTCAGGCAGAGCGAAAGCGCTCCCAGGAGCTTGTGGGTGCCGCGTGCCTCACCGCTGCTCTCGTACTAGTGGGGGCCGCGCTCAGCTCCTGAGCCTGCGCCGAACACATCAGATCGCTCAGAACATGGCCGTGCTCCGTATACTTTGTTAAGGGAAAAGTTAAGTCAGTGTATCTGGCGTTTTGAACCCCGAAAAGAGAGGGAAAAGCTTCAAGTCATTTTCGGAGATGGAGTCGGTGAGAAGAACCGGGTCAGCGCGTTTTGGAGCGCAGAGCACAAAGGGCTCAAAAGCCTCTCGCAACATCGCAGCGTATTTCTTACGGTCGTATCCGAACCATCCTTCCCACAAAGCGTAAGCACGAACCCGGTCGTTGGGGACGTGGGCTTCGGCGTTCGTGATGACGTACTCGATGTTCTGCCCAGGTCGTAGCTTAACTCCACTTCCAAAGAGTTGTTGAGCGGCTATCGCCGTGACACCTGCTTTTTGGTATTCGCGGGGCTCGCGCGTAATGCGCTTGCTCACGACAAGTTCCCTGATGTCCACTTCGCCATTCGCTAGACGATCTTCATAGTTCGCAAACACCCCGCGCGCGACTTCGAGTTTTTGCAGGTACGAGCCGTAATCGTGTGCTTCTGCGAGGATGGAGAGCACTTCGTGCTGCATCCGAGCGAGCAGTGGGGGCGTGTCGTGGCGCCGGCATTCAAGCCCTCGAATTTTCAGTCCGCCATCTTCCCCGACCGCGAAGAAGCGATTCGGTACGGGCACATCGGCGTATTGCTTGGAAGGGAGAAAGACGACGTAGCGGTAGACGGCCTCAATCGCCAGAGGAAGGCGTGTTCTATCCTCGATCTCCTGGGAGAGCCGCTCGTAGTCCTCGCGGGTCGCTCCTTCTTTCCAAACATATAAAGAATCTACCAGGGCGTGTATCAGTTCAAAACCATCGGCCTCTGCGATTTCTTTCGCCACGAGAAGCGTTTCCCGCGCGACAGCGTTGATAGCTTCATGCGCCTCGATTTTTCCAAAGCGCGCGTTCTTGTAGCCGGTATAGCCGAAGCAGCACACAAGAAGCCATTTCATGGAATCACGCTGCAATTTCATTCTGAGCGCAGTATCGGGCGGCGTTGTCTTTAGGAGCTTCTTGAGTTCACATCGCTTGACGATAAGCCGTTCGACCACGCGGCTCGTGATCCCTCTTCGCTTCTGGCAAATGCGATAGCCGAGTTCGGGAATGCGCGGAGCGTCGGGGCAGCACGGGCAGTTTACGGTTTCGGGGGAGATATTGAATCGTGCCATGATGCTTGGGAACTGGCTCACGAAATCCAGTTCAGCGACATTGGGTGTGAAGCCGAGTTTCGGAACGAAGACGAGGCCGCCGCGGTCCGCTACCAATAGTTCGTCGGGCCGTTTGGGATCTTCCGGTTCGGCTTTCTGCTCGGGAATCAGCACGCCATCGCGGTAGGCGAGTTCCATCTGCATGTAGGAAATGCCCGTACCAGTCGTCGTCCGCGCTGCGTATTGAATGGGAAGCTTGGTGAGGCGAGCCAGTTCCCAGAGGCCGGCGAAGTCGCACTTCTCCGAAATGAACGAGTTCTGCTTGTCGATGTGGATGCGGCCAAAGAGCGTGATGGAGCTGGCTTTGAAAAGAATCCTTCCATAACTCGTGTAACTGCGGCCGCGGGATTGCTGGACGGCAGCGGATTCATCACGATTTAGCGGCAGAGAAGATCGCAGGCGCTCGGCCTGCTGGCGAAGCAACGGAAGAATAGTCGAGTCGCCCCACTCGGAGAGAATTACATCGGGGTCGTGGCGTTTGAGCAATCCCGCAAATTGAATCGCCGGAGGCTCTCCCGTTTCGTCAAGCTCCCAGCAAGTACCGTCCATTTCAATTTCGAGCGCCGCGCGGCGACCGTGCGTGGGATCGATCCGCGCAAGGCCGGATAACCGAATCTGCATAATCTTGAGTGGCGGCATTTCATAGTTGAGCGCCCATTCATCATCACGGCATGCGATGGAGAGAACTTTTCCGTCGTGGTCGGCTTCGACTTCCACAAAGGAAAGCGGAAACAACCGCTTCTCCCAGCAATACAGCGACGCCACCATGAGGTCGCTGTTGTAGAGCTGCAATTTCGAGTCGATCTTGTGCACCCAACGTCCCCAACCGATGAAATTGGAGGGACGGAGAACGGAAACTTCGAGGACCTGGCGGGCCGCATTCAGCCAGAGGTCGGTGCGCTCGGTAAATCGCGTGCGAAGCTCTGTGGTTGTGCGTTGTGCGGCGTCCCGCAACTGGATGAGACGCTCCTCCGGGCCTGAAACATAGAACGCCGGCGCAAAGCTATCGGTCAAACGGTAGTGCGACTGGTTGCGGTCGATCAGCCACAGCGTCATCCCGCGTTGATTGGGGTAGAGGTCGAGAATCCATCCCTGAAGCGATTTCACAAAGCACCCCTGCGTTCTGAAGAACTTTCTCGACGGCGTCGAGACGCTTTTCCTGGTCGAGGGCGATGGAAAGAAGGATGGCTTCCATCGGATTGTCGTGAGCCTGATAGGTGGCCGCCTGCGTGTAGCAGCGCACGCGCGTGAAAAGGCGGTCGAAATGAGGCTGGTCCTCCCTTCTCAACGCGCGCCGGAACTTTTTCCAATGCTCTGCGGCCTCTTGGATCAATTGGACGAAAGTAGGGACGGTTCTCCCCATAGTGCACCTCGGTCTTTCCGGTTAAGCCGGAAGCAGCGGAGTATTTTTCTCGCGGGTAAAGGAAAGTTTGTTTTCGGGAGTGGATTCCACCTTCACGACGTGGTCGGCTTGAGCGCGAAGTCGCTGAAAGAAATCGCGCCGCTTGGTCTTGAACGATGTGGCATCGGAAAAGACGGCGATGGAAAGGGAGAGCGGCGCGACGTTGCGCAGACCTTCGAGCGCATGTCCGAAGGAAGCGCGCGCTTCCCTATCCCGAACATCCTCGTCGAAATACAAGTCCGGCAACGCCGTGACGATGAGCACGTCGGCAGAAAACCTCTCTAGAGTCTTGGGCACACGTCGGACGAGTTCGGTTAGTTGAAAACAGGTAAAGGCGCGTGCGACGCGAATCAGGCTATTTACGCTCGATGGCTCAACACCGCGTTCTCTCGCGAAACGCGCTAGGAGGAGCGGGCTGATCTGGTTTGCGCCGTCCAGGTACAGAATCTGTTTTGTTGCGAAGAGTAGTCGTGGCAGGAAGTAATGCGAGAGCCTGGGCATTTCGGGACAGCCATAAAAGACTGTCAAAGTCCGGTCGGAAAAGACCCAGGGGTTTGTAGCTGTGGGCCGTTCTGTTTTCGTAGATGCAATGGGGAAACTCATGGCGAAGCGGTACCGGCCCTCCAACGCCATACTAGGCGAATAAAAAGCGAAATGTCAAGCGGCCCGTTTGGCGCTTGCGGGCCATTCCGATTGGCCGTAATTCTGGGGCTTGTATAAGCCAAAGCGTATCGGCATCGATCCACTCTTAGCCGATAGAGGGACTACACGCGGAACTTTCACAACGCTGGAACGACACTGGGATGCGCCGGGTTTTGCGGCTTGCTTTCGAGGCGAGGTTAGCGTACTTAGAGAAGATCCCAGCTGCCGAGGTGAGCGATGGAAGTACGTGCACCCAAGGGACAATACCGGGTAATCGGGCTGGATCCAGTAGACACCCTCGCATGGCCGAGTGGCCCTCTCTGGAAAGACTGCGAAACCTTCGACAAGGCACTAGATTTGGCTGCCAGCAATGACGAGTTATATCTTCGGATTTATATTTACAACGACAAAGGCGAGATTCTGCATGAGGCTGGCTGCTATCGAGAGCAGCTGAAAAAGATTCATGAGCTAGAGGAACAACGTCCCGGCAGAGCCCAGGACGAACGTCCCAAAACATAAGATCATCGCTCTCAAGGGACCCATCTTTGCTTACTCTCCCAAGCCTTGATTCGGGCGAAACTCAACTCCCGATAAAAACGGGCAACACTGACACAATCCGGTAAGGTAAGGTTTGCCGACAACTCGTCCAGAACCCCGTCTTTCACTTCCCACAACTGCGTTTCTGGACTGTGAGGGCCGCATGTCCGCTTACGCACGGTTGTCATGAAGCGCTCACGGAATCACGCTTCCCCCTCTGTACCAAATTGAACAGATTAATTTCGGTTTCGATGCGATGTTAGTAG
>Ga0326727_10012477_pt1 | contig 19337 bp, 15 predicted proteins | sample MB2enrmetagenome_FD_207643 | JGI IMG/M metagenome (GOLD analysis project Ga0326727, IMG submission 207643) | Lab enriched peat soil microbial communities from McLean, Ithaca, NY, United States - MB29MY | ecosystem: Environmental > Terrestrial > Soil > Wetlands > Peat | place: USA: New York...
CGTGGCGGATGCGGGTCGCCGGCCATTGCGCCCTTGCTGCGGGCCAGTTTGAGCCGTTCCAGCCAGCGCGAGACCGGGCCGCAGAGGGCAAAGATGGAGGCGGCTGCCAGCAGCAGCCAGGGCACCAGGTGCAGGAAGGTCATCTGCGGCGTGTTGAGCAGAACCACCGCGCCGGCCGTGCCGCCCAGCAGGCCTGCAAGACCCATGGGCAAAGCCAGACGGAGGTTCTTGCGTATGTCGTTTTGGTAGGCTGCAATCGAGGTGAGCTGGCCCGGCCACAGGGCCACCGTGTTGGTGGCATTGGCCTGGACAGGCTGCATCCTCATGCCCAGCAACGCGGGAAACGACAGAAACGAACCGCCCCCCGCCACGGCGTTCAGCACCCCGGCCAGAAAAGCCGCCACGCTCAGCCAGAGCCAATGCCAGTCTATAAACGAGGGAAGGCCGGGGAAGTAAGTCATCTGTTCTTGATTGTAAAAGAACGCCTGACCCGCCGAGGGATTCGAGAAGACTGGGGGCTTTCCATCGACGGCGCGTGAGATTCTTGATCGCTTGTGAGCATCGGGCGGAATTGCTGCCCGTCGCCTACCCCTGCGACGGCACGGCCGCGGCACGACGCGGGCTTCCGCTTTGCGGTAGACTTTCTGCGGTGAAAGGTGCGGCATTTTGCCCGCGCCCCGGCCGGTCCGGGCTTGAACCTCGGGAAGAAATCCTCTGCGGCTTGAGTCAAAATCCTCCAGGTTTCAGCACTCCCATCAGAGAGCTTCCAATGAGACTTTTCAGCTGCATCGCGCTCCTGGCAACGATTCTGCCCACGGCTTTCGCTATTCCTCCCACAGCACCCTCGCCGGCCGGAACCAGAATCGACTTTTCCTCTCTCGATCGAAGCCGGCCGCGCAATGTCTCCGGAACGCTCTACCTGCCTGCAAACGCCTCCGCTCCTTGCCCGGCGGTTGTCATCGTTCACGGCACCGTCGGAATCGACGCCCGCGGCGCGCTGTTTCGGCAACCCCTCCTGGATGAGGGAATCGCCACCTTTGAAGTCAACTTCAAGGATGGAATCTACAAGTCCCCCATGGACCGCCCTTCGATCGATACGTTCCTTCCATTGGCCTTCGCGGCGTTGAAAGAACTGCGAAAACTGCCCGCCATCGATCCCAATCGCATCGCAATCATGGGGTTTTCCCTAGGAGGAGCAATCGCCCTGAGGACGGCGGTCGACGATGACCGCAAGATGTGGATGGGGGATGAGAAGGGATTCGCGGCCCATGCGGCGTTCTATCCGGTCGCCAAGGTCTTCCTGCCAAAAGTCGAACAAAGCAGCGGGCTGACCGGCGCTCCCATCATCGTGTTTTACGGGACTGCCGATGTCTACGGCGATGGCGACAGCGTTCCCAAACTGAAAACCCTGCTGCAGAAGAAGTTTCACTTCAACCTGATCAACGTCGCGTATTTCGGCGCCGCCCATGGATTCAACCTCAATGCGCCTCCCATGACCTTTATCGATCCCGCCGCAAAGCACTGGAAGGGTTATACGTCCTACGACCCCCAGGCCACCGCCGATTCACTCACCAAGGTCGTCGCGTTTCTTCGTCAGAACCTGGCCGCCAAGTAGCGGCAGCCATGGTCCGGGTGAGAAGCCGCGAAGCTCAGTCCCGCCGGTCCGTCCCAAACTCCGGAACCCCAGCGAACCCGCCAGCCCCACGAACCCCGGTCGAACGGGGCTAACTTGCCGCTTCGGCAGTGGCGTGAACCTGTATCGTGCCGATACAATGATTGGCTGACCGTGGACGGGGCGGGCCGGCGCGATCCAGCACTCGCGAAGGAACGGACCCCGGCCGGCGCAATGGGAGGAAGGCTGATGGGCGACAAGAACAAGAAGAAGAAGCACCAGCACGGCGAGGAGAAGGAAAAGCCAGCAAACGGCAAGAACCAGGACTCCTCGAACGGCGATATACACGGCGAGACACAGACCCCGCCACCGTCGCAGCCAGCGAACGTCAAGGTCATGCAGCTGGGCAAGGACTGCAAATACGAGCGCGAACTGGGCCGCCTGCAAACCGAGCTGGTCAAGCTCCAGGAATGGATTCGCCACGAGAGCCTGCGCGTGGTGGTGCTCTTCGAGGGCCGGGATGCGGCCGGCAAGGGCGGCGCCATCAAGCGCATCACCGAGTCCCTCAACCCCCGCGTCTGCCGGGTCGTGGCCCTGGGCACGCCCACCGAACGCGAGAAGACCCAGTGGTACTTCCAGCGCTACGTTCCTCATCTGCCCGCGGCCGGCGAGATGGTGCTCTTCGACCGCAGTTGGTACAACCGCGCCGGCGTCGAGCGCGTCATGGGCTTCTGCACCGAGGCCCAATATCAGGAGTTCATGCAGAGCTGCCCGGAGTTCGAGCGCATGTTGGTGCGCTCCGGCATCGTCCTCATCAAGTACTGGTTCTCGGTGAGCGACGCCGAGCAGGAGCGCCGCTTTCAGGACCGCATGGACAAGCCCACCAAGCGCTGGAAGCTCAGCCCCATGGACCTCGAATCGCGCAAGCACTGGGCCGAGTACTCGCGCGCCAAGGACGAGATGTTCGCCATCTGCGACACCAAGCAGGTGCCCTGGTACGTGGTCAACGCCGAAGACAAGAAGTGCGCCCGGCTCAACGTCATCCACCACCTGCTGTCGATGATTCCCTATCAAGATCTCACGCCCGAGCCGCTGGCTCTGCCGAAGCTGGAAAAGTCGAAGTACGTCCGCCCGCCCATCAGCGAGCAGAACTTTGTTCCCGAGATCTACAAGTAGGCATCCCGGCGGCCACAAAGACCCCGTGCCCCATCCTTTCCGCGTTTCTTGCGGAAAGGGTGGGATCCTTCGCCAGCTCAACACACGCAAGGAGGGCCGGTTCTTGAGATTCCAGCTCCGATTTCTCGTACCTTTTGTGGCCGCTTTCGGGATCTTGCTCGGTTGGACAGCGGCTTTGGGCCAAACTGTGCCTGCCAAGACCGAGAGTGCGCCCCAGGACATTGTCGAGCAGCTTGCGCCGCTCGGCGTTCCTCCAGCTTCGTTGGCATTGAAACCTGCAGAGAGGGCCGGGGTGATTCGGTCTCTGGTGGCCGCGAAATCCGGATCAGATTGCCGCCGTACGCAGTTGATTGATTATCTTCTCGCCCTGTTGGGGTACCAATACGAGCGCAACCGCAATGAGCTTCTCCAAGTCTGGCACGGTTGCGTTGTCAATGACTTCGACCACGGATGCGGCGAGGATACCGCCGACCTGCTGATGCGGCTCTATGAGCGAGGCCACAAGGAGATTCTGCGCCCGCTGCTTGCAGGTTACCGCTATAGTGATGGGGCGCTTGCAGAGGGACTGGGAACCTTCTACTCCGAACAACTCGAGCGCAATCCGCAAGACTTCGTTTCGGCGCTGGCGGCATTCTTCCCAAAGCAGCAGCGGAATATCTGTCGGATGGCCGGCGAAACGGACGGCGGAGGAATGGGCTCTGAGACCGAGCACAAAGTACTCGCCAGCCTGAAAGCAATTGGCGGAGAGATTGCCACCCGCTGTGCGCGCGGCGTTCGGGCCGGGAATCAGGACGCCGACAGCGCCAACAGCGATCTACCGGCGGAGCCGCAGAAGAAGTAGTTCTTGTTGTCCGCATCTGGCCGGTTTGTAAGCGGAGGGGAATTCGACCTCTGCCTCGATTCCACTCGTGAGCTGGCGCTCGTCAACTGCCCAGAAACACCGGGACGATGTGGCGCGCGTAGAGGTTCTCGGTTACGTTCTTCGCGATTACCGCCTCATTGGCTTCGAGCAGGTCGAGATAGCGGCGGCCCATCTTCGCCGCGACCTTGAAGCCCACATGGAGCAACTGGCGAAGGTTGGGGTTATACGCGGGTGAGCGGGGGTCGTGACGCAGGGCGGAGGTGAATTGCGCGCTGGTCCAGCGGGCCACCTCGACGGGCGCGGGCAGCTTGGCCGGGTCGATGTCGATCACCGTGGCATAGGGCGCGCAGAGTTCGGCCGAGTGGGCAAAGGCTTCGGCGTAGATCTCCTTGGCCAGCGCCAGGCCGCCGCCACCGGCTTCGGCCAGACCGATGATCTCTTCCAGCCATGTGGTGCCCGCGGTCTTCAGATGCACGCCGGTCGAGAATGTCTTCATCGAGGCGTGGATGGCCGGATAGATGCTGAACTTGTCGCTGCCTGAGTGGATGCTGAGCTTGAGGTCGGCGGGCAATCCGTAGGCGTAGACGGCGTGGCGGATCGCGGCCATGTCGAGCGCCATCTCGCGGGCAAACTGGCCCGTATCGCCCACATAATCGACGCCCTTGTTGAAGCGGCCGCTGAACTTGGGAGCGATGGTCTGCACGGGAATGCCTTCATCGGCGATGGCGGCTAGGATGATGAGCAGCTCGGCCGGTGTCTGCGCGGCGTCGGTTTCGTCCATCGAAACTTCGGCGATGAACTTCCCCTTGCCCTTTGTCGCCTCGATCCTGCGGTAGACCTTGCCGGCCTCCTCGACCGCGAAGAGGAACTTGGCTGCGGTCAGGCCACACAGTTCGGGTGTGATTTCAATGGTTTGGCCTGTACCCTCCAGCTGGATCGCCCCCAGCAGTTCGGAATGACGCCGCACGAAGCTGTCGATCGAGGACTGTTCGGCGGGCTTGCCGATGGAATCGGCCACGTCGATGGTGTAGAAGTCGCAGGGATCGACAAAACGCTCGACTGTCGAGAGGTTGATGTGGTCGGCGTCGCAGTAGTAAGGCAGCGTCCAGCCGAGTGCTTTGACGGCGGCGTCGGCGGCGGCGCGGGCCGAGGCCGGCTCGGAGCCGATGATGTTGTGCTCGCGATTGGACTTGTTCCAGACTGGGATCACGTCGATGCCCGCCTTGGAGGCGAGGACGCACGCTTCGAGTTGAGCCTTGGATTGATGGGCGAATCGATCGCCCACTCCAATGGAGAATCTGCCGAGTATCGCCATGATCGTCCGCCGAATCTACCTGCGCGTCCCTGGAAAACCGGGCTGGTCACGGCAGTCAAGCCAACCTCGCCGCTGCTTGTTTCGCGTCCTTTCGCACCAGCGACCAGCTCCCTTTCAGAGGTCTGACCACTAGGATACACTGTTCATGTCGGCTCGTTCAATTCCCCTTGCGGATTTGGGGCGACGAAGCCGCATGGATGGTGGTAACCTCATTTTGCGGGATGGGCCACGCATTTGCAGTCATGGACAGGGTCGTTATGCAAGCCGGCAAGGCACAAACTCTCGACACGCAACTGACCTCGAAGGTGGTCAACTACATCCGGGCCAAGATGGAAGACGGCTCTCTGAAGCCCGGCGACAGGATTCCGCCGGAGCGCGAGTTCGCCAAGGAATTGAAGATCAGCCGCGCCAGCCTGCGCATGGGCATCGGCTATCTGGCCGCTATGGGCGTGATGACGGTGCGCCACGGGGTGGGCACGTTTGTGGCCGATGGACCGCCGGAGTTTGGCAAGTCGTCGCTGGGATTGCTGGGCGCGCTGCACGGCTTCAAGCCGTGGCAGATGTTCGAGGTGCGCAACCTGCTGGAAACCAGTCTGGCCGCGCTGGCGGCCGATCGCGGAAATGAAGCGCATTTCACGGCGATGGCCGAGGAAGTGGCCGAGATGTACGCCAGCGTCGACGATCCGGCCCAATACCTGATCCACGATGTGCGCTTTCACCGCACCATTGCCCAGGCCTCGGGCAACCCCATTCTGGCGGCACTGATGGAGACGGTTTCAACGGCGCTCTACGAAGAACGGCGCAAGACCGCGGAACGGGCGAAGGACCGCAAGATCTCCCTGGAGGCGCACCATGAGATCTATCGGGCGGTTCGCGGCGGCAACTCCGCCGAAGCGCGCGTGGCAATGGAGCGCCACCTGCGCTCCGCCGAGAGCGAACAAGCGACTGAACAGTCCAGGCGCGGGGGCCGAAAAAAGCGCGAGCGGAAGACCCAGCTTGCCGGCGCGTGAGTGCGGGTTGGAGCATTTCTACTCTTTTGTCGTCGCTCTTAACGCGCGCCACGCCGCTCTAGCCGAAAGACACACCGCGGGAATTAACTTTGCGCCTGGATTTCCAGCAGCTTGCGGATGCGCGGCTTGACGCTTCCCGGCTGCGCGGCCGGCAGCAAGGCCAGGCCTTCCTGCGCCGCCGCGCGGCTCTTTTCCATCTGGCCCGCGGCGCGATAGGCCTGGGCCAGGGTCAGCAGCCTGGACGGCATCCGCCGATGCGTCAAGGCCACCGCGCGCTCCGCGCAGGAGACGGCCAACCGCGGATCTTTGAAAGAGGCAGGCTCGGCGAACAGAAGGTCTTGCGCCGCATCATCGAGAATGTCCGGAGAAACCTGACTCTTCGATACCATGCCCCTCAAGGTGGCCAGACCTTTCTTCACCAGCTCCGCCGGGTTCCCTCCACGGTGCAACATGGACTGAATGGAGCCGAGATTGACTTCCGCGTCGGCGACATAAGGCTCCCAAGCCTCCCTGGCTCCTCCCTTTTCTATAACCTTCTCCAAAGTTGCCAGCTCCGCGGAAAAAGACTTCTCCGCATCCATCAGGCTCTTGCGCCTGTCGTCCGCGGATAAGGCCAGGGCTGGATCGGCCTCAATTTGATAATCGTTGGACGACTGAACAAGGCTGATATTCATGTCCGTCAGAGCGCGCACATCCTGCGGATCTGCCGCCACGAGGCGCTGAAAAGACTGCACAGTCGCGGTGAGGATTTCATTGGCATCCGAGTATCTTCCCAATTGAACCAGAGCGTAAGCTTCGTCCAGGCGCAGCGCATTGTTCGAGCGCTGCATGGGCAGGCTTTCCTGGTCAGCCTTGGGCAGCGCGGCGATCTTCTGCAAACCAGTCACGGCATCCTCGAGCGCTTGCGCCGGATCGGCATCCATCTCGACCTCGACGATCTTTTGCTGGCCAAGAACCTGGCTCCGCTGGGCCCAGTTCAGCTTTGGGTCGATATTCAACGCTTGTCTGTTGAGATCGAGGTATCGTCGATACGCGGCAAGAGCGCCCTGAAGGTCGTTGAGGCTGTCATCCTGGATGATGCCCAACTCATCGCCCAGCAGGTTATAACCGTTCGCCATATCGAACAATTGGTCCGGCGTGATGCCGCCGATTGCAGCCAGCCGGTTATAGTTGGCGATCGCCGCCTGCGTGGAGGCGACCGTTTCCTGCATGGGCGCGGTCCCGGTGAGAATCCCGCTGCGGGCCAACTGCGCGTTGGCCAGGGCGTGAATCGCCTCTCTATCTTTTGAACCGGGGCCGGCAAAAGGCATAGTCAAGGCGATGGCCTTATTGACACTGGCCAGCGCGCCGGCCGTGTCGCCCAGATTCTGGTCGTAAGCGTCTCCCTGCAGGTTCGCCAGCTGGGTGTATGCCTTCGCCAGGTCGAGCTGCGTCTGGCGGTCGCCCTGCGCGTCGGCGGCCATGCGATCCAGGTGCTTCAGCACGCTGGTCACCAGCAGCTTTTGCGCGCCGGTCGAGCCGGGAATCTGCTGGATGGCTTCGTCCAGCTCCGTGAGCAGGCTGTTGCTCAACTGGCGCAGATCGGCCGAGCGGGCCTCAGCCTTGCGCCGCTCTTCGTCGGCCTTGCGCCGCTCCCGGTTGGCCACCGCGGCCTGCCACGCCACCCCCGCGACGCCGGCCAGCAGCGTGACCAGCAGCACCGCGGCCGCCGCCAGGCTCCAACGATGGCGGCGGATGAACTTGCCGGCACGGTAGCGCGCCGTGCCGCGGCGCGCCGTCACCGGCTGCCCGTCGAGCCAGGCGCGAAGATCGTCGGCCAGCCGCTCGGCGGTGAGATAGCGCTCCCGCGGCTCCTTGCGCAGAGCCTTCAGAAGAACCGCTTCCAGATCGCCGTCGAGCCGCTGACAGGAGCCGGTCTCCGGCGAGGGCCTGCGCGGAGCTTCCTCGCAGATCACCCGCAGCATTTCCCCCGTGGTGGCTTCCTTCAGCTCATAGGGCGGTTCTCCCGTCAAAAGAAGATACAACAGCACACCCAGCGAGTAAGTATCCGTGGCCGTGGTGATGGGATTGCCCAGCACCTGCTCCGGGCTGGCGTACTGCGGGGTAAAGGACAAACAGCCCATGCGGGTAAACTGGCTGTCCTGCCTGTCCTGGGACGGAGAAAGCAGCTTGGCGGTTCCAAAGTCCAGCAGCCGCGGCGTGCCGTCCCCCGCCACCAGGATGTTATCCGGCTTCAGGTCGCGGTGGACGATGAAGTTCTGGTGGGCAAACTCGACCGCCTCACAGACGCGCAGAAACAGCTCGATCCGCTCTACCTGGGAAAGATGCCGCTCCTCGCAGTAGCGATGGATGGGCGCGCCGTCGACATACTCCATCACCAGATATAAGTCGCCCTCGACGGTAACTCCCCCATCCAGCAGGCGGGCGATGTATGGATGCTGGAGGACGGCCAGAATCTGGCGCTCCTGGCGGAATCGCTCGCGAAACAAATCCGACGCCAGGGGCACGTCGATGAGTTTGATGGCCGCCTTCTGCTCAAATTGCCCGTCGGCGCGGTGCGCAAGGTAGACGGCGCCCATTCCGCCGCGGCCCAGCAGGCGATCGATCTCGTATGGCCCCACCCGCTTGCGCTCCGGGGGAGCGTCCGGGCCGCCCATCGGCTCGCTCCGGCAGCTTGCCATCATCCGCTCTTCCGCTTCACAGGCCTCCAGCAGCGAGCGCGCCTCATCGGCCAGCGCGGAGTCCGCGAGGCATTGAGCCTCGATCAGCTCCGCTCGCTGCTCATCGGAAACGGCCAGAGCCTCGGTGACGATCGCCTCAACCAGGTGAAACCGTTCGCTGGTTTGGTCCATAGTGAAGAATGACTCCGGCGGTGGCTTGAACTCCAGAACCCATATTGCGAAAACGGCGGCCAGAATGAATCACGCTCTCACTTGAGCTGTGCCGGATGGATACGTTTGAACAGCCAGCCCTTGATGAACTTCAATTCCCGATCCACGGTGGCCTTGGACATCTCCATCAGCGCCGCTGTTTCCTCGGCCGTGCAGCCCAGAAAGTAGCGCAACTCGACCAGCTTGACCCTTTCAGGATCGAGCAAGGCAAGCTCCTCCAGCGCACGATTCAGGTCCAGCAGCTCCGGGTTGTCGACTTTGATCCACAGCAGGTCGTCGCTGAGCGGAACGCGATTGTAGCTGCCGCTGCGCATCTTGACCTGGTTCTCGCGCGCGTGGTCGATCAGGATCATGCGCATCATCCGCGCGCAGAAGATGTAGAAGTGCCGGCGGTCATCCCATCCCGCCTTCTTCTGGTTCAAGAGCCGCAGATAAAGCTCGTGCACCAGGATGGTCGGCTGCACCACTTCGGGATTCGCTTCCCGATGCACATAGCCCCCGGCGATCTGGCGCAGTTGCGGATAAACCAGCGGCACCAGTTCGTCGAAGGCAGACCGCTCGCCATCCCTCCACTTCTTGAGCAGCACCGTGATTTCGCCACTGGCCGGCTCCAAAGTCGTCTCCATCCAGGCTGATCCCCAAAATCGATCTTGGAGTGAGACCGCCGCTTTACCCCTGCATCATAATCCGTTCCCCGCACGTTTGCCCGCTGAAGATTTACGTCTGCAAAGAATCCGGGGAATCGCGAGGCATTCTTCCTCCGCCGCCCGCATTGCGGGTCGAACAGCAAGAAGCCAAACATCGGGGTTGGAGGTTCTCGGGGTTCTAGCTGCAACCGCTGGTTGAGCCGCAGCTCATGCAGCGGTAGCAACTCCCGTTGCGGACCATGATGGCGCCGCAGGTGGAGCAACTGGGCGCATCGCCCATCACGTAGAGATCGCGCATGGCATCGGCAGCGTGGTAGACGCCGCGATCCTTGAGTTCGGGACCATGTGCCGGGTCAGGGTCGGGGCGGGCCTGCGGTTGCCAGGTCTGCGCCTCCGGGGCAATCCCGCCCGCCAACGAACCGCTGTCGAAACTGGCGCCCGAGCCGGAATTGCCCGTCTGGCCGCTCCCCTCGTTCAGCCGTCGGACCAGCTCCTCGGCCTGCCTGGCCGCCTGGCGCTGCGACGAGGCCTCGCTTTCCTCCTGATCGGTCTCCGGAATCAGGCTGGGCGAGGCGGGCAGTTGCGACACCTGCGGAGCCAGACCGGCGAAGAGCGTCAACTGCGTGCCGGAGAGGAAGCGCAGATGGAGCCAGCGGAAGATGTAGTCCATCAGGCTCTTGGCGTAACCGATCTGCGGGTTGCCGGTCCAGCCGGAGGGCTCGAAGCGCGTGTGGGCAAACTTCTCGCACAGCACCTTGAGCGGCACGCCATGCTGCAAGGCGATGGAGATCGAGGTGGCGAAGGAGTCCATGAGGCCGGAGACGGTAGATCCTTCCTTGGCCATCTTGATGAAGATCTCGCCGGGTTGCCCGGTGGGATAGAGGCCGACCGTGATGTAGCCCTCGTGGCCGGCGATGGAGAACTTGTGGGTGACGGAAGCGCGCTCGCCCGGCAGCCGGTGGCGCACCGCGCGGGGCGGCGCGTTGAGATCCTGGATCTGATCCTTGCCCGCTTCAGCCTCGGGCGCCGTGGAGGACGCGAGCGCCGGCGCGGCGGCAGCCTTGGCGATCTCGTCCAGCGCGCGCTGGAAGCATGCAGCGGCAGCGATCACCTGCCTGGCGCTAACTTCGAGCTTCTCACCGGCCTTGGCCTCCAACGCCTTCAGGTCGGCCTCGGCGGCAGCCTGTCCCTTGGCCAGGCGCGCCAGCACGCGGCCGGCGGCGGCGTCCAGAGCCGAGGGCTCCTTCTTGGCGTCCAGGCTGGTATTCAGGGGCTGGGTTCCCTTGGAGCCGTCGCGGTAGATGGCCACGGCCTTGATGCCCAGACGCCAGCTGGCGGCGTAGGCCTCGGCGACGTCTTCCACAGTGGCCTCGTGAGGCAGGTTCACGGTCTTCGAGATGGCTCCGGAGAGGAACGGCTGCACCGCGGCCATCATCTTGATATGCCCCATGTAATGAATGGAGCGGGTGCCCTTGGCCGGCTTGAAGCTGCAATCGAAGACGGCCAGGTGCTCGGGCTTGATGCCGGGCGCGCCCTCGATGGTGCCCGTGGCGTCGATGTAGCTGACGATGGCGTTCACCTTGTCGTTGTCGTAGCCCAGCTTGAAGAGCGCCGCGGGGACGGTGTTGTTGACGATCTTGATCATGCCCCCGCCCACCAGCTTCTTGTACTTCACCAGCGCCAGGTCGGGCTCGATGCCGGTGGTGTCGCAATCCATGGTGAGGCCGATGGTGCCCGTGGGCGCCAGCACCGTGGTCTGCGAGTTGCGGTAGCCGTAGCGCTCGCCATTCAGCAGCGCCATATCCCAGCACTCGCGGCTGGCGTCGATGAGGGCGTCGAGTTGCGGCACGCTGAAGGGCTCGCCGCTCGAGCGCGACTTGCCGATCTTGTTCACCTCGGCGCGGTGCATCCTGATCACATCCAGAAACGGCTCGCGGTTAACGTAGAAGCCGGGGCAGGCGCTCCCCTGATGCTCGACCGATGCAGTCAGCGGCGTGGCCGAGGTGAGGGGCGCGCAGTGGGCCGCGATGATGGCCGACTGCAGATAGGCTTGGCCGCAGGTGATGGCGGTGAGGCTGGCCGCCAGGTCGCGTCCGGCCGCCGAATCGTAGGGCAGGCCGAAGGCCATAAGCATCGCCCCCACGTTGGCGTAGCCCAGCCCCAGCGGCCGGTAGTCGTGGGAGTTGCGGGCAATGGATTCGGTGGGATAGCCGGAGTTGTCCACCAGGATCTCCATGGCCGTTATCACCACCGAAACCGAGTGCCGGTAAGCCTCAATGTCGAAGACTCCCGCCGCGTTCACGTACTTGAGCAGGTTGAAGCTGGCCAGGTTGCAGGCCGAGTTGTCCAGGAACATGTACTCCGAGCAGGGGTTGGAGGCGTTGATGCGCCCCGTGTTCTTCGACGTGTGCCAGTGGTTGATGGTGTCGTCGAACTGCAGGCCTGGATCCCCGCACAGCCAGGTGGACTCGGCGATCTTGTGCATGATCTCGCGCGCCTTGTAGGTGGTCACCGGCTCGTGGCCCCTCACCGTATAGGTGGTGAATTCGCCGTCGTTCTCATAGGCGCGCATGAATTCGTCGCTCACCCGCACCGAGTTGTTGGCATTCTGGAAGAAGATGGAGGAGTAAGCCTCCGAATCCGGCCCCGAGCCGTCGTAGCCGGCCTTGATCAGCGCGAAGGCCTTGGCCTCCTCCTTGGATTTGCACTCGATGAAATCCACGATGTCGGGATGGTCCACGTTCAGGATCGCCATCTTGGCCGCTCGGCGCGTCTTGCCGCCCGACTTGATAACCCCGGCAAAGGCATCGAAGCCGCGCATGAAGCTCAAAGGACCGCTGGCGGTGCCGCCTCCCGAGACGGATTCCTTGCTGGAACGCAGGGAACTGAAGTTCGTGCCCGTGCCCGAACCGAATTTGAACAGCATGGCTTCCGTCCGGGCCAGGTCCATGATGCCGCTCATCGAATCCTCGACGGCGTTGATGAAGCAGGCCGAGCACTGCGGATTGCGGTAGCCGGTGGCCGCAAACGTCACGCCGCCGGTGGAGGGATCCCAGTGCCAGTTCTGGGCCTCCGCATCCGGCTCCAGGCGGTCGCAGCCCACGTTGAACCACACCGGCGAGTTAAAGGCCACCTTCTGCGTCAGCAGCATGTGTACCAGCTCGTCGTGGAATGCGGCCGCATCCTCGGCGCTGGCAAAGTAGCCGCCGGCCAGGCCCCAGTCGCGGATGGTCTCCGCCACGCGCCCCACCAGTTGCCGAACGCCGGTCTCGCGCTCGGGCGTATTCAGCCGCCCATGCAGGTACTTCGAGGCCATGATGTTGGTGGCCCTCATCGACCAGTCCGCCGGAACCTCCACGTCCTTCTGTTCGAAGATGGTGTTGCCCTTGGCATCGGGGATCAAGGCCGTGCGCCGTTCCCATTGCAACTCGTCATAGGGGGAGACGCCCGCGGTGGAAAAGCGGCGGGGAAACTCCAGTCCCTTTGCGGTGCGGGAAGTGTGAAGGTCAGCGCCGGAGTTGTGTACTTGGGACTTGTTCATGGAATCCTCTCAGTCGGCAAAAAGCCGGTTAATCTCCTGCCCATCAAACCGCTGCGCGGCCTGAAAGGGTGCAGGTTCAATCTCTTGCAAAGAACGGGAAGCGGGGGACTAGAAGACCGCGTGTTCTCTTCTCTGTGCGGACCGCCGTAGGCTCCTCACGCCGGGATTCGCCACGATCCATTTACAGCCGCAGATGAAAAAATACCGCTCTCTGTTGTGGATGTCAACAACAAACCACAATATCTTGTATTTTCTTTTCATTTCGTGCATCTCGTTCGCAAACAACCGCAATCGCCTGTGGAAAGCTCAAAAGCCCCAGGCGCGGGGCGGACCCGGGCGGCCGGCTCTGCTCCAAATCCTGTGCAATCGGGGTGCCGTGGCCCGGCGCTGGCCTCATCCAGAAGCGTATTCCTCGGCGACGCCGGGTACAAGGCGCAGAAGCGGAGAAGTTCGGCGCTGCGGCTGTGCAAGCTGTGGAGATTCGGGACCGTTCCCGCGTCTCGCGCCGCGGCGGTAGCGAAAGGGCGCACCATAGCGCATGAACCTGCACGACCGCAGCGACAGACAGCGGAATCAAGCGAGGTTTGTGAACATTCCTTTGGCAAATGGATTCTCAACCAGTGCGCGGATCGCATTCCGGTAAGATGTGATCTGTATCACTGATTGCAGCTATCGTCGGTTCGATACTTGAAGACCGTATCCAGGAGGTCTGTCCGTGAATGGTTTCTGTGCGCGCATGTTCGGTCTCACACTGTTCGCTTTTCTGGTTTTGGCTATTGCCGCCCAACCTGCCATTGCTCAGCAGGATCAAGCCAAGCATATATTCCATCGGCTGATTCCAGCCGGGGATACCTGTTCCAGTTGCCACAAGGTGATTTATGACCAATGGAAAGCCAGCCCGCATGGCGCCAACGGTGTCGAATGCACCGTGTGCCATGGCGAGACAACATCACGGGACTTCGCGGGCACGCCGGCGTTAAGCACATGCGACACCTGTCACACCGATCAGGTAGCACAACTGAAGTCTGATCCATTCATGAAAGGCAAGACGTGTGTGAACTGTCATCAAGCACACACCTTCGTGGAGCACAAGAAGGCTGCGCCGGCAGGCAAGTGATAACAATTTCCAGGCGTGGCATTCTCGATCTGGTGACCGGTGCATCCGCGCTCACCGCCCTGGAAACGTGTCATCGCATGCCAAGGGAATGTACGACCGGTTGCCCTGAAAACTAGCGATCATGCGCCCGAAGATTCCGCCAAGCACGCGGATGCGCCGCAAACGCGGGGGCGAACGAAGACCTGTGTCGGTTCATTGCTCATGGATTGCCTGACGCGCCGTGGCCCGCTTGCTCAATTCCGCGCGGACCGCGCTCCAGAACTCAGGAGTGGCCTCCTGCGCCTCGCCTTCAAGCAGCGATTCCAGCAGAGTCCGCTCAAGCTGTTCCTTGGCGCTGCGCTTTTGCTCGGCCCGCACCAACTCGCGCACATACTCGCTCGCGCTGCTGTAGTCCCCGGCCGTGACCTGCTCTTCCCCGAACTGCTTCATAGGGTCGGGAAGGGAGATATTCATGGTTTGCATCGCGATATCCTTTGTCGTCAACGTAACAACCGTGGCAAGTCTTGTCAATTGTTGTCAGGATGTCCCACGCTCGGCTTCCCACATTCGGAAGCTATCCCGCCGCCGGCAAAAGCGTTCCTACCGCGCCCGCGGATGCGTCCGGTCGTAGACCTGGGTCAGTTGCGCCGTGGTGAGCTGCGTGTAGCGCTGCGTGGTCGAGAGGCGCTCGTGGCCCAGCAGCTCCTGGATGGCGCGCAGGTCGGCGCCCTCCTCCAGCAGATGCGTGCCAAAGGCGTGGCGCAGCGTGTGCGGATGCACGCCGGATGAGAGTCCGCGCAAGATGGCGATGCGCTTGACGATGCGGGCCACGCTGCGGGTGGTGAGCCGGGCCTGGCCGCCGGGCTTGCCCAGGCCGCGCAGTTGAAGATTCACGAAGAGCGCCGGCGTGGCGCGCCCGTCTGCGGCGCCATCGGCGGCCAGGCGCGCCGACCGTTCTGCGAGATAGCTTCGGAGCGCCTCCGCCGCCGCGTCGCCCAAGGGGACATAACGCTGCTTCTGGCCTTTGCCGCGCACCAGGATCGCCTCGTTGGCCCAGTGAATGTCGTCCAGATTCAGCCCCGTCAACTCGGCGTTGCGAATGCCGCAGCCATAGAGCATCTCCAGGATGGCCTTGTCCCGCGCCGGCCAGCTTGCGGCGTCTTCGCCCACCGAGTCCACCACCCGGTTCATCTCTTCGATCGACGGCACGCGCGGCAGGTGCTTCGGTAGCCGCGGCGTGGCCACCAGCGAGGCCGCATTCTGCTCCAGGTAACCAGCCCGCGCCAGCCACTTGAACCAGCTGCGAATGGCCGCCAGCGCCCGCGCCGCTGAAGCTTTCGAAAGACCGCGGTCGTAGAGCGTGCCCAAGTAGGCGCGGATGTGGGTGTGCTCGATGAGGTCCGCCGTTTGCCCTGGGCCATACCGCTCGGCGACAAAGCCGGCAAAGTTCCGCAGCTCGCGTTCATAGGCGCGCAGGGTGTGCGCCGAGGCGCCGCGCTCGTTGGTCAGCATGCGGAGGTAATCGGCAACCAGCGCGTCGAGAGCGGCGGGCGGAGAAGCGGCGGCCTGTGCGCTCATGGCGTCTCGCCCCCCGGACTCCTCCGCGGCACAAGTTGCAGGCCGCCGCGCGAGATGGGACGCGACTCCGCTCGCGGGGCCAAACGCGGGCTCGGCGCCGCCTCGGCTTCCAACTCCTTCCGTCGTGCGCGCGGATGATGCTCGCGATGCACGGCCTTGAGCCGGCCCAGCGCCAGGTGGGTATAAACCTGGGTGGTGGAGATGTCGGCGTGGCCGAGGAGCAGTTGCACGCTGCGCAGGTCCGCGCCGTGCTCCACCATGTGGGTGGCGCAACTGTGGCGCAGGCGGTGCGGGCTGGCGGCGCTGTTGGCTACCTTGACCACATGCCAGACCCATTGGCGCGTCAGCGGCATGCCGCGCAGGGAGAGGAACAGCCGGGCTCCGTCCGGTCGCGCTGCTTTGCTCTTCCGGCCCGACCGGATGCGCGCCAGGTGCGGCCGGCCCTCGCGCAGATAGCTCGTCAGAGCCTCCAGCGCCGCGCGCCCCAGCGGCACGATGCGCTCCTTATCGCCCTTGCCTCGCACCTGCACGCGGCCCAGGTCGAGGCCGAGATCGCTGGTCGAGAGCGCCGTCACCTCGGAGACGCGCAGCCCTCCGGCGTAGAGCAGTTCCAGAATGGCGCGGTCGCGCAGCGCGGCGGCCCGCGCCTGCGGATGCGATGCATTCAGGCACGCCCGCTCCAGCATCTCCGCCACCTCTGGCTCGGCCAGCGACTTGGGCAGAACCTTCCATGCTTTGGGCGATTCGATATTCACAGTGGGGTCGTGATGAATGCGGCGGTCGAGCAGCAGCCACTTGTAGAAGCCACGCAGGCAGCTCAGCTTGCGCGCCGCAGAGCGCGCGTCGATGCCGTGCGCCCGCATGTGCTCCAGGAAGCCCGCCACATCCTCCTGGGCCGCCGTCAAGAGCACGCCGTGGCGTCCCTCGATGAACTCGGCGAAGGTCTTCAGATCGCTGTCGTAGGCCTCGCAGGTGAGCGGGCGCAGCCCCTTCTCCACGCGCAAATACACCTGGTAGTCCTTCAAGAGAGAGAGATTGCCCGCATTATCCACACTTCCGATTATCGGCGCGCCAGACTCCTTTCCACCGCCGCCGGCGAGGAGGCCGTACCTCGTTCATCAAGGAATCAACTTCGCCAACAGCCGTGCGTTCGGAACTCATTCCATGCGGATTCTCGAGCGACCGCTCTCAATCGAGCGGCATAGATTGAAGCTTTTGTTTCACTGCCGGCTTTTTCGTTAACCCAAATGCAAATGCTGACGATGAACTAGCTGTACATCTCGTCCAGGCGAGGGGCGAGGAGTTGGGTTTAACGGCCGGCGGCTTCTGGAAGACGATCCTCCTCCAGAAGCCCTTGGCTGGCTTTCGCCCGCCTGTCCGCTCATTCCGCCCCGGCCCGCAAAGGGGACAGGGCAGTGCTCATGATTCTCAGTTTTCGGGAGGTGGTCCAATGAACGTCGAATGCAGGAGAGACGAGGCCGTGATTCAGGATGCGGTCAGCGTTGAACAAGCCGAGGGCCTGCTGGAATGGTTTCTGGAAAAGCCCTCCGTCAAGGTCGATCTGGCGACCCTGCGGCTTGGGGGCGCCCCCGGCCCGGCGATGAAGAGCTCTGCCCAAGCGCGCGGATGCGGCTGGCCCCAGGACGCTGAACTGCGCGCTTGGCTTGAAAGCGCGTTGAAACCGGCACCGTAAGGAACGTCCATGGCATTGAAGATTCTTGTCGTCGATGACTCGCCCACCATGGTGCTGAGCCTGAAGACCACGCTGACCATGAACGGCTTTGAGGTGGAAACCGCGGGCAACGGCCAGGCGGCGCTGGACAAGCTGAATGCGGGCATCAAGCCCAATCTGATCCTCACCGACGTGAACATGCCGGTGATGGGGGGCCTGGAAATGATAGGGAAGGTCCGCGCCCTGCCCGGCTTCCGGTTCATTCCCATCCTGACGCTGACCACGGAAAGCGAAGCCGCCAAGCGCAACGAGGGAAAGCGCCTGGGGGCGACCGGCTGGCTGGTCAAGCCGGTGGCCGGCAACGACCTTGTGAAGGTCATCAAGCAGGTTCTGCCGGGAGCATAATGTGATGGCGACGGCGCCGCTGTTCGAGAATGCGAAACTCTTCTCCGATGCCGGCGGGCCGTATGCTGGCGAGGAAGACGAGGCCTCTTTCGATCGGACGCCGCGCCTGAGAAAGGCGCGCAACCGGCTGCTCGCTGAGACCGCCATCAGGCTCCTTTGCTTCCTGCTCTTCTATCTTTCCCTGTCCCACATGCTGGGGCCGGTTCTCGATCCCTACTGGAGGGGAACCGCGGGACTCTTGCTGCTGTTCAACGTTCTTCCGCTGCTGATCGGTCAATCGTGGGATTGGGCTCAGGCCAAGCGGGGTATTGCCGAACTGGGGATCGTGGGGACGCTGAACAAGGGCCAGTTGGCGAATGTGGCGGTGCGGCGCGGAGCGATGAGAGATGAGTTGAAAGACTCCAAGCCCTATATCGAAGTGATGCGCGAGCAAATCGGCGATTCGCTGGCCGAGTCCGAGCGCGAGGTCATGAAGGTGATCGAGCAGATCGGCCTGCTGATCGCCCAGTCGAACGAGCAGCGGGCGAACATCGCCCGGTCCATTCAGAGCGGCACGGAGTTGACCGCCAGCACCCACCTGCGGGTCGAAAGCAACAAGCAGATCATCGCCGCCATCGAGATGCAGTTGGAGGAGGAAACCAACGAGCTCAAGAGCAACTTCGGGCGCATCGAGAACCTGGCCAACGAGGTGCGCGCGCTGACGCCGTTGATCAAGATCATCACTTCGATCGCCCAGCAGACCAGCCTGCTGGCTTTGAACGCCGAGATCGAGGCGGCGCGGGCGGGCAGCGCGGGACGCGGCTTCTCCGTGGTTGCCTTTGAGGTGAGGAAGCTGTCGGTGCTGACCACCAAGGCCGCCGCCGACATTGCCGAGAAGATCAATGCAACCTGCAAGAAGGTGGACAGGGAAATGGCGGAGGCTCAGGCCAGTCTGGAGCAGCACGAGTCGGACGACGCCATGAGCCACCTGATCGTCGACCTGAGTGCGATGCAGAAGGACTTCTCGAAGAATGGCGAACTGCTTCTGGAGGTCATCACCGAAGTGGATTCGAGCTATGAGGAGAGCGTAAACCGGCTCTCCCAGGCGCTGGGGCACATTCAGTTCCAGGACGTGATGCGGCAGAGGATGGAGCATGTGCAAGAGGCGCTGGTGCAGATGCGCGACCACATGCAGTACATGTCCGAAATGGCCTTCGATTTCGTCTGGTCGGGGAAGTTCGACCCCACCTTCAAGCAAATCCTGGCCGCGCATCTGGATCGCTACCGGATGGCCAGCCAGACGCGCACCCACTTCGCCGTGGCCGGCGGCAAGTCAAACGGCGACCATAGCCGCCCGGCTATCGAGCTGTTCTAAAGCATTTTCACGGATAGGGCAAGGATATGGGTGGGCGGATTCAAGGTGCAAGTGCAACAGGAGGGATTTTAGCTGACCAGTGTTGAACGAAGTCGAAAGCTCCTTCAGGGAGGAACAGTTCCGCGGGGGCTTTCCATCCCAGAGTCTTTCTTGGTCGGGTGTTAAGGCGTCATGCGAT
>Ga0326727_10012479_pt1 | contig 19336 bp, 15 predicted proteins | sample MB2enrmetagenome_FD_207643 | JGI IMG/M metagenome (GOLD analysis project Ga0326727, IMG submission 207643) | Lab enriched peat soil microbial communities from McLean, Ithaca, NY, United States - MB29MY | ecosystem: Environmental > Terrestrial > Soil > Wetlands > Peat | place: USA: New York...
TCAGTCAACGGCGGCGCCAATTGGACCTTCCATTACAAGACCAACGACGCCAATGACAATGCCATGGTTTACAATACGAATCCCGCCGCCACAAATTCCGCCGGCAAGCCGATCGCGGTCGGCACCCTGGCTTCGATAACCAACACGACGGCTCTTGGCACTTGGACGGTTACCTTTAACCAGAACACCAACGTGACAATGACCACTCCCAGCGGCACGAGCACCAACTTCAGCATCCCGGATGCCACTGGAGCGACGAGCGCATTGTTTGCCAGCGACGTATACCTCTACTTCGGCGTGCAGGCGGGCAATACGGGAGGCGCCAACGACCATATTGTTGCCTCCGAATTCAAAGTCACCGGATCGGAAAATGATTTCGACGATAATTTCGTTGCGGACGACGGAGCACTGAATACCAGCTACTGGATAACGAATGCCGCCTACCCCGTTTGCGTGCAAATGGTGGCGCCGGGAGATCCTCCTTATTGGATTCAATGGACTGAGCCGGCGCCTGGTTTCATCCTCGAAACGACTCCCTCTTTATCGACGGATATTGCGTGGACCCAGGCGACAAATCACTCTGTCTTTATCGCTGGCACTAACTTCACCCAGTTGGTCAGCAGCAACGATCTGCCGGTTGGCAACACGGCATTCCTTGCCCTGGTCCAACGCAACTACACCCAGTTGCAAGTCTTGCTGCCGGGCGAAACCGCCGCGCCGAACACACTGACCGGAAAGACGGGCACGCCCACCCCGGTCAGTCTGGGCACGAACAACGAGATCACCGTCACCGTCAACGCGGTTGACTCCAAGTGGAACATCGTTCCCACCATCAAGGACACTGTCGCCATTAGCTCCACGGACGCCAGCGCGTATTCAAATCCGGCCAGTGCGGTGCTCGTGAATGGAACGGGGCAATACTCCGTTTACTTCGAAACAGAGGGCAATCAGACCGTCACGGCAAAGGACGCTCAAGCCAGCATTACGGGCACAAGCGCCGCCGTGTCGGTGGGCCCATGATCCGAAACTTATCGTAATCTGATCGCGGCGGGCGCCGGTTCATCCCGGTGCCCGTTTCGTTTCATCGGCAGTTATTTTGTCCCGCACAATCGGTTACTCTTTAATGGATACCCTAGCCCGGATACTGCACAGTTTTCCCTTCACGGAGGGTGGGGCGTATAGAATAGCTATACTGTGGTATTATAAAGCACTACCGCTCTTCTTGTCTTGACAAAACTCCCGCGTTTTTTCACGATTATTACTACAAGCCTTGTGAAGATAATGCGCCGAGTAAAAACCCTTATTGCGGCGAACTGGTTATCTAAACTACTGGCAATTGAGAGGTTAAATAGCAGTTATGAAACAATACCCCTATATTCGACCCACGCTCCTCGGTCTGGCTGGCTTGATGCTGGCTTTCTGGCCAGACGCGGCAAACGCCCAAACCGCCACCATTCCCATGCCTCCCGGCGCCATCCAACCCAATGGCGACCCCAACGACAATACCCTCGACTGGGGCGTCTGGTGGCAAAACACAGGCACCGCCACCGAGGTGTTTGATCCAACGGTTTCTTCCAGCACCAATATCCCCGGCTCCATCCATGTCACTATTTTAATGCCGGGCGCCGCGGCCAACCCAGGCGGAGGCGCCAATATCTCCTTCGGCGATTTTATAGCCGCCGTCGGCCCTAGTGGGTGGCTGGGTCAAGATGAAAGCAGCGAAGTGGACTTCTCTCGATACTCGGCCCTGAGCTTTGACATCCTGGTCAACACCGCGACCTCCTCCAACACCGACATCCCGATCAATCTTTTTTCCTGGGATTATGATCAAGTCCAAATCGGCAGTGTCTCAATTCCCGCCACGATGGCTTGGCAGCATGTTTCCATCCCCATACCAGCCACCTTCACCTTCAACGATACCAACGCTCCGCCTCCCAATGGCACCGCCTGGGGGTTTTTTGACTGGTACCCCAACACCCCTCCGGCCTGCTCCGATTTCTGGATCGATAACGTCCAACTCGTTGGCGAAGGTTTCATCCCGCCGCCCAAGATGACTATTTCCAAGGCCGTCCAGGGCTTGAACCTGTTCGCGGGCAGTGGCGCAAACAATTACTATAGTCGGGAGAACATCGAGACCACTGCCGCTGACTATAGCTGGGCGAAAGCCCCGGGGCCTGTCAGCTACTCCTTCACCATCACTAACTATCCCATTCCTTCGGGGGATGCCTTTCAAGTCCAGATTTTTCTGTGCCCGAATCCAGGGACTGAGAGCGCCGTCGATTGGGGTGAGACGAACATAGTATTCATGGAGTTGGATAGCGGAACCGACTGGGCTTCGTGGAATTTCCGTTACAAGACCAATAATGCCAATAACAATACCATGCTATTCGGCGCTGGCGGCCTGGCTACGATCGGCACCAACACCGCTATTGGCACTTGGACCGTCACGTTCAATAACAACACCAATGTGACTATGCTCATCCCCGGCGGCGCGAGCACCAACTTCAACATCCCGGATCCCACCGGGGCGACGACCGCTCTGTTTGCCAGCAACGTGGTACTTTATTTCGGAGTCCAAGCCAACGGCACAGCGGGCCAGAACGATCACATTGTTGCCTCTGACTTTAGCGTCACTGGATTGGGTTCCGCCGATTTCAATGACAACTTCGTCGCGGACGCCGGGGAGCTGAATACCAACATTTGGGAGGTCAATGCCGCCTTCCCGGCCTGCGTCATAATGGTGGGGCCGGATAATCCCTATTGGATCGAGTGGACAACGCCGGCCTCCGGCTACACGTTGCAATCGACCGCTGCGTTGTCAACTAACATGTTGTGGTCTTCGCCGACAACGTGGCATTCGTTTTTCAACGGTGCAGACGTCACCCAGTTGATTAACACCAACGATCTGCCAGCGGGAAACGCCGACTTTTTCGCCCTTGTCCAACGTACGGCTTCGCAACTGCTCGTCTTGTTGCCGGGCGAAACCAACGCACCCGGCACAGCCACAGGCAAGACGGGCACGCCCACTCCAGTCGATCTGATTTCCGCTAATGGGGAGGTCGTCGTCACCGTTCTGGCGGTTGACGCTCACTGGTACCCCATTGCTGGCAACAATGACACTGTCCAGATCAGTTCCTCGGATCCCTCCGGGTTCGTTGTTGGCGCCAATCCGGTGGCGCTCAATAATGGCTCCGCGCAGGTTACCTGGTACTTCCAGACTCCAGGCACGCAGACGATCACGGCGACGGATACTTCAAACACGAGCATCTCGCCGAATACCGATACAATTTCGGTCCTTAATCAATGACGCTGGATGTGAGCACTTCGGGCGCGGGTTCACTCCCGCGCCCGTCGTATCAACCCCGCGGTTTTACACTGATTGAGCTGCTATCGGAATGATCATTCGCGTCCTGCTTGCAGTCTGCGGCCTCGTGTTGCTGCAAAAGGTTGCCGCCCAGTCTCCGCTTCTGGTCTATACGGACGACCTTGTCAACAACTTCGAGAGCTGGAGTTCGGCGCCCAATAATCTCAACGCCACATACGCCGGCAGCAACTGCATCAGCGTCAGCGCGGCCAACTGGCAGTCGCTCTGGTTCGAGCACTCCGACTTCAACACGACGCCCTACGCCAACCTCCGCTTCTGGATCAATGGCGGCCCCGGCGGTGGCCAAATAATCCGGGTCTTCGGAATGCTCGATGGCAACGCGCAATCCGTCTGTACTCTGGGCACCTTGTCGCCAAATGCCTGGGTGAAATTCACCATTCCCTTCTCCGCCTTGGCAATCGTGGGCCAGCCTGATTGTGACGGCTTCTCCCTGCAACTAACCGATGTCGGCTCCACCAACACCTTCTACGTCGCTGACGTCCAACTGGGCGCTGTGCCCGCTCCGGCCCTCACGCACATCGGCGTCAATGCCACCAATGCCATTCGCGTGGCTGATCCCCGTTGGTTCGGCATCAACACCGCCATTTGGGACACCTATCTCGACACCCCGGAAACCATTTCCGAACTGAACGAACTGGGCTTTCAGTTCTTGCGCTTTCCGGGCGGCTCGATATCTGACGACTACCATTGGGCTTCCAACACAACAGATTCCAACACCTGGCAATGGGCCACCCCTTTCAACAGTTTCGCGCAGCTAGCCACCAACATTGGGGCGCGCGTTTTGCTGACCGCCAATTATGGCACCGGCTCGCCCGCCGAGGCCGCCGCCTGGGTCCAATACGCCAATGTCACTCACCATGACGGCTTCGAGTATTGGGAAATCGGCAACGAAGAATATGGCGCTTGGGAAACCGACAGCAACGGCTACCCCCACGATCCTTACACCTACGCCACTCGCGCCCAAGCCTACATCCAGCAAATGAAAGCCGCCGATCCCACCATCAAGGTCGGCGTCGTCGTCACTACCGGAGAGGACGCCGACTCCAACGGCTACACCAACCATCCGGCCACCAATTCCGCCACCGGCCAGGTCCATTACGGCTGGACACCCGTTCTTCTGAGCACCTTGAAACACCTTGGGGTGACGCCCGACTTCGCCATTTACCATTGGTACCCCGAATGGACGGATTCGGAGAGCGACCCGTTCCTGCTCCAGGGCGCTACTAATTGGATCGGCGATGCCGCCGATCTGCGCATGATGATCACCGACTATTTCGGCGCGGGCGGCGCCAACATCGAATTGCTTGTGACGGAGAACAACAGCAATGCCGGCGCGCAAGGCAAACAATCTGTCAGCCTGGTCAACGCCCTCTACTACGCTGAGAGCTCTTGCCAGCTCATGAAAACGGAGTTCAATTCACACGTCTGGTGGGACCTCCGCAACGGCCTGGATCTCACGGGCAACATGGACCCAAGCCTTTACGGCTGGCGCCTCTATGGCGACCTTGGTTTGGTCAACGGGCTGGGCACGACCCTGTCCAACCGTTACCCGCAGTTTTTCACCGCCAAGCTGATGCAGTACTTCATCCGTGCCGGCGACACGATGCTCAACGCCACCAGCGATTACAGTCTTGTTTCCGCCTACGCCGCGCGCCGCACCAACGGCTCGCTCACGATGTTGGTGATCAACAAAGACTCGGTTTCCAGCTTCACAGCCCGCATCGCCCTGACCAACTTTATCCCCGGCCCGTCCGCCACGCTTTATTCTTATGGGATGCCCCAGGACAATGCCGCCAATACGGGAGTCGGTTCATGCGACATTGCCCAAACCGCTTTCTCAGGCGCGGCCACGAACTTCACCTACACTTTCGCCCCGTATTCGGTGAGTGTTTTCTCCTTCGCTCCCGCGGCGCCTTCGCTGGCGGCGCTGCCGACGGCGTCTGGCGCGGGGCAATTTGTCCTGCAATTGCGGGGCCAGTCTGGCGTTCCGTATGTGCTTCAGGTTTCGACCAACCTGACCGCCTGGAAATCCGCCGCCACCAATGTGCCAGCGGCGGCGGCGCTGGACATCACCAACAGCCTGAGCGCCGGTGCCAGCCAGCAATACTGGCGTGTGGTGTGGATTCCCTAGGATGGTGGAGCGTAGGGGTCTCGAACCCCTCACCTTCTGAATGCCATTCAGACGCTCTACCAACTGAGCTAACGCCCCATCCTCATGGCCCGCCAATCTACGAGCACCCGCCCGCATCGCGCAAGGTCAAAAATGACATTTCAACTTTATTGCCCCTCCATAAGCAGCCTCAGTGTTTGGGCCGCAGCAATATCGCTTTCTTGGTCGTCCCTTCGACTTCCACGCTGGTGGCCTCGATGCCCGGATCGTCGCGCAAGGAATTGTATATGATGCGCCGGTCAAACGCGCTCATCGGTTCCATCTCGACGATGTCCCCCCAGCGGCGGACTTTTTCGGCCGCCGCCTGGGCTTTCTTGACCAGGGCCTCGCGCGCCTTGGCGCGATAGCCGCCCACGTCGATCAGGACCTTCGGCGAACTCTGGTCCTGCTGGAAGAGCATCCGGTTTGTCACGTATTGCAAGTCGGACAGAGTCTGGCCCTGGCGGCCAATCAGGCGGCCGGAGTCGTCGGTCTTGACGTCCAGGAAAATGCCGTCATCCAATTGGTGTTCTTCGACGGTGGCTTCAAAACCCAGGTGTTTGAGGAGGGTTTCCAGTATCTCTTTTGGTGGCGCTGGCATAATTGTCCAAATGGTTCGTTCGTCGGGGTTGATATTACACGCCTGTCAACAAATAGCTACTTCTTTTTCTTCACCATGGCCGGGGCTGCGACCGGGGACGTTCCGGTGACGGTTTTGGTTAGTTTCATTTGCAGGATGCTCAGCAGGTTCTGCACCGTCCAATAAAGTGTCAGCCCGGCGGACATCCTGTACAAAAGCGCGATAAACAGCACTGGCATGAACTTCATCACCTTCTGCTGGCCGGGGTCCATTCCCGGCGCCGGCGGCGTCAGCGCGCTCTGCCACAGTTGGGTCGCCCCCATGATCAACGGCAGCGGATTGACCGGAAAGCCGGCCAGGTAGGCCACCGTGTCCGGTTGCGAAAGGTCATTCACCCACAGAAAATGCGCCCCGCGCAATTCGATGGCATTGCGCAGCATCCAGTAGAAGCCGAAAAAGACAGGAATTTGCAGCAAGGTGGGCAGGCAACTTCCAAACTGGCTGACCTTCTGCTCTTTGAGAAACTCCGTGGTTTTTTGGTGCTTTTTCAGCGGGTCATCCTTGTACTTCTCCGCGATGGCCTGAATCTGGGGCTGCAGGGCCTGCATCCGCTTTTGCGAATTGATGCTCGCCTTGGTCAGCGGCCAAAACACCACTTTGAGAATCACCGTGATCGCAATGACCGTCCAGCCATACTGCAGCCCGGTCTTGTGCAGCCCGTTCATCGCAAGCAGAAGCAACTTGGAGAAAAAACCAAACGGCCCGGTGAAGTCCATTATCAGGTCCAGGTTGTTGTTCATCCCCTGCGCCGCCTCCGCCAGCCGGTTGTATTCCTTTGGCCCCGCGTAAAACGTGAACTTCGTCTCGCTGCTCTGATGCGCCGCCAGCACCACCGCGCCGTAAGCAAATGCCGCCTGGTAGCCGTTGGTCAGCGTCGCGCTCATCGAATTGGTCGGCCCCTGCAGGTCCGGCGCCGGCACTACGATTTTGCGTATGACGATGCGCGGGGCGGGATTGGACGGGATGGCGGCCAGCGCGAAAAACTGATTGTGGACGGCGGCCCACACGACATTGCTGGCCCCCTCCTCATAAACCGCGCGCGGTATTCCCGGAAGGCAGCCCAGCGTCCGGTTGGCAAACCACGGATCCTTGATATTCTGCGACTTGACGCCGTTATACCAAAATGTCCCCATCGCCGTCGGATCGTCCAGCGGCCCAATGGCGGTTGAGGTCCCGATCACCACCTCGCGCGCCAGAACCACCAACGGCTGCGATGTCGTGTTTTCCAACACCAATCGCGCCTTGAAAAAATAGTTCGTTTCCGGCTCAAACTCCTTGATCAGCCGCAGCCCGTTGGTCAGCGTTTTCTCCGCGCGAATCACCCCCTCGCTGCTCGTCAGCGTAAAATAGCCGTCTCCCTGCACTCCCTCGCCCAAAACGCTCAACACCGGCACCGGCGCCATGCTGTTCAAACTGGCCCGCGCCGTTTCCCATCCCGTCCGCGAAGTCCGGCTCACCGCGGCCGGATAATTCCTCAAATCGACCGCTTTCAATCCGCCCCCGTGCGACGTGAAGTGCGAAATCATATCCGCGTTGGAAACTGTCAACGTCTTCTCAGCCACGCTCGGCTGCGACAGAATCGGGGCGGACGCCGCCGGCCCCGGCGCCGCGGGAAGGTTGCTTTGCTCCGGCGCATTGGTCGGGGCCGCCATCGTGGCGGTAATGGGCAGCGGCTTCGGTGGAAAGAAATGGTCCACCACCGGCGAAAGGGCAAACAGCACGCCGATGGCGGCAACCAGGATGATGATGGACTTACGATCCATGGCACCCTCCCATTTTCCTCAATTTCAGGCGCCGCGCCTGGAATCGAACCGGCGCCGCCGGCGGAGGGTCTTCGCCCCACTTGCCCCACGGATGGCACCGGCACAAGCGCCCGGCCGCCAGACAACAACCCACCGCCGCGCCGTGCAGCCGAATGGATTCCCGCGCGTATTCCGAGCAACTCGGATTAAAGCGGCACCGCGCCGACGGGCCTAAAAGACCCAGCAGCGCCGGCGAAATCACGGCCTGATAGAGCCGGATGACCCCGATCAATACATGTTGGGCGATATTCATGGTACCGACTTTTCCAGCCGCCCCTGCTTCAACACCCGAAGAAAATCCCGCTCAACCTGCGCCAACGGCTTGCCGGCGATGGACGGCCGGGCGATCAGCACCAAATCAACCGGCTGCCTCAAATCGTGCTGGTGCAGGCGGAATGATTCGCGCATCAGACGCCGCGCCCGGCTGCGTTGGACCGCCCCGCCGATTTTCTTGCTGGTCACCACGCCCAGACGGCTGCCCACCCCTGACGCGCGCGGACGCACATTGGCGATAAGGCACCCGCAAACCAGGCGCAGGCCCTCTGTCCTGGCCCGCACAAAGTCGCCTCGCTGTTTGAGGCGGCTGGATCGGGGAAAGCCGAGGGAAGGCGAGCCGGCCATGCGTGTTATACCGGGGTCAGGCGTTCGCGTCCGACCCGGCGGCGATTGCGCAATATGGCGCGGCCGCTTTTGGATGACTTGCGGTTTAAAAAGCCGTGCTGCCGTTTGCGCCGGATTTTTGACGGTTGATATTGTCGTTTCATTTCATCAGTTGATTGACGTTGCCATATTACCACGGGGAGCAACCACCCCTCCCCGCCCCGCCTCCGCGATTCGGGCTCAGTGAACATACCGGCGGAGCCGACGGTGTCAACCGTGTAATGCGCCGCCCCGCATGTTTGATATGGAGTGCGGCGGCAAGAGGGAACACGGGCGCGACGCCGCTTTCATGCAGCGTGATTCCCGCCGCCTCGGACTTTCCAGCGCCTCGGCAAGGTTGAAAGCGGTGTCGCCGCTGCGCTCTGCCACCGTACTCCACAAAAGAGCCGCCCAAAAAATGAAACGCGCCCCCAACCGCCGGGATTTTGCAATTTGAACTCCGCCCACGCCTTTGCTTTAATCGGACGCCATTGAACTTGCGCCCGGCAGTCTTTTTGGATCGCGACGGCACTTTGATCCAAGAGCGGGAATACCTTTCCCGCCCCCAGGATGTCTCGATTCTCCCGGGCGCCCAGGAGGCCTTGCTCTCCCTGCAACAGGCGGGGTTTATGCTCTTCGTCGTTTCCAACCAATCCGGCGTCGGCCGCGGCTATTTCACCCTGGCCGATCTGGAGCGCGTCAATGCCCGCATCGCCTCCATTTTCGCCGCGCGCGGCGTCCACTTTGATAAATTCTATTTCGCCCCGGAAGCGCCGGACCAGCCCAGCCGCGGCCGCAAACCCTCGCCCCAATTCCTGCTCGACGCCCGCGATGAATTTGGTCTTGACATCCCCGCCAGCTACCTCATCGGCGACAAATTGAGCGACCTCCAATGCGGCTGGAACGCCGGCGTCAAAAAGAGCATCCTGGTCCGCACAGGCTATGGCTCCCGCGTCGAACTGGAGCAGGCCGGCCGCCTCGGCCCGGCCCTCGTCGTTGATGACTTGCCGGCGGCGGCAAAGTGGATTCTCGCCCAATCATGAATATCATTGGCATCATTCCCGCCCGCTACGCCTCCACCCGCTTCCCGGGCAAGCCTTTGGCGCTCATTGCCGGCAAACCCCTTATCCAGCACGTCGTCGAGCGTTGCCAGAAAGCCAAATCCTTGAGCGAAGTCGTGGTCGCCACCGATGACACCCGCGTCTGGGAAGTCGCCCAAGGTTTCTGCCGCGCGGAAATGACCCTCCCCACTCATCCCAGCGGCACCGACCGCATCGCCGAAGTGGCCCGCAGTTGCGCCTGCGACGCCGTCATCAACATCCAGGGCGATGAACCGCTCATCGATCCGCGCGTGATCGACGCCGTGGCCGCCGCCCTGGGCCGGGAGGAAATGTCCACCGCCGCCGCGCCGCTGGAATCGCCCGCCGAGTGGGAAAGCCCCAATGTGGCAAAAGTCGTTGTCAACGCCGCCGGCCGCGCGTTATATTTCTCAAGGCGCGCTATCCCGTATGTCCGTGACGCCGCCCCGGGAGCGGCCCAGTTGGCGGCGTTTCCATTTTTGAAACATCTGGGCATTTACGGTTACCGGCGCGCCACGCTGCTGCGCCTGGTGCGGTTTCCGGTTTCTCCCCTGGAACGGGCCGAGAAGCTGGAGCAGTTGCGCGCTTTGGAGAATGGCATCGCCATCGCCGTCGTCCGCGTCAGCTACGACAGCGTCGGCGTGGACGTGCCGGCGGATGTCAAACGGGTCGAGCAATTGCTCAAGAAAGGCCGCGGTTAAAGAACGATGAAATTTATATTTGTCACAGGAGGCGTGGTCAGTTCCCTCGGCAAGGGCCTCACGGCCGCCGCCCTGGGCACGCTGCTCGAAAACCGCGGCCTCAAGGTCACCCTGCAAAAGTTCGACCCCTACCTCAATGTCGATCCCGGCACCATGAACCCCTACCAGCACGGCGAGGTCTATGTCCTGGACGACGGCGCGGAAACCGATCTGGACCTCGGCCACTACGAGCGATTCACCCATTGCAAGCTCAGCCGCATGAACAACCTCACCAGCGGCCAAGTCTATCAGACCGTCCTGGACAAGGAACGCCGCGGCGATTACCTCGGCAAAACCGTCCAGGTCATCCCCCACATCACCGACGAGATTCAACACCGCATCCAGCTCATCGCGGAAGAAACCAAGAGCGACGTCATCATCACCGAAATCGGCGGCACCACCGGCGACATCGAAGGGTTGCCCTTCCTGGAGGCCATCCGCGAATTCGCCCTGCGCGTCGGCTATAACAACGCAATCTTCGTCCATGTCACCTACGTCCCCTTCATCAAGGCCGCCGGCGAGTTGAAGACCAAGCCCACCCAGCAATCGGTCGCCAAGCTGCGCGAAATCGGCATCACGCCCCACATCCTGGTCTGCCGTTGCGAGCGCCCCCTCAGCCGCGATTTGCGCGAAAAAATCTCCCTCTTCTGCAACGTCCCCCACGAGGCCGTGGTCGAGGAGACCGACGTCGAGCACACCATCTACGAGTTGCCCCTCATGCTCCAGCGCGAGCGCGTTGATGACCTCGTTTGCCGCCTCCTCCACTTGGACACCGGCCCGGCCAACATGTCCCACTGGCAGGAGATCGTCCGCAAATTGATCGCCCCACGCCACCGCGTCCGCATCGGCGTCGTCGGCAAATACATCGAACTCCACGACGCCTACAAATCGGTCTATGAGGCCATCAGCCACGGCGGCGTCGCCAACGACTGCGCCGTCGAAATTGAGAAAGTCGAGGCCGAGGCGATTGAGAAATTCGGCGCCGAGAAAATGTTGAAAGGGCTGGGGGGCATTTTGGTTCCGGGCGGCTTTGGCGAACGGGGCATCGAGGGCAAAATCCAGGCCGCCCAATTCGCACGCGAGCACAAAGTGCCCTACCTGGGCCTGTGCCTGGGCATGCAAATTGCCACCATTGAATTCGCCCGCAACGTCCTCCACCTCGAACACGCCCATTCCACTGAATTCAATCCACACACTCCCTATCCCGTCATTGCTTTGCTTGACGAGCAAAAGCAGATCACCGCCAAGGGCGGCACCATGCGCCTGGGCCGACAGCCCTGTCAACTCGTCGTCGGCAGCCAGGCCAATCTCCTCTACGGCGCCTTTGTCATCAACGAACGCCACCGCCACCGCTACGAATTCAACAACGATTATCGCCAGGCCTTTGAAAAAGCCGGCTTCTCCTTCAGCGGCTGGTCTCCAGACGGCAAGCTCGTCGAAGTGATTGAATTGCCCAGCCACCCCTATTTCCTGGCCTGCCAATTCCACCCCGAATTCCAGAGCAAGCCCGACCTCCCGCACCCGCTCTTCCGCGGTTTCATCGCCGCCGCCCTGGTGCGCCTCAACCACAAGCCGTTGCGATAGCCCGCGCCTCTTTTTATGGAGCGCGGTGGCAGAGCGCAGCGGCGACACCGCTTTCGACTTTACAAAAGCGCTTGGAGGTTCCGAGTCGCCGAAAATCACGTTGCAGCGCCATCCACGGAACTTACGCATTTTTCTTAGTTCAGAACTGGTTGCTTGAATCAGGCAAGTTTTTATGGCTTCAATTCCGCAAGATTGAAATCGCTCACGGATATTCAACGCCAACTGGCAACGGATCAATTTGAAGCCAGAACCGAGCGAATGGACCCATCACCGAAAGCGGAGATAATTATGTTTAACTGCCATGTTTGCGGCAACACTGTCGCCAGGTCGGAGTTTGTGAGCGAAGTTTTCACCATCGAAGGCCGCCGCGTTCTGGTCGAGCATATCCCCGCGCTGGTGTGCGAGCGTTGCGGCGAACCGTCCTTCTCCCGCGAGACCACGGAGAGCATTCGCCGACTCGTTCACGGCGCGCGGCCGGCCAAGACGGTTCCCCTGGACGTATTCGCGCTGGCTTGACCCGCATCACGCTCGACGAATTGTGTTTTTTGTTTTCCTTTCCGTCGCCAACCGGTTATCAAAGGCGGGCGCGCATGAAGACTTTCGCTGAACTGGGGTTTCCCGGACGCCTGCTCGCCGTCGAAGGACTGGACGGATCGGGCAAATCGACCCAAATCTACCTCCTCAAACGCTGGCTCGAAATCCAGGGCCTCAAAGTCTTCTTCAGCGAATGGAATTCCTCCGCCCTGGTCAAAAGCGCCACCACCAAGGGAAAAAAACGCGAACTCCTCTCTCCAACCACCTTCAGCCTCATTCACGCCACCGATTTCGCCGACCGCTATGAGCGCCAGCTCCTCCCGCTCTTGCGCGCCGGTTACATCGTCCTGTGCGACCGCTACATCTTCACCGCCTTCGCGCGCGACACCGTGCGCGGCTGCCCCGCCGAGTGGGTGCGCGGCATTTACAGTTTCGCCGCCATGCCCGACCTGGTCTTCTTCTTCAAGGCCCCGCTGGAGATTTCCTTGCAGCGCATTCTCGACGGCCGCCCCCAGTTGAAATACTTCGAGGCCGGCATGGACTTGCGGCTCTCCAACGATCCCTACGAGAGTTTCCGCATCTTCCAGGGCCGGATTCTGGAGCAATACCTGGCCATGAGCGCCGATTTCAAATTCCTCGAAATCGATGGCAGCGCCCCCATTGAGGCCCAGCAAAACGTCGTGCGCGACCTGGTCGCCGCCCGGATTGACCTGACCAAATACACTCTTCACAAACGCTACGAGAAAACCTGAATCCCGCCCCCCAGCTCACCGCCAAACGAGGCTAAGAATCCACCGCCCCTCCGGTGGAACCGTTGCGACCGTATCGCCCCATGTCCTGACAGTGAAAGCGTCAATCCCGGAAAATCGGCATGACCCCCTTCATCAGAATGAGAGTATGCGAATTTCCTAACGGTGATCCTTTGCCTTGTCCGAGGTTAACACTCTTGGGTTTCGCTTGTCGTGGCAGCCTGTTGCCAGCCAAACCACCAACTGGCCTGTTGGACATGCCCCATAGTCTGCTTCCATAGTTGTGTCCGTCAAGTTCTGCAAATTGATCATGGTGGTCACGAGGTAAAACGAGGCGGCGCACGCTGCGTCCGCCACCTTGCCTAAGTAACTGGAGCTGAGGAACTTTGGCGAGGGCCGGCCCCGGGCGCTGACCCCCCATTTCGCCCCTCGCTTGACACATGCGCGATCCCATTTATAGTGCGTGAAAATGCAAAGTGACACTTTGGCGGGACCGGCGGAGAAAGATGACCCCGACTCCGCACGACTTGATTCCCTGAAAACATTCCATTCCGCCGGCCGGGGCTTTTGGAGCGACGTCAGTGAGGCCAATTGGAACGATTGGCGGTGGCAGTTGAAGAACCGCGTCACCTCGCTGGAGCAGTTGCAGCGGCTGCTGCCCACGCTGACGCCGGAGGAGTACGCGGGCACGCTTCTGGCCAATCACAAGCTGGCGCTGGCCATCACGCCTTACTTTTTCAACCTGATCGACGCGGGCGACGAGAATTGCCCCATCCGCCGGCAGGTGGTGCCGCGTGTGGAGGAAACCCACGTCGCGCCCTGGGAGATGAGCGATCCGTGCGGGGAAGACTCCCATTCGCCGGTGCCGGGGTTGGTGCATCGCTATCCCGACCGGGTGCTGTTTTTGGTGACGGACCGGTGCGCGGCTTACTGCCGCTATTGCACCCGCTCGCGCATGGTGAGCAACGCGACCGGGTATGATTTTCATCCCGAATTTGAGCGGCAAATCGAGTACGTGCGCCAAACGCCGGCGGTGCGCGACGTTCTGCTCAGCGGGGGCGATCCGTTGTTGTTGAGCGACGAGAAACTGGAGTACCTGTTGAGGCGGCTGCGGGCCATACCGCACGTTGAATTCCTGCGCATCGGCACGCGCATCCCGATTTTCCTGCCGCAACGCGTCACGCCGGAGTTGTGCGCCATGTTCAAGAAATATCACCCGCTGTTCATCAGCATTCACTCCAACCACCCGCGGGAATTGACGAGCGAAGTGCGGGAGGCCCTTGGTCGGCTGGCCGACGCGGGCATTCCGCTGGGCAACCAATCCGTGCTGTTGCGGCACGTCAACGACGATCCGGTGGTGATGAAGGCGCTGGTGCAGAAACTGCTGATGTGCCGGGTCAAGCCCTATTACCTTTATCAATGCGATCTGATCACCGGCTCGGCCCATTTGCGGGCCAGCGTGCGCCAGGGATTGAAAGTGATGGAAAGCCTGCGCGGCCACACCAGCGGCTACGCGATGCCGCAATATGTCATTGACGCTCCGGGCGGCGGCGGAAAAGTGCCGGTCAACCCGGACTACGTCCTCAGCCGCAATGAAGACCGCGTCGTGATCCGCAATTTCGAGGGCAGGGTTTTTGAATATCCCGAAGCGGCCGACGGCTCGCCGTTGACGCCGGCGCCGAAGGAGATTGAAGAGCCGGAACTGGTTTAGAGCCGCCTCAGGCCGATTGGATCAGGATGTTTCCGTATTGCGTGGTGTCGCCGGTGCGGATGAGGCCGATGGCGGCGGGGACGCGCTTTTTGAAATCCGGGTGGGGCAGGAACTGAATTTTCGCGCCGGGGAGCAATGCCTGGTATTCCGCCAGCACTTTGGAGTCATTCTCTCCTTTGACCTCCCGGGCCATGAGGGCCGCGCCGATGATATAGTTGTCGCGCAAGGCCGCCAGCACCTGGCGGACGGTGGGGATGTTGTCCGTCAGGCTGATATCAACCGTTTCCAGTTGCGGCCAGAAGGGAAAGCCGCGATCGGCAATGACCAGCCAGTTGGTGTGGCGAAAGCGGCACAACAACGAAGCCAGCGCCGGATTGAGAATGCCGTGCTTGAGCATCAGTTGCGGGGATGGTAAACGGGAAAGGGCGGTCGCGCCACTGGAACTTTTGGCCGCGGTGTCATATATAAATGGATCCCTCCACAGTCTCGCGGCGCCCGGCCGGAATGCAAACGGCATGCAACATACTCAGAGCTTGGGCGGCAGGGCGCGGGGAATGTCGCGGACGTAAATGTTCTTGAACCAGAGCGGGCCGCCGTGATTCTGCAGTTCGATCTGGCCCCAGGGGTAAATCGGCAGGTCCGGCTCCCAATAGTTCTCGAGTGTCGTGTCCCGCACCACCAGTTGTCCGTTCAAAAAGACATGGACCTTCTCCCCTACCATGAGGATGCGGAATCGGTTCCATTGGCCGACAGCATGATCGGCGAACACCAGCGGGTGTCGGTTGTTTTTGTGGTTGTTCCACAGGCCGCCCGAACCGTCCGGTTGGGCGAACTGCCCGGGGCTGTTGGTTTCCCAAATTTGCACCTGCGGGGTGCCGCGCAAATAAATCCCGCTGTCGCCTTTGGGCGGGATTTTCCAATCGACCAGCATTTCGAAATCGCCGAAGTCGCGCGCGGTGCAAAGGTTGTCGCCGTGGCCGTCGAAGACCAGCGTGCCGTCTTCGGCTTTCCAATGGGCGCGCATGCGTTGGTTAGCCGCGGCTTGGGCGGCGGCCAGTTCGTCCTTGGACATTTTGGCGCGGGCGGGCGGATCGGCCACCAGGCCCTTCCAGCCGGACAAATCGGTGCCGTCAAAAAGGGCGGTGAACCCTTCCGGCGGCGTGTTGTCCTGCTCGACGTGGGGCAGTTCCTTGATGAAAATGTTCCGGAATTCGACGTAACTCCAGTGGCCGAGCAACGCGATGTGCCCGCTGTCGCGCAACATGCCCGGATGCTCCCGCAATATTTCCGGGTTGGAAACGGCATTGAGATTTCCGTCAACGATCACATGGCCGTTGAGGACCACTTTGATGTGGCGGCCAATGGCGCTGATTTCATAGTGGTTCCACTGGCCGACCTTGTTGAGTGCGCCGCGTTTTGCGGCAAAGATCCGGTAAAGCGAGCCGCAGTACTGGCCCGCGTCGAGGTGGGCGTATTGGGGATCGTCGTCATCGAGAATCTGCACCTCGTTGCCGACGTAGGTGAGATTGTTTGTCTCGAAGGGCGTGCGGATGCCGACGCCATTATTGGCCCCGGGGGTCAATTTGAAATCCATCCGCAGTATAAAATCCGAGAACGCGCGGTCGGTCACCAAGTCATTGGCGGCGTTGGCAGGGGAGGCGATGAGGCCGTTGGTGACGAAATAGGAGGAGCCGGCGGTTTTGTGAAACTCCGTCCAGCCGTTCAATGTTTTGCCGTCGAACAAGGACTCAAAGCCCGCCTCATCCTGCGCGGCAAGACCGATGGGCAGGAAGGCGCAGAGGGCGGCGGAAAGCAGGATGCAGTTCAGAATTCTCATGGAGCCATTATACACGGCGCTCTCATGTCGTAAATCGCAATTGGCTTGGCGTGAGCGAGCGAAAGGTCGTTGGAAACTCAGCAGCGATCCACGAACCGGGCCTGCCCGCTACCCCACCGTCACGTCGCCGCCGACCACTCTTTCCAAGTGCCCGTGCGGGCCGCGCACCAGCAACGCCCCGTCGTCGTCCAGCGATTCGGCGCGGCCGCGAATGACCCGGTCGCCGACGCGAATGGCCACCTGGCGGCCCAGCGTGCTGCACCGCTCCTGCCACTGCTCGGCGAGGGCCTCGAAGCGCCCCTGGCGGACCAAATCGTAGTCGCGGTCCAATTCGCGCAAGATGGCGACGGCCAATTCGGAGCGATTGAGCTTCTGGCCGGTTTCCAGGCGCAAGGACGTGGCGCTCTTGCGCAATGCGGCGGGAAAATCCGCGGCCTCCAGGTTCACGTCAACACCAATTCCCAGCAGGACTTCCTTCAGGTGATCCAACTCGGCGCTCATCTCCGTGAGGACACCCGCGACCTTCTTGCCGCCAATGAGAATGTCGTTGGGCCATTTGATTTCCGGCGCCAGGCCCGTTTGCTGCGCGATCGCGCGGGCCAGCGCGGTGGCCGCGGCGACGGTCAATTGCGTCGCTCCCTGCGGCGCAATGTCCGGGCGCAACAAAACCGTAAACCAAAGGCCCTTGCCCGCGGGCGAAATCCACGTGCGGCCCAGGCGCCCGCGGCCCTTGCTTTGGGACTCGGCGAACACCACCGCTCCTTCGTCCGTTCCGCCCCGCGCCAGGAGCGCCGCCACATCGTTGGTTGAGGTCGTCTCCCGGAACACCCGGATGTCGCGGCCGATGACGCGCGTGCGACCGAGGCGCGAATATAGATCGTCGGCATGGAGCAAATCGGGCGTTTCCAACAGCCGGTAGCCCAGGTGCGGGCCGGCCTCGATGTCGTAGCCGATGGTGCGCAGGGCCTCGATGCGCGCCCACACCCCGGCCCGGCTGATGCCCAGCTTGCGCGCCATCTCCGAGCCGGAGACACCCCAGGGTGCCTGGCGCAAAGCCGATAAAATCGTCGCATCCACCGTCATGGCGAAACCTCGAAATCCAGCGCGACATCGGCGGCGCGGGCCGAATGAGTCAGCGCCCCGACGGAAATATAATCCACCCCCGTTTCGGCAATGGCGCGGACGGTGGCCATGGTGACGCCGCCGCTGGCTTCGGTCCTGGCCCGGCCGTTGACCAGCCAGACCGCGGCGCGCAAGTCGTCATTGGACATATTATCGAGCAGGATCACATCGGCGCCCGCCACCAGGGCCTGCTCGACTTGTTCCAGAGTGTCGGCCTCGACCTCCACTTCCAATTGCGGGTAATCCGCGCGCGCCCGGCGGACGGCGGCTTCGATGGCATTGGGCGGTTCGGCGCGCAGGGCCACCAGGTGGTTGTCCTTGATGAGAATGCGGTCGAAAAGGCCGGCGCGATGGTTGGTGCCGCCGCCGCATCTGACCGCGTATTTTTCCAGGGTGCGCCATCCGGGCGTTGTTTTGCGCGTATCCAAAATGCGCGCGCGCGTGCCGGCCACCGCCTCGACAAACCGGGCCGTCAGCGTCGCCACGCCCGAGAGGCGTTGGACAAAATTGAGTGCCACGCGTTCCGCGGTCAGTATCCCCCGGGCCGGGCCGGCAATACGCAGAAGGGCCTGGCCGGATTGCGCGCGCTGCCCGTCCTGCGACTGCCGCTCGATCTGCACGGCTGGCGAAACCTCCCGGAATACCGCCTCGGCCAGGGGCAGGCCGCAGGCGACCAGCGGTTCGCGCGCCACCATGAGAGCGGAAGCCGCGGCCTCAGCCGGCACCGTGGCCAACGTGGTGACATCGCCGGAGCCGACATCTTCGCGTAAGGCCTGGCGGACGAGTTCGAGATCAAAGCTCAACGCATCGGCCTCTGGAGAGTTGTCCTGTTTCAAGCAGTTGACCAGCAAAGCGCGAAAATCCAAAAAGCAAAAGAAAAAAGGGGCCTTTTCGCTTGGCCGGGAGGGGCGCGCGAGCCGGCGGCCGCGTGATGAAACCCTCTTGCCGCGGCCGGCTCGAACATTTGTTTTTTCCAGCATGAGCCGTGATTGGCGGCGGCGGGCGCCCGTTCCACGGTTTAGGAGGCATACGAAAGAATCCTCGCCGAACAGCCCCTGGAATAAGCGAGGGAGTCTTTTGGAATAGTCAATGCAGTTTTTTTGACGGCGGGATTTGGCACGGATTTTGGCCAGGTTTTCGCCGGATCAGGGAAAGCCGCGGCGACGGCTTTTTGGGCTGAGTGGAATAGCGACAGGAGACAGTTTTTGTTGGTCAAGGGGCCTTGCAGCGCCTAAAGCTTAACGGATGGCAGAGCAGGACACGCGCATCCACGAAGTCACCTTTTGCAGCCGGGCAGCGGGCTGGGCAAATGAACTGTTCGGGCAACACCCCGAATGGCCATTCCGCCGGGCGGAGATCGAGGAA
>Ga0326727_10012480_pt1 | contig 19336 bp, 21 predicted proteins | sample MB2enrmetagenome_FD_207643 | JGI IMG/M metagenome (GOLD analysis project Ga0326727, IMG submission 207643) | Lab enriched peat soil microbial communities from McLean, Ithaca, NY, United States - MB29MY | ecosystem: Environmental > Terrestrial > Soil > Wetlands > Peat | place: USA: New York...
CGACAAAGGCGACTTTTCAAAGGGTGGAGAAATGCGGTGCCCCGTCGAGCATTGCCAGTGTTTCTCCACCGTCAGCTTCGATCCGAAAATCCTGAAAAGCGAGCGCCAGATAGGTATCTTACGCAAAATTTTGCGTCGTCTTGTCCAGTGAACTCGCGCCCATAAGTGCCTCATAACTATACTTATCGGTAGCTATCCCTTACCGCGCTCCCTGCGCCCGCATCTCCAGATCTCTCTTCAACTCGCGCGGCGTGATGCCGAAAAAAGCGCGCACTCGCCTCCGCCCAGCTTTCGTTCGCCTCCCGCGTCATACCCAAGGAGCTCAACTTTCTGATCCATCTCGCGGTTGGCGATTCCCCCGCCACGTAAACAGGAGCCCGCGGCTGGAACTGCGGCAACCGTTCAAGCGCATGTATTCGCTTCCCCGATGTTCCGCACCGCTTCCGCTCACTTCCGCTTGTCCGTCTTGTTCTGTTCCGCGGCTCGCTCCAGTTCGGTGAGACGAGCTTCAATGTCCTCAATTTCGATGCCCTGCTTCGCGTGGGTGTAAACACAATCCGCGGCCCTCAGACGCGTCGAGGCGGGTGTACCGGGATCGACCATGATCTTCAGCATGGTGGAAGTGGCCGCACCCGATGACTGCTGGAGCCTTGCCAGAGACTGGCCGAAGGCGATCCGTTTTGCCTTCCGAAACGCAAGATCAAAATCCGGTTCGTTCATCCAGCGATAAAGGGTCCGGGCCGGGACCTTCGCTGTCCGGGCAGCATCCTCGACGCTCCGTGCGCTCAGGAGAGCGAGAATCGCCGCCTCCTTCTTGCGCCCAAGTTTTGATTCAAACTCTGCCATTCTCAGCCATCCTCTGCCAAACGCGCCGGGAAGCCGACGCCACGATAGCCCGCGTTGCGCCACGGACGCCCAACGTCGCGCCGGAAGGAACTCGGTCGAATAAGAACGCCACCCGCCAGGAAAGCGCGGGCGAGGACTGCTAACTGGCCGACCTGGTCGCACTCCCCTGAATCAGCCGCAACTCCGCGTGCCAGTCCGCGATTGCGAGGCAGAGTCCGTGAATATCCCGGTGCCCGGAACGAAGCTGAAGTTCGAGTGACACGATCTCGCGCTGGCACTGAGCGATTCATACAGCTACCCCCCGCCGCTCCTCAGCCAACTCGTCGAACGTCCGGCCGTCGCCGTCCAGAATCGCGTTCTTCCCGGTGAACTGCTGCCAGCGGCGCACGATGACGTCCACGTACTTGGGATCGAACTCCACGCCGTAGCAAACGCGTTTGGTCTGCTCCGCCGCGATCAGCGTGGTCCCCGAACCCAGGAAGCAATCGTAGACCGCCTCTCCTGGCAGCGTGTGGTTGAGGATGGGCTTACGCATCACTTCCATAGGTTTCTGTGTGGGATGGTCGAACTTTTCCTCATCTGAACCGCCCATAATGAACTTCGGCGACGGCGAATCCCAGACGGTCGAGTTCTCACCCGCTTTGCCATACCAGGGAGCGTTGACCTTCCGGACGAACCAGCACGGCTCATGTTGAAACCAGTAAAGGCTGCGCGTAAGTACCGTTCTGCCCTTGTTCCATATGATCTGTTGGTGGTGGTCAAAGCCGATGCGCAGTAAGCCGTCCAGGACTTCCCGCGTGAATTTACTGGCGTGCCAAACGTAGCCGACCTGGATCGATGGAACGAGCTCAAAGGCTGCGGACCAATCAGCCCGTGTATCGCCGGAGATCGATGTTTCGTGATGTCCCTCGGTGCGCTTTTTCATGTAACTGGCTTCCGCGGGCCCGCAGCCGTTCAGTCCGGCGCGGTCGCGCCACTCAGAATCCAGTTCGATTCCATAAGGCGGATCTGTGACGAGCAGGTGTGGTTTGGCGTTTCCGAGGAGCCGCTCGACTACACCTGGGTCAGTGCAATCGCCGCAGATAAGCCAGTGGTTTCCGAGAATGAACAAGTCCCCGGTTTGAGCAACAACATCAGGCTGAACCTCCGGAACCGCGTCTCCGTCGGTGAGGCCGGCGGCGGCGTCTTGTGCCTCGAGGAGCCGTTGAAGTTCAACGTCGTCGAAGCCAATGAGGTCGAGGTTGTAGTCCTCTTCGTGAAGAATCGCTAGCTCAACACGCAGCATTTCTTCATCCCAGCCAGCACCCGCGATGGCCAATTGGTTGTCGGCGATCACCAGGGCCCGCTTTTGGGCCGGCGACAGGTTGCGCAGCACGATCACCGGGACTTCGTCCATACCGAGCTTCTGCGCTGCACCGCACCGTGCATGACCCGCGATGATGCCGTTTTCTTCGTCGATCAGGATTGGGTTGGTCCAGCCGAATTCTTTGATGGACGCGGCGATGCCCGCTATCTGCTCGCGGGTGTGCGTGCGCGGGTTATTGACCCTTGGGATCAAGTCGTCAACGCGCCGGTGCTCCACCTGGATGGCGATATCGATTACCGGGGCTTGATTCGAGGCTTTGGCCATCTTCTCCTCAATAGCAAGCGCAACAATCAGTCGTCAACAGTCGATTTCTTGTTGCGCGCCTGGGTTGGCGATAGCTAACCTCACGCGCAATAGTGAGATGATCTTGACGATGGGATTGCGATGAAAAAGTATTTGCTGTTGGCTATTTCGGCTGCTGGAGCATTTGCAATTTTTCATCTCGCTTCCGCCGAGAAGAACAATCCTCCCAATCAGACTGTCACGCTCGCTCCCCAAACGGAGTCATCGAATAAACCGGACCGAACTTTCGCTGGGTATGACTGCTCCGATGACTGCAGCGGGCATGAGGCTGGGTACCAGTGGGCGGAAGAGAAAGACATACAGGACGATGCTGATTGCGAGGCCGCAGGCGAACATTCCAACTCTCCATCCTTCGAAGAGGGTTGTAAGGCCTACGTTAACGGCGAAGGCGACTCTGAATCCGAGAGCGCCGACGCAGACAACCCCGAATCTGGCAGTTCCGAGACTGACGATTCTGACGACTCAAAAGATGATGATCAATAGTTTGAGAAGGCCCGGGCAATGAAACTTGCGTGAATCAGGCCTCAACAGTCAGACGCGCAAGTTAGTCGGGAATTCTGAGTATTGTGAGTATTCTGAGATGCCAAAGTCAGCGGAGCCACGCGGGCTGCTTGTTGACTTCGCGACGGCCGGGAGTGATGGATGTGAGCGGTCCACTGCCCCGTGCATATCCAAACGAAATTCCTGGTGCTCAACAAGCCCGCTGAACTCGGCGAAGAGATAGAGGGCTGGCGCGTGAGTTGGGTCGGCGGATGGGACAAGGGCTGGGTGTTTTTCTACGTGATGGTGCTCAAAACGGAGCCCGTGACGAGTGGGGCGGTGGGAACTATCTGATAGGGAACATCAATGTTGTTGTGACACAACAACAAGCTCGAAAAACGGTCCCCATGGTTACCACAGCCCGTAAGTTACTTTGAATCAGTAGCTTTGACCGGGATGCATCGGTCTTGCGATGGTTACCAACGGTTCCCACTCACGGGAAGTGAGGTGGACCTCGAAAGGACCTCACACGGCTAGTCAACCTGAAGCGAATCCGTTGTAAGTGTTTGAAAAGATATGGTGGGCTCGAGATGACTCGAACATCCGACCTCTTCCGTGTCAAGGAAGCGCTCTAACCAACTGAGCTACGAGCCCACAATTCCTCAGTCTACCATCGCGCCGCGCTTGCAGTTCCTCGCGATGGGGCACTCCCCGCACTTGGGCCTGGCTCGCTTGCAAAACTGCTGTCCATGCACCTTCAGAAGTAAATATGCGCGCATCCGGGCATCGAAAGTGGCCGGCACTCCCTCGGCAATCATCCGCTGCGCTTCCCGGTACGTCTCGCCATAATTCTTGCGCTCCGGTCCGGAGAGAATTCGTACAAGAACATGAGGGTTGTTCGAGGGAACCGCCGGCACCGGTGACATTCCCCCAAACAGTAAAATGCGATCCGCGCCGGGGTCGGCAATGTTCGGAAACTTCTTCAGCGCCCTGCGAACCTGCGCGGCCGGCAAACCCTTCAACGCTGCTTGCAGATCCCCCGCATGCTCTTTCAAAACGCGCTCCGCAATTTCCTTCAAACGCATGGCTCTCAGTTCCGGAACCATCCCGCCCGGCCGCAGGGCACGCGCCAGTTCCTTGGGATTCGCGGCAAGAATTTCCTCCGGTTCGAGCCCCATCTGCCTCCTCAGCGAGTCCCAGCCCTTCGCGCAAGCCACATCACTTTGCGGATACCCGCAGTGCCACCAAACCAGAAACAGATAAGGATCGGTCGGCCAGCCAGGCGATTGCTTTCCGTGGAATGCCTCCAGCGCATCCAGAATTTGGGCGAGCGTTGTCATGATTCACTCAGGATCGACACAATCGTTCCCGGCGCATTCCCCTCTAACCGGTTATTAATGAAGATGAACGCCGTCCGATCTTCCATCTGCGCGATCTCCAAAATCTCCCGAATCCCCTGCCGCGCCAATGGGTTCGGTTCCTTCACCTCCGCGTACGGCGAGAACTCCCGCACCGCATCCTCATACGCGCGCCCTTGCCGCAGCAGCGCGCGCGTCACCAGAAAGTCCGCCGTCCGCGAATCCGGAATCGCAATCTGCTCCGGCAACTGCGGCATCTTCGTCCACGCGTTATAAACATGCGCCACTCTGTGTGACCGCAGGCACGCGAAGTAATCCGGAACTAGAAAATCCGGATTCCGAATCTCGACCGAATAGCGAAACCCTGCCGGAAGCTTGGCCAGAAACAAATCCAGCCGGTCCACGAAATCCGCTGGCCGCGCAAAGGCCCGCGGTGAAAACGCCCCAAACTCGAAAATCAGCAGCGCCGTCTTATCGCGATAGTTTTCCAGCGGCCGCACGAAAGCCTCGCGAAACAAATCCGCATCCAGAAATGTTTCGTTCTCTCGTCCGCCCTGCGGTCCATAGCGCGCATGCAACGGAAAAATGCGGCACGTGATCTGCTCCGGCACTTTGAACGCAAACTGAAACCCCGCCGGCACCTGCGAAAACAGCTTGCGCCAGAAATCGTCCGATGGAAATTGATAGAACGCGAAATCCCCGCAGACCGTTGGGAAAATGGACGCGTATTCGGAAAGGCAGGTATCGTTGAACAGCTTCTGGGAGAATCGCCCGCGCGTTTGATAGCGCGATCGCGTGTAGATCTGCCCCAGCCATCCTTCGTACTTCCATGAACTGCCACCCATGAAAATTCTGCGCCGCGCCAGCGCCTGCAGGCGCGCCGCAAAATCGGAACGGTCGAAATCCGGAGTCTCGTCGAAGAGAGTATCCAAGTTAGTGCGCGTTCGCCGATCGATAAGAATAGGGGTCCGCCGCGGCCTCCAGCACGCCCCCCGGAGTGACCCGAATCAACACCGGCGCCGCCCCACCATTCCAGCGCGCGTTGATATCGATAATGTGCTTTCGCGCTTTCAACTCATCCACCACGGGCTGGGGAATGCGCTCGTCGAGAAGAAGATTCCCCGGATTCATCGCGTGATTATCGAAGCTCGACACCAGGTGCCGGGTCTCAAAGCGCGGGGCTTCCACCGCCGTTTCCGTAGGCATGTGGAACTCCACAATATTCAGAAAAATCTGCAAAAGCGCCTGGTCCTGATTGTCTCCGCCCGGCGTTGAAAGCGCCAGATAAGCCTTGCCATTCTGTGTCACCAAAGTCGGACTTAGCGTCACGCGCGGCCGCTTGCCAGGTCCCAACTCATTCGGATGCCCCGCCACCAGCAAAAAGCTCTGCGCGCGTTCAGTCAGCGGAATCCCCGTATCGCCCGCAATTACCGACGGCAGCCACGAGCCCGAAGGCGTGGACGAAAACATCACGCCGTCCTTATCCACGGCGTCGATGCACGTCGTATCCTTGGCCATCAAACTATCGTCGATACGCGTGCGCTGAATATCGGATTGCGAAGGATGAATACCCGTCTTCCCACCCTCCAAAATGCCCTCGCCGGGCCGGAACTCCATGGATGCATCATGCCCAATCAGCTTCCGCCGCTGGTCCGCATAAGTCTGCGACAGCAGCGTATCCACGGGAATGTGGTTGAATTTCGGATCGCCATAATAGGTGTCCCGGTCCGCATAAACCAGCTTCAAGGCCTCTGTTAGCGTGTTGATGTACTCGGCCGAATTCCATTTCATCGACGCCAGGTCGAAGCCGTTGATCAGATTCAGGGCTTCAATCATGTCCGGCCCCTGGCTCCAAAAACCCGGCTTATACACCTCATAGCCGCGATAGTTCGTGCTGACCGCGTCCTCTGGTTTCAAGTGGAACGCGGCCATATCTTCATACCGCAGCAGGCCTTGATTCTGCCGCATGAATGCATCGATCTTATGGGCGATCTCACCGCGATAGAAATAATCGCGCACCGCGTCGATAGCGGCCACACGGCTCGCTCCATGCGCCAAAGCTTCGCGCTCCGCACCCGCCATCGCTCGCAGGGTGCGCGCCAAATCAGGTTGACGGAAAATCTCACCCGGCCGCGGAATCACCCCGCCAGGCACCCAGTGCGCCTTCGAGGTGGGCCACAGTTCGAAAAACGGCCGACTGTTTTCCAGCGTGATGTAGCGCAGTTCATCGATGGGCTCGCCGTCGGCGTATTGAATGGCCGGCGCAATGACATCATTGAAGGACTTCGTGCCGAAGTCGCGCAGGGCAACCAAGCCGGCGTCGGGCATCCCGGGAACCAGCGCCGGCATCAACCCCGCCACGGGAATAAAGCCGCGCAGTCCGCCCTTGTCCGGCGGTTCCAAAATCTCGCCCATCTTGATCGGGCGATTGCGAAAGAATTCCGCCGTCGCCAGCTTCGGCATCGTTCCCACGCCCGCAATGGCATGCACCTTGCCGTCCGCCGTGCGCACCAGGATCGGCGCTTCGCCTCCAAAGCCGAAATGCGAAAACTCCGTCACCGCCGCTGAGAACATCGCGGTCACTCCGGCATCCACCGCATTGCCGCCGCGGTCGTAAATCTGCATTGCCGCGTCTGTGGCGTACTCGCTGCCGCCTGCGATGGCGCCATTCAATCCGCGCGACGCCCGCCGCATCTGCCTTTCATTGCGCTGCGCGCACAACACAACGCTGAGAAGAACCATTGCTGCAATAAATTTCCTCATGGGAACAGCTTCATTTTAGACGCGCCGCTATACTGGTCCTTCATGGAAACAAACCGCGACCGTGAGGTAGCCGGCAGCGACGGCGTGCTCCACAGCGAAGAGCCGATGCTGTTCTGCCCCGTTTGCTCGTCGCGCCTCACGGAACGAAAGTGCAAGCTCGTCTGCGCCCAGTGCGGTTACTACATGAGCTGCGCGGATTACATTTAGGAGCTTGATATGACTGCCCTTGACGAACTACTGGAACGCTTTCGGCGCGCACCCGAAGTGATCGCAATGATGCTAACCGGCGTATTTGGAGATGAGATCGATTTCATTCCCGCGCCTGGAAAATGGAGCATCCGCCAGATCACGCGGCATCTGGCCGATTCAGAACTCGTCGGGACTTACCGTTTCCGGAGCGTGATTGCCGAGGAGAACCCGCCGCTGCAGGCTTACGACGAAGCCGCGTGGGCCGCCAATCTCGATTACTCCACGCGCAAACCCGCGCAATCGCTGGATCATTTTCGGCGTCTGCGCGCCGATAATTACGAACTCCTCAAAGGCCTGCGACCCGAGACCTTCGAACGCAAAGGCACACATTCCCAACGCGGCGAGTTGACCTTAACGCAGTTGGTGGAAATATATGCCGACCATGCCGAAAGCCACGCACGTCAGTTGCAAGCTGCGCGCGAGGCCTACAAACTCAGCAAACCCCCGCGAACCGCGACGGTACCGGAGCGGGTCTAAGTAATCGAGACATCCGGTGTAACAAAGGGTTACAATCTTTAGCGACAGTGGAAATCGCAACGGCTCCAATTCTCATCATCGACGATGATGTCGCCTTTACCGAACTGCTCCGGGAACTGCTTTCCGCGGAGGGCTACTCGCTTGAGGCGGTGCACAATGGTGAGGCAGGCTTGGCGCGCGCGGTCGCCGGCCATTACTCTCTGATCATTCTGGATGTAATGCTGCCAGGCCGCAACGGCCTGGATGTCCTGCGCAACCTTCGCAAGCAGTCACAAACGCCCGTCCTGATGCTCACCGCGCGCGGCCACGACACAGACCGCATTCAGGGCCTCGAAAGCGGTGCGGACGATTACTTGCCCAAACCCTTTCATCCTCGCGAATTGCTGGCCCGCGTCCGCGCGGTACTGCGTCGAACCACAGCTGCGCCGCCGGAAAAATCCGACATGGCCATGCAAGTAGGCGATGTGATCCTGGATCTGAAGACACGCACTGTGCGGGTGGCTGGCGAATTGAAAGAGATCACATCCGCGGAGTTCGATCTTCTTCGCCTGCTGCTTGTCGCGGCAGGCCAGGTGGTTACGCGCGAAGAACTTTTCCGAGCCGTCCTGGGACGTGAATTTTCAGTCTTCGATCGCAGCATAGACAATCACGTCAGCAGCCTCCGCAAGAAACTCGGCCCCCGCATGAACGGGATCGAGCGGATCAAAAGCGTACGTGGAACGGGCTACATCTACGCGGCCCTGGATCACTAAAGGTGGCACTCATCGGTATTAACAGGTGGGGCGGCCAAGCGTCGCCGCAGTCGCGTTTTAGGCGGCCGTCGCGCCAATGAGCGGTCTCTTCTGGCGCGTATTCCTGTGGTACCTCGGCTCAACTCTTGCCCTGCTCGCTTTGGGCACGATCATCCTTAAGGTGACCGACCCGGAATTCAACTTTTCTTCCTCCGGTCTCGCGAAGGAATCAATCCAATCGCAGGCGCGGGAGGCGGCACAAATCTACCTGCGCGGTGGATCGGCCGCCTTAAAGGCCAGCCTGATCAAAGGACCGCGCGCTCGCTACCTATTCGATTCCGAGGGCCGAGAACTATCCAACCAACGCGTACCCCAACGCATGGACCAACTGGTGAATCAGGTGTTCAAGAGCGGAACTCTGGAGTACGAGTTCATCGATCCGGAAATGTATGCTGGGACGTTGCAAAGCGTCGAGGGGCACGACTATGTGTTTATCAAGGCCGTCTCCCGCTCGCGCCTGACGGGGCGTCCGCTGCCTGTGTGGGCGCGCCTGGCGCTCGGCTTGTTCACGGCTTTTCTGATTTGCATCGTGTTCGCGCGCTACGTGGCGTCTCCTTTGGATCGCCTGCGCAGCGTCACCCAGGAATTCGCTGCCGGCAATTTGCAGGCTCGGGTAGGCAACGCCAAACCCTTCAATCGCAAGGATGAATTCAGCGACCTGGCGCATGACTTCGACAACATGGCCTCGCAGATCGAGAACCTCGTGCTCTCGCAACAAAGAATGCTGGGTGATATCTCGCATGAGCTGCGGTCGCCGCTCACCAGGCTTATCATTTCGGTTGAAATGGCGGCACGGAAGTCGGGTCCCGAGGCCGCGCCGTACTTGATACGGATCGAACAGGAAGCCGAGCGAATGAACCTTCTGATCGGCGAGATCCTTCGAACCGCGAAGGCTCAACAGTTGAAGCCGGGCCCCCGCAAGCTCTTCGATCTCTCGAACCTAGTGCGGGACGTGGCCGCGGATGGCGACTTCGAAGCGGCCGCGGGCGACCGCCGCGTGGTTGTCAATGATTGCGATCCCGGCTTAGTGAATGGCGATCGCGAATCCCTGCGGAGCGCCGTCGAGAATGTGCTGCGCAATGCCATCCGGTACACTCCGCCGGGTTCCGAAATCACCGTCAACCTACAGCGGGTAGACCCTGTCAAAGCACGTGTTACGGTGCGCGATCGCGGACCTGGGGTCCCAGAGGAATCGCTCCCGCATCTGTTCGAACCGTTTTATCGCGTGAACGACGCACGCGACCGCGATAGCGGCGGCGCCGGACTAGGCCTGGCCATTACACGCCAGGTGGTGAAAGCCCACGGCGGCAGCGTCGGCGCCGCGAACTGCGCAGACGGGGGATTGCAGGTGACCATCGAACTGCCGCTGAAAGCCCCGGACGGCGCGGCGCGCAGCGGCATCCGTTTCCGGGCCAATTCGTAAAATACAGCTGCGCAAGAAAGATGCGGGCCCTGAGAGGCCGTCCATCCGTTTGTCATTCGCCAGTCCTGGCCTAATAAATGCGCGTCAGCCGGACGTACTTCCCGCAGTTCCTCTTACTCCGGGCAGCACTAAGGCATCTGTAATGGCGACTAACAGACCTACCCGTTTTTCAAGAAAGCTGTCGGTTCTAAGCCGACCGTCACAACTATTTTTTGCCTTTATCCTGTTTGCTAACAACCACTTGACTAAATCCAGAGGTAATTCCGGCTTCATCGCAGGATAGCTTTGTGAATGAGAGAGTTGACCGGGCGGCCGGAACCGCGAACACCGCGGACAACTTAGGCTCTCTCAGGGAGGCTATATGGCCGGTAACAAAAAAACTGACGAACAGCCTAAACCAAATGAAAACACTCGACCGAAACCTCAGAGTCACACAGACCAGGCACAGTTAGTGCAGAGCCTGATCGATAGCGCATGCAAAACGGACGAAGAGGGCAGGACAGTTAGAGACGAGGCGTCGAAGATCACGACCGCAGACCTGATCCGCCTGATGCAATTCCAGCGCGAGATGGTCAAGGGGCAACCCGTGGACATTGTGGAGATGAGATGGATCGATCCGCCGAAGAGCTAACGATCCTCCAGAGGGACATTGAGTACAGCCCTCTCCCTTCGCAACAGAAATTCCACAATTCCGCAGCCCGGTTCAAAGGTTTCTCGGGTCCCATCGGTTCGGGAAAGAGCCAGGCACTGGTGCACCAGGCCATCAAGATGTGCGTGAAGAATCCGGGTCGCACGGGGCTGTTGGGAGCCCCCACATTTCAAATGCTCCGCGATGCAACCCAAAAGGCTCTCTTCGATGCGCTGGAGGCCAACCGGGTGCCCTTCAGCTTCAATAAATCCGAAGGGGCGCTGCAGATTCTGGAATCGCGATCGACCATACTTCTCCGGTCCCTGGACGATTTTGAGCACCTCCGGGGAACCAACTTAGCCTGGTTCGGGGTGGATGAACTCTCGTACGCCCAAGAAGCGGCCTGGCTTCGTCTGGAAGGTCGACTGCGAGATCCTCTGGCCACGCAACTCTGTGGGTTTGCCGCATGGACTCCCAAGGGATTCGATTGGGTCTACCGGCGCTTCATCCAGGATGAAAGCGGTTCTTACGACGTTATTCGAGCCAAGCCTTTCGAGAATAGCAGCTTACTGGACGCCGTTCCGGATTTCTACGAAAGGTTGAGAAAGACCTATGACCCATTCTTCTATCAGCAGGAGGTGCTGGGCGAATACATCAACCAGACGGGCGGAAGAGTCTATCGAAATTTCCTGCGGGAGACTCATCTTCGCGGGTGCGAGATTGACCCTTGCAAGCCGCTGTTGTGGGCTCTCGATTTCAACGTCAACCCGATGTGTTCGATCATCGCGCAGATCAGCGGAGGTACGGCCAGGGTGCTCGATGAGATTCAAATCCAGGATGCCACTACCGAGTTGGCGTGCGAGGAGTTTGCGGGGCGCTATAAGTGCCAGGCGCTCAACGTGCATATCTATGGGGACGCTTCCGGGCAGAGTAGGCATTCCACGGGATCTACGGACTATGGAATTATCCAGGAGTTCTTTAGAAAGCATTTTGGATGTAACCCAGTGCAAAAGGTGCCGAAGCAAAACCCGATGATACGCGACCGGGTTTCGCTGCTGAACGCAATGCTTCTGAATGCTGATGGCGAGACAAGCCTATTTGTTGACCCAAGATGTAAAGGGCTGATCGCAGACTTTGAAGAGCTCAGTTACAAGGAAGGTTCCATGATTCCGGATAAAGACAAAGATTGGCGGCGTTCGCACTTATCCGACGCGTTGGGGTATTTACTGTGGCAGGAGTGCAAGCTGGCGCCTATCGAGACGCCGAAAGGAAGAATGTTCTGATGGCTGCCCAATTAGGGAACAACGGTTTAGGGAGTAACGCGTTCATCACCAGAGAGCATCCCGAATATGCGCGCAATGGTCAGAGCCGGCGCATGTATCGGGATCTATATGAGGGTGGCGAGAGGTTTACGGCAAACGCATCTTACTATCTTGTCCGCCGTCACAAGGAGCCCAACGACATTTACTTCGAGCGGCTCCTTAGGGTGTTTTATCAAAACTATGCCGGTTCAATAATCGACTGGTATACCGCGACTCTGTTTCGTCGCGAGCCCGTCATTCAACTCGATGGCGAGAATGAAGCCGGGAAGCAATTCTTCGATGACTTCGTGCAGGACTGCAACCGGCGAGGGACCAGGTTGTTTGAGTTTTTCCGGCGAGCCCTCTCCGATGCGCTTGTTTGCGGAAAATCCTATGTTGCAGTGGATTTCCCCTCATCCGGGGGTACGGCGCATAGCCGAGCTCAAGAAGACGCGGCGGGACTATCCCGAGCCTACCTGGTGAACTATTCGGCCGACGAGGTTATCAACTGGTCCTACGATGAGTTCGGCGTTCTCGATTGGATCGTGATTCGAACCGCGGTACTGAAGCAGTCTAACGTAAGGGACGAATCTTGGAAGACCCACACACGCTGGGTCTATTACGATCGCGAAGAGTTTGAAGTCTACGCCAGCGAAGGCGATGCCACTGGGGGCAACGGATCACCTGAACTGGTCGCTTCGGGGCCGCACGCTCTTTCTCGGCAGAAGAGAGTTCCGATCTTCGAGCTGTCAGTTACGGAGGGCCTCTGGTTGATGAACAAGGTCTCTCTGCTGCAACTCGAGCACTTCAACAAGTCCAACGCTCTGGCGTGGGCTTTAACCATGGGGCTTTTCGCCGTCCCCGTGGTTTATTCGGATCGCGAATTCGCCCAAATCGTGGGTGAGTCTTACTTCATCCAACTCGGCGCCGGCGATAAGTTCGGTTGGACTGAACCCGAAGGGCACGTCTATCAGATCGCCGCCGATAACCTGGTGAGTCTCAAGGACGAGATCTACCGCGTCTGCTACATGAATAGTGAAATTAGCGGCGGCAAAAGTGGAGCCAATCAAAGCGGATTGAGCAAAGCCTGGGACTTCAACGTCACTGAAGAGATTCTTCGAGCGTACGGCGACGTCGTCAAAGATTCCATTCAGGAGGTCATGACGGCGATCTCGGAAGCCCGACAGGACGGCATCCAGGTGGATGTCACCGGAATGGACGAATTCGACATCCAGAGCTTTTCCGATGAGGTGCAGGATGCGGCCAGCGTGCTCGCCCTGCAGATTCCATCGGAAACGGTGAAGGCGCAGTTGTTCAAGCGCGTGGCGCTCAAGTACCTCAGCGATGCACGCCAGGGTCTTAAAACGCAGATTGTCGACGAGATAGATGCAGCTCTCAAACCGCCGGCGCCGGCGGGAACCAAATAGGAGAAAAGATGGACGAACAAAAATCGCAGCAGGAGTTAGATGTCCAAGCGTTGGTGCAACGCGCGATTGCCGAGTATGTGCGGCAGGATTCGGGTCGGCGTGAGCCGGCTCTGAAGGCGGAACTTCAGGAGGAAAGGCGCAAGCGCGAGGCGCTGGAGCGGCGTCTTAACCAGATGGCCGAGGAGAATTCGCGGAGTCGCGAAATTGCCGACCAAGCCGAGCGTAGCTCGAAGATTCGCAGCGAGCTCCAAACGCTCGGAGTCACCAAGATCGACCTCGCTTACAAAGCTGTCCAGGAGGATATCCATCGTAATGAAGATGGTCGCCTGATCGCCAAGAACGATAACGGCGAAGTTGGAATTAAGGAGTACCTCAGCAATTTCGTTCATGAAAATCCTGAGTTTCTTCCCGCGCGGATACCCGGTGGGACAGGCTTGACCGTTGGGCAGCGGACGGCGACGGGCAAAGGTGCCGTTGACATGGACTTGATCTCGCCCAAGATGAGCGCTGAAGACAGGGAACGCGTGCGTCAGGAAATACTCCGCGTTACCTCACGAGACTTGCACTAAGTAAGTGGCAATAGGAAAGAAGGAGACAAATGGCAGCAATTACCTCAGCAAATGTAGCGAACGCAATTGTCAAACTGGTGGCGGCGGATGCTTTGCCCGCCCTGGTAGGAAACCTGATTATGGGTAACCTGGTTAATCGCGATTACGAGCCGGTTCTAGCCAACGCAGGCGACACGGTGAACGTACCGATTCCGCCTTCGCTAGTCGCGAATAACATTGCGGAAGGCGGCACGGTCCAGACTCAGAATCCGAACCTGGGCAATGCGCAGATCGTTTTGAATACACACGCCGAAGCGACGTTCCAAATTCCGGACGTTACTCGCGTTCTCTCCGTGCCTGACCTGTTAAAGGTTTACATGGAACCCGCAGTGATCGCAATTGCGGAAAGCATCGAGACTAGCCTCTTGAACACTTATGCGGCGTTCACGGCCAATCTTCCTGTGGGAACGGCTGGTACGCCGATCGCGGAATCTTCGATAGACTCCGCGGAAACAGCACTCTTTTCGGCGATGGTGCCGCCTAGCGAAGCCAAGTATCTGGTCGTGAGTCCGAACACCTACTCTCAGATGCGCCAGATTTCGCGCTTCAGTGAGTATCAGACAGCCGGCGAGGCGGGTCTGAGGGCATTGATCGACGGCACATTCGGAAAACTGAAGGACTTTTTCGTCTTTAGATCTCAGTATGTGCCGGTAACGGGAAGTTCACCGCTGGCGACTCACAATCTCGCATTCACCAAGAGTGCGCTCGGGTTGGTCATTCGGCGGTTACCGCAACCGCTCCCCGGTACGGGAGCGATCGCGGAATATGCCGACCTAGGCAACTTCGGCATGCGCGTCACGATGAGCTATCAGCCGAACACGCTCGCTCAGCAGTTCACTGTTGACGTTCTTTACGGTTGCGCGGTTCTGCGCAACAACTTCGGCGTACAGGTGAATAGTTAGTCGGTTTAGTCTTTTTGGGGCAGCCACGAGATGTGGTTGCCCTATTTTTTTGGAGGATGCGACATGGAAATCAAAACGTATTTCAAGAAAGTGAAACAGGTGGAAAGCACCATTCCCACGGCGTTTGCCGTCATCGCAAGCCTGGAAACCTCAGACGGGGGAAAGGTGGGTAGCTTCACCGAAGTCTCAAGAGCGCTGGCCGCGCGAATGATTACTGAAGGCCGGGGGCGCCTCGCTTCGGAAGAGGAAGCAGCCCGATTTCTGGAGACGCATGCTGAGGCTCGTCGTACCGCGGAAGCCCTCGCAGTGACGCAACAACTGCAATTTACCTTAGTGCAGCCGGGCGAGAGCCGGAACAAGCCTGCGCGGGGGCCTAAGGACTAAATTCAATGGCTCTTTTGTCAGATGGCCCGCCTTCCGCAATAAATGACCTCACCGATCAGGATTCGTATCTGCTGACGGTTGTAGCAATTGAAGGAATTAACGTTACTAATAAGATCTCCCTCGCCTATAACGAGGTGCAGATCGAGCTCACGGCGATCCTTGGACGGGAGGCGTCTATCTACGCCCCTGTTCTGGGAGAAGCCTCGCTCGACATTGCAAATATTGCGGTTACCCCGGCGCTTAAGCTGTGGCATACTCACCGGTCGCTTGAACTGATCTATCGGGACGCGTATTTCAATCAACTGAGTGACCGCTATCAAGGTAAGTGGGCGGAGTTCCAGCGCCTGGCTTTGCTGACTCGCACTCTGTTTATTGATACTGGGGCTGGGCTAGTGATCGATCCTTTGGTACAACCGCCCGCTCCAATTATTACTTTTGAAGCAGCCTCCCAGGCAGGGGGCATCTCCTACTTTACCGTGACCTGGGTGAACGTAGAAGGCGAAGAGAGCACTCCCGCAATCGTAGTCGAAAGTAATGTGCCTGAAGGAAACATTGCCATTGTTCAAATGGCGACACCTCCGTCAAATGCCGTCGGATGGAACCTTTATGGCGGCATCACGCCAGCGAGCTTGTCGCTGCAAAACAGCACTCCGATTACCATCGGCACGGTCTGGCAGTTCATTGCGCCAGGCTCAATGGGCGGGATGGCCCCAGGGACCGGCCAGTCTCCCAATGTGACGCGGGATTTGCCGCGACGGATCATGCGAGGATGACATGAATCTTGCGAGCACAGTAGCATCTACCCTTAGTAGTATTCTTTCTCCTCAGATCAACACAGTTGTTGGAAGTCTTTCGACGCTTCCACCAGTGGCGCTTAATTCCATTATTACAGGGAATTCCGGCGCTGACCTTAACGAGAAGAGCCTGGTTCTCAGCTATCCCACGATAACTATCTTCTGCGAGAAGTTGAGTAACACGCTGAAGGAGAAATTTCGGACATTTTCAGGACTGGCCGAAACGGTAATAGAAGTCAGGCAGTCCCAGGATCAGTTGCAAACCATCCAAGCGTCGCTGGAGACTTATGTCTCCGCCATCTGCCAAATTCTAGATTCTTCGCGCGGGGACTGGGGAAACGGGATGTTCTATGCCGGCGGATACGTGGTTACCTTCGGACCGGTCAAACGCGGCGGCAGAAACTTTATTCAAACAGGGCAAATTGTCTTAACCATCGATTTAGTTGTCTAGAGGTGAAACGTGGCATACATATCTTCAAATAATAATCGCTGGTACTGCCAGCTTGAGGCTTCATACGGTCAGGTTCCCCCCGTGGCTGCGGCGAACCGATTCCCGGCGGTGTCTATGACCGCGCAGCAAAAGGTCGAAGCGCCTAAGCGTAACGATAAGACTGGGACCAGAACGTTCTCGGGGGCCCTGGCAAATATGCGCAAGCAGACCCAGTTCGAACTCACGACCTATATGACGTCGTGGACATCGGGTTCGATGCCGGGATATGGGCCGCTGTTCCAAGCCGCGCTTGGAGCGACGCCACTCTATTTCGCGGGAGGAACGGCGAATACCTCATCGACTACTTCTTATGTGACCTTTGCGAGTCCGCACGGGTTGGTTCTGGGCCAGGCTATCACTTATCAGGGCCAGATGCGGTTTGTCTCCGCCGTTGTCGATTCGACGACTATTCTGGTGAACGCTCCTTTTTCCACGGCTCCAACAGGGCCGATTGGTCAAACAGTGACCTTCCTACCCACCACTGAACTACCCAGCGTGAGTATCTTTGACTATTGGGATCCGGCGGCATCCGTCCAGCGATTACTTTGCGGTTGTGCAGTAAATCAGATGAAGGTGGGCTTTAACTCGAACTATCAACAGTTCGAATTTCAGGGGATGGCCCAGGACCTGATCGACTCCGCCAGTTTCGCGTCGGGTTCCGGTGACCTCACGGCATACCCCGCTGAACCAACCGTCGGCGCGGCGCCAACCACAATCGTTCCGGGACACCTGGGTCAAGCGTGGTTGGGTGCTTCCGCGTCGCAGTTCTACACCCTGACGAGCGCCAACTTGAGCCTTAGTAACGCTCTCGACATGCGTACTGCGGAGTTCGGAAGCATTCTACCTCGAGCAGTCAATCCCGGGGCAAGGACCGTTCTTCTCGATATGGAGATGTTCGCCCAGGACGATACGGCAACCATTGGACTCTATCAGGCTGCCAGACAACGCGGACCCATCGTGGCCGGTTTTCAGATTGGCCAAACGACTGGACAGCTCTTCGGAGTGTACATGCAAGGCGTGGTGCCGGAAGTACCTCAATATAGCGACAAGGATTCGCGCCTGATCTGGCAGTTCAAAGGTTCGCAGGCCCAGGGCTCCGGCAATGGTGAAATCTCGGTTGCGTTTGGTTAATGATGACCTACGACAGTTTCGAAGTTATAGAGTCAAAGACTCACCCCGGGGTCCGGTTTGTTATCAACCGGATGTCTTTTGGGCGGCGTGTGGGTTTGATGCGCCTTGTTCGGGAACTCGCCCCGCGTCTGGAATGCTTTCGCGCTGGCGCCGGTAAGTCGGATGAGGTTGAGGCCGGATTGTTGTCAGCCGAAATCGACCAGCTTTACCTGCACTGGGGTTTGAAGAAAGTGGAAGGCCTCGAGATCGACGGGCAGCCGGCGGGGCCCGATTCACTGCTGCAAGCTGGTCCGGAATGTCTATTCCTTGAGGCACTGGGGCATGTGAAAGCTGCCTGCCGCCTTTCCGAGTCTGAAGCAAAAAATTAAAAGTCGCATTCCGTTTTCATCGCAAAGGACAAGCCGCGTGGAACTGCGACGATTGCCGAGCTGGCGGCTTCGAGATTAAAAGAAACTGCGGGTTCCTCAGGCCGAAAGGGTCGGCTCCAGAAGGGCCGGTCTGGGTTCAAGGTGACTTGATATTAAATGAGTGCCCGAAGCCGTACATAAGTGCCGACAGCCTGGGAATCATGGAGAACTACCTTGTGTGGAAAAAGTTCGGTGGTATCCCGGTGGAAAGCCGCCTGGCGAAAGAAGTGGACGGATTTTTGACCCTCGACGCAGAGATCGCCGAGGAGGAAAGGAATGCATTGCGCAAATTGAACCATGGCCACATTTCCTAGTCTCAAGACCGGCGCGGTAGCCCAGTATCCAATCAAGACTTCCTTCATTTATAAGGCCGATATTGTTTGGTTCCTGGATGGATCCGAACAGCGGTTTCGCAACTCACCCTCGGTCTTGCACCAATGGGAAATTGATCTCGCGAAGCTCGACGAAACAGAGATGGCAGCTCTTGAAGAGTTCTTCCTGGGCAACGAAGGGCCTACAGTGGCTTTCTCGTTTACGGACCCTTCAACGAATGAAATGTATCCCAGTTGCTCAGTGTCGCCCAGCGAACTGGCGCTCACGTTCAGTGACCCGCTATCTGGAAGCACCACTATCATAATTCGAGAGAACAGGACCTAACCGATGCTAGTCTTTCCACAACTCCTCACAGGGGCAACCGCGCAATATCCGATTCGAAGGCGCCGATCGGAGCGCGCGATTGTGAATGTCAGTCAAGACGGTTCGGTAACTGCGCTATGGGATGAAAGTGCGAGCCAGGTGAAGTGGGATCTTTGTTTCTCCGGGCTCACCGATCAGGAAGTGTCGAACTTGACGTCGTTTTATCAGCTTTGCGAAGGCTCCCTCCAACCTTTCCTTTTTATCGATCCAGCTGCTAACCTATTCGCATATAGCGAAGATTTTACGCAGCCTGCCTGGCAGAAGAACACGCTTCTTATAGTAGGTTTCGGGATCGCAGACCCCTACGGCACCACGCGCGCTAGTCAACTGACAAACAGTTCTCTTGGGGTCCTAAGTGTCACCCAAACCCTCGGGGTGCCAGGGTTCACCACCTGCGCACTTAGCGTCTACGCTAGAAGTGATGCGTCAATTCAGCTGACACTCACACGCTCCGATGGTTCGAATATTGAATCGGCCTTACTCCAGACAAGTCCCGTGTGGACGCGCTTTAG
>Ga0326727_10012481_pt1 | contig 19332 bp, 10 predicted proteins | sample MB2enrmetagenome_FD_207643 | JGI IMG/M metagenome (GOLD analysis project Ga0326727, IMG submission 207643) | Lab enriched peat soil microbial communities from McLean, Ithaca, NY, United States - MB29MY | ecosystem: Environmental > Terrestrial > Soil > Wetlands > Peat | place: USA: New York...
GGTGAAACCGACCGCGGTTTCGACGGCCGGATCGTTCTTGACGATGTCGACGAACTGCGTGAGCTTCTGCTGCATCAATTGAAAGGAGATGCTTTGATCGGCCTGGATCGACCCGACCAGGAGCCCGGTGTCCTGTTGCGGGACGAAGCCCTTCGGAACCACCGCGTACAGGTAAAAGTTCAGGCCGAGGACCGCGGCCAGAACCAGCATCACTGAGCGCGGATGGCGCAGCGCGACGGTGAGCGTCCGCCGGTAGCCGTTCAGGAGCGCCTCGAACAGGCGTTCGCTGACCCGATAAAGGCGTCCGTGCGGCCGGTCGCGCTCTGCGCGCAGCAGCGCGGCACACATCATCGGCGTCGTCGTCAGCGAGACCACCAGTGAGATCACGATGGCGACGGTGATCGTCACGGCGAATTCGCGGAACAACTTCCCGACCAGGCCGCCCATCAGCAGGATCGGGACAAACACCGCGATCAAGGACACGCTCATCGACAGCACCGTAAAGCCGACCTCGCTGGATCCCCGCAGCGCGGCCTGCAGCGCGGACTCGCCTTGATCCAGGTAGCGGGAAATGTTCTCCAGCACGACAATGGCGTCGTCGACCACGAATCCGGTCGCGACCGTCAGTGCCATCAGCGAGAAGATGTTGAGGCTGTATCCGAGCAGATACATCACCGCAAACGTCGCGACCAGGGACACCGACACCGCCACCACCGGCACCAGCGTCGCGCGGGCGCTGCGCAGGAAGGCGAACACCACGAGGATGACCAGGATGACGGCGATGATGAGCGTGATTTCGACGTCCCAGAGCGAGACCCGGATCGTGGTTGAGCGATCGACCGCGAGAGTGATGTCGATCGCGGGCGAGACCGATGCGCGCAATTGCGGCATCAGCGCCTTGACGTGGTCAACCATCCCGATGATGTTGGCGCCAGGCTGCCGGAAGACGATCATCATGACGGCGAGCTTGCCATTGGATAGGCCGAGGTTGCGCAGGTTCTCCACCGCATCACGCACCTCGCCGACATCCGTCAGGCGCACCGCCGCGCCGTTGCGATAGGCGACCACCAGCGATTTGTAGTCCTTGGCCCTGGTGGCCTGATCGTTGGAATAAATCTGGTAACGCTGGTCGGTGACGTCGATGCCTCCCTTCGGACTATGGGCATTGGCACTGGCGAGCGCCGCGCGGACGTCCTCCAGGCCGATGCCGTACTGGTAGAGCGCCTGTGGAATGAGTTCGACGCGCACGGCGGGCAGCGATCCACCGGTGACGCTGACTTCGCCGACGCCTTCGACCTGCGACAGCTTCTGTGCCAGCACGGTCGAAGCGGCATCATAGAGTTCGGCGGGTGTCAGCGTATCCGATGTCAGCGTGTAGATCAGGATCGGTGCCGAGGCGGGGTTGAACTTGCGGTAGCTCGGATTGCTCCGCAGCGAGCTCGGCAGATCGGAACGCGATGCGTTGATCGCCGCCTGGACATCGCGCGCCGCGCCGTTGATGTTGCGATCGATGCCGAACTGCAGAGTGACCCGCGCGGAGCCGAGCGAGCTCGATGATGTCATCTCGGTCACATCGGCGATCTGGCCGAGATGGCGCTCGAGCGGACTTGCGACCGTTGTCGCCACGTCCGCCGGGCTCGCGCCCGGCAGCGTCGCCTGCACCGAAATGGTCGGGATATCGACGTCGGGCAGCGGCGAGACCGGCAGCTTGAAAAAGGCGATGACGCCGGCGGCGACCAACCCGAACGTCAGCAGCGTTGTGGCGACAGGCCGCCGGACGAACGGACTTGATAGGCTCATGATGGTTGAACTTGATCCCCGTTCACCTGAGACGCCGTTGCAACGACCGGGCGTTCTGGAACGCAGTTCGTCAGCGGCTGCGACACTGGGGCGCGGCGTCACGTCGCCGCCTGGTTACCGGCATACGAACCTCACCGATACACATTTCAAGCAGCCAACACCAGATCTCCAACCGTCATGGCGAGTTTTGTGGCTACCGTGTGGCCACCCTTTTGGATGTCGAAGAAGGGCGACCACAAGGGTCGCCCCTACAGGATCGACATGGCGTAGGGGCGCCCCCTGTGGGCGCCCTGAACGGCTCGATCAGGGAAGACGTAGGCGGTGAGAGCGCAATCCTTCTTGCGCGCCCCGCATCGTCAATCCGAGGCGCAATCGGCTTCCAGGCCGTCGCAGCCGGGTTGTCGATCGTAATTCTGCTCGGCGAAGCGATTGAAGGTTTCCTTGATCGCAAGGCCGCCATTGGTGTGGTACATGTTGTGGTAGACGACCAGGTAATGCAGTTGCTGCGGCTGGCCCGGCGGCGGCGTCAACGGCAGCGGCAGGAATTTGCATAGCCCGAGCACGGGCGGCGGCGTGCTGCCGTTCACGCAAGCGTCCCCGGTGTCCATCAGGGTGAACGAGATCGGGCATGACCCGTTCGGCGCCGTCAGCGACGACGGCAGCGCCGCGCCCACCGGTCCGTCGATGCAGGGCTCGCTCGACGGCGGCGCAACGCCGGTGGGGCCCACGAAGATGTTGGTCGCCCCGATGTCGGCTGATATCTCCGCAGCTTGCGCGAGCGGGACTGGATTGGGGATTGGATTAAGGGGATAGGCCGGAGCGTAGTCGGTGTCGATGTCGCCTTGCAGGATCAGGATCGGCATCGTGCCGAATTTTTGGATGCTGAGGTCGCCGCGCGAGGCAAAATAGTGCGCGGAGCGCCAGTTGTAGCCCATCACGCCGTTGCTGTCGGGCAGGTAGACGCTGACGCCGGGCTGATAGGCCCCCGATCCGATCGCGGCCTGCACGGGCGTAAAGCCATCGGCCAACCCGGTCAGATAGGACAGCCTCAGGTCCGTAAAACCCTCGATGACCGAAAACGCCGTGACCGGCGCGCCCTGCTCGACCGCGCGGTAGGTGATGCAGCCGCCGTGCGAATAGCCGTACATCAGGAGCTTGCCATTGACGTTGACCGGCACCTTCTCGCTGGGGCTGCCGAGGGCAATGGCGCCGGCATGGTTAACCAGGAGATCGGTGAGCGCCATCACATCGGTCACCTCGCCCATGCAGAACTCTACGCTGCCATCCGAGGTCCAGCTGGAGGAGGGAAACTGCGGCGACGACGAGGTGATGTTTACGCTCTCGCCGCGGTAGGACGAGGTCGCGAACACCCAGCCGCGCTTGGCCCAGTCGAGGCACTGGCCGAGCCCGTCAGGTGCGTTGGCGGGCTGGCTGGTCCAACCGGCCGCGGTCACGACGCCGGTGATATTGCCGCCATTGCCGCTTCCGGTGCCGCCATGATTGTAGATCACCACGGGATACGGGCCCCCGGTGGTCGGTGCGCAAATCAGGCCGTAGATCTTCTTGCCGCCTTCGACAGTATAGTAGCCGACGCTCCAGGCGACCCGGGAATAGAGCTTCGAATGCTCGTCCGAGATCATTCCCTGCACGGTCACCCATGGCGTCTCCGGGGCGGAGCCGACGCCGTATGGGTCGAACAGCACGGTGGACTTGCCATCGGAGAATTGATTGGTGGCGGTCGCAGGGTCTTCGCCGGACGCCAGCGCGGAATGGAATGCGGCCTGGCTGAACGTGGCGAGGTCGTTGTTGCCGGCGGAGGCGAAGATCTCAAGATGTCCCTGGCTGGTCGCGAGATCGGCGACGATCGACTGCGGCGACCAGTAGTTCGGCGGCAGCACGCCAGCGTTGTAGGACCACCGATAGAGCTGGTAACTGCTCCCCCCGGAGGTCTTGAACGACAGGCCCGACGTGGCCGCTTGGGTCACGCCCTGGGTAACGAGATTTCCGGTATTCTGATCGACCGCCTGGATGGTGACCGCCTCCCCGGCAGACTCGGCGTAGCCTTGCAGGGTGACGGGGTTCGATGACTCGGCGCCGGTTCGACTGAGCGGACTGGTGACGCAGGCCATAAGCGGCAGACAGCCGAAAAGGAGCAATGCGGTTCGAATCCTGAGCATGGCAAATCCCTTTCGATCAGCCAAACTGGTGCTGGAATATCAGTGCAGCTTTTAGCTGTGTGTCAGGCTTTGATCGCCTGGTTCAATCGCAGGTCCAACAATCTGCCTGCCGGACCGCCGAACAAACGATGCAGCCGGCTTGGCCGCGTGCCCCCGGCTCGAAAACGGCGCCTCGGAGGCGATACCGCGCCGTCGGGGTCGAGAACCCGCCATCTCCGCGCGGTTCGACCTGGGATTGCCAACGTGTGTCGTTTCGATCACATGGGTAACCAAACTTCGGAAAACGTCAGAAAGCCACGGACTTGCCCGGTTCCTGAGCTTGATCCTCGGTAGAATATGAATTCCAGTACGGACCAATTTGCCTCCCATAAAGCGATGCTGTTCCGAGTTCATGCAAAAGATTTCAAAGCCCATTACTTCCGCCAAAGCGGCCAATCCGGGCGCCACCGGCTTCGTTCGCGGTGTTGGCGCCGCGGACTTGAGGCTCGTGCGTCGGTCCGGCTTGAGTTGGCGGGCGGCGCTCATGAGCACCGCTGCGGCCGGCGCACTGTCGTTTGCGATGGGGGGACCGGCCGATGCAGGTCCGGCGCTCTGTGTGACCAATGGGTCCGTTGCCACCTGTAGCGGCAATCAATCCGCCGGCATCATAAGCGGCACTGATTTTCAAGTGCCGCCGGTCACCACGCTCGACGTCAACAACCTCACCACGGCCATCGCTCCGGCGAGCGGAACGCGCGGTATCAGCTTCAACTCCGGTGACATCATCACCATCACCAGCGACACCGGCGCCTTTGGCATCACCACCACGGGAAGCAGCGTGGCCGGGATTTTTGCCGACAGCACCGCTGCGGCGGTGACGATATACTCGACCGGCAACATCACCACCACCGGCGGCAACTCGGCGGCCATTTTTGCCGAGAGCATGGGCGCGGCGGTCACGGTGACCTCGACCGGCAACATCAACGCCATGGGCACGGGCAACAACCGCAATGGGAGCGGGATCTATGCCTTTAGCAACGGCGCCGGGGTGATGGTGACCTCGAGCGGCAACATCACCACCATGGGCGACGGAGCGAGCGGGATTCTGGCTTTTAACAGCGGCACCAGCACCGGCGCGGTGACGGTGAGGTCGACCGGCAACATCACCACGGCGGGCATGTCCGAGAGCGGGATCTATACCAAGAGCTACGGCGGCGGCCCGGTGACGGTGACCTCGACCGGCAACATCACCAACACCAGCACAGGCAGCTCCGCCAGCGGGATCACTGACAAGAGCATAGGCGGTGCTGCGACGGTGATATCAATTGGCAACATCACTATCGCGGGCACTTCCTCGTTCGGGATTGTTGCTACTGGCAGCGGCCCGGTGACGGTCAGCTCGACCGGCGACATCATAACCACGGGTAACAACTCGAGCGGGATCAATGCCAAGGGCTATGGCGGCGGCCTGGTGACGGTGACTTCGACCGGCAACATCACCACCACGGGCAACAACGCGAGCGGAATTAGTGCTTTCAGCACTAGCGGCCCGATCGCGGTCACCGTCAATTCGGGTACGGTGTCCGGTGGCACCGGTACCGGGGCGGGCGTCTTCATCTCCGGGGGCACCAACAACACGCTGAACAACTTCGGCACACTGACGGCGCTGTCCGGCCTCGCAATCAGCGGCGACACCGGCAACAACACCGTCAATAATTTCGGCACCGTGATCGGCAACGTCGCGCTGGGAAGCGGGACCAACGCCTTCATCAACCAGGCCGGCGGGCTGTTCAATTCCGGCACCAGCGTCAATCTCGGCGTGGGAAACACGCTGACCAACGCCGGCACGTTGTCGCCGGGCGGGGTGGGCGCGATCCAGACCACGGCGATCACTGGCAATCTGGTGCAGACCGCAACCGGACGGCTGGCGATCGATTTCAACATCGCTGGCGCCACCGCTGACCGGGTCAACGTGTCGGGCACGGCCAACCTGGCGGGCACGGTGCAACTGCAGCTGTCGAACCTGCAGCTTGGCCCGTTCCAGCAGACCATCCTGTCGGCGTCGGGCGGCACGACCAATAACGGCTTGGCGCTGCTGGCGAGCCCGGCTCTGCAGGCGCAGCTGGTCTATCCCAACGCCAATGACGTGACGATCAAGAGTTCCGGCATTAATTTTGTCACGTCAGGCCTTAACGGCAACCAGACCTCGCTCGGCAACGCCTTCAACGGCGCGGCGCAGACCGCGGGCCTAAGCGGCCCGATCTTCAACGCGCTGCTCTTCGGCCCGACTTCGCTCGACGCCTACCGCTTCGTGCTCAACCAGCTCTCCGGCGAGGCCGCCACCGGCACGCAGCAGGTGACCTTCGATGCGATGAACATTTTCATGGGTACCATGCTTGATCCCTTCAGCCGGGGCGGGACATCGACGTCAGGCGGCGGCGTAACCGGGTACGCCACCGAAGGTGAGCCAAGCGCCTATGCTTCCGACGGACACCAGCGATCGAGTGCCGAGCGCGCGGCCTATGCGATGTTCACCAAGGCGCCGGCCGCGCCAGGCTACGATCCACGCTGGAACGTTTGGGCGGCGGGTTTCGGCGGATCGCAGACCACCGATGGCAATGCCGCTGTCGGCAGCAACTCGACCACGAGCCGCATCGCTGCCGGCGCTGTCGGGGCTGACTACCTGGTCTCAGCGAATACCGTGGTCGGCTTCGCGATGGCCGGCGGCGGCACCAACTATGTCGTCGCCAACGGCCTCGGCACCGGCCGCTCCGACCTGTTCCAGGCCGGCGCCTATATCAGGCACACGGCGGGACCGGCCTACATCGCGGCCGCGCTGGCCTATGGCTGGCAGGATATCACTACCAACCGAACCGTCACGTTGGCAGGGCTCGACCAGCTGCAGGCAAGGTTTAACGCCAACGCCTTCTCGGGCCGGCTCGAAGGCGGCTATCGTTTTGTCTCGCCATGGATGAATGTCGGCTTCACGCCCTATGCCGCCGGCCAATTCACGACCTTTGACCTGCCGGCCTATGCCGAGCAGGCCGTGGTCGGCACCAATGCCTTCGCGCTGGCCTATGGCGCCAAGGACGTCACCGCCCCGCGCAGCGAACTCGGTTTCCGCACCGACAAATCCTATGACCTGTCGAATGCGACGCTGACGTTGCGCAGCCGTTTTGCCTGGGCGCACGATTACGATACTGACCGCGCCATCGGCGCCACCTTCCAGTCGCTGCCCGGGGCCTCTTTTGTCGTCAACGGCGCGGCGCAAGCGGCCGACAAGGCGCTGACGACCGCCGCCGCCGAAGTCCGATGGCGCAATGGCTTCTCGCTGTCCGGCACCTTCGAAGGCGAGTTCTCCAGCAATTCGAGCAGTTACGCCGGCAAGGCCGTCGCCAGATACCAGTGGTGATGCCATAAACGGAAGCCGTATCTTGCCGAACGACTGATCGTGCGTTGCGAGCATCACGCTCCCGGCGTTTGGTTGCGAGCCGGGGTCGGTGGTCTAAAGCAGCTTGATGGTGAGCCAGACCACCGCCCAGATTGTCAGCGACAGCAAAGCCGCGGATAGGACGCATACCGCCAGTACCCGGATCAGCCTGCCGTTGCCGGCGAGCGGGGAAGGGCTTCGGCCGTCGCCGAAATCCCCGCCGCGAGGGATTTCGCCGCGGATGCCAAACATCCAGATAACGACATTCAAAACGCACAAGCTCATGCGCCGGCTCCGCCTGGTTACTCGATCGATAATGGTAGCTCGGAAGCAGCGATCGTACTTTGCGCGAGCGCAAACTTCAGGCCGCGACGCAAGTCCTTGATGCCGGCAGCCGGGGCCTGGCTTTCGGCCCTAGGCCCTGGCCAGCGCGTGTGAAAACACCACTTCGATCAGGGTGCCGGAATGCGGCGCCGTCCTGATATGGAATTGCGCGCCGTTGGCCTCGACCAGGGCCTTGGTCAGCGAAAGATTGACGGCGCCGTCGGAGGCCTGATCCGATGGGGCTTGGGTCCGGAACGGCTCCAGCGCGGCCGCGACTTCGCTGTCGTTGAGCCCTTGGCCGGTATCGCGGACCCGCAGCACGACCTCGCCAAAGTCCGACAATGCGGTTGAGACGATGACCTGGCCCCCGGCATTGGCGAGATGGATCGAGTTGCCAATCAGGTTCAAGGCGATCTGGCGCAGCGCGCGGGCATCGGCGACCACGGGCGGCAGCATATGGGCGAGCGAAGTCCGGATGATGATGCGTTCGCGATTGGCCTGGGGCTGCATCACCGCGACGCATTGCTCCACCAGTTCGTTGAGGTTCTGGTTGGTGAAGGCGAGGTCCAGCCTCCCGGTCTCGATCCGGGAAAGATCGAGCAGGTCGGAAATGATGGCGATCACGCGCTCGCCGGATGCGCGGATGTCCTTCATGTATTCGACGTAGCGCGTATTGCCGAGCGCGCCGAACCGTTCGCCGATCATCACTTCGGCAAAACCGATGATGGCGTTGAGCGGGGCGCGGACCTCGTGGCTGATGCGCGCCAGCAGGTCGCCCTTTTCATTGGCGGCGCGATCGGCCAGCCGCCGCGCCTGCTGCAGTTCGCTCTCGGTTTTCTTGCTCTGCGACAGATCGCGGAACACCGCGAAGAAATTGGTTCCATCGGGCCGCGTACGCCCGACGGTCATCGACAGCGGGATCAGGCCGCCCTGCCGCTCGCGGCCCAGGAGTTCGCGTCCGTGTTCGAGCAGGCTGGCGATATCAGCGCTCTTGATGCTCTCCAGATAATCGCGCGCCAGCCGTTGGCTTTCCGGCGCGAACAGCTCGGTGAGATGGCGCTGTGCAACCTCGGCGGAGCTCAAGCCGAACAGGGCTTCGGCGCTGCGGTTGCACGAAGTGATGTTGCCCGCGGCGTCGAACATCACGACGCCCTCGGCTGTTGTGTCGAGGATCGCGCTGAGCTCGTCGGCATCGTCGTGGCCTGCGGCGGGCGCGGCTGCCGCCCGGATCGGCTTCGCACTCGCCGCGCCGACGGTGCCTGCCGCAGCGGGGCCCGAGAAGATCAGCGCCAGCGCGGATTCTCCGTCCCACGAAATCGTATAGAGGCGAGCGTCGGTGGGGGAAGATGGGGCGGTCTCCGGCGAAGCCTGGCTGGCAGCGATCGTCACCGGCGTGCCGGCATCCGAGGTGCTGCTGGCGGTCGAGACGCCCGGCTCGACATAGAGCGTATCCAGGCCTCCGGCCGCTTCCAGCGTATGGAGGCTGTCATAGCCCATGCGTTGCAGGAATGCCGGGTTGGCATAGAGCAGCCGGTCAAGCCGATAGATCAGCACGCCGAGTGGCAACAGATCGAGCAGCGTCCTGTCGCGCCCGGTTTCGCCACGCGCAGGGGGCTCGGGCTGCACCAGCCAGGCGGGCTGTTCGACGGCCGGCTGGGGCGTTTGCGGTGGCTCGATAAGGGCAGAGGCAGCGGCGGCGTCGGCCGTTGGCGGTGGAGCGGCGGCGCCGCCATTGTCACTATCGAGCCGCGCCGACAATTGCCGGGCGAGCTCGTTGAAGGCGCTGTTTTCCACCGGCGTCAGGACGGGCTGTTTGGGCTCACCGAGCGGCCGAAACGGCAGGACGTTCTTGGGCGTTTCCACGGATGTTTCCATATCGGGTGGCAGCGAATTCGGGGCCCCAAGCGGGGCTGGCGCTTCAGGGATACTGGACGGTGTCGAAAGGGCCGGTGCCGAACTGGGCGTGGCGGGCAGGTCCGCGACCGGCGCGTCCGGCGCAACCTCCGCCTGGGCGGGGGGGACTGCCTGAACAAAATCGGCCGACAGCGACTGGGCCGTTGGCCGAGGGCCGAATAATTCAAAGCGGCGCAGCGCCGCCAGCCGTGTCAGGCTGTCGAGGTCTCGGCAAACGCCGAAGCCCCGGTAGCCGGCAAAATTCCTCGCCCGGTCGTAGACCGGCAGACCGGATAATTCGACCGGCAAATAGTCGCCGCCATCGACCGGCCAGCGCAGGGTGATGCCGCTCCAGGTGTCGCGGGTGGCGACCGCCGCGGTCACCCGGTCGTCGGGATCGAGCCCGAAAGTGTCGGCGATTTCGCTCCACGGCCGGCCGAAGCCGGCCGCCGTGCGCGCGCCGATCAGGCGGGCGAATTCGTCGGAGCCGAGCGAGAAACGGCCTTCGGCATCCATCTGCCACATGAAGCGCAGCGGGTGCCGGCGCGGGTTCAGCGCGAGGTCGTCGAGCCCGGACAGCGGTATCGCCGACGACGGCGCCAATACCTCAGCCGCGAGCTCTGGTTCGGCGGCGGCCGAGAGCATCGGCTCATCGGCGACGGCTTCAACATAGGGTGAGGGTTCGTGCCCAGGCGCTTCGATCGCCGACGCCACGGTCGCAGCCGCAGGCTCGGCGTCGGACGCTTTCGTCGCGGACAAGTCGATCGCTGCCTCCGCCTGCGGTTCCGGAGTCGGCGGCTTCAACGGCACGGCCGCCTCCTGGGTCGATTCGGCGAACGCATCGAACAACGCAAACTCGGCCGGGGCCTCGCCCGACATCGAGGGCTGCTCGTAGGTCGGCGACGGCCGGTCCGGCAACGGCGCGACCGGCTCTGGTGCCGGTTCGGCCACGCTCGGCTCACTATCCGCGGCCTGCGCCGGGGGACTGACGATCAGCGCCACCAGACCGACATCCGCGCCGCTCCCGACGCGCTGCAACACCAGATGGCCGATGACGAGCGGTATTTCGGCGCGGCCCTGCTGCAATGCCTCGCCGCGTGCCTGGTCGAGGCCGGCCTCGGAGAGATTGCGGAAGTCGAGCAGCGAACGTGCGCCGGCATTGGCGCTGATCAACAGGCCATCGCGGGCGAATGTCGCGATGGGCTGGTCGATGCCTTCAACCAGGCGCTGTAGACGTTCAATCAGCGGCATCGGGCGGCCTGTGGCCTGGGTGGCGGCAACGAGAATGCCGGCTTTGCCGTCGGCGAAATCAAGCCGGGTACAGCCGCAGGTAGCGAGCATGCCGGGCGGCGCGCCGAAGCCGCGCAGCCGTTCCAGGCGGATGCCGCCCGAAGGCGGCAGCCGGCCCGCAAGCTGCGCCACCTGGCGCCGGCGCGCATCCGCCGGACCGAGGACCTGTTCGGCAAGACGGGCACTATTGGCGGCTCCGAACAGGCTGGCGCCGACCGGGTTGCTCCACAAAATGCGGGTGCCGTCGACCGACCATAGCCAGGCGGGCAGGGCGCTGGTCGCATGCACCGCCAGTCGGGGATCGCATACGCCGCGCAGCTGGGATTCAGCTATGTCCATATTGGCGACATGATCGAGCAAGTGGTCCAATTCGAGAAAGTCGGCTTATCCCGGAGGCCCCCTCAGACGCCGTCATCATTAAAGGGCAAACAAGAAACGTTTGAATTCCAATTGCGGTTTCGCAGTCGCGAACGTGTCTAAGCGCCTGCGTGCAACAACCGCCAATCCATCGCAGAGGTTGGGCGCTTGTTCGGCGATGTCGTGGCAGCTCGGCGATTGCAACCTTGACGGACCATGAGTATCACCCGTGGAAGAGAGCAGGTCCACGCCCTGGCAGGCCGCCTGCGGCCCAAAGACGCGATAACCTTAACTTGGCTGAACCTTGCGCGCCGCGTCAGCGTTGATGTGTTGCAAATCGCGATCAGGGGTTCACGATGGCGAGGTGACTGGGCGCCGCTCACATCGCCGAAGGTCGGGTCGACAGCTTCAGGGCGGGCCGTGTGGCACGGGCCAGGAATCAGCAGCAGGAGTGGGATCACATGAGTGAAGAAGGGCATGACCGTTTTGAGATTCCGAAGGAAATGCGTTCGATGACGGAGGCCAGCTTCGAGTCTGCGCGCAAAGCCTTCGAGAAATTCCTGGTCGGCGCGGAGCAGACCGCGGGCGCGATTGAAGAGCGCAGTGCGACGGTTCGTGCCGGCGCCAAGGAAATCAGCAGCAAGGCCATTTCCTATGCAGAAAAAAACGTGCAGGCCTCCTTGGAATATGCCCAATCGCTGCTGCAAGCCAAGGATCTGACCGAGGTCATGCGGCTGCATAGTGAATACGTGCAATCACAGATGCGCTCTTTGGCTGAGCAGGCCAGCGAAATGGGTCAGGCAGTCAGCCGGGCAGCCATAGAAGCGGCAAAGCTAAAAAGCTGATATTCATCAGACGGTTATAACGTGGATCAATTCTTCATAACACAACTTTGAAGAGCGTTCCAGCGCATATGCACTACGACAGCTATGCGGCAATGCACCTTAAATTGCGTTGCAATGCAACAAAGCCCTCGCTATATAAATGTGCAGCGTCGGGATATCCGACCCAGTCGCTCCCAGTACGTAATCCAAGTTAGTGATCCAGGTTGACGTTTCCGGCAGGGGGTGCAGGGCGCGCAATCGGTCACATTGTTCAACCCGATCCAAAGGATGTTTCTCATGTCTACCGATCCGTTTTCTTCCTCGGTCATTCCGTTCGAGGTTCCCGAGCAAGTCCGTGCATTCGCCGAAAAGGGCGTCTCGCAGGCCCGCGACAACTACGCCAAGTTCAAGGATGCCGCCGAGACCCACAACGGCACGATGGAAGCGGTCTTCACCACTGCCAGCAAGGGCGCCAGCGAATACACCGCCAAGCTGATGGAAATCATCAAGTCCAACACCACCGCGAGTCTCGACTTCGCGCAGCAGCTGTTTGGCGTCAAGACTCCCTCGGAGGCGATGGAATTGTGGACGGCCCACGCCCGCAAGCAGTTCGAGACCCTGACCGCCCAGGCCAAGCAGCTCGCCGAACTGAGCCAGAAGGTCGCGGCCGAAACGGCCGAGCCGATCAAGACCAGCGCATCAAAACTGTTCAAGCCGGCGGCCTGATCGAAGCTGCCCTCGCTTGCGCGGGGGCAAGCTCTGGTTGAAGGGGCGTCAGCGTTGCGGTTTATTCACGAGCCCGGGCCATCGGCCCGGGCTTTTGTCTGGACGATGCACGACGAAAAATGGCGTCGTTTTGGCGGCCCGGGAACAACGGGCATCCAGGGCTACCGCGCGGAGAGCCCTCCCGCGGCCTTGCCAAAGCCGATCGTTGCACCTAGGTTCCGGCCGTTCGCTGGCCCCTTTTTCCGGGGTCGGCCTGAGGATGCAGTTGTAGCTCAGTTGGTTAGAGCGCCTGTCTGTGGAACAGGAGGTCGGTGGTTCGAGCCCACCCAACTGTACCAGCGAGATCATCAGCGCAGGCTGCGAGTCAGCAACCATGCTCGGTATGCTTAGGCCGGCTGAGTCCGACCATCTTGCGAGACTGCTTTGCGCGCTTGCAGCGCCACCGCAATGAGGGATGCGCCGCCGAAGATCATATCGACACCAAGCAGAAGACCGAACGCCCAAACCAGCGTGCCGGGAAAGCCCATGATGATGATGGCGGCGAGCAAGAGATCGATGATGCCGTTCACCATCATCCACTCCCATTTTCCCGTCAGCTCGCGGCGATGGGCGATCGCGAGGACGATGGTCAAAACACCGTCGACGATGAAAAAGGCAGTCATCACATAGGTCAAGGTCACCAACCCTTGAAGCGGGTTCCACAGCAACAGTCCGCCGGCGACCAGCGCGGCGAGTGCCGAGAGCAGCGCCCAGGCGAAGCCCGGAGCCTGCCGGGATCTCAGCGTGACGAAAAGCCCCACGGCCCCCGCGATGAGCAGCAGCCATCCGAGCACGACGGTGGCAAATAGACCGGCAATGGGCGGAACGATGATGGCGGCCAATCCAAGAATGGTGACGACTATTCCCTCCGCCAGAAACAGACCCCAATGCTCGTGCATCGACTGGGTCACGGCGGCTGACGGATGGCGTCCAGCCAATGGCTGCATCACTGACACGGTTCAGGCTCCCTTACGGATTCAATTTCGCTGTCAGCCTAGCCGGAAGCGGGACCTTGCGTAGAGCCTCGGAAACTACTCAGGGCCGGCGTTTCATCGTCGTCGGCAGGGCTTTCGCGCTATTTGATGCGGCGTCCCTTGAAGAAGCCCTTGTTGGTCGTGTTTTGTCGGATGTTGGCGGTCTGGCCTTGCTCCGCCACATTGACGTCTGCGTGCTTGGGTGGCTCGCTTGATGGAGTTTCGGAGTGGTCGCCAGGGCCTTTTTGACTCTGGTTCGCCGGGGGAACCGGCGGCATGTGGCCGTGCTTCGACATGGCAGTCCTCGCTTGCGTGAGCCTCGCCAAGCGAGGCGGCCCGCTTTGAAAACGCATTGTAGCCACGCTGCCGCTTTCCAGTCTGGCCAATTGTGCTCACTCCATCTGGCCCTGCAGCAAGGCGCCTGGGTAGTTTCCGATCCTGCCTTAACGAATTAGCACGATCTAGGTTTCATTCGGGCGAAAGCAGAGCAAAGGACGACGACATGATAACCCGCGAGCTAGTGGCGCCCCGATCGGTTCAAGCCGGGACGCTCAAAGCGGCGATCTTTGATGTCGATGGCGTTCTGCTGGCCTCGCCGCATGAACGTGCATGGCGGGAGGCGCTCGGTGGGTTCGCCGATCCCAAGTGCTTCACGACGGCCATTTACCAGGCCGATGTCGCGGGCAAACCGCGCCTCAGCGGCGCCCGCGCGGCTCTCGATGCGCTTGGCGTGCCAGACGCCGCGGGGAAGGTCGTTGCTTATGCCGATCGTAAGCAGAAGCGGCTGGAGGAGTTGATCGCGGAAGGCGACGTCAAGGCCTTTCCCGACGCGCTGCGTTTCGTGCAAGCGTTGGCCGATTTGGGCTGGCCGATGGCAGTGGCATCGTCGTCAAAGAATGCAAATGGAATGCTGCGGTTGATCCGCCTCCCTTCCGGCCAAAACCTGCTCGACATGTTCGGCGCCAATGTCTGCGGGCGCGATCTGCCGCGGGGCAAGCCGGATCCCGCGATTTTCCTGCTGGCGGCTTCCGAACTGCACGTCGATCCCCGCCACTGTTTTGTCGCCGAGGACGCTCCGGCCGGCATCGAGGCCGCGTGCGCCGGCCACATGACGGGGCTCGGCGTAGCCCGCAAAGACGATGCCGCGGGCTTGCGTACGGCGGGAGCGAAAGTGGTCGTGACGAGTCTGGACGCCATCGCGGTCGACGAACTGGCCGAGGGGCGGCTGCAGAGGCGGCCGGCATGACCGCTCCGGAAACGATGGCAGCCGTGCTGGCGAGGACCCAGGATCCCGCTTGGACCTTCACCGTGGATGGCTTCGAGCCAATCATGGAAAGCAGCGTCGAGTCTCGCTTCGCGATCAGCAACGGTTTCCTGGGCGTCAGAGCCGCGCGGTCAACCACGCGAGGCGAGCGGTTGGTGGTTCCAGCACGCACCTATGTGGCGGGGCTTTTTGATAGTCCCGGTGTCAAGCAGGTGACGCAGGCGCTTGTGCCGGCCGTCGACTGGCTGGGTATCCGGATCGCGCTGCCCGGCGGCCCGCTGGTGTGTCACCCCGGAGACGTGCCGTCGCACCGGATGACACTCGACATGAAGCGGGGCGCAGTACTCAGCGAAAGCCACCATTTGCCCAGTCCCGACATCGGCCTCTCGGTGCGAACGCTGCGTCTGGTGTCGTTGAGCGAGCGCGCCATCGGCCTGCAACTGATCGAGCTGGAAGTCGAACACGGCGAGGTCGATGTCACCTTCGAGGCCTCGGCGGACGGAGACGGAAAGGAGTTTGGGCTCGCGACCGACCGGCTCGATCAGGCTATCGGCCTGTGGCATACCCGGTTCTCGGGGAAACGCCTCGCACTGGCCACCCTGCTATCGTGCCAGATCGACGGCAGGATTGTGCAACCGAGCGTGATCGGCCCGCTGAAATCGTCCTGGACCTGGAAGACCCGCGCTGGGCAAGTCGCGCGTTTCGAACGTCTCGTTGCCGTCGTGCGGACGGATTCGCTGGATGCGGATCCCGGGCCGCCGGCTCGGGACCAGCTCGGTCTGGCGCAACGCGCCGGGTGGCGCGGCGTGGTCACTGCGCACGAGGCGGCATGGACCGACCGCTGGCTATGCAGCGATGTCACCATCGCAGGCGACGTTGATGCCCAGCATGCCCTGAGGTTCGCGATCTACCACCTGAACGGCGCCGCCAACCCGGCCGATCAGCGGGTCTCGATCGGCGCCAGAGCGCTCACCGGCGACGACTACCATGGCCACGTGTTCTGGGACACCGAGATATTCCTGCTGCCGTTCTATAGTCTGACCTGGCCCGAAGCGGCCCGGACGCTCCTGATGTATCGCTTTCACACCCTTGGCGGGGCACGGGCGAAAGCGGCCGCCATGGGGTGGCGTGGTGCGCTCTATGCCTGGGAAAGTGCGGCGACGGGCTCGGAGATGACACCGGAACAGGTAATCGGCCCCGACCGCAAGGTCGTCGTCGTGCTGTGCGGCAGGCAGGAGCAGCACATCAGCGCCGACGTCGCCTACGCGGTCTGGCAATACTGGCAGGCCACAGGCGATGACGATTTCCTGCTACAGGCCGGTGCCGAAATCCTGCTGGAGACCGGCCGCTTCTGGGCAAGCCGCGCCAGGCTGGAGGCCGACGGACACTGCCACATCCGTAGCGTGATCGGTCCCGACGAGTATCACGAGGACATCGACGACAACGCCTATACCAACGTGATGGCGCGTTGGAACATCCGCCGCGCGCTCGACGTCGCGGCGCTGTTGCGCGAGCGTTGGTCCGCGCGTTGGAAGGTTCTCGCCAACCGGCTCGCTCTCGATGATGCCGAACTGGCGCAATGGCGGAGCGTCGCCGAAGCCATCAAGAGCGGGCTCGATCCTAAAACCGGAATGTTCGAGCAGTTCAGCGGCTATTTCGGCCTGGAAGACATCGACCTGAAGAATTACGCAGGCCGGTCCGTACCGATGGACGTGGTGCTCGGGCGAGAGCGGACGCAAAATTCCCAGGTCTTGAAACAGGCCGATGTCGTTGCGCTGTTGGGATTGCTGCCGGAAGAATTCGACGGCGATTCGGCCGCGAAGAACTTCAGCTACTATTCCCAGCGCTGCGGCCATGGAAGCTCGTTGAGCCCGGCCATGCATGGGCTTGTAGCCGCCCGATTGGGCGATACCGCAACCGCACTACGCTTTTTCCGCCAAGCCGCGGCCATTGATCTTTCTGCCAAGCGGGTGGGGTCCGCCGGTGGCATTCATATCGCGACCCAGGGCGGAATCTGGATGCTATCGGTGCTGGGTATCGCCGGACTCGCATTACGCAGTGACGGCCTATCGATCGATCCGCATCTTCCCACCGGCTGGGAGAGTGTCGCCTTCAGCGTTCAGTGGCGTGGTCGGCGCGTCAAGATCAGCATCGATCAGACCGAACGACATCTCCATGCCACGCTTGAAGCCGGCGAGCCGATGGTCTTGTTCGTTGGAGGAAAGCCGAACCATCTCGCTTCTTCCGCGACGTCGTCGCCGATAGCGTGGTGAGGAGCCCGGCCCAGGTTCCACCCGCGGCAGAGGATGCCTCCGCGTGGTCATTGGTGTTCGATGGGTTCGACCCGGCCAAGGAGGGTATCCGCGAAGCGCTTTGCACCTTGGGAAATGGATATTTCGCGACCCGCGCGGCCGCAGCCTGGGCCGAGGCGGATGGCGTTCATTACCCTGGGACCTATCTCGCCGGAGGCTACAACCGGCTGCAAACCGATATTGCCGGCCGTACGATTGAGAACGAGGACCTGGTCAACTTCCCCAACTGGCTCGCGCTCCGGTTTCGGATCGCCGAAGAGGGCTGGTTCGATCTCAGTCGCGTTGCGATTTTGTCATACCGGCAGGAGCTTGATCTTCAGCGCGGCTTGCTACTGAGGGCCGTGCGCTTCGAGGATCAAAAAGGGCGGCGAAGCCTGTTGCAAGAACAACGCCTCGTTTCGATGGCCGACATGCACCTGGGTGCGGTGGAACTGACGCTGACGGCCGAAAACTGGTCCGGCGCCGTCACGGTCCGCTCGGCGATCGACGGGCGGATCGTCAACGCGGGCGCGAAGCTTTATCGCAAGTTCAACAACAAGCACCTGGAGCATCTCTCACGCCAGATCATCGGCCAAGACGGCATCTGCCTGCAGGTGCGGACTTCTCAGTCGCAAATCCATGTCGCGCAGGTTGCACGAACGCAAGTGTTCCTCGACGGGCGCGTTCTCGAATCCAGCCGTCGCCGTGTCGAACAACCAGATTACATCTGCCAGGATATAACGGTCGACATCGAGCAGGGCATGTCCGTGGTGGCAGAGAAGCTCGCCGTTTTGTACACCTCCCGCGATCAAGCCATTTCAGAGGCTGGACTGGCCGCACGCAAGGCCGCGAGGCGCAAGGGGCGGTATGATGCGGTCAAGGCCGACCATGTATTGGTCTGGGAGGATTTGTGGCGGCGCTTCGATGTGCGCATTGATCCGGCCGGTCCCGCCTTCAAACTGAATATCTCTCTGCTGCTTCGATTGAACATGTTTCACCTTCTGCAAACTGTCTCGGTCCACTCCATCGGCCTTGATATCGGTATACCCGCGCGGGGTTGGACCGGAGAAGCCTACCAAGGTCATATTTTCTGGGATGAGCTGTTCATATTTCCGTTCTTCAATTACCGCCTGCCCGAAATCACCCGAGCCATCCTGACCTACCGCTACCGGCGGCTGGGTGAAGCGCGCGCCGCCGCCCGAATCGCCGGACACAAGGGAGCGATGTTTCCCTGGCAGAGCGGAAGCGACGGGCAGGAAGAGACCGACAAGCTAAATCTGAATCCGCACTCGCTGCGTTGGGTACCGGATAATTCCTATCTTCAGCGTCACGTCGGAAGTGCGATCGCCTATAACGTATGGCAGTATTTTCAAGTCACCCATGACATCGAGTTTCTGCAGTTCTATGGTGCCGAGTTGATGCTCAGCATCGCCCTGTTCTGGTCCAGCATGGCAACCCTGAATAACGAACGCGGACGATACGAGATTCATGGCGTCATGGGTCCCGATGAATTCCACGACGGTTATCCCGGTGCAACCGTGCCTGGCCTCAACAACAACGCCTATACCAACGTGATGGCCGTTTGGGTGCTGTGCCGGGCGTTGGAGGTGCTCGAGCGGATATCCAAAGCACGTCGCGCCGAGCTCACGACACGGCTTGGCATATCGTTGGTCGAAATTGCACGGTGGGAGGACATCAGCCGCAGGATGTGTGTGCCCTTTCACGACGACGGCATCATCAGCCAGTTTGAGGGCTACGACGCGCTAGCGGAACTCGATTGGGCTGCGTATCGCCGCAAATACCCCGATATCCAGCGTCTTGATCTCATTCTGGAAGCGGAAGGGGATAGTCCCAACCGCTACAAGCTGTCGAAGCAGGCCGATGTCGTCATGTTGTTCTACCTATTTTCGGCGGACGAACTTGGCGAGCTGTTCGCGCGGCTGGGCTATGCGATCAACCACGAT
>Ga0326727_10012483_pt1 | contig 19328 bp, 17 predicted proteins | sample MB2enrmetagenome_FD_207643 | JGI IMG/M metagenome (GOLD analysis project Ga0326727, IMG submission 207643) | Lab enriched peat soil microbial communities from McLean, Ithaca, NY, United States - MB29MY | ecosystem: Environmental > Terrestrial > Soil > Wetlands > Peat | place: USA: New York...
GGATCGATCACCATGTAGTCCTCGTAGTAAATGACGCGCTCGAGATTGCGGGCGGTCATGTCCAGAACCAACCCCAGGCGGGAAGGCATGCACTTGAAGAACCAGATGTGAGAAACGGGCACGGCCAACTCGATGTGCCCCATGCGCTCGCGGCGCACGCGGGCGAGGGTGACCTCCACGCCGCAGCGGTCGCACACGACGCCGCGATGCTTGATCCGCTTGTACTTGCCGCAGGAGCATTCCCAGTCTTTGACCGGGCCGAAAATCCGCTCGCAAAACAGGCCGCCCTTTTCCGGCTTGAAGGTGCGGTAATTGATCGTCTCGGGATTCTTGACCTCGCCCTTGGACCACGCCCGGATCGCCTCGGGCGAGGCGACGGAGATGGCGACGTATTCGACCTGGTTGACCTTGTCCAGTCCGAGCAACTCGCGGGCAGTTTCTTTGGAGCTAATCATAATAAATAAATTTCATCAGTTCGGTTTGGCGCCTTGTGCCGACACAGGCTCACCTCAAAGCTCCCAGCGCGGTGGTTTGCGCGGCGGCGGCTTGTTCCACCGGGTTGGAGTAGCCCACCTTGACGTCCATTGCCAGGGACTGCATTTCCTTGACCAACACGTTGAAAGATTCGGGCACGCCCGCTTCCAGGCAATTGTCCCCCTTGACAATGCTTTCGTAAATGCGGGTGCGGCCCTGGACGTCGTCGGACTTGACGGTGAGCAATTCCTGGAGGCTGTAGGCGGCGCCGTAGGCTTCCATGGCCCAGACTTCCATTTCGCCGAAGCGCTGGCCGCCGTATTGGGCCTTGCCTCCGAGCGGCTGCTGAGTGACCAGAGAATAGGGTCCGACGGCGCGAGCGTGGATTTTATCCGCCACCAAGTGGCCCAGCTTCATCATATAGATGTATCCGACCACGATTTCCTGGTCGAACGGCTCGCCGGTGCGGCCGTCAATCAGAATGATCTTGCCGTGCTCGGGAAGCTTCGCCTCCTTGAGGTAGCCGCGAATGTTTTTTTCCTTGATGCCGTCGAAAACCGGGGTCGCGAATTTCAAGCCGAGCAGGCGGGCAGCCCAGCCGAGGTGTGTTTCGAGCACCTGGCCGACGTTCATGCGCGAAGGCACGCCCAGCGGATTCAAGACAATGTCCACGGGCGTTCCCTCGGCCAGAAACGGCATGTCCTCCTCCGGCACGATTTTGGCCACGACGCCCTTGTTGCCGTGGCGACCGGCCATCTTATCGCCGACGGAGAGCTTGCGCTTGGAGGCGACATAGACCTTGACGGACTTGATCACGCCGCTATCGATTTCCTCGCCCGCCTCGGCGCGTTCGATTTCCTCATCGTGCTGCATCTGCAAGTCGTCGAACTTCTTTTTGAAGGTGCCGATGATTTCGTTGATCTTGTTACGGATGGGGGAGGGATCGATCTCGATGCGATCATAAACCTGCGCCAACTTGCGCAGGAGGGTCTTGGTGATCTTGCGGTTGGCTGGAATGATGATCTCGCCTGTCTCGGAATTGACGACGTCGAGCGGGATTTTTTCGCCCAGCAAAATGTTGCTCAAGGCCTCGGTCAATTGCTCCCGCAACTCGTCGGTCTTGGCCTTGTGCTCGTCCTGCACTTCCTTGGCATGGCGCCGGGCCTCGGGCACCACTTTGGTCTCGTTTTCCCGCTCCTTCTTGGAGGAGACCTTTACATCCATGACAATGCCGTAAGTGCCGGAGGGCACTTTGAGGGAGGTGTCCTTAACGTCGGCTGCCTTCTCACCGAAGATGGCGCGCAAAAGGCGCTCTTCGGGCGCCAGTTCCGTTTCGCTCTTGGGAGTAATCTTGCCCACCAGGATGTCCCCCGGCTTGACTTCCGCCCCGATGCGAATGACACCGTCGGGACCAAGGTTCTTCAACGCTTCATCGCCCAGGTTGGGAATGTCGCGGGTGATTTCCTCCGGGCCGAGCTTGGTGTCGCGCGCGCCGACCTCGAATTCATCAATGTGAATGGAGGTGAAGACGTCGTCCTTGACGATGCGTTCGCTGATCAGGATGGCATCCTCGAAATTATAGCCGTTCCACGGCATGAAAGCGCAGAGCACGTTGCGGCCCAAGGCCAGTTCGCCGCCCTGGGTGCAAGGGCCGTCGGCAATGACCTGCCCCTTCTTGATCGTGTCGCCCTTGGCCACCAGGATTTTTTGATTGATGCAGGTCGCCGCGTTGGAACGCATGAATTTGCGGATGGGATAAAGCCAAATTCCGGCCTCCGAATCGGTCCTGAGTTTCTTTTTTGTCTCGGGAACTTTGCCGTCCGGGGTCACCAAAACCATGTTGCCGTTGACCGAGGCCACCTTGCCGGCCTCTTCGGCGACCAGTACGGCGCGGGAGTCGCGGGCCACGCGCTCTTCCAGACCAGTGGCGACGAGCGGCGACTCCGTCACCAGCAACGGGACGGCTTGGCGTTGCATGTTGGATCCCATCAACGCGCGGTTGGCGTCGTCGTGCTCCAAAAACGGGATGAGGCTGGCAGCGACGGAAACCAACTGCTTGGGCGAAACGTCCATGTAATCGACCCGCGCCGGCTCCACGTCGATGAATTCGCCTTTGCAGCGGCAGGTCACCCGCTCGGTCACAAAGTTGCCCTTTTCATCGATCGCGGCGTTAGCTTGGGCGATGATGTAGTTTTCCTCCCGATCGGCCGTCAGATACTCAATGTGATTGGTGACGCGACCTTTTTCGACGCGGCGATAGGGAGTCTCCAAAAAGCCGAAATCGTTGACCTGAGCAAACGTGGCCAGGGAGGCGATCAAACCAATGTTCGGCCCTTCGGGCGTCTCCACCGGGCAAATCCGCCCGTAGTGAGAGGGATGGACGTCGCGGACCTCGAAGCCGGCGCGATCGCGGGAGAGGCCGCCTGGCCCCAGAGCCGAGAGGCGCCGCTTGTGCGTCAATTCGGCCAGCGGATTGATCTGATCCATGAACTGCGAGAGCTGGCTGCGGCCGAAAAAATCGCGGATGACGGCGGAGAGCGCCTTGGGATTGATCAACTTCTGGGGCGACATGCTTTCCAAGCTCTGATCGAAGAGGGTCATGCGCTCCTTGACCAGGCGTTCGGTGCGGGCCAGGCCGACGCGGCACTGGTTGGCCAGCAATTCGCCGACCGTGCGGATGCGGCGGCTGCCCAGGTGATCGATGTCATCGAGGCTGCCTTCGCCCTTCTTCAAACGCAGGAGGTACTTGGTCGCCGCCACAAGGTCCTCCTTGGTCAGGATGCGGGAATCTCCGCCCTTGATGGCGAGTTTCTGATTGATCTTGTAACGGCCCACGCGGCCCAAATCGTAACGTTTGGGATCGAAGAACAGGCGCTTGATCAGAGCGCGCGCGTTGGCGGGGGTGGGCGGATCGCCCGGGCGCAGCCGGCGGTAAATGTCCTTGAGGGCCTCCTCTTCATTTTTTGTCGGGTCCTTCTTGAGGCATTTGATGACGATGCCGTCATCGACTGTGGTGTCCACGACGCGGATTTTATTGATGCCCAATTCCGCGATCTGCTTGACAACGGCCTTGGAGAGCGGTTCGAACGCGCGGGCCACGACGATCCCCTTGTCGGCATCGACCGCGTCTTCGATCAGCACCTTGTTCTGGATGTCCTCCAGCTTTTCGGCTTCCTTGACGCTCAACTCTTCCAGTTCATAGAAGAGGGTCAGGATGTCGGCGTCGGTGCCATAGCCCAAGGCCCGGAAGAATGTGGTCGTCAAAAACTTGCGGCGGCGTTTTTTGCGGTCCAGATAGACGTAGAGCAAATCGCTGGTGTCAAATTGGGCCTCGTACCACGACCCGCGGTCGGGGATGATGCGGAAGGAATGAAGCATCTTGCCGTTGGGATGCTGTGTGGCCTCGAAGGCCAGGCCGGGAGAGCGGTGCAGTTGGCTGACGATGACGCGCTCGGCCCCGTTAATGACAAAGGTTCCCTGTGGCGTCATCAGGGGCAGTTCACCCATGAAAACCTTTTCTTCCTTGGCCCCTTTTTCCTCCTTGAGCAGGAAGGTGACATGCAAGGGTGCGCCAAAGGTGATGCCTTCGCGCAGGCATTCCAGCCAGTCGTGCTTGGGATCGCCGATTTCGTAGCTCTGGAAATCCAGGACGCATTTGCCATCATAGCTTTCGATGGGGAAGACCTCGGTGAACACCGCCTGCAAGCCGGTGTTTTTGCGTTTGGAGGGCGGGGTGTCGGTTTGGAGGAATTCGCGATAGGAATTGGTCTGCAACTCGATTAGATTGGGCGGCGCGATGACCTCCTTGATCTTCCCGAAGTGAACACGTTCAGTAGTTTTGGATGGCATGATATCCTCTAATCGATGACTGGCGCGGGCCAGGTTCTTGTTTAACGCAGACAACAAAACGCCCGTTCTCTGGCCGCCAGAAAACGCGCCGGATCAAAAATCCTCTTTTTGAGATGCTGCTTCTCGTTTTAGAAATCGCTCTTGTGACAGTTCAAATTGAGCGGCGGAAAAGAAATCCGCCGCTCAACACTACACCATATTTATTTAATTTCAACTTTGGCGCCGGCATCTTCGAGTTTCTTTTTGGCGGCGTCGGCGTCGGCCTTGTTCGCCCCTTCCAGCACGGGCTTGGGCGCCCCTTCGACCAGCGCCTTGGCGTCGGCCAATCCGAGGCCCGCCTTGACTTCACGTACCGCTTTGATGGCGGCGATCTTCTTGTCCGCAGGGGCGGAAACCAGTATCACGTCGAAACTGGTCTTTGCTTCGGCGGCGGGAGCGGCGGCGGCTCCGGCGGCGGCACCCGGCGCGGCGACCGCGACCGGCGCGGCGGCCGTAACGCCCCAGGCCTTTTCCAGTTGTTTGACCAAGTCGGCGGCTTCAATGACCGTCAACTTTCCCAGTTGTTCCACTAATGTTGCTATGTCAGCCATGTTTCCTTTCAGTCTCGTTGCCGTCCGCAGCCGCGGAGGGATTGCGCTCGCGAGCCCGCGAGCCGACGATTTACTTTGTTAATGTTGTGTGCTCCATCTCCATTGGCATAACGGAAATGAAAACGTAAATGCTCCTCAAAGTGGCGCCTCTTCCTTAGGTTGCGCCTCTTTATCCACCCGCGCCTGCAAAACGCGGGCCAGTTGGGTCGCCGGGGTATTGATCACCGTGGCGAGCTTGGTGGCCGGGGCCATGATGACCCCCAGCAATCTGGAGCGCAGGACCTCCAAGGAGGGCAAATCGGCCAGAGCCATGACGTCGGCGTTTTCCAGGCGCTGGTTTTTCAAGTAACCAAAGCGGACCTTCGGTTTGTCAAACTCGGCGCTGAATATCTTGACGACCTTGGCGGCGGAGGAAATGTCGCGCTGGCCCGAGACGACCGCCAGTTGGCCGGCCAGCGAGGTGCCCAAGTCGGCGACGCCGGCTTCCTTGACGGCAATGCGGAAGATGGAGTTTTTGACGACATGCATCTCCGCCCCGGCCTTCTGCAGGCGCTTGCGCAGTTCGGTGATCGGGCCGACTTTAAGGCCGCGGTAATCGACGACAATAAAGAAGGGCGAGGCGTTGAGACGGGCCAGATATTCGTTGGTGATGTATTGTTTTTCGGCGCGCATGTTCGGATTCCTTTCGCTTAGGCGGCTGCGAGAAATTCCCGTATGTCCACCCGTACGGGCGGACTCATTGTCGCCGAAAGGGTGCAACTGTGAATAAAGGTGCCCTTGGCGCTGCTGGGCTTGGCTTTGGCCACCGCCTCAATCACGGCCCTGGCGTTTTCCACCAACTGGTTGGCGGCAAACGAGGCCTTGCCAATCGGTACGTGGACGTTCCCTCCTTTGTCCACCTTGAATTCGACCCGGCCCGCCTTGACTTCCTTCACCGCCTTGGCGGTGTCCTCGGTCACCGTGCCTGTTTTGGGATTGGGCATCAGGCCGCGCGGCCCCAGCGCCTTGCCCAGCTTGCGCACCTCCGACATCGCTTCCGGCGTCGCAATGGCGACGTCGAAATCCGTCCACCCTTCGGTGCATTTTTTGATCAAATCATCGAAGCCGACGAATTCGGCGCCGGCGGCGCGGGCAGCTTCTGCGGCCGTGCCCGGCTTGGCAAAGACCAAGACGCGCACCGTTTTGCCACTGCCATGAGGCAGCGGCACGGTGCCGCGCACCATTTGGTCGGATTGTTTGGGATCGATTCCCAGCTTGAAGGCCATATCAATGGTTTCATTGAATCTGGCTTTGGGGAATTTGGCCAGGACCTCAACGGCCGAGGGCAACGGATATAATTTCCTGCCTTCGACCAATTTAGCCCCTTTTTGATAGCGTTTGCTTGGCATGTATTTGTGCGGTGCAAGCGAGTCGCCGCCGTAGCGGAAACTCTCCCGCGATTGATTATTCTTGAACCTCAATTCCCATGCTGCGAGCGGTGCCCGCAACGATCCTGAACCCGGCTTCTTCACTTGTCGCGTTCAAATCCTTCAGCTTCAGTTTGACAATCTCCAGGACCTGTTTGCGGGTGACCTTGCCCACCTTCTCCTTGTTCGGCTCCTTGGAGCCGGAGGCGATGCCGGCGGCTTTCTTAAGGAGGACGGCGGCCGGGGGCGACTTGGTAATAAACTTGAAGGATTTGTCGGCAAAGACGGTAATGACCACCGGGATGATCATGCCGGCCTGGTCCTTTGTGACGGCGTTAAACTCCTTGCAAAACGCCATGATGTTGACACCCTGCTGGCCCAGCGCCGGCCCGACCGGCGGCGCCGGATTGGCCTGCCCGGCCGGAATCTGCAACTTGATCTGTCCTGTAATCTTTTTTGCCATAATTGGTTACCCTTTCTCCACCTGCCAGTACTCCAGTTCCACGGGTGTATTGCGCCCGAAAATATTGACCGTCACCTTGAGTTTACCTCGCTCCGGGTCGATCTCCTCGATCACGCCGCTGAAATTGAGAAACGGCCCGTCATTGATTTTGACCGTCTCACCCACGTCAAAATGCACCTTCGGCTTTTCCGTCTCCTCCGACTCCGAAATCTGCGCCTTGATGGTCGCAATCTCGTCCGGCGTCACGGCCATGGGCCGGTCGCCGCCCACAATGCCGATTTTGCCCGGCGTATCCTGAATGAAATACCACGGTTTCTCCAAAATCCGGTTATTGTCGTCCAGCAGCACCATCTCCACGTACACATAGCCGGGGTGGAGCTTGCGGTTGGTCACGGTCTTCTTACCGCCGCGCACGTCCACGACCTTCTCCACCGGCACAAGAACCTCCTTGATGTATTCGCTCATTTCCTCGGCCTTGAGGCGCTTTTCTATGTTTTCTTTGACCTTCTGCTCCTGGCCCGACAAAGTATGGATGACAAACCACTGGCTCTTTGGCATTGGATAATCCTCAAATGATCAACCGCAGCACGTTGGCCACCAGAAAATCGACCCCGACGGTGAATCCCCCCAGCAAGGCGACCGACACCATGACCACGACCGTCGAACCGGTCAACTCGTCCCACGTGGGCCAACTGCATTTCTTGAGCTCCTCCTGCGTCTGACGGAAATAGTCCGACATACGGAGGAAGGCGCCCTGGCGCCACAGCAGCGTGAACGCCGTCATGGCGATCACGAGCACCACTATCATTGGCCAATAATCTTTCATTTTCTCTTCTCTTCTTTTCTGTTCCGATGGCGGAGGGGGAGGGATTCGAACCCCCGGTGCGGTTTCCCGCACAACGGTTTTCAAGACCGTCGCAATCGACCACTCTGCCACCCCTCCGGTCCGTTCCCCCCTCAACACTCGACTTCCCTCCTGGCAGGGCGGGAGGGACTCGAACCCCCAACCGACGGTTTTGGAGACCGCTACTCTACCAATTGAGCTACCGCCCTTCGCAGTCGAGCAGCGCCTCGTCCTGTTGCAGAACCGCCCCGGAGCGTTCCTGCCTCACTTCAATCACGCCACAATGTCCGACACACGACCGGCCCCAATCGTTCGACCACCCTCCCGAATGGCAAACCGCTGCCCTTTTTCCATCGCCACCGGCGCGATCAATTCGATATCCACCGATACGTTGTCGCCCGGCATGACCATTTCAACTCCTTGGGCCAGTTTGACGGTGCCCGTAACGTCCGTGGTCCGGAAATAGAACTGGGGCCTGTAATTGCTGAAAAACGGGGTGTGGCGACCGCCCTCGTCCTTGGACAAAACATACACTTCGGCCTTGAATTGGGTGTGCGGCGTAATGGTGCCCGGCTTGGCCAGTACCATCCCCCGCTCGACTTCATCCTTCTTGGTGCCGCGCAACAGAACCCCCACGTTATCCCCCGCGCTGGCCTTGTCGAGCAATTTGCGGAACATTTCAATGTCCGTCGCCACAGTCTTGCGCGTCTCTTTGAGCCCGACAATCTCGACATCGGACATTTTGTTCAACTCGCCGCGCTCGACGCGGCCGGTGACGACCGTCCCGCGGCCTTCAATGTTGAACACGTCTTCGATGCACATCAGGAACGGCTTGTCGATCTCGCGCATCGGCAGCGGGATGAAGGTGTCCACCGCCGCGAGCAATTCGTCAATCGACTTGACGCCCTCCGGGGTGCCTTTAAGGGCGTCGGTGGCGCAGCCCCGCACGACCGGCGTCTTGTCGCCGGGAAATTGGTATTTGTTGAGCAAATCGCGGATTTCCATCTCAACTAACTCGATCAATTCGGGGTCATCCACCAAATCGACTTTGTTGAGATAGACCACAATCGCCGGGACGCCGACCTGGCGCGCCAGCAGGATATGCTCGCGCGTTTGCGGCATCGGGCCGTCGGCGGCGCTGACGACCAGGATGGCGCCGTCCATTTGCGCGGCGCCGGTGATCATGTTCTTCACATAATCGGCGTGGCCGGGGCAATCGACGTGCGCGTAGTGGCGGGTGGTGGATTCGTACTCGACGTGCGACACGGCAATGGTCAGCGTCTTGGTCTCATCACGCACCGTGCCGCCTTTGGTGATGTCGGCATAACTAATGGCCTTGGCCATGCCCTTCTTGCTTTGACATTGAACGATCGCGGCCGTCAAGGTGGACTTGCCGTGGTCAACGTGGCCGATGGTGCCGACATTGACGTGAGGTTTCGTGCGTTGAAAGGCTTCTTTTGCCATATTTCCTGTTCTTTGTTTATAGTTACGAACCGATACTCTTCCTCAGTTATCTGGAGCCCATGATCAGGATTGAACTGATGACCTCGTCCTTACCAAGGACGTGCTCTGCCAACTGAGCTACATGGGCAAAAGCCAGATTGCTCTCGTCTCCTGACCGCGCAAAACGACAAACCCCCATTACCCCTGCCTCCCTTCGCTTTTGGCGAAAGAGCCTCGGAGCTAATGGTGCCCTCTGTTGTCTGCCCGATAACTTTCCGCGCCAAATTAAGGGTCGCCGCGCGGTATGTCAACGGCTTTTTTGAGGTTTTTTCCGCCGCCCTCCAGCAGGGGGCGCCGGGGGCGCGGTGGCAGGGGCGGAATGCCGGCAGTGCAATTGGCAAGAGCGGGAAGTTCTTTCAGGGACCGCCTCATTCCGAATCACTTGCCAAGGGAAAGTTTCCACGCGACAATGAACCTGTGAATACGGTCATCGACACCACTCTGCCAGACGCCCATGGGCGGTTCGGGCCTTACGGGGGCCGCTACGTGCCGGAAACCCTCATGTACCCCCTGCAGCAGTTGGAGGAGGAGTATTTTCGGGCGCAAAACGACCCGGAATTCCAAGGGGAGTTGACGTATTATCTGCGCCAGTTTTGCGGACGGCCCAGCCCGCTGTATTTTGCGCAACGGCTGACGGGGGAGTTGGGCGGGGCTAAAATCTACCTCAAGCGCGAGGATCTGCTGCACACCGGCGCGCACAAGATCAATAACGCAATGGGCCAGATTCTGCTGGCCCGCCGCATGGGCAAAACGCGCATCATAGCCGAGACCGGGGCCGGACAGCACGGGGTGGCGTCCGCCACCGTCGCCGCCATGTTCGGGCTCAAATGCGTCATTTACATGGGGGAGGTCGATTGCCGGCGCCAGGCGCTGAATGTCTATCGCATGAAGATGCTGGGCGCGGAGGTCGTCTCCGTCACTGCCGGCCAAAAGACGCTCAAGGAAGCGGTCAACGAAGCCATGCGCGACTGGGTGACCAACGTGCGCCACACTCATTATATATTGGGGACGGCCTACGGGGCGCATCCTTACCCGGTGATGGTGCGTAATTTTCAGCGCATTATTGGAGATGAGGCGCGGCGGCAAATCCTGGAACAAGAGGAGCGGCTGCCGGACCTGCTCATCGCCTGCGTCGGCGGCGGCTCCAACGCCATCGGGTTGTTTTACCCGTTCCTGGAAGACGCGGGCGTGCGCATGTTGGGCGTTGAAGCGGGCGGGGAGGGGATCATCGCCGGCAAACACGCCGCGCGTTTTCAAGGCGGTTCGCTGGGCGTGCTGCAAGGCACGCGCTCCTACATACTGCAGGATGAGAACGGGCAGATTCAACTCACGCACAGCGTGTCTGCGGGGTTGGACTACGCCGCGGTTGGGCCGGAACACGCCTGGTTGCGCGACCAGGGGCGAGTGGAGTACAGCTATGCCACCGATGAGCAGGCGCTGGCGGCGTTCATCAAGCTGGCTCGCCTGGAGGGTATCATACCGGCGCTGGAATCGGCCCATGCCGTCGCCGCCGTCATGGAGCGCGCTCCCAAAATGCCAAAGGACCAGATCATCATTGTTAATCTGTCCGGGCGCGGGGATAAAGACGTGGCGGAAGTGGCCGCGCGCGTCAAGCTGTAGGGAAATCGGGTTGGTTTGAATTCGACGGCGGTGGTCACTTCTGATGGGCAGCCACTTCTCCGTGGTGCGGGCTGCATGAAGGGCTATCAATTCAATTGAATCGTTGCTCAAGACCGGCAATTTAGAACAAAGCCTGTTGTGGCGGTGTTTGGGTGTCCTCGCTCAAAGCGATGCCGAGCAGTTGAAAAGGGTTTGGGCAAACGAAATCCGGCTGCGATTCTGAATCAGTGACGGAGAGGAATTTGAATATCTCTTTTGGATGCGGATTGCGGTTTTCAGGGCAAAAGGCAGTCAATCATGGCAAACGCGAAAATCGGGAAAGGCCACGGAATGCAAAATGTCCGCTCCAATAATTTGTGTCGGATTTGTTCCCCCGGCGGTGACTATAGGAGGACACAATGACCGATGACCAGGAACTTTTGGGGGATTACAGAATCCGACGCTCGGAGACCGCCTTCGCGGAATTGGTCCGGCGATACGTGGATTTGGTCTATTCCACCGCTTTGCGCGTGGCCGGCGACTCCGAAACGGCCAAGGACGTGTCGCAAACCGTATTTATTGAGTTCGCGCGGAAAGCCGATTCGATCCGCGCCGGCGCGGCGCTGCCCGGCTGGCTTTACCGCGTCGCTTGTTGCCAGGCAAAGAATGCCATCCGCACGGAGCATCGCCGGCGTCGGCGGGAGGAGGAGGCGCTGAACATGGCCGATTTGAACGGGTCGGAATCCGGTTCATGGGAACAAATCGCCCCGCTGCTGGATGAGGCGATGCAAGAATTGGACAAGACCGATCAGGACGCGGTGATCTGGAGGTTCTTTCAGGACCGCAGTTTCCGCCAGATTGGCCTTGCGTTGGCGGTCAGTGAAGACGCCGCGCAAAAGCGTGTCAGCCGCGCGCTCGATCGGCTCCGTGAACTGCTGGCCAAACGCGGCGTCAGCGTCGGCGCGGGCGGGTTGGCCGCCGTTATCAGCGCCAATGCGACGCGCGCCGCGCCGGCGGGGTTGGCGGGCAGCATCTCCACCGCCGCGCTGGCCGCCACGACGGCGGGAACCGGCGCGACGGTGAGCCTTCTCAAATTGATGACTATGACAAAACTCCAAACCGCACTGATCGGGGCCATCGCCGTCGCCACGCTGGTGGTGACGCCATTGGTGATGCAACACGAGGCGGACCTGCGCGGGCAAAACCAGTCATTGCGCCAGCAACTGGCCCAAATCAACATCGCCAATCAAGCGCTTTCAAATCGGCTCGCCTCCGCCCTTCGTTCGCGAGCGCCGCGCGACGCCGCCGCCAGCGCACCAAATCTGACGGCAGCGGTTTCGCCGTATCAGCAAGTCGAGGAGTTTATTGGCTCACACAATCGTCAACTATCCCAAGAGCAAATCGAGGCCTATTTACGCCAAAATCATCGCAACGTGGAAAGTTTGCTGGCGGCCTTCCAAGTCAGCCGCGATGCGTCGTATCTGAGGGAAGCGGCGACGAATTCACCGAATAACCCGGCTGTGCAGTTCGCCGTAATCGCAAACAACGTTTTTCCGGACCAACAGCGCAAGTGGATTGACGCCTTCAAGGCGTCCTCGCCCGAGAACGCGCTGGCGTGGTATTACTCGGCCCTGAATTATTTCAAGTCCAACCAGCCCGGCCAGGCCATTCAGGAACTGACCCAAGCGACACGGCGGCAACTTTACACCGATTACGCGACGCAAACGGGCGAGGCGGTGGAGGAGATGTATGCTTCAGCCGGCTGGCCGGCGTTGGCGGCGAAGGCGATCGCGCCCGGAACCACCACCTCTTCGGTGTCTTACCTTAATGTGCTGAAGGACCTAGGCAACCAAACGGTGCAGACGCAGCAACAGTATGTGAGCCAGGGAGACACCGCCTCGGCCACGTCGATGGCGTCGATGGGGATTACGCTGGGCAACCAGTTGAGGCAGGCCTCCGGTCCGATCGACGAACTGGTGGGAATCGGCATCGAGAAGAAGATACTCGCGCAACTGGACCCGGGGCAGACTTACGATTTTCTGGATGGCCCGCTCAGCCAGGTGGAGGGGGAATTGGACCAGCAAAAGCAGGCCATCCGACAGGCACTCCAAACCAGAGACGAGGTGCGCCCGACCCTCAATGAGAGCGACTTGAACGATTACTGGGAACGCGAGAAGATGTATGGGGAAATGTACGCCTTGCAGTGGCTGCAATCCAAATATCCGCCAGCCGCGACCAACCAATGACACCTTTCCCACAGGAAACATCAATCCAAAGGAACGTCAAGCATATCAATTCTATGAAACGCAAACTAACAACTCTGTGCCTTGTTTTGGCGCTCGGCGGCTTGGTCTCAGCCCAGGGCCAGCACCTTGACCCGACCGGGACATGGAAATGGACCGCTCCGGCCAACCCGGACGGACGCATCCCGGACATAACTTTCACCCTGAAGCTCCAAGGTGAAAGTTTGAGCGGCACGCGCACCTCGAGCACTGGCACGACCCCCATCACCGACGGCGTGTTCAAAGGCGATGAAATTTTCTTTCAGAACATTCGCCAAGGCCATGCCGGCAAATCGACGACCACCTACACCGGCAGACTCAGCGGCGACACGATCAAGGGCAAATTGGAAATTGACGCGCGCGGGCAAATCCTCTCCAGCGATTGGGAGGTCAAACGCGAGGCGAAGCCAAAAACCGACGGGCCAAAATAGGCGCGATCCGCTGGCGCCGCTCAATGACATTGTCGGCGGAGGGGCGGCTTGATAATCTGGCGGCAAGTGTTACTCTCAATCGCCAAAATTTATGCCCTTATTAAAGCTCGAAACGACGGTCGCTCTGTCTGAAGACAAGCGAAAGGCGCTGCTCGCGGCGTTGTCCAAAATCGTAGGCGAAACCATCGGCAAGCCCGAGGAATACGTCATGGTCACTGTCAGCCCCGCCGGCATCCTGATGTCCGGCAAGCCGGGTGAGGCGGCTTTTGTGGATGTCCGCAGCATCGGCGGATTGAGGGGTGAGGTTCCGCGCGCGCTCTCCCGGAAAATCTGCGCCTGTTTGGGCGATTCTCTCGGAATCGCGCAAAACCGCATCTACCTCAACTTCACCGATGTCGAGGCCGGCAAATGGGGCTGGAATGGGAACACCTTCGGGTAATTGAGTTTTTCCAAACGCCGGCCGTCGTTCTGTTGGCCAGCGGCGCTCACTCCGGACGAGCCAGTTCAAAACGGTCGCGCGTGCGGCAGTACCAGTTCGGCGATGCCATGCGCCCGACCAAAAAGAGCTTTTCCGCGCGAACGCGTTTCTTTTCCGCGTCGAACAACTCGTCGCGCAAGTGAACGCACTTGATCAGGCCGATAACCACGCGGTTGTCGCCAATTTGCAGGGTGCCCCATTCGGCGCACTCGAGGCTCGTGGGCGACTGGGCAATGCGCGGCGGCTTCACCACCGACGATGGCGCGGCGTTCAATCCGGCGTGGAGCAATTCATTTTCGCCGTAGGGCAGCGGCGCGGCGCACTTGTTCATGGCCTCCGCGATGGCCTCGTCCACGAGATTGACAACGAATTCGTGCGTGGCGCGGATGTTCCGCGCGGTGTCCTTGGGCGTGCCGTCACCACGGTCGCCGGGGGCAAAGGCAAGGATCGGAGGCTGCGCTCCGAGAAGATTGAAGAAGCTAAACGGCGCCGCATTGATTCTGCCTCCGGGATCGATGGTGGTCACCAGAGCGATCGGACGCGGCGTGACCAGGCTGGCAAGAATCGGATACGCGCGATCCGCCAGTTGGAATTCAAGATCAAGTATCATGCCGCCAGAAAATGCAGTGGAATACTACAGAAGCAAGACGTTAAACCTCATATCGGCATTATCCCGCAACTATGTCCACTTTTGGCAACAGAAAAAATATCATGGTTCCAATCACGATCGCTGCCGCCGCAACCCGCCACCGCCAGCGCCAGATTTGCCGGCTATCCACCTTCCATGCGCCCCGACTGGCCCCCAACGACAACCAGCCCAGGACGGCAAACGGCAGCGCTACATTAAGGGCAATGGTCGCCGCGCCACTATCGCTGTAAACATAGGCCCGTTTGGTTCGGAAACCCGACCACTTGATTTCCGCGTCCGTCTCCATTTGCTTTGGTGTCAAGGAGGCGGATAATTCTGTGCCGACGGTCGAGGCGCCAATCAAATTCAAAACCTCTCCGCTTGGAACGCGCAGCCAAGTTCCCAGATTCTTCTCGTGAGGCTCCCAATTCATCGCCACCCGATCACATCTCTCGGCGTGGAAATAGTGGGCGGCGGCGCATTGGTTGCCGAACACGAACAAATCCACGAGGCAAGCATCCTTGTCCATCGCTGTCAGCCGCATTGGATAAACGGCGGTTTTTGCCAGGAAGGTGAACGCCAGCGGATGGAGGGCAGTGCGCCCGGGCTTGCCGGCATCGCGCCGCACTTTGCTGGCCACGAACACCCAGCCGCGGCTGACGTAGTCGCCAATAGCCCCTTCGGCACTCTTGGCTGGATCATAGCCGTTTCTCTCGAGCCATTCGATGACGCCACGCGGATTGGAGCCTCGGATGGTTGTGGCATCAAAAACTCCAGCGCGCTGGACCGAAATGACTCTCACTCCATCGGCAACGGAAGCCGTGGGAATTTCACCCATAGTGACGAAGTAACCCCATCCGTTTGGACCTGGGGGAAACACCAAGGCGGCGCTGAAAGCGACTGCCATGAGGGTCACCATCGCGAAGACGGCCGTGGTGCGGGCGAACACCCGGCTGCACACCGCCAGGACTAAAGCCAGCAATGCGATCACCGCGCTGCCGCCCGCAAGCCCAGCTCCCACGCTTAACGCGAGGCAAAATGGCACATCCACCACCGCACCCACTTCATCCTTGTATGAGCGCCATGCCAGGAATGCCACACCGCAAACAAATAGAATCCCGATCCAATACGGATGCACCTGATGAACCAGCCGGGGCCGGAACATTGTGCGCACGTCCTCAAAAAAACCTTCGGGGACCGGCTTGATCTCGGGGACCGAGGGCACCGGCACCACCCAAGCGAAATTGGTTCCATCACCTTGAAATGAAGTCTCAATGACCAGCCGCTCAATCCCGTCGGCGTAGCCAATCAATGCTTGCTGATCGGGAATCTCGACCTTTGGATAATACACTTGCGGGACGACCATCCCGTCGGCGAAAGCGCTCCCAGCCGAGGCAATAAGCCAAAGTGCCAAAGCGACTGGGATTCTCCACACCCTGTCCACTTTATTAGCATGAATCATTCTCGGCGGATTGCAAAGGGCAAAGGTCCACCACCCGCGCTTGGGGCACGCGCTTCTCAATCAGAAGCCCGATCAGATTGAGCCAGCGCCTGCTCCGATCCAAAATCACGCTGTCGGAAGTGGCGACGATTTGATCGGATTGCGCCAGCACTTTGTCGGGGTTAAATACCAGTTCCACGTCCCAATTCCAACCCGCGCCGGTCGCGGCATCAAGCAGGGCCTTCTTGAATCGGCCGCTGTTGGAAACCGGGCGGTCCAGCCACCAGCGGCATCGCCGCACGGCCCACGCGGCGGTCAGTTCGCCAATCAGTCGCAAAGCGACGGCGGTTTCCTCCACCTCGCGGTAACGGGCATAGATGTTGGCCAGGTCGCGGCAGCAACCGTCGCGGCCCCGCAGGATAATGCCGCCGCTCAGAGCCGCCTCGGCCCCGATCACCACGTTGTAGCCGTCCAGCCATAGCTCCTGATCCCGCAACGCGTGAGGGTCAGCGCGGCGCCGCTGCCGGAGCAGGAGGGCTTCGTCCGAACATGCGCAACGGGCCACGGCCAGCCGTTGCCGTCGCGCCAGGCTGTATCGGTTGCCCACCAGTTCCACCGCCGACGGAACGGCATAACCCCGATTCAGCAGCCAGCACAAATCGCCCGTCGCCGCGCGCAAGTCCGGCCACGCGCCCGGCGCGAAAAGTCTTTCGTCTTCGGGGTCTGGCCCCCGGTGGCGGCGTTTATCCGGCATGGTTTAACTGGCGCGGCGCGCCGTCAACTTTCCCGGCCGGCGTACTTCTTTTCGGCCGTATCCACGCGGACGGTTTCGCCTTTGGCGACAAACAGCGGCACCATGATCTGGAGGCCGGTTTCCAGTTTTGCTTCCTTCCAGTTCGAGTCCGATCCGCCCCGAACGGGCGGTGCGGTCTCAATTACTTTCAGCGCCACCTGGGCCGGAAGAACGACCTCGACGAGTCTGCCCTCCAGCAACAGCGCCTTATACTCCTGTTCGTCCTTGAGAAACCAGCGGCGCTCGCCCAGTTGCTCATCGCTCAGGTCAAGTTCGTCGAACGTCTCCACGTCGATGAACACGTGCGTGCCCCCCTGCGAATAGCTGTAGGTGATGCGGCGCGTCTCAAACTGCACGACCGGCACGCGCTCATTCTCGGCAAAAACTCGCTCAACAACGTGCCCGCCTTTGAGGTGGCGCAGACGGACATGCAGCTTGTGCCTGGTCTGGGCGGTGCCGCTGACGTGAAAGTCCTCGATAATATGCGGAGCGCCGTCGAGCATGAGCGCCATCATGCGTTTGAATTCCGATGGCAGAACGGTCTGCATAAAAGCGTCTCCGGCCCATGCGGGATCATTGTCCCCAAGCGGGCGTTCGCACGCGCAATCTTTAGCGCCAAGGCCCGTTCATTACAACCAAAATCACGGAACATGCCTCGCCGTCATGGCCTTCCCCAGGCCTGCTTGGCCCACGGCTGCATGGCACCGTATTTGTTCTCCCATGTCGTGTACATGGCGCCGACGATTCCGGGAACATCCTTGGTGTTTCGAAGCCATTCGGCAATCGCGGCGCCATCTTCGTCCGAATCATAATAGCCGGAAAGAATTTGCCGCAAGCCCAAGTCCGCGAAAAACGGACAATTCTTTCCCTTCAGGCCGCCGTGCCAATTGACTATGCCGATGCCCTTGTCCAACCCCTTCCACGATCCGGCCAGGCTCCCGTTGACCGCGTAATAATGGTCCACCGCGTTGTGCATAGGATCGAACATGTCGCTCCAGACCCAAATCTCCGCGTCGGGACGAATTTTGCGGATGATCCCGGCGGCCTGGCGCACGTTCCACGCCAAAAGCTCGCCCGCCGTCATGCCCTTGCTCCGGCAAAGGGCGCATTGGTTCATCACGCGCAGCTCGTCATGCGACATCAAATAGGCGGCCGGATGGAACAGGTCGTTCGCCTCCTTCACTTCCGCCTCCCAATCCGCGAAAACCCTCGGCTCGCTCAGGCAGACGTTGACGCGGTCTTCATACACGATGATGGGGTGATAATAGCTGACGCGCAGGCGGGCGCCTTCGCGGATGCGCGATGCGGGCGTCAGCTTGATCAGCGGCGGTTCGTGCCAGGCCTGCCACGGGTTCAACAGCGGGTCTTCGATCCGCTCGTAGTCGCACCCTTCCTCATAGACCGCGCCGTCTTCGCCGCGCACCGTGACCGGGCAGCCTGGGCGCCGCAAGACATTGACCAGCCCGATTTCCGAAATGCGCAAGTCGTCCCACCACAGCTTGCCCGCGTTGCCAGACCAGGTGCCGGCATAAAAAATGGCTTTGTCATGCTCCAGACTGTTGAAGACCAGGTCGTAATGTTTCCAATCCTGCGTGCTCTCGACGTGGAAGGTTTGAAAACTAATCGCCTGCCCGGCGCCCGGCGCAAGGACCTTGACCTCCGCGTCCGCCGGGGAAAGGTTTTCCGTCTTCACCCAAAAGGAGATGCGGTATTGCCGGTACGGCTGCAGACTGATCTGTTGCGCCAGGCGGCAGTGGTGGTCTTGATTCCTGCCAATATTCTCCATTCGCAGGCAAGTCTTTCCGCTCCGAACACCATCGTGGCTGGCAAAGGTCGTGACCCCTTCATCATCCTGAAACATCCAGCCATTGAAGTGGTTCCCGGTGACGTCCTCGAAATCGCCGTTGTGCAATCGCGTGGGATTGTCCGGCTGGAGGGCGGCCCACCCGCTCCGCGCCACGAACAGCGCGTCTTTCACCGGAACGCCTTCCACGCAGTTGTGATCACGAGCGCCGCCCATCACGACGGCGACCAGCTCCAGCCCGTTGAGTTGGGCGGCTTGCTTTAATTCCGCGGCCTTCGACCGGGCCGCATTCCACGAGAAAACGACCCCGTTGTAGCCGCTATCTTTGGCCGCCGGAAACCGGACGATCATGGCTTCGACCTCTTTCGGATCGGTCATGTCCCGCCAAAAGAACAGCCAGCGCTTTTCCAGCCTCGACGAGTCCGGGCTTGTGGACACGGGCGCTCCAACGGCCTCGCCCCAGGCAGCGAACGCCGAGGACATCAAACCACACATTAAAAGGGCGGTGGCGCCGTTGAACGTCCGCATAGCGCCGGCAAGCCTAGCACGGCAGCCTGAAAAGCGCCAGAAGGGAGAAAACATCGGGGAGCATGTATTTGAATAGCAATCCAGTGCCAGAGGTTGGCAAAAAAGGGAGAGCCAAAGGGGGGAGAGGGGGGTTGATTACAACCGTGCAATCCGTGGAAAAAATTGATCTGAAATACGAGGGCACGCAAGGGAAGAAACGGCTGGAGGCCGTTTCG
>Ga0326727_10012484_pt1 | contig 19323 bp, 14 predicted proteins | sample MB2enrmetagenome_FD_207643 | JGI IMG/M metagenome (GOLD analysis project Ga0326727, IMG submission 207643) | Lab enriched peat soil microbial communities from McLean, Ithaca, NY, United States - MB29MY | ecosystem: Environmental > Terrestrial > Soil > Wetlands > Peat | place: USA: New York...
TCTAGTTGTTGTTGATCCGACAGGCTGGTGAACCTCTTCCCGTACTTTTCGAAAGAGCGGTGGTTAAGTTCGGCGATCCCCGCGCGATAAACCTTCTTCATTCTCTTGAGGCGGCTCGCGAGTTGCACGTCGATGTAGTTAACGACGCCCGCTGAAGCCGCTCCGGGATCTTGATCTTCGGGGATGATCTGGTTGCAAAGGGATGCGAGCGTGTCAGCTTCGTCGGCAGTGAGCGAACGCCAGGGACTTACGACCTTCCCACAGGAAACGCTCGACCCAACTGCGACGGCGCTCGCGGCCAATCGTATGAACTCACGCCGATTGAGCTTGCTCTTCGCTTTCATGAGCGAACGCCCTCAATGCCAATTTCGTCGATTCAGTGAATCGCTTTAGAAACCATTTCACGCGCGTCGCGCAGTTTCTGGACAGGGTCGCCTGTAGGAATGAACTCCATCGCGATGACGCGATCATACTTGAGCTCGGCAAGTTTACGGAAGATGTTTTCGTAGTTGATCTCGCCCGTTCCGGGCTCGTGACGCCCGGGAACGTCCGCGACGTGCACCAGGCCCACATGTTGAATGTTCTTCTCGAGTTTCTCAATCAGATTGCCTTCGGCGATTTGTTCGTGGAACAAATCGTAGACCATCTGAACTTGCGGGTGACTGACGGATTTGATGATTTCAAATCCTTCGGTCATGGAAGTCAAGAAATACCGGGGATTTTCCTCGGGATCGATGGTTTCGAGCAGCAAGCGCACCGGCTCCCCGTTAATTTTCTTGCTATCGACAAGCGCAGCCGCCGCTTTCAGGCTATCCACACAGCTTTGGTGCTGCATCTCACGAGTCATGCCCGGCGCAACGTCGCCAGATAGAACGATGATGGATGGGCAGTCGAGCCTTTCCATGAAGCCCAATGCCTCGCGCAGATCGGCAAGAAATCCTTCCCGGTTATTGGGGTTTCCCACTCCGTGCTTCAAACCGGCGGTCGCATCGAATGTGATCCCGAGTTCATTGCGTTTTGCAAAGGCGTGAAGAAAATCGGCCTCTGACCAACCCGCGTATTCCCCGACCAGTTCAACATTCTTGTATCCCGCTTGCGCGACTATCGCAATGCGCTCCTCGAAAGGAAGAGCAGGCGAAATGGTCCAAAGCATCACGGAAAGTCTGAAAGGCAAACGGGACGTATTTCCCTCGCTGGTCGCACCTATCTCCGCTCCGCGAGCCGCGCTCGATCCAAGGCCCAGAGTGGCGGCGCCTACCGCCGCTCTCACCATATCTTTCGCAAATTCTCGCCGATTCATGGCCCACCTCCGCAACCCCGCGCAGACGGGCACAATACACCTGCGCGCTATTGCACGCAATTAGCCTTGAGTCAGAAAGGGAGTTTGGTAGCGATACCGGGAGTCGAACCCGGATTTTGGCCTTGAGAGGGCCACGTCCTAACCTTTAGACGATATCGCCGCTTCGTTGTGGCGCTTGCATACTGTGCGCAAGCAGATTGAATTTTCGCACGCTTGAATTATGTGCGCAAGCGCAGTACATGCCATTGCGTTGCGCGATGTGTGTTAGAAGTCGTCCTCTTCCTGTTTCTTGAGGCGAATGATTTTGAGAGCGACTCGGAAACCGTGCGAGCGCACGTCGGCGAGAATTGCTCGGCGAGTCTCTGCAGGGAGCGTAGCCGGGCCAATCACACCCGCCGAGTCACGCGGGAAATGCTTGATGAAAATAGCCGCAAGGTGCGCCGTCGCATACGAAATGGGCGTTGCGACCAGCCCTCGCTGGCGAATCTGGTAGAGCGTCGGGAAGCTCGCGTCCCAGCGCACCTGCAACGGTTGCTCATCCTTCGTGCCGCGCACCAACACAGCAGCGGCAAATCGCGCATTCTCCAAAATCCCTTGGCGGATCAGTTTCGCGACGTACTTGGGCGTGGGCGTCTTTGGAAACCGCTTCCGTACCATCCCTTGCGAGCGGTTGAGCCTCCCCTGCCGGTACCAACGGCGCAAACGTTCAAAATCGTTTCCGCCGATCTTTGCATCCACATCACGCACGGAGAAAGCGTAAGGCAGCAGGCAAACTTCATCTTGCGCGGCAAGGTACACGGGAGTTTCGCCGATCGGAGGGGGAAAACGGAACTTCTCGCGCTCATCGAATCTCCGTGCCAGCGCGAAGCGTCCATTGCGATAGACGGGCGGGCGAGAGATCGCTTCATCGTAAGCGACATCCGCCGACCAGGTCGAAATCGGATCTTTGCTTTCCGTGCTTTCGAAAAGACGAATATAAACTGACTCGACGGAATCGAGCAACTCGGATCCGCGCTTGGCAAGCAGGTTCGTCAACCCGGGAGCCGCGCCCGCGCAAATCATTGCGACGCGATTCTTCTGTACGAAGCGTTTGTGAAACCTCAATTGCTCAGGCTTGAACGGGTTGCGCGTGAGGTGCGAGTTTAGGTCGATGTAGTGCGCGCGCAAACGGAGAGCAGCGCGGAGTATAATCTCGTTGTAGACGGCAGGCGAAGCGTTGACTAGCAGGTTGCATCCGCGGCCGGCGCGAACAATCGACCAAAGGTTTCGCGCGTTCGCTTCCAGGACTTCAATTCCACTTTTCTTGCCGAGGAATCGCCGCGCACGATCAACGTCCCGGTCGCCACACCACACCGTGTGCCCCTGCCGCGCCAGCAATTGCGCCAGCAAGGACCCCGTACCTCCCGTTCCCAGCACAAAAACTCGCATTGGCTCGCAACTCTATCATAACCATTGCTTTCCGGCAGGCTGCTGTTACTGCTTGTGCAACGGGAATGAGGTGTGCCTTCTGCCAACCGTTGTCGTCACCTTTCCAATACTCGACATCGCTTTGCTCCAAGTGCGGCAGGCCAAGGTACAATGGCCCCGGCATGCGAATCCAGCGCAAAAGGCATAACTTTCAATCCATTCAGGAGATTCCGCTTTGAACTCAAATAAATTGAAGAACCAAAAAATGAAAAGAATCGCCGTCGCTATATTGGCGATCTCTTTCTTTCTGGCTCCGTCAGCAGTTTCCTTCGCCGGGCAAAATCCCGCCGGGTCATCGTACGACTCCGTCGATCCATTCATTGGGACTGACAAAGGTGGCAATACGTTTCCGGGTGCGACGCTTCCCTTCGGCATGATTCAGTGGAGCCCGGATACGGCGCCTGACGGGTGGTATAGCTACGATGGGAAGTCGATTCGCGGATTCAGCCTCACTCACTTGAGCGGCGCCGGATGCCCCGTGTACGCCGATGTGCCTATCCTTCCCTGGACAAGCGATGTGAAGGAAAATCCCGCTCAACAGCCTAAGACGTACACTCTGCCCTTTTCCCACACGGATTCCGCGGGCAACAAATTGGAAGAGGCGCACCCAGGCTACTACTCGATTCGCTTTCCCTCAGGAATTCGTGTTGAATTGACAACCACTAAGAGAACCGGCATCGGGCGCTTCACGTTTCCTGAAGGTGTGTCGAAGACCCTTATCTTCAATGCTGGCGGAAGCGCAATGGTGGACGACCCCAAACGCACAACCGACAACGATAGCGTCGAGTTGCTGGACCAGAACACTTTGGTCGGCACGGTCCACAGCGGCGGGTTTTGCTACATACCCGGCGACTACACGATTTACTTTGTCGCCAAATTGAAGACTCCTTATGCTTCCGCCGGCACTTGGGACGACAAATCAGTCACACCTAATGGCACAAAGGCCTCCGGGCATAAAGCTGGAGCGTACGTGACCTTCGCTCCGGGCACACCCTCCGAAGTTCTCCTGAAAGTAGCTGTTTCGTTTGTCAGCATCGACAATGCTATTTCGAATCTGGCCGCTGAAGACCCTGGCTGGGATTTCAACGACGTTCGCGAAAAGGCCCGCCGCGAATGGAACGAGCGATTCGATCGCGTGCGGGTCGAAGGCGGCACCAAGGACCAGCGCACCATGTTTTATACGGGCCTTTATCACATGCTCATCGCTCCCAATATCTTCAGCGATGTGAATGGTGACTACACCGGTTTCGATTCAAAAGTCCGAAGGCTTGGCGGGTCGGCACAGTACGCGAACTATTCCGACTGGGACATATATCGAGGGGTGGTCCAGTTGCACGCGTGGCTTTTCCCCAAGGAAAGCAGCGACATGATGGAATCGCTCGTGCGCGACGCCGAACAGATGGGCTCATTGCCCAGATGGCCAGTCGCGAACGATGTAACAGAGGTGATGGGCGGAGACTCACCAACAATTCTTCTGTCGAGCGCGTACGCTTTCGGCGCTCGCTCCTTCGACGCGAAATCCGCCTTGGCGTTTTCTCTGAAGTCCGCAGCGAGCACCGAAACAGGTCCGCACGGATATCAGGAACGAAGGTTCGGCGACGAATACCGCACGCTCGGCTACGTGCCGTCCGAGTTGGACGTGATCTCCGTATCACGGACCCTCGAGTATGCCAACTCCGATTTTGCAATCTCGCAGTTTGCCAAAGAGCTTGGCGATGAGCAGGATTCCCAGCGCCTCTTGCGCTCTTCGCAGAATTGGAAGAATGTCTTCGACCCCTCCATCGGTTGGATGCACCCTCGCCTACGCGATGGCAAATTCATCGACGGCTTCGACCTCGTCAAGCTTCTTCCCTATCGATACCCGGGGGACACAGCCAGCCAGCTCGGATTCGAGGAAGGAAACACGTTTCAGTACACGTGGATGGTTCCCTTCGACTACGCCGGCTTGTTCAGGCTGATGGGTGGCCGCGACGAAGCAATAAAGAAACTGGACCCATTCTTTACGGAACTTCGGGCCTGGGGCAAGCCCTATTTTAATGTCGAGAACGAACCGGACTTTGTGGCGCCGTATGCTTATGATTTTGCTGGCGCTCCTTGGAAGACTCAGCAAGTGATGTCCCGCGTTGTTTCGCAGACATTTTCGACTGCCCCATCCGGTACGCCGGGAAATGACGATCTCGGCGCCACATCGGGAGTTTACGTGTGGGGCGCGCTGGGAGTTTTCCCGGCGATCCCCGGCCTGGGGGGACTGACAATCGGCACGCCCATGTTCGACCGGGCCACAATCCGCCTAGGAAACGACGCCACGTTCGACATCTCTCGATCCGGGAAAGGAATCTATGTCCATTCGGCGTCTCTCGACGGGAAGCCATATGACAGCACATGGATCAGCCTGGACCAGTTGAAAAAGAGCGGTTCGACGCTTCACTTCAACATGGCCGAGACCCCGAACCGCAATTGGGCAACAAGCCCGGGGTCGCTACCTCCTTCGTTCGGGGAGGACAGCACGAATCACTAGCAGCTTGTCGAAAAACGTCCTTATGGAAGGGCGGGGTTTCAACCCCGCCGTAACCCAATTGGAAACCTCAGGGGTTTTGACCCCTGAAGCTTCGCTGCGGAGACTTTTGACGGAACTGTGCAAAACATCCTACGAACAGCCTCCGCAAGTGCGCGCCCTTAGCTGCTGAGGTCAGCGGAACAAGCGGTCAGGGTATTTGTGAACCAAGTTCTACTGCCCTGAGAAAATCTGAACCGCGGCTGGGAATTTGTCGCGCCATGCTTCTTAGCGGTAAGATTTGCATCTAAAGAACGAATGGCGCTAAGGGATAAGTTCGGTCGCGAGATAACGGATCTGCGCGTTTCCGTCACGGACCGCTGCAATTTTCGCTGCGTCTATTGCCGCTCGGCCAATCAAGGAAATCATGCGGTTCAGGAGGAGATGCTCGATTGGGATGAGTACTTGCGGCTCGTTCGGATTCTCGTGGGAATGGGCATCCGCAAGGTGCGCGTCACAGGCGGCGAGCCGCTCGTACGCCCCGGAATTGAAGATTTCATCGCGCGAGTGAAAACGCTCGGCGTTCGCGAACTTTCCATGACCACCAACGGTTACCTCCTCGCGGACCGTTACGATAAATTGATCGCCGCCGGGCTCGACCGCATCAATGTCAGCCTGGATTCGCTTCAAAAAGAGAAGTTTCAACGCATCACGCGGACGGATACTTTTGATCAGGTCATGGCGGGAATTGAAGCAGCGCAGTCTTCGCGGCTGCGACCTGTGAAGGTCAACGCAGTGCTAGTGCGCGGGCTGAACGACGACGAGATCGAAGCGTTTGCCGAGTTTGCCCGCGAGCGTGAACTGATCATGCGCTTCATCGAATTCATGCCGCTCGATGCGGATCGCGCTTGGACGCGGGAATCGATGGTCCCTGCCGCGGAAGTCCATCGCACAATCTCGAATCGCTGGCCGCTCGTACCCGTCATTCACGAGCGAAGTGAGACGGCTCGCAAATACCGGTTTGCGGATGGCCGCGGCGAAATCGGCCTGATTGCTCCCGTCACGCAACCCTTCTGCGGGTTTTGCTCGCGCATCCGGCTGACAGCCGACGGAAAGCTTCGCACCTGTCTTTTCAGTCAGGATGACCACGACTTGAAACTCCTGTTGCGGAACGGCGCGCACGATCGCGAGATTGGCGATGCGATTCTGGCGATTGTCGAACGGAAGGAGAAAGGACACCGTATAAATGAGCCGGATTTTGCGCCGCCCTCGCGTACAATGGTGTACATCGGCGGCTGAATCCACGGAGACTCCTTCACCATGGGCGATGAAGAATCCAGATATTTCTCCCTTCCGGAAGCGGAGCGCGTCCGCATCGAGATGGAGCCGGTTTTGATCGAGGCAATGAATTTGCGCCGCAAGATGGGCGAGTTGGACGAGCAACTTCGCGCTCTTGCCGAACGTATCCAGCGCTCTGGCGGCTTGCTGGTTTCCTACGAAAAAATAGCGCCGCTGCGGCTCGAACGCAATCGCCTCGCGGAATCCGTTCAGACCGCCATCGAACGTATCCACTCGACCGGCTGCCTCGTGAAGGACCTGGATGTCGGCCTGCTTGATTTCCCTTCGCGTCTCAACGACGAAGAAGTCTATCTCTGCTGGCGGCTGGGCGAGGACCGCATTCGCTTCTATCATCGTCAGGACGAAGGATTTTCGGGCCGCAAACCGATCGATCCCCGCGACGCCGATTACCGCAACCCAATCCAGTAGTGGCGAACCATTCCATTCCGCTCATGCCGTCTTGCCGGCGTTGCCCACTTCACTCAGCCGCAATGATTCGAACGAAGGAAGGTGTCGCGCAATTGAAATCTACGCTCACCAGCTTTTGCGAGAATTCACTTGACGAGGAAACTGCGTGACACAACCTGCCGAGAATCGCCTGCGAAATTCCGCTAGCCCCTACCTGCGCTCCGCCGCGCATCAAGCCGTGGACTGGCACGAGTGGGGCGACGAGGCATTTCAAAAAGCTCGCGCGCAACAAAAACCGATCCTTCTCGACATCGGAGCCGCGTGGTGCCATTGGTGCCACGTCATCGACCGCGAGAGTTACGAAAACCCGGAAATCGCGGCGATCATCAACCAACTGTTTGTGGCTGTGAAAGTGGACCGCGACGAGCGCCCCGACGTGGACGGTCGCTATCAAGCTGCCGTGAGCGCGATTTCCGGCCAGGGTGGCTGGCCATTGACCGCGTTCCTCACGCCCGACGGCAAACCGTTCTTCGGGGGCACTTACTTTCCACCTGACGACTCGATGGGACGCCCCGGACTCCGCCGCATCCTTATTGCCATCGCTGAAGCATTCGAGAAACGCCGCGCGGAAGTGGACGATTCCGCTCGCGCTTTGGAAGAAGCAGTGGCAAAGGCGGAATTGCATCAGGGCGCGCGCGGCTCCTTCGATGCGGCCGTTGTGAACTCGTTGATCGAGTCGGCTCTTCGCCTCTTCGACGAAACACACGGCGGGTTCGGGCAGGCGCCAAAATTCCCCCACTCAAGTGCAGTTGATCTGATCATCGAGCGCTATCAATCCACTCGGGACGCTCGCTTGCTGCACGTGTTCCAGCGCACGCTCGAGGGAATGGCGCTCGGAGGCGTTCACGATCAGCTCGGCGGCGGATTTCACAGGTATTCGGTGGACGAGCGCTGGTGCGTACCGCACTTCGAGAAAATGTCCTACGATAATTCGGAGTTGCTGAGGAATTTCCTTCACGGCTACCAAGCAACAGGTAATCGGCTTTTTCTGAGGACTGTCGAAGACATTGTTGGCTGGGTTACCGAAGTCCTGTCGGACCAAGAGCGCGGCGGATTCTACGCCAGCCAGGACGCCGATCAGACGCCGGAAGACGATGGGGACTACTTCACCTGGACTCTCGAAGAATTTCGGGCGGCCCTTTCTGCGGAAGAGTCCAGCGCGATGGAGCTTTATTTCGACGTTCAGCCGCATGGCGAAATGCATCATGACCCCGCCAGGAATGTTTTGTGGGTCGCATCCGACCTGGCGACTGTCGCGCGCGAATTGAAGATGAATGTGGACGACGCTTCCCAGGTCATCGCGAGAGCGAAGGGTAAGCTCTTGGCTGGGCGGCGCGAACGGCGCCCAATCCCCGCGGTAGATCGGACACTCTACGTTTCCTGGAACGCGATGTTCGTGTCCGCATATTTAGAAGTCGCGAGCGCACTCGGCCGCGAGGACTGCCGCGATTTCGCATTGAAGACGCTCGACCGCATCCTCATTGAAGCTTGGGAGGAATCGAAGGGATTACTTCACCGAGTCGGCGGCCCGCGCTTGGATGGCACACTCGACGATCAGATTTTTGCGGCAGCCGCGTTGCTCGATGCTTATGAATCGACACTCGATCGCCGCTATTTTGACTTTGCTGAGCGCGCCATGCGGCTTGCCATCGACCGGTTCGGCGATCCCGAAGACGGCGGATTCTTCGATCGCGCGAAAGATGCTTCGCCGATCCAAGGGCTGGAAGTTCGCCGCAAGCCGCTGCAGGATTCGCCCACACCCGGCGCCAACCCAATTGCGTCGATTGTGCTCGACCGATTGTACGCGTACACGGGCGACAACCTGTTCCGCGATTGGTCTGAACGAACACTAGAAAATTTCGCGGGTATGGCTCCGCAGTATGGATTGTTCGCCGCCACCTACGGACTTGCAGCTTTGCTTCACGCGCGCCATCCGTTGCAGGTGGTCGTGGCAGGCGCTGCGGGAGATTTGAAAGCAGGTGAACTCGAAAAGGCCGCAAGAGAATTCTATCGTTTCGGAAAGTCTGTCCTGCGAGTGGTCCCGGAGCAACTCACTGCGGGTAGTCTGCCACAAGCGCTTCGTGAAACTCTGCCTCACTTGAATGCCGCGGCGCCGCAAGCTCTCGTATGCGAGGGAACGGTTTGCCACCCGTCCGTAACAGAGCCGGATGCACTCCAATCGCTCCTCCGTCAAGCCTAGCGAGCAGGAGTTGAATTCGGCTTCTGACGGATTGCCTCACGACTTCAAGCTACCTTTACTGATTCGGTACTATCTTTGGGAATTCTGTTTGCGCCCGCAGAGTAACGAGAGTACAACCAACTTAAATGAGCCCGCGGGGGCTTTCTCCCCGGCGCATTGCATTGGGAAGAATGCGGCGCGGTAGGAGGAGAAAATGGATAGAATTCACCACGGGGAAAGCGTTTTCGCTAGAGGGAAATTTCCGGCATTCTGGTGGGGATTCCTTGCTCTTTTCTCAGCCGCAATTGTCGCTACGATCATACTGTTTCTCATGAACGCGTAGTCGCGCTTTTCTTACGGATTCCTTGAATTCAAGGGCCGCAACGCCCTAGGGTGGCGGCCCCCCCTAGCAAATTCCTACATTGGTTTGCGAGACGCGGGCGGTACCAGTCCGTTCAAACGGTAGTAAATCACGCACTGTCCGTAGTGATCGTACACATGCGCGGTTGCGAACGTGAACATCCACGCGCGCGTTACTTTTCCGCCAAAGGGTGAATCCACTGCTTCTAGCAGCCCCTTGTCGCCGAGTTTCTGGATGGCGGCAGCCCCATCCGCGAATGTCGTCTGGATGTAATCGACGATTTGCGCGCGTGTCTTGTATTTTTCGCGTGACGGTTTCTCCACTTCATCGAACGATGGTGGCTTGATCCCCTGCGCCATGTCCGAGAACACGACGCTTGCTGTCGTGGCATGCAGAATTTGTTCCGCAAACGTCCTTACTTCCGGCGTCGGCCGGTAATCCAGTTTGGCCTCCGGAAAATCCTGCGCCATTTCCAGGAGTCGCTTTCCAGCCATGTTCCACTGTGCCAGGACGTCTGCCGCAATACCGCTTTGCGCCTGGGTTGTAGTTGTCATCGTGCTTGCCTGCCCTTGCGTCCGGACCGGGCCAGTACAAGCGGCAATCATGAGCACTGCCAGCATCAACATCGTTTTTCGCATGTGTGTTTCCTCCAGTTGTCGCCCCATTTGGGAATTTACCAGTGTCAAAAGCGTAGCATTTCTCTCCCCTCCGTGCGATATGAAACGGAATTTCTAAGTTTGATTTGGAGTGATTGTTTCTTCTCGTCATTTCGCAACTCAATTCCAATGTGGACTCAATTCCTCTTTTAACTAGTTACTCTTTGCGATAAACTCCCGCCCCAGAGGCGCACGCTAATGCCTGCTTGCCCATGTTGCGGCCAGTTGGTTCCTCTCTCCGCCCAACCCAATGAACTGTGTCCGGCCTGCGATCGTGCATTAGGAACGGACTCGCCTTCGGGCCCATTTGAAACTGTGCAAATACAGAAAGAGACCCTCCCACTTCTTCCCCTCAGCGAGCGACGCCCGCTTGGAATCACAATTCTGGCAATCCTGAACTATGTGAATGCGGGGTTTGCCTTTTTCCTTGCCATAGCTGCATTGTCCTGTAAGGCCCGCGTCATGGCGACAATACTTAGGTATTTTGACCGCTCGCGGGACTCTGCAGATCCCAATTCCTACGTTTTGGGAGTTCGTGTTAGCCATGCTGCCGAGTGGTTCTTGATTTCGATGCTGTTGTACTTCTTCGGCTGGGGGCTATGGAGACTGAAGTATCGGACACGAATAATCGTGGTCATCCTCTTCGTTTTGAGTCTGATCGCAGGAATGTTGCCCTACATACTCTGGCCTGCTTCGGTTCTAATCAAAGGTGTGTTGTTCTCTACTGTTGGAGGGCGTGCCATTTCTTTCATATTGGTCTGGTACCTGGTCGACCCCCGCGTGAAAGCCGCTTTTGGCGCTGTCGCGACCGGCAGGAAGTCTCAGCTTGCGCTCGGCGCCTTCGCGCTTCTCTGGCTTGCATTTGCTATTCCGAAATCAGGACCAGAACTCGAAGCAATCCGATGGCACAAAAAACATGGCAATCAGATCACCGTCAACGGTGTGACATTCCCGCTCTACTATTGGTATGTCCCTGATCGGGGCAGGGACGAGCTTTCTCTCAGAATCTGGGACGACCCCGGCCCATTACGCCAAGCGATTTTAAAAGACACTAACACCGATCTTTGGATAGAAGGTTTCAAAACAGAAGACGAAACACTATCGGTTGATCAACTGGTTCGTAAGAGGATGGTGTATTACCAAAAGACAAATGTAGATGAGACAAGGGAATTCCAAATGCAAATTCGGACGCAGGCACTGATTTGTGTGGAAGCACAAGTTGGCTCTGGGAAGTTTGTTGATTGCTACGGCGATGGCCCGATTTATTCAGCTCATCTTTACGGGAACGAGGCAAGCCACGAGCGATTCATGCGCATGATGGCCGAAGCGCACTAGACCACCTCAAAACGCGCCTGTTCTCCCGAACTTTCTGTGACGGAGCACCGCTGGCGCGCTGCTTCCTACCTCGCTTTTCTTGTCACCAAGCCAGGGCAAATGGTCGCTCTCTTCAGCAATCCCAACCGCAACGAACGAGAAGCATGAAAACCGCGCTTTTGCCGCGCGCATTCCGCGTGTATTCTTAAAGGCCATGACTACTCGACCAAAACCAATCGTACTCACTGTTCTGGATGGATGGGGTTTCCGCGCAGAAACAAAGGGCAATGCAATCGCCTTGGCGCGGAAGCCAAACTACGACCGTCTTCTTAAGGACTTCCCTAACACGCTGATCCACACTTCCGGCCCGTTCGTCGGCCTGCCCGAAGGACAAATGGGAAATAGCGAAGTTGGCCACCTGAATATCGGGGCGGGCCGCATCGTTCACATGGACATAACGCGCGTCGACCAGCTTATCGCGAGCGGCGAATTCTACCGTCACCCGTTGCTGCTGGAAGCCATGGACCGCGGGAGAGCGCGTCAACTCCATCTGCTCGGCCTGCTGAGCGACGGCGGCGTCCATTCGCACATCGAGCATCTTTTTGCTCTGCTGCGTATGGCGCGGGAAAACAAGGTTACGCGCGTTTTCGTCCATTGCTTCATGGACGGACGCGACACGCCGCCGAACAGCGGAATCGACTATCTCCGCCAGCTCGAGCGGAAGATGCGCGAATACGGTGTGGGCCAGATCGCCACCGTTGACGGCCGTTACTACGCAATGGACCGCGACAACCGCTGGGAGCGCATCGAGAAAGCGTATCGCGCCGTCGTTCATGGAGACGCGGAAGCGAAATTCACCGACCCGATTGCCGCAATCCGCTCGAGCTACGAAAAAGGCGTCACGGATGAATTCGTCATTCCTGCTGTAATCACAACCGCGGCGGAACAGGGCAAACCCGCTGTGCCCCGTGGCCTCGTGCGCGACGATGACGCGGTGATTTTCTTCAACTTCCGCGCCGACCGCGCGCGCCAGATCACGCGCGCGCTGGCCGAGCCTGGATTCGATAAGTTCACCGATCCCTCGCGGCCGAAGAACCTGACGTTCGTGGCGATGACGCAATACGAAAAGACCTGGCCGTGGTTGCGCTACCTGATCGCGCCGGAAAAACTCGAGCACATTTTGGCCAATGTTTTCGCCGAACTGGAATACAAGAACCTGCGCGTCGCGGAAACTGAAAAATACGCGCACGTCACCTACTTTTTCAACGGTGGCGTTGAAAAGCCGTTCCCTGGAGAAGAGCGCGTCTTGGTGCCGTCGCCGAAGGTTCCGACATATGATCTCAAGCCGGAAATGTCCGCCGCAGGGATAGCGGACGCAGTCGTGAAAGCCGTCGAGAAAGGCGATTTCGACGCGATCATCATGAACTTCGCAAACGCGGACATGGTGGGACACTCGGGAAAACTGGAAGCGGCCATCAAAGCCGTCGAGACAGTGGACGAGTGCCTTGGAAGAATCTACCAAACGCTGCGGCCGTGCGGAGGCGCGTGGATCATCACAGCGGACCATGGCAATGCGGAAACGATGATCGATCCTGTCACCGGCGGGCCGCACACGTATCACACGACGAATCCTGTCCCATTCGTTCTCGTCAGCGACGACAGCCACGCGCAATTGAAAAGCGGCGGCTCGCTTCGCGATATTTCCCCGACATTGTTAGGAGTTCTTGGCGACACTGAGCCAAAGGAAATGACCGGGCGCGATCTGCGGGTGACGAGAAAATGAAGTGCAGTTCGTTCGGACTTCTCAGGAGGCCGCTGCGATGAAGCGGCCACCCGTCTCCGAAACGAAGCTTCTTATCTGCATCTGGCATAGGTTCTCGCTTTGGGTCCCTCCTCCCGAGTTCGCGGAGAGCGTACGGCGCCGCTGGCCGGAATTGCGCGTCGCGCACCTGCCGAACTTCGAAGGCATCGAACGCGAGATCCCCGAAAGTGACATTTTCGTCGGCTTTTCGTTGCGTCCCGAGCAATTCATCCTCGCGCGCAAACTCAAGTGGATACATTCGACGGCAGCCGCCGTCGGACAACTGATGTATCCCGAACTGCGCCGGAGCGGAATCGAATTGACAAATGTGCGCGGAATCCATCGCGAGGCGATGGCTGAGCACATTCTCGGCGCGCTCATCGCGCTCGCGCGCCGTTTTCCCGATTGCCTTCGTTACCAGTCTCAAGGCCACTGGTCACAGCAGGATCTGTGGGACGCGCCCGTGCGGCCGCGCGAAATGTCTGGGCAAGTAGTTCTGTTTATTGGCTTCGGCGCCGTCGGACGAGAGGCAGCCAGAATAATCCGGCCGCTCGGAATGCGAGTTTGGGCAGTAACGCGTTCGGGCACGCCAGCGCCGGAACTTGCCGAGAGAGTCTTTCCCACATCAAAGCTGCACGAAGCGCTGCCCCAAGCTGATTTCATTGTTCTTGCCGCCCCGGAAACTCCCGAGACGCTCCGAATAGTCGGCGAGCCCGAGTTGGCTCTGATGAAGTCCTCTGCTTATTTTGTGAATGTCGGGCGCGGATCGCTAGTCGATGAAGCTGCGCTGATTGCGACGCTTCAGCGGCGCGCGATTGCAGGAGCGGCGCTCGATGTGACAGCGGAGGAACCGCTGCCGCCGGAAAGTCCGCTGTGGCGCCTTGAAAACGTCATGATCACGCCCCACGTAAGCGCCGTGACCCAACACCTCTGGGGAAGACAGACTGACTTATTATCGGAGAACCTCGAGCGTTGGTTCAGCGGGCGCGAATTGCTCAATCGCGTGGATCTCACGAGGGGCTACTGATAGAAGCCCCTCGTCACAACCCAATCCCTCAATCTCCGGCGGTGCCGTTCGGCGCCATGTAGCCCTGGCGGGCGTACACAGTCACCTTTTTCATCTTGCCTTTCCTGTCCGCGACCATCAGCGGATTGCCCTGGTTGTCCACGATCTCCACTTTGATTTTGTGGTATCTGCCGTCCTGAGGAGTGGAAGGCGTGAACCCGAGCGTGTACTGGTTGCGGAGGAAGGCGGCGACGGAATTGAATATGTCGTTCATCTCGCCCTGGAATCGCGGGAACCACGCGTAGCCGCCCGTCATCGAGGCAAACTGCGTGAGTTCGTTTTTCGACTGCAAGTAGCCAATAGGCGAGTTGCGCCACAGATCAATTTCTTCTCCCATACCGACGCAGAAGATCGGGACATCACTTTCCTTCAACCGCCTATACGTCTGATCGAGTGTGTGTTTGCTGAACGTGTCAATACCGGTGGCGAGGACGAGTATGGATTTCTTTCCCCTCACGTCTCGAAGCTGGTCAAGGGTCTCGAGCATCGCATCAAATAAATTTGCTTCACTGAAACCCGGGAAATAAAGCGACGTGATCGACTGGGCGACTTCTTCTCTGTTGTGCGTGAAATCCACGCGAAGGGTTGTATTCATGTCAAAGATCTTGAATGCGACCCAATCCTTGTCAGTCAAATGGCTAAGGAACCCATAGGCCCAATCCTTCGCCTTGTACCCGAAGTATCCCCAATAGCGATGGCTGAACTCCATGAGGATGACGATCGTGATAGGCGCTTCCGAAGGAGCGAAGTTAGTGACCTGCTGAGGGGTAGTGCCATCCAAGATCCGAAAATTCTCTTTCTTCAAATCAGTGATGATGTTGCCGTCCTGGTCGGTTACGACCGCATCGACATTGACGACGTTTGCCTGAACGGAAATGGAAACCTGCGGAGGCGGCGCCTGCTGCGGTTCTCCCCCCTGCTGCTGCCCACTGGGAGGTTTTGGCGGAGTCGACTGTTGAGCCGGCGGAGCACTCCCCGGACCTTGTTGCTGCCTCGCCAGAGCCAAGAAGGAATCTGGCGGGACGCCTAGCACCCCGATCAGGACTCCGAGAAGGACCATTTGACCCCATCGCTTTATGTCCATATGCGCCTCTCTTCTTTGGATGCTGCCACGACCCTGTCCGGATGGTCAATTACATTAACGAAAAGGAGCTTGCGGAACAGCCCGGGCATGACGAATCCGCATGTTAGTATGAATTTTGACTGAGTTTCTCAAAACCTGAATTGTCAGGAGGCTAAGAGAATGGCGCGGAAGCTTGTTGCGATTTCACTCATGGGGCTCATATGCGCGTTCGCGGCCAGCTCGCAAACCCGGGCGCAGTTTGCGCCAACCCAAACAGCCCCCTCACAGGCTGCCGATCTTGCGAAGCTGAGTAGCGACGCCCTCCTCTGGCTCCAGGGGCTCATTCGGATCAACACTACAAACCCTCCCGGCAACGAACTTATCGCCGCGAAGTACTTGGCGGACATCCTGCAACGCGAGGGGATCTCGGCAGAGGTCTATGAGAGCGCGCCCGGCCGGGGATTCCTTGTGGCCCGGCTCTCATCGAGCCCAGTGCCCGACCCATCGCGTGCGCTCTTGCTTATGGGTCATCTGGACGTGGTCGGCGTGGACAAATCGAAATGGAGTGTGGACCCGTTCGGCGCAGTTATGAAGGATGGTTACCTCTACGGCCGGGGCGCAATTGACGACAAAGGGATGACGATCGCGAACCTCGCCGCCTTCATCGAACTCAAGCGCTCGGGCGCGCGCCTAAATCGCGACGTCATTTTGCTGGCGGAAGGCGATGAGGAAGCGGGCGGCGAGACCGGCATGAAATTCGCCGTAGAGAAGCACTGGGACAAGATCGCTGCAGGATCCGCCCTCAACGAAGGTGGCCAAGTGGTCATGAAGAACGGCAATGTCCAGTACGTGGGCATTCAGGCAAGCGAGAAAGTTCCCGCAAATGTGGACCTGATAGCGACGGGGACCTCCGGCCACGGGTCGGTCCCGCGCAAGGACAACCCTGTTGTCCACCTGTCTGCGGCAATCGCGAAGATCGGCGCGTATGAAACGCCCGTCCAGCTCAATTCGGTGACGCGCGCGTACTTCGCGGGCCTATCGCAGGTGGAAGACGATGAGACCAGCAAGTGGATGCGCGCGCTCGAATCGTCCGACCGGGGCGATCATGCCGCGCGTTGGATCTCCGATGCAAACCCGGTTTGGAACTCGATGCTCCGCGACACGATTTCGCCGACCATGCTGCAGGCCGGAATCCGGCAGAATGTGATTCCTTCGGAAGCGCGCGGCGTCTTGAACATTCGCTTATTGCCGGGAGACCAGTTGAGCCCTCTTCTTGGAAAGTTGCAACAACTGGTCAACGATCCTGAGATTCGCTTTGAGGTGGAACCAAACTCGGGCGAAACTGCTCCTTCATCCTCCCTTGCGTCGGACCTGTTTGCATCGATTACGCGCGTCTCCGCGCAGGAATTCCCGCGGGCGGCGGCCGTTCCACTCATGTCCACCGGTTTCACCGACTCAACGCCATTGCGGCTGCGGAGCGTGCAGGCATACGGATTGCTTCCTTTTCCACTCACGGAAGACGATCTTCTTCGAATGCACGGAAATGACGAGCGCATCCCCCTCGATTCCTTCCGGAAGGGAGTCGAATTCCTCTGCGGTGTCGTGAACGACTTTGCGGTTGCGAAATAATCCGAATGATCCAGCGAAGAACCAAAATTGTTTGCACGCTCAATCCCGCTACTGCGGGTGCAGGGATGATTGATCGCATCGTCCGCGCGGGAATGGACGCAGCGCGGCTGAATTTCTCGCATGGGACTCACGCAGATCATGCGCGCGCCGTTGCCGCGGTTCGCCGCGCCTCGGGAGAACACGAAAAGCCAATCGCGATTCTCGCGGACTTGCAGGGGCCAAAAATCCGCACCGGTGCGCTGGAAAATGGACGCGGGGTCGTCCTGCGCATCGGGCAGCGGTTCACTATCACGACGAAGAAAATGGCCGGCACGACCGAAGGCGTCAGCACGACATTTCGCGCTCTGCCCCAATCGGTCCATAAAAACGATCAAATCCTTTTGAGCGACGGTGAGATTGCGTTGCGCGTCCTCTCGACAGGCGGCCGCGAAGTTGTTTGCCAAGTCGAAAATGGCGGCGAACTTGGCGAGCACAAAGGAATCAACCTGCCGGGCATCAAGCTGAAGATCCCCTCGCTGACGCCAAAAGATCGAGACGACCTCGCATTCGCGCTGAACCAAGGAGCCGACTACATTGCGCTCAGTTTCGTGCGGACCGCGGGCGACGTCCGCGCCGCAAAGGATGCGATCGCGCGCAATCGAAAAGCGACTCCCGTGATCGCAAAACTCGAAAAGCCGGAGGCCATCGACAACCTCGACGAAATCCTGAACGTGGCGGACGGCGTGATGGTGGCGCGCGGCGATTTGGGCGTGGAGATGAAGCCCGAGAAAGTGCCGGTCGTCCAAAAGCAAATCATTTCGCGCGCGCGCGATGCGCTGGTTCCCGTCATCACAGCAACACAGATGCTCGATTCGATGCGCGAGAATCCGCGGCCGACGCGCGCCGAGGCTTCCGACGTTGCGAACGCCGTCCTCGACGGAAGCGATGCGCTGATGCTCTCGGGCGAGACCGCCGCCGGTCATTACCCGCTCGAATCGGTCGCGATGATGGACCGGATCATCTGCGAAGCTGAAGCAAGCGTCACTGCCATGCTGCGACCCGCCCGCTTCGCCGAACTGCAAATCAGCGAGGCCATTGCCGAAGCCATCTGCCATGCAGCGGAGGATTTGCGCCTCAAGATCGTCGCAGTGTTCACGGAAACAGGATTTTCCGCGCGCCTCGTTTCGAAATACCGCCCGCGCGCGCCGATTGTGGCGTTCTCACCGAATCCGGAAACGCGCCGTCGCTTGGGGCTTCTGTGGGGCGTGCTGCCCAGACGAATCGCGCGAATCCGCAACATCGACCATCTCGCCAGAATCGCGGTGGCTCGCCTGCGCGAGGAAAAGCTCGTTGCCCACGGCGACTGTGTGGGAATCATTGCCGGAACTCCGCTCGGGACGCGCGGGACGACGAACATGATGCGTTTCGTGCGCATTGGTGGCTGAGCCGCAAGAAGAGCTCTCCTTTCGCTCCTGCCTACTTTTTTCATGCAGCTACTCACGAACTCCGCTTAATTCACCCAGTTGTCGGGATGCGAGGGAGGCTTGTCGCGACGGTCGCGGACGTAAACGTCGAACTTCTTGCGCAACCTGCGGCGTTTCCAATCCGAAATGTAATTGCGGAAATTGTAGAGAAAGGATCCGCGACGAAGGTAGATGTAGCCTGCAAGCATCCCGCCGAGATGACAGATGTGACTGACGCCGTCACCGGGGGATTCCAACGTAAAATAAAATTCGATGGCGCCCATGATGAGGACGTAAACACGCATCGACAGCGTCACTGGAAATGGAATCAGCCACACCTGCTGATGCGGAAATACGATCGCCATCGCCAATAGGATCCCGAAGATTGCCCCCGAAGCGCCGATCGTCGGGGGCACGACAATTGTTCCAATGCCGAAGTGCACCAGCAATCCCTTCACTGCGACGTTGACAACTCCCGCTCCGATGCCACAAATGAAAAAGTAGGCGTAAAACTTGCGCGATCCCCAGGCCCGCTCCAAATCCTTCCCGAACATCCAGAGAAACAGCAGATTGAAAAGCAGGTGCCAGATGCTCCCATGAAGGAAAATGTAGGTCGCCAATTGCCACACATAGCCGTGGACCACGGCAAAAGGGACCAGCCCGAGATAATCGTTGAAGATCTGCTCGGCTCCGCCTCCGAAGGCCAGACGTAGAAATGTCTGCAGTACGAAAACAGCAGTGCAGG
>Ga0326727_10012485_pt1 | contig 19322 bp, 17 predicted proteins | sample MB2enrmetagenome_FD_207643 | JGI IMG/M metagenome (GOLD analysis project Ga0326727, IMG submission 207643) | Lab enriched peat soil microbial communities from McLean, Ithaca, NY, United States - MB29MY | ecosystem: Environmental > Terrestrial > Soil > Wetlands > Peat | place: USA: New York...
GGATTGCGCTCCCAGGCATCGGGAGTGCACACGTCCTCGATCCGATTGCCGGCCCATAATCCATCTTCGGCGCGAAATGTGGGCAGCCCGCTCTCGGCGCTGATGCCGGCGCCGGTGAGGACGAAGACGCGGTCGGTGGGGGAGATGGAGATGGTTGCCATGATGCCGTTCCCTTAGCTTCTAGCTTCTAGCTTTCAGCTTTGAGCTTCCTGCTTTTAGCTCTTCCTATTCGCGTCTGTGGCTGATCTTTGGCTCACTGCGAAAGGCCAGCCTCGTCTCGATAGAGCTAGAGGCTAGAAGCTAGCAGCTGTCTTTACGGCTCTAAAAGAATCTTGCCTGTGGTTTTGCGCCCTTCCATGTCGATCTGCGCCTGGGCTGCATCGGCAAGAGGATAAATGTGCTCGGTGCGGAGCTTGAGTTTGCCGCTTGCGGCCCATCCGAGCACGTCGCCTGCGCGCTGCTCGAGCTCGGCGCGGGTTGCGATGTAGTGCCACAAGGTGGGGCGGGTGACGAACAGCGAACCTTTGCCGCTGAGCTGGATCAGGTCGAAGGGTGGGACCGGGCCGCTGGAGGCGCCAAAAAGGGCCAGCAGGCCACGGGGCCTGAGGCAGTTGAGGCTCTGCTCGAAGGTGGTTTTGCCGACCGAGTCGTAGACCACATCCACACCCTTGCCTCCGGTGAGGCGCTTCACCTCTGCCTCGAAGTCCTGCTCGGTGTAGTGAATCGCCTCGGATGCGCCGGCCTCGCGGGAGAGTTCGGCCTTGGCGGGCGTGGAAACGGTAGTGATGACGCGGACGCCAAGCCGCGCGGCCATCTGGGTGAGCAACAGGCCCACGCCACCCGCGCCGGCGTGCACCAGCGCCGTGTCTCCAGCCTTGAGCGGGAATGTGGAGCAAGCGAGGTAATGGGCGGTCATGCCCTGGAGCATGGCGGCGGCAGCCTGCTCGGGAGTGAGGCCAGAGGGAACCTTGACCAATTGCGCGGCAGGAACCAGGGCATATTCTGCATAGCTGCCCAGCACTGCGACCGAGGCCACCAGATCGCCGGCCGTGAATCCAGTTACGCCCGGACCGAGTTCCTCCACGGTTCCCGCTGCCTCGCTGCCTGGCGTGAGGGGAAACGAGGCCTTGTACTGACCCTTGCGGAAGTAGATCTCGATAAAATTGACGCCGGTGGCCTCGACGCGGATCAGCACCTGCCCAGGGCCGGGATGAGGAATGGGCAAATCGGCCAGTTGAAGAACCTCCGGCCCGCCCGTCTCGTGAATCTGGATGGCTTTCATATCAGGGTAAGAATGAACCCTCAGGGTGGGGTGGGGCAAGGGGGATTGCGGTGCGCGCCTGCGCAGCGCTTCCCGCATCCGATGAAAAGACGAAACCCCGCCCAGACGACCGGACGGGGTTTGAAAACCTCTTATTCCCTATTTCCTATTCCCTTTTCCCTAGCTAGAAGTTGTCTTCCTTGCTCTCCGACAGCAGGCTTTGCTCGTCGGCGGGAACCAGGCGCACCAGCCGGTCGACGGCGTAGGAAGTAGGATGTTGGCTGGTGTAGTAGTGACGCACCTGGAGCTCGCCGAGAAGGCCGATGGCCAGCATCTGGATGCCGGCGACGATGAGCACCGAGCCGATCACAAACATCGGTCCATGTTGGCGCATCACGTCCAGTTGCGGGTCAAGAATCTTCATTCCCAGCAAGGATGCGGCCATGCAACTTCCTACCATGATGCCCAACAGGCCAAAGCCTCCGAAGAAATGGAGCGGGCGGCTCAAATACTTGAGCAGGAAGCGTATGGTCATGAGGTCGAAGAAGACGCGGAAGGTGCGGCCGATGCCGTAATGGCTCTTGCCGCGCTCGCGATTGAAGCTGCGGATGGGAATCTCGCAGATCGAGGCGCCATACCAACTGGCCAGGGCGGGAATAAAGCGATGCATTTCGCCGTAGAGCGGAATGCTCTGAATGACCTCGCGGCGATAGGCCTTGAAGGTGGTGCCGAAGTCGTGAATAGGGACACCGGAGAGCTTGGACATGAGCCAGTTGGCGCAGTGCGAAGGAATGCGCCGCATGAAAAAGCTGTCGATGCGTTCCTTGCGCCAGCCCGAGACCACGTCGTACCCTTCATCGAGCTTCTCGATGAAGGCGGGAATATCGTTCGGGTCGTGTTGCAGGTCGCCGTCCATGGCCAGGATGAACTCGCCAGAGGCGTGGTCGAAGCCCGCGGAGAGGGCCGAAGTTTGGCCGAAGTTACGGCGCAGCTTGACCACCAGGACGCGGCTGTCGACAGCGGCAATTTCTTCGAGCAGCTTGTAGGTGCGGTCGCTGGAACCGTCGTCGACCAGCACCAGCTCAAAGCTGTCGGCCACCTGTTCCATGGCCTGTTTCAGGCGTGCGTATAGAACGGTGACGTTCTCTTCCTCATTGTGAAAAGGCACAACAATGGAGTACTTCGCCATAATGCCAGTATAGATGCCAGTGGATTGCAAAAAGATTACATAGCGGGAAGAAATGCATTCGGGTTCCATAAAAATCATCCGCGGCAGGCGCAGCCGGCATGAGAATCTAGCGGTCCAGTTCGTCGAGCATCGCCTGCATCTCGCTGAGAGCATGGCTATTACTGGTGCGGGCAGCACATCTGACGCCGGCCTTGAGGCGCTCGATAGCCTCCGCAATCCGGCCCGCATTTGAAAGCGTCTGCGCAGCCATAAAGTAGCCGGCGGTGTAATCCGGATCGTTCGCGAGCAGGGTCGAGAACTCGGCCAGCGCCTCCTCGGTCTCGCCCCGGCCTGCCAGTTCCATGGCCATGCCGTAGCGGGCAAAGCTGTTTTTCGGGTCCAGTGCCAGAATCTCTTTCAGTCCTGAAGTCTTGTCCATTTTGCTCATGTCCTGCCATGAATTTCTCATGAAGGCCGCGGAGGATTTGCGTAATCGGCGGGGATTGCCGACACTGGAACAGTAGGCCAGGCCGGATTTCGCTGGCCGGAACGCCCGCCAACAGCTTCATTGTATCCGGAGGGCGGTGGTTACCGGGCGGCAGCCGGGGCAAACGGCGAACGGAGCGATTGCAGCATGAGCGACCCCATTAGCGAGCCAGTATCAAACCCGATCGTGCGCACCGTGGCCAGCACACAGTCGGAGAAGACCGAGATCATTCTGCCTAACGACACCAATATGCTGGGCAACCTGCTGGGCGGGCGATTGATGCACTTTATCGATCTGACCGGCGCCATGGCTGCCTACCGTCACGCGCGAACGTACGTGGTGACGGCTGCGATGGACCACATCGACTTCATCCGTCCGGTGCGCCTTGGGGACCTGGTTACGCTGAAGTCCAGCGTGAACCGGGCATTTACCAGCTCGATGGAAGTGGGCGTAAAGGTGTGGGCGGAGAACACGCGCACCGGCGGAGTGGTGCACGTGGCCAGCGCCTACCTGGTGTTTGTGGCCATCGACGAGCACGGGCGTCTGCAAAAGGTTCCCGAGCTTCTACCCGAGACGCCGGACGAGATCCGCCGCTACGCCGATGCACTGCTCCGCCGCAAGCACCGCGAGGCGGAAGGCGCACGCCGCAAAAAGGAACGGCTGGCCACGGCCGCGCTGGATGGCGAGGGAGCCGGCAACGGTTGAGCGATGTGAAGCAAAGCTGGAAGACAGAATTCCAAAGAGCAAGAATCTGAAGAAATCAAGGGTTTCAAGAAAAGGAGCAATCAAACACTATGGCGCATTCCTCTGCCATGCCTTCGCCGGTAGCTTTACCCGGTGTTTCCAAGATCGTCGCTATCGGTTCCGGCAAGGGCGGGGTGGGCAAGACCACCATCGCCGTGAACCTGGCCATTGCCCTTTCCAAACTGGGAAAGCGCGTGGGGCTGATGGACGCCGACATCTACGGACCGAACGTTCCGCTGATGATGGGCTCGACGCAGCAGCCGCGGGTGGGCGCAGGAAACATGATTCAGCCTAACGTCACGCATGGGATCAAAACCATCTCCATCGGCTACATCTCGCCCGGCGACAAGCCGCTGGTGATGCGCGGGCCCATGCTGCACCAGATCATCCGGCAGTTTTTGCAACAAGTGGAGTGGGGGGAGCTGGACTACCTGATTGTCGATCTGCCGCCGGGCACCGGCGATGTGGTGATCTCACTGGTGCAGACCGTCCCTCTGACCGGGGCGGTGGTGGTGTCAACACCGAGCGACGTGAGCCTGGAGGATGCGCGCAAGGCGCTGGAGATGTTTGCCCAGGTGAACGTTGAGGTGCTGGGGATGGTGGAGAACATGAGCCACTTTACCTGCCCGCACTGCCACCAGGAGATCGATATCTTCTCAAGAGGAGGAGCGGAGCGCACGGCGCGGCAATTCGACGTTCCCTTTCTGGGTTCGATCGAACTGGTGCCTTCCATCCGCGAGGGCGGCGACCGCGGTCTGCCAGTTGCGCTGGCCGGGCCGAAGAGTCCGCAGGCGGCGGAGTTCTACGCACTGGCGGAAAAACTGATGGCGCGCGCTGAAGAGGCCGCGGCCTCGGCTACGGACGTGATTGAAATCAGCTAGGCGGCGGGTCAGCAAGTCAGCGGGTTAGCCTCACGGCTAATGCGGCGGAGATTGCACGTAAGAAGGAAAGCGGGGCTTGCGCCCCGCTTTCTTTGTTTCATTTTGAAGCTACTGCTTCAAGGTTTGGACCTACCGCCAGTGGCCTTCAACCAGGACCCAGCCATCGTGGTGGTGAACCCACTTGTGCGCGACCCAGACGCCGCCGGGATGGGGCGGACGGTCCCAGCGGCCGGGAACCCAGACGTAGCGGTTGCCGTCCCAGTTGTGATAACCGGAGATCCACACGTAGCCGCGATCCGGTGGCGGAGGGCGGCGCTCAACGATGGGAGCCGGCGGGCCAATACGAACCACAACCTGCGCAAACGAAGCTGCAGGAGACAGACAAAGTGCAAGCAACACTGCCAATGCGATTTTCTTCACGGTGAATTGTGTCCTCCATGGGTTTATGAGTTTCCGGAATATCGGGTGCATTCCGGATTGTTGAAGATATCAACGTGTTACGGCGGGAAATGTTGCGCACTCGCCGAGAACCGCGCTGGTCCTCTTGTACCACGGAACATCTTTAACGTGTGTTCAATATTGCTCAGACATTACTGTTGGATCGAGCACCTGGATTCTTGCGCTTCCATCGGGACGGGGACACGCGTGCCGGCAACGGCTCGTATGGATGAGCATTCAGTTGCAGAGCCGTTTTCCATGCTTGCAGTGTCGGCGAATTGAATGTTCCCGCTCTCTCGTCTCTTCAAGCAGGGCGCGAGGGTTATCGGGATCTTTCCTCATCGCCATTGGCGGGAAAGATGTTTCCCATGCGGCGAATCTGGGCTCCGGCGGCGCGCAGCTTTTCCTCGATGCGCTCGTAGCCCCGGTCCATGTGATAAACGCGATCGAGGATGGACTCGCCGTCGGCGACCAGCGCGGCTAGCACCAGAGAGGCTGAAGCGCGCAGGTCGGAGCACATCACGGCGGCCGCGGAGAGGCGCGCCGGTCCGCGCACGGTGGCGGTGCTTCCATCCACCTTGATGTTGGCGCCCATGCGCACCAGCTCCTGCACGTGCATGAAGCGATTCTCGAAGATGTTTTCGCTGACCATGCTGACGCCCTCTGCCTGGGTAGCCAGCGCCATGTACTGGGCCTGCATGTCGGTGGGGAAGCCGGGATATTCCTCGGTGGAGATGTCGGCTGAGCGCAGCCGTTCGCCGGCGCGCACGCGAACCGCGTCGGGCCCCAGAACATCCACGCGGACGCCCGCCTCCCGCAGTTTGGCGATCACGGCGCCGAGGTGAGCCGATTTGCAATTGGAGACGATGAGATCACCGCCGGTGATGGCGCCGGCAATCAGAAAGGTTCCCGCCTCGATGCGATCGGGATTGATGCGGAAGCGTGCGCCATGCAGGCTGCTTGTGCCCCTGACGCGGATGGTCGGGGTGCCCGCCCCCTGAATGTTTGCGCCCATGGCGGTAAGCAGCGCGGCGAGGTCTGCGACTTCGGGCTCGCGGGCGCAATTCTCCATCAGGGTCTCGCCCTCGGCCAGGACGGCAGCCATGAGCAGGTCCTCAGTGCCGGTTACCGTGATCCGGTCAAAGACCAGGTGTGCGCCCCGCAGGCGGTCGGCTCGGGCCTCCAGGTAACCATGCTCCTGGGTGATGATGGCGCCCATCTGCTCCAGGCCCTTGATGTGGAGGTCGATGGGCCTGCCGCCGATTGCGCAGCCCCCGGGCATGGCCACGCGCGCCATTCCGGTGCGGGCCACCAGCGGGCCCAGCACCAGGGAGCTGGCGCGCATGGTCTTGACAATCTCGTACCGGGCTACGGGATCGGAGAGCGTGCGGCAACTGATGGTGGTGCGATCGCGCTCCCGGCCTTCGCGCAACTGGACTTCGGCGCCCATTGAGGAAAGCAGCTTGCGCTCGGTTTCGATGTCGTGGACCTGGGGAATGTTCTCGAGCGTGATCTCATCCTCGGTGAGGATAGCCGCGGCCATGCAGGGCAGGGCCGAGTTCTTGGCGCCCGAGACGCGGATGGTGCCCACCAGCGGATTGCCGCCGCGAATGACGAACTTGTCCATAAATGCTGAGAAACCCCTTGATCCATGACGCGCCGAAGGTCTCGTGAACGTAGAATCGGCAACTTGCGGGCCAAGACGTCCCCGCAAGCCGCGGCATCAACGTGGAAGGGATTCCAGTCGCGGCGCAGTCTCAGCCTTTAAGTGTAAATGCGTGCCCCGGAGCCAGAGACGGGACTGCTTGCGCAATGAGGTTCTACTGATTTCCGCTGGGGCCGGCAGGGACAAGACTCAGCGGCTCAGTGAGCGTGAACAGCAGGGTTGTGCCCTCATCGAGGGTCGCCTGGGGATGGCTGATAAGCAGGTGAGCCGTGACTAGTCCGGCTCCAACCAGGGAACCGGTCACGGCGCCGGCCGGTCCGCCGAGAATCGCTCCGGTGGTGACGCCTGCGCCAACTGCGCCGCCGTACTCGATGCCGTCGCGCTTGAGGCGCGAACCTGGGTTGATAGCTCCTTCACTTCCGACACGAGTCCCGGAGCCCGGAGTTCCGGTAACCTGCGCGTACAGCCGGAAACGCGAGCCGTCGGGCAGGATGACGGTATCCGGACTCAGACGCATGGTGCCGTGACCGCCGGGATGCCCGCTGGATACGTTCGTGACTTTGCCGTCGATCTCAGCACCTGCGGGGATAAGCACCTGGCCGTCCTGCAGAACGTCAGAGGCGACACGGGTACGGAAGGTCTCGCCACTCTGGCTCTCGGTCGTGGAAAGGCGCTCGAGCAGGCGGACGCGGATGGTGGTTCCTTCGCCCAGTTCTCCAGGACCAAGGGGAGCCGGATGCACAATATCGCCGTCCGGATCGTTCGCGGCAGCGCGCTGGCTCAAGCCGGGCTGGGCAGGCGTGTCGGGAGCGATCTGGACAATGCCGTCGTCGGTACCGTCGGCAGGAGAGGCCAGCGCGGGATCGACTGAAGTGGGTTGAGGTAGGGCCCGGGTTTGGGGCTGGGGCTGCGCAGGCGCAGGCTGAGCCGGTTGGGCGGGGGAGGGCTTGGGCGTGGGAGCCGGAGGCGTGCTGGTGACGATGGTGTCGTCGGGAGGCGGATTCGAGGTCCCCTGGTAGGGGTCGGGCTGGCTGGTCTGCTGCGCTCCCAGAGCTGCTGAGGTTGCGACCATCAAAGCGCACACAAGAAACGTCCGGTTCATTTGAATCTCCATTTCCGGGGGCCTCCATTTGCGCGAGCGAAAGTATCCTTGCAGTGTTAGACCCGGCAGAGGGCGAAGAGTTGCGTAGAACATGCCCGCGTGTTGCCTCCGGCACAACTCACCCAAGATAAGGCTAGCGCGCATCGAGAGCGGCGGAATGAGCGCCAACCCGGAGAAGTGCCTTTGGGGACACGAATCAACACCGTTAACCCAGGGGAAGTTACCCCGATTCCCGGTTTTCACGCTTCCCTTCCCGATTCCCTGCCTGCGTCCCATTTTCGGGTAGCTTAGCCCGTTGTGACCGGCGCCACAGGGAGCGCCGCGACCGGGCTTGCTAGAATCGGAACGGTATATAACCAACTTTTCTGGGCTGGACGGAGAGGAGAATCAGAACGTGCAGGAGCTTTTGAACTCGATTGAAAGCGCCGCCGGAGAAGCTCTTGCCGTGGATCGCCGTCCCAAACTGAATGACCGGCTGCAGCACCGCATTATGAGGAGCGACATGACTGAAATTATTGCTATTCGTGCCCGCGAAGTTCTTGACTCACGCGGAAACCCGACCGTGGAAGCGGACGTAATTTTGGAAAGCGGCTCGATGGGCCGCGCCATTGTGCCTTCAGGCGCCTCGACAGGCGAACTTGAGGCCGTGGAACTGCGCGACGGCGACAAGAGCCACTTTGGGGGCAAGGGCGTACTGCAGGCCGTGGCCAATGTGGAGAGCGTGATTGCGCCGGAACTGGAAGGCATGGACGCGGCCAATCAGAGGCTGATCGACCAGACGATGATCGCGCTGGACGGAACGCCAAACAAGTCGAAGCTGGGCGCCAATGCGATTCTCGCCGTTTCAATGGCTTCGGCGCGCGCCGTGGCGCAGACGCTGGAGATTCCGCTCTACCGCTATTTGGGCGGCGTGAACGCTTCGGTACTGCCGACGCCGATGTTGAACGTGCTCAACGGCGGCGCGCACGCCGACTCGAACGTGGACTTTCAGGAGTTCATGATTATGCCGGTCGGCGCGGAGCGCTTCTCAGAGGCGCTGCGCTGGGCGGCGGAGACTTTTCACACTCTGAAGGGCGTGCTCAAGAAAAAGGGTTACAACACGGCCGTGGGTGATGAGGGCGGCTTTGCTCCCTCGCTCAAGTCCAACGCCGAAGCTATCGAACTCATTCTCGAAGCCATTGAAGCAGCCGGCTACAAGCCCGGCGAGCAGATCGCCATCGCTCTGGATCCCGCGTCCAGCGAGTTCTACGACACGGAGAAAAAGAAATACGTCTTCAAGAAGGGCGACAAGAGCGAATTGTCCAGCGAAGACATGGTCCGCTTCTACGACAACTGGATCCGCCAGTACCCCATCGTCTCCCTCGAAGACGGCCTGGCCGAGGGCGACTGGGAAGGCTGGAAGATTCTCACCGACAAGCTCGGCAGCCGGATTCAACTGGTTGGCGACGACATCTTCTGCACCAATATCAAGCTGCTGCAGCGCGGCATTGAAGAGGGTGTGGCCAACTCCATCCTCATCAAGCTCAACCAGATTGGCACCATCACCGAAACGCTGGAAGCGATCGAGCTGGGCCGCCGCTACGGCTACACCTCGGTCATCTCCCACCGTTCCGGCGAAACCGAGGACACGTTCATTGCCGACCTGGCCGTCGCCACCGGCGTAGGCCAGATCAAGACCGGCTCGGTGAGCCGCACCGACCGCATTGCCAAGTACAACCAGTTGCTGCGCATCGAAGAGGAGCTGGGTTCGGGTGCGGTTTACCTGGGGCTTGAAGGGCTTAACTACGGCGACTAGCCGCTTGTTGATGCTCGTCCAAGCGATCTGCGGGTGCCCCAGGTCTCGCTTCTGAGACTTGGGATATCTCCAACTTCACCGGCAGTCACGCTTTTCTTTCGAACTCCGCAATCCAGCTTGCTCTCAACATAAGGAATCTGCCTGTGTCCATCTTCAAGCGTCCTCTTGTACTCACCATCCTCGACGGATGGGGTTATCGCGCCGAAACCGCCAACAATGCCATCGCGCTCGCCCGCAAGCCCGCGTACGACAAGCTGCTGAGGGAGTTTCCCAACACGCTGATTCGCGCGTCAGAGCATTTCGTCGGCCTGCCCGACGGGCAGATGGGCAACAGCGAAGTGGGGCACCTGAACATCGGCGCGGGGCGCATTGTGCAGATGGACATCACGCGCATCGATGCGCTGATCGCCGCGGGCGAGTTTCAGAAGAATCCCTCCATCGTGAAGGCCATGCAGCGGGCGCGCGAGGGCGGCCGGCAACTCCACCTGTTCGGGTTGGTTTCGGACGGCGGCGTGCACTCGCACCAGGAGCATCTTTATGCGCTGCTGCGGATTGCGCGCGAGAACGGCGTGGAGCGGGTGTTCGTGCACGCGTTCATGGACGGCCGCGATACCGGGCCTACGTCGGGCGCGGGCTTTATTGCCCAGCTTGAGCAGAAGATGCGCGAGTACGGCGTGGGCAAGCTGGCCACGGTGAACGGCCGCTACTACGCCATGGACCGCGACAAGCGCTGGGAGCGGGAGCGCAAGGCCTTCGACGCCATGGTCAACGGCAAGGCCGAGGGCGGCGCCTATGCGAACGCAGTGGGCCGCATCAAGGAGTGTTACAACAGCGGCACCACCGATGAATTCCTGATTCCTTTTGTGGTGGTGGATGCGGCGTGCAAGCCGGTGGGGCAGATTCGCGACGAGGATGTGTGCATCAACTTCAACTTTCGCGCCGACCGCGCCCGGCAGATTACGCGGGTGCTGGCCCGTGAGAGCGGCCTGAACAAGAAGGGCGGTCGCGATCTGGAAGGCTGGGAATCGCTCGACCAGACAATCCCGCGCACCGAGATTCCGAAAGGCCTGCACTATGTGTGCATGACGCAGTACGACAAGCTCTACGAGCTGCCGCTGGTGATACCGCCGGAATCGATGGACAACATTCTGGCCAACGTTCTGGCGCAGCATCACCTGCGCAACCTGCGCGTGGCCGAGACCGAGAAGTTCGCCCACGTGACGTATTTCTTCAACGGCGGCATTGAAGTTCCCTTCCCCGGCGAAGAGCGCATCCTGATTCCGTCGCTCAAGGTGGCCACTTACGACTTGGCGCCGGAGATGCGGGCCGAGGCCATTGGCGACACCGTGGTAAAGACCGTCAACGATACCGCGTTCGATCTGATCGTGGTGAACTTCGCCAATGCCGACATGGTGGGGCACTCCGGCAAGCTGGAGCCCACGATCAAGGCCTGTGAGGCGATCGACGCGCAACTGGGGCGCATCTACAAGGCCATCAAGGAGAAGAACGGGAGCTGGCTGATTACCGCCGACCACGGCAACGCGGAGATGATGGTGGACCCGGTGACAGGCGGCCCGCACACCGCCCACACCACCAACCCGGTGCCTCTGATCTATGTGGCTGAGGAGGCGAACCATTACCGGTTGCGCACGGATGGGTCGCTGCGTGACATTTCGCCCACGCTGCTTGCCATTCTCAAACTGGACGAGCCCAAGGAGATGACAGGCAGAGATCTGCGCGTGCCGATTGTGAATTAGCTCGCGGATTCACAGATAGAAAAGGCGAAGCCGTTGCGGCTTCGCCTTTTCTGTTGCTCTCAAGTCGGCTCTTAGCGCGGACGAAAGGATTTGATGGCGGCGGGAAGGCGCTGCTCGATGAGTTTGGCGCGCTCCGATGCAATGCCGCCCAGATACGACGGTGCGGGGGTAGCCGTGAGTACCAGCGCCAGGGCTATCACCGAGAAGCAAAGGCCGGCAATCCCAGCCGAGAACATCATGTGGTAGGTGTCGGCGACATCGAGTCCCAGGACCTTGAAGGCCATGTGTTCCAGCGGCTTGATGTGCTTGAGGACCGCAAGCGCGAAGAGGAAGAAAAGCGCAGAAAGTGAGGTTAAGACCGCCAGGGTCCCATCGAGACTGCGGTGGAATTTCTGACGCGCGCTGCAATGGGTGCATTCGGCAAAATGTTGTTCGTAGTCCTTGCGCATCTCCGGAGAGATTCCTGAGATGTCATACCGCCAGCTTGCCAGAATGGCGCCTACGACTCGGTCAGTGCATCGGGTATTTGCCATAGACATAAAGACTCACCTACAAAGGATTTGTTCGACCGCTATGCCAGCTTGCGGCTCACGCGGCAACGGAGGGCTCTTAGCTTTGGGATGCTCCACCGGCTGTGATTGATTCAGTGAAGCCCCGATCAACTCCGCCTTGCCATGGCTAATGTGTCATGGCGCTTTCCGTGCCAATCCTACCTACTACAGATGGATGCCCGTGTCTTACTATTGTAATGCTTTCCGGCTAAAAATAGATAGCAGAAAGAGGCTCATGTTGCGCCGCCAGCAACAGCCGGTTGGCCAGAAGGCTGGCGCGGCCATTGAGGGCGCGTTCGGCCGTCACCCGTGCAAGTTCCGGAAGATTATTGCTTTCAGACAGATGCGCGAGGATCACGTAGGCGGCCTGGCCGTCGTAGCCGTTTTCAAGGAATTCTGCGGCAGCCTCGTTGGAGAGGTGACCTACGCGCGAGAGTACCCTTTGTTTAACGGCCCATGGGTAGGGTCCGTCGCGCAGCATTTCCAGGTCGTGGTTGGATTCGAGCAGCAGCAGGTCAACACCCTGGAGCTGGGCTTTGACGTTGGGAGGGATGTAGCCCAGGTCGGTGGCAAAGGCCATTCGTAGCCCCTCGGCGCTGAAGACGAAACCGACAGGGTCAGCGGCGTCGTGGGGAATGGTGAAGGGGCTCACGGCTATGTCGCCAATCTCGAAGGGCTGGCCGGCCTGGAAATACTCCACGGCCGGGAGCCAGGTGGGGTCTTCTTTGCGGGACGGGGGCCCGTCTGAAGCCGGCTTGGGGGCCGGATCGCTCGCCTGCATGGGCGCACCGGCCACTGCGGGCTGCATCTCGGCTTCGGGCTCGGCTTCAGGCTCGTCAGGCTCCCCTTCCTCGGCGGCTGCGTTGGCTTCGGCCTGGCGCTCGGCGGCCTGCCTGCGGCACTGCTCCAGCCACTGGGCATAGGTCATCTGGCGCCGCGGCGTCAGCCAGCGCATCCAGGCGCGGTGGGTAGCCTCGGTAAAGTACACCGGAATGCCCAGCTTGCGGGCGGTTACGGCCAGACCGTTGATGTGGTCCATGTGCTCGTGAGTGATGACGATGGCATCCAGGGTGTCAGGCTCTTCGCCGGCCAGCTTCAAGCGCCGGAATAGCTCGCGGCAGCTCAGGCCGCAGTCAACCAGGATGCGGGTGCGGCCGCCCGAGACAACTGTGCTGTTGCCTTTGGAACCCGATGCCAGCACCGTGAAACGGACCATGTGTTGAGCATACCGCGAAGGGCTTGCTTATAGAGCGCCCGGCATCACCGCCGGAATCTCGATGGAGACCAGGGTGCCGCGCCCTGGGTTGCTGACCACGTCGAAGCGGGCCTGATTGCCGTAAAGCACCTCGAGCCGCTCCTGGACGTTTTTCATGCCGATGCCGGCGCCCGAGCGGCGCAGGGCCGAGGCCGGACGGTTGCCCATGCCAACCCCGTCGTCGGCCACCTCGATAAACACCCGATCGCCTTCGAGGCGGCTGCGCAGGGTGACGGTGCCACCGTTGATGCGCGGTTCGAGACCGTGTTTAATACTGTTTTCGATGAGCGGCTGGAGCAGGATGCTGGGCACCAGAACCTCCAGGGTGCGCGGATCGATCTCTTTTTCCACCTTCAGCTTGTCGGCGCCGAATCGCACCACCTCGATGTCCAGGTAGTCGTCGGTAAAGCTCAGCTCGTCGCGCAGAGGAACGTAGGTGTCGTGATCCTTGAGCAGGGCGCGGAGGATGTTGGCCAGCTTGACGGTCATTTCGCGAGCCAGCTCGGGCTGGCTGCGCACCAGCGCGGCGATGGAGTTGAGGGTGTTGAACAGGAAGTGAGGGTTGATCTGGCGTTGCAGGGCGTCGAGCCGCGCCTCGAGCAGCAGACGCTTCTGTTCTTCGAGCTTGAGCTCGATGCGCAGGGCGTTCCATACCTTCAACGCGATGCCCACCACCATGGGCGCGCACAGCCAGACCAGCACCTGCAGGCCCCAGTTTGTGGTGTTGAGGGCAAACAGGCGGCGCGGCCCCGTCCGGGCGGGCAGGTTGCGCGCAATCCACTCGCGGCAGATCTCCAGCACGCCGATGAGAAACAGCATCAGGATCTGGCGGTCCATGCGCGGCTTGCGCAGGTTGCGGCGCACCCATCGCCACAGGCTCAGGTCAATGAAGGGCGTGAAGGACCAGATCTCGTCCATCTCGACAAAGCGGCCAAGCAGGCCCGCGGCCAATCCGAGCGCCGCATTGAAGGGCAGGGCCAGGTACTCATGGTGAAAGACAGCGGGGACCGACAGCACCACGCCGCCCAGCATGGCCCATCCAGGCCCAAGGAGCAGGCCGAGCAGAATGACGGTTTCAAACGAGATGTCAGCGGCAAGGAAGTTGGGTACCTTGGTCCGCACCCACACGCCCAGGGTGAGGGGCACAAGGAAAAAGGCCAGCAGGGCCGCGGTCTGGCCATGATGGCGATGCTCGGCAAAGAGCAGCCGCTGGAAGGTGCGGGACCGGGCCAGGGCGCTGGCTACGGCCGCGGCTACGCCCAGCTTGACCAGCAGCGTGATGAGAATGAGCGTATCCGTCACCCAATCAATGTATCGCACTTAAGTACAGGGGACAGGGATCGGGGAACAGGGAACAGGACAAGTTGCGGGCCGGCAATTCTTGCGCCGTAGAATAGGAGCATGGGATTTGAGAGCGTGAAGAAGATCGCCGAGGCGGATTTTCCCACCCGCTGGGGAGCCTTCCGCATCCTGGGCTTCGAGGGGCAGCTGGAGGAGCCGGGCGCCTGCAGGGAAGCCAGGACAGGCGGCGAGGGCAAAGGCGAAGTCGAGGGGCTGGTGGCGCTGGTGATGGGCGACATTCACTCCGCGCCGCCGCTGGTGCGCATCCACTCCCAGTGCCTGACCGGAGACGTTTTTGGCTCGCTCCGCTGCGATTGCCGGCTGCAACTCGAGCTTGCGCTGACCAGGATCGGCGAGGCCGGCGCGGGCATTCTGCTCTACGAACAGCAGGAGGGCCGCGGCATCGGGCTGATGGCGAAGCTCAAAGCGTATGAGTTGCAGGATCAGGGCATGGACACCGTGGAGGCCAACGTCAAGCTGGGCTATGCCGCCGATTGCCGCGGCTACGAACTGCCCGCCGAGGTGCTGAAGCTTCTGGGCGTGACCGCAGTACGCCTGATGACCAACAACCCCGAGAAGGTGGCGGCGCTGGAGTCGGCAGGGATCGCTGTTACTGAACGCGTCTCCGCCGAGGTCGAGCCGCAGGAGAGCTTCGCCGGCTACTTGAAGACCAAGCAGGAGAAGATGGGGCACATCGTGGAGATGGTGGTGACGGAAGACCAGGCGGAGTGAGTCAGCTTCTAGCTTCTAGCCTTCAGCTTTCGGCTCTCGGCCCAATCAGCTTAAAGGCAACCGCAGATCCTTCGACTCCGCGCAGCCAGGGTTCGACATACGGAGCGGGCACAGGGGAAGTGCTCATGAAATCGTTGTTCTTTAGCCGGCGCTCTTCACCCTCACTACGGTGATCTTCTCGAATCCCTCTTCAAAGACCGGCGGCTTGAGTTTTTCCGCCATCTTGCGCATGATCTCTTCGCTGACCGATCGGTCGCGCTTGCGGTTGCGCTCCAGACAAACCTCGAGCGGCACATCGAAGAAGACCGCCTGCACCTCGTAACCGAAGCTCTTGGCCATCTTGATCCACTGGCGGCGCTCGTGAATGGAGAGATTGGTCGCGTCAACGTAGTTGGCGGGCATGCGGGCGATGAGCCGGGCGCGCAGCAGCGAGCGCAGCGTGGAAAAGACCAGACCCTGATAGCGCTGCTCCTCGACATCGTCGAAGAGGATGTTGCGCAGCAGGTCGCTGGAGAGGGGGGTGATGCCGCGGCGGCCGAACCAGGTGGTCTTTCCGGAGCCGGGCAAACCGATCGCCAAAACGACAAAGCCTCTGGGGGCTAGCGGCGAGCGCTCGGCAGCCTCCGGCGGAGGGATCGAGGGCATCTCCGGCTGGGTTTCGAGCTCGAAGCGGCCCGAACCGGCCGGCTCATTCCATTCCGGTCTGGCGGGCCGTTCCGGTCTGGGGAGACGCTGCGGCGCGGCGGCCCTGGCCTGGGCTTGAGCTGAGGGGCGAGCGGCCGCATTGGGACTGACACCGGGAGTGAGGTTCTGGGGCCGATGGGCGCGAGCCGGTTGACCCGAGCCTGCCGCCGGAGGGTCGTCCGGATAGAACGGAACTAGCGGAGCTGGTTGATTCGATGGAAGTTCCTGGCCAATCTTGCCTGTGGATTCCGAGGTATTGGGAGCGCGTCTGGAGCGTCTTCTCATGCCGGCTTGAACACCTTCGTAATGATACCCGAATACCATACTAGCGCCGCAGCCTGCAAATTGTGTGCACACCGTCACATACAGTTCCGCATCGGGACCCGCATCCTAGCGGTGAGCGGTTCTTGGTGCGGACTCAGGATTGAACGCGTTTTCATTTCAGCTCCGTTACCTCGAGTGTTACGATCAAGAGTTTGGTAGATTCGCCTTCTTGGCACATTCCAGACACAAATTTCCTTAGCACAAATCACAGCCTCACCGAATACGAAGGAGAAATCACACATGGCAGTAAAGGTTGGTATCAACGGCTTCGGCCGGATTGGCCGCAACGTTCTGCGCGCCGCGCTTGGCAATAAAGAGATCGATTTCGTTGCCGTCAACGACTTGACCAGTCCGGCAACGCTGGCCCACCTGCTCAAGTACGACTCGATCCTGGGCAACCTGAAAAACGAGATCAGCGCCGGCGAGGACTTCATCACCGTCGATGGCAAGAAGATCAAGGTGTGGGCCGAGCGCGACCCCGCCAAGCTGCCCTGGGCCGAAGTGGGAGCGCAGATCGTAATCGAGTCGACCGGCCACTTTACCGACGCGAACAAAGCCAAGGCGCACCTGGGCGCGACCGCAAAGAAGGTCATCATCTCGGCTCCAGCCACAAACGAAGACCTGACCATCGTGTTGGGCGTGAATCAGAACAAGTACGATCCGGCCAAACACAACATCCTTTCCAATGCCAGTTGCACCACTAACTGCCTGGCTCCCGTGGTCAAGGTGATTCTGGAGACATGCGGCATCGTCAGCGGCATCATGACTACCATCCACAGCTACACCAACGATCAGGTCATCCTCGACTTCCCGCACAAGGACCTTCGCCGCGCCCGGGCCGCGGCCTTGTCGATGATTCCCACTTCGACCGGCGCCGCCAAGGCCCTCAAGCTGGTCATCCCCGAGAGCGCGGGCAAGCTAGATGGCTTTGCCATCCGCGTTCCCACGCCCAATGTCTCGATCGTTGACCTGACCTTTATCGCCGAGAAGCCCATCACCGCCGAAGCCCTGAACGCCGCCTTCAAGAAGGCGTCTGAGGGCGAACTGAAGGGCATTCTGGGCTACGACACCAACCTGCTGGTCAGTTCCGACTTCAAGGGTGACGCGCGTTCTTCGATCGTGGACGCTCCGCTGACCAAGGTAGTCGGCAACAGCGTGAAGGTGCTGAGCTGGTATGACAACGAATGGGGCTACTCCAGCCGCGTCGTCGACCTGATCAGCTTCCTGACCGCGAAAGGCCTGTAAGAACAGCGTTGCGATTGGGGCGCGCGGAGATTCCGGTTTCCGCGCGCCCTGATGCGGCAATCACCATCAACTTTCTCCTGTTCTCCGCTTGCTCGAGAGCGAATCGCCTCACTCACGGGCGGAGAACCGCAACTTCTCTCCCGGAGTTATTTCCATGCCCAAGCTCACGATTCGCGACATCGATCTGACTAACAAGCGGGTCTTCATCCGCGTCGATTTCAACGTGCCGCTCAGCGAAGACGGCTCGACCATCACCGACGACACCCGCATTGCGGCCACGCTACCCACCATCGTCTATGCGCTGCAGCGCCGGGCCAAGGTGATCCTGGCCTCGCACCTGGGCCGGCCTAAAGGAAAGCCGAATCCGAAATACTCGCTGCGTCCGGTGGTTGACCGGCTGCGCGAACTGCTCAACAAGAAGCTGGGCGAGAGTGTCAACGTGGCTTTTTCGCCGGATTGCATCGGCGAATTGGCCAGCGAAATGGCTCGTCAGCTTGAATCCGGGCAGGTGCTGCTGCTGGAGAATCTGCGCTTCCACGCTGAAGAAGAAGCCAACGATCCGGAGTTCTCAAAGGCTCTGGCCTCGCTGGCGGAAGTCTACGTGAACGACGCCTTCGGCTCCGCGCACCGGGCGCATGCCTCCACCGAGGGCATCACCCACTATCTCAAACCCGCCGTGGCCGGACTGCTGATGGAAAAGGAGATCACCTACCTCGGCAAGGCCCTTGAAGCGCCGGAAAAGCCCTTCGTGGCCATCATCGGCGGCTCCAAGATCTCCGGCAAGATCGACGTGATCGACAATCTGCTCGACAAGGTTGACACGCTGGTCATCGTCGGCGGTATGGCCTACACCTTTGAGCGCGCCCTGGGCGTAACCACAGGCAAGTCGCTGGTCGAAGAAGACAAGATCGACATGGCCAAGGCGGCTCTCGACAAGGCCAAGGCGAAGGGCGTGCGGCTGCTGCTGCCCGTCGATAATATTCTGGCCGACAAGTTCGCGCCCGACGCCAACACCCAGGTGTGGGACTGCTCAGTCAACTTCCCGGCCGACTGGCAGGGGCTGGACATCGGTCCCAAGTCGATCGCGGCGATTGAAGAAGTGGTCTCGACGGCGCGCACAATTGTCTGGAACGGTCCGGCCGGGGTGTTCGAGTTCCCGCGCTTTGCGGTGGGAACCAACGCCATTGCCATGGCTGTGGCGGCCAACAAGGCTGCCATCTCCATCATCGGCGGCGGCGACTCGGTGTCGGCCATCAACCAGGCCGGCGTAGCCGACCAGATTACGCACATCTCCACCGGCGGCGGGGCCTCGCTGGAGTTCCTTGAAGGCAAGAAGCTGCCGGGAGTTGAGGCGCTGACGGACAAGTAATGCAGTAGTCAGTTTTCAGGCGGGTGGCCCGCCTTTGAATCCCCACGCATGAGGGTGACCCATCCTTGCAGCGGTCTCATCGCGGCAAGGGTGGGATAGCACGGAGCCTAAGCCGTCGCGTCCAGCGCCACGAAGTGACCATTCGCTGCAAAGTCGAGCAGCGTGCGATCCGCGGTAACCAGCGTTGCGCCCAGATGCCTGGCCGTGGCGACCAGAATCCGGTCCGCCGGGTCGGCGTGCATCTCCCACGGCAGCCGGGTGCTTGCCACCGCAATCTCGGGCTCCAGAGGGGCCAGTTGTACGCCCGGTTTGGCCAGTGCAACGCGAATCCACTGCATCACGTCGGCGCCAAGCTGAAGCCGGCCTTTGCTCACCAGCAGCGCAATCTCCCAGGGCGTGATTACGCTGACGGCAATCCGGTTCTCCCATCCAGCCCGGTTCAGCGCCTCGGCGGTCTGCACTCCCAGCCGGGGAGCCTCCTCCATCATCCAGATAAGCGTGTGCGTGTCGACAAGTAAAAGG
>Ga0326727_10012487_pt1 | contig 19320 bp, 14 predicted proteins | sample MB2enrmetagenome_FD_207643 | JGI IMG/M metagenome (GOLD analysis project Ga0326727, IMG submission 207643) | Lab enriched peat soil microbial communities from McLean, Ithaca, NY, United States - MB29MY | ecosystem: Environmental > Terrestrial > Soil > Wetlands > Peat | place: USA: New York...
GCGGCCAGAAGGATTCCCAGCACACCTCCGGTGCCGGTGAGGGTCATGGCTTCCAACAGGAATTGCCAGGTGATGTCGCTGCGCCGGGCCCCGATGGCCTTGCGCACGCCGATTTCGCGGGTGCGCTCAGTGACTGACACCAACATGATGTTCATCACGCCAATCCCGCCCACCAGAAGGCCGATGGAGGAAACCACCACGGTCACGAGGACGACCATGCTCATGATGTCACGGAATTGATTGATGATGGATTCGGCGGTGGCAATGCCAAAGCTGTCGGGGGCAGAGGGTTTGTCGCCGCGCAACCGCCGGAGAATGGCAGTGACTTCATCCTTGGCCTGGTCAACCTTCCCCGGGAGCGCCACGGCGGTAATGAGATTCTCTTTGGCGTTGGGATAGAACTTGCGAAAAGTGAAGTAGGGTACGTATATGACCCCATCGTTGCTGTTATTGCCCGGAAAGTCCTTGCGCTTGTTGAGGGTTCCAATCACTTCAAAGGAATGCCCATCCACCTGGATGACTTTGCCGATGGCGTCCTCGCCCTCAAAGAAACGGGTGACCACGTCGGCGCCAATCACCGCCACGTCGCGGCGGTGGAGGTCGTCGAAGTCGGTATAGAGGCGCCCGTCCCGGAGGTCGACGTTGACGTTGCGGATGTGCTCCGAGGTGGCGCCCCGGAAGATCGTCTCAACCATTTCCAGTCCCTTGTACTTGGCCACCGCCGGGGGGCCCTGCACAATCGATTCCACCCCCACCGCTTCCACCGCCGGGCACTGGTCTTTGATGCCCATGGCTTGCTCGTAGGTCAGGGGCTTGCGCAACCGCTCTTCACGTGTAAGCTGAAGATTGATTCCCGGCTCGAATTTGAAGATAAAAAGCGAGCGCGTTCCAAAACCCTCCATCGCATCCACCATCTGCTGGTCGAGGCCTTTGAAAATGGCGGCCACGCTGATGACGGTCATGGTGCCGATCAGAACGCCGAGGATCGTCAGGAAGGAGCGAAACTTGTGGGTGCGCAGCGTATCCAGGGCGAGCAGGAGGTTTTCACGAATGTTGTGGAGGCGCTCTTTCGCCATGCTCAGTTCTCCGTGTGCAAAGCCTCAATGGGGTCAAGTTTGGCGGCCTGACTGGCGGGATAGATTCCAAAGAAGAGTCCCACGCCCGTGGAGAGGATCAACCCCACCAACACCGCGCTCAGGGGGACCGAGGCATTAAAGAAACCGGGCCCCACAATGAGGTTAACAAGTTCGCTGACCAAGAGGGCCACGACGACCCCCAATGCTCCGCCGAGTCCGGCCATCACACTGGATTCGATCACAAACTGCATCAGAATGTCGCGACGGCGGGCGCCCAGGGATTTGCGGATGCCAATCTCATGCGTGCGCTCGGTGACACTGGCCAGCATGATGTTCATGATGACGATGCCGCCCACCACCATGAACACCGCCACAATGCCGATGGTCACCCCAAACACGGCGGCGGTGATTTGATGCCAGGTTTCCATGATGGTATCGGAAGCGTCGATGCCAAAGGTGTCGTCCTCGCGGTATGGAACGTGGCGGCGAGCGCGGAGCAGCGAGCGGGTTTCATCCTCCAGCGTCATCATCTGTTCCGCATTCCAGGCCTGGACATTGAGCAGCAAGGACGGCCGTGCCGAAAAAAACTTCCGGTAGGTGGTGAGAGGCATCTGGACGAAATTATCCTGGCTCTCTCCGAAGGTGCTGCCGATTTTCTCCGCTACTCCCACCACTCGAAAGGGAATGCCGTTGACCAGGATTTCCTTTTCCAGGGGATCGATGCTGGGGAAGAAGGCATCCACCAGATCCTGCCCGATGAAGCACACCATGGATTCGTGCTGATAATCGGGCTCGGTGATGTACCGGCCACTCGCCACCTTTTGCCCGCCGATGTCGATCATGTTGGGTGTGACGCCGTCGATATCCACGAAGTAAACGGAGTGGTTTTGGTAGCGCGCGGAAGTGTTGATGGTTTGGGTTTCCGCTTCGGCGCCGATATTTCTGTAGTCCTTCAGGTTATCCCGGAGGAATTCATATTCCTCGATCAGGATGGGCTTGTTCCGGCGCCGGGCCTTCAGATAGGCCTCGTAGCTCTGAGCCCACTGGATACGGTGCACGATGAAGACGTTGGCCCCCAAATTGGCAATATGATCGGCGATATAAAAATTCATGCCGTTGATGAGTGACATGACCACGATGAGCGTGGTGGTGGCAATCACCACCCCCAGCAGGGTGAGGAAGGATCGCAGCTTGTGGGCGCGCAAGGCTTCCACGGCAATCCAGAAAGCTTCGCGCGTGGTTACCCATGCGCCCGAGCCGGAGTCGGACCGGGCGGGAAACGAGGCGTTCTGGCCGATGGATGCCAAGGATTCTCCTATTTTCGATTTTGGATTTTCGATTGGCGATGGAAGAGAAGCGGGTTGCGCACCGTTACTAAATCCAAAATCCAAAATTTAAGATCCAAAATTACTCGATCCGTTCGTCCCGCTCGATGCGGCCGTCGCGAACGTGAATGATGCGATGCGCATGAGCGGCGATGTCGTGCTCGTGGGTCACCAGCACCAGGGTGTTGCCGGCATGATGAAGCCGCTCAAAGAGGCCCATGATTTCCTCGCCCGTCGCGGTGTCAAGGTTTCCCGTGGGCTCGTCAGCCAGAATGATGGAGGGATTGTTGACCAGAGCCCGGGCCACCGCCACGCGCTGCCGCTGGCCGCCGGAAAGTTCGTTGGGCTTGTGGTGCATGCGATCTCCCAAGTCGACCTTGCGCAGGGCTTCCTCCGCTCTTTCCAGGCGCTCCTTGGCCGGCATGCCGCTGTAGATCAGGGGCAATTCCACGTTGTGCAGAGCGCTGGCGCGCGAGAGCAGGTTGAAGGTCTGGAACACGAAGCCGATTTCCTTGTTGCGGATGTAAGCCAACTCGTCGTCGGAGAGCTCGCTTACCAACTGCGCATTCAGCCAGTAGGAGCCGCGGGTGGGAGTATCCAGGCAGCCGATCAGGTTCATCAGCGTGGATTTGCCCGAGCCGGAGGGCCCCATGATGGCGACGTACTCCCCCCGGTCGATATCAAACGAAACCCCGCTGAGGGCGTGAACCTGAATGGCCTCGCCCATGTCGTAAGTCTTCCAAAGGTCCTCTGCTTTGATGATAACGCCATCAGGAGGCATCAGCGTTTCCTGTATCGAGGATGTGATCGTGCGCGTTGCCATGAGGATTTCCCCGTTCCCTTCCCGACATGCAGGCACCTGCCGGGCGAGGTTGGTGCGGCCCTGCCTGCTTCCTGGCGCCGCCCCCGGCGCGAATGCCGGGAATAGGCCGGATGCCAAGGCCCGTTATGTTCCCGCCGTGACCGTCGTCACCGGGGTGTTATCAATCTGCACCTTGGTGTTGTTCTTCAACGTGCGCAGAACGCTGAAGCTGCCCGTCACGATGACATCGCCGGGTTGGACGCCCTTCACAATTTCTATGTCGGTGGAGCCCATAATGCCGCTGTCGACCTGAACGAAGGTGGCGCGGCCATTGCGCACCACAAACACTCCCTGCAATTCTTCCTTGCCCTTCTCCTTGTCCTTGGCGGAAACGGTTACAGCGCTTCCCTTACTATCCTTGGCAGCCTGTTCCTTGTCCTCAAGTTCGCGGCGCATCCGTACGGTCACGGCTTGGATGGGCACCGTCACGGCGTTCTGGCGGGTTGCCGTGGTGATCTTCGCCGTAGCGGAAAGGCCTTGCCGGAGGCCGGGGGGCGGGTCATCGATGGTGACGACAACCTTGAAGTCTTTAGCCTCGTCCGCACTCGTGGTGGTAGATCCGGTGGTGGTGCCAGTATCACGCCCCACGGCGCTTTCACCGATTTGCGTCACATGGCCTTTGAAGGTCTTGTTGGGGTAAGCGTCAATCAGCACGTCGGCGGTTTGCCCCAGCTTGACGTTGGGGATGTCGGTCTCATCCACCTTGACCTCGACCGTCATGATCGAGAGGTTGGAAACCTGATAGAGCAGGCTGCCCGTCGCGTTCTGAATGCCCGCCACCACATTCTCACCCACGTGCATGGGGAGGGAGGTCACGATTCCGTCAAGCGGAGAGTTATAGACGGTCTGGTCAAGTTGATTCTTGAGGCCGAGAAGTTGAGCCTTACTCTGGCCCACCTTGGCGCGGGCCGAGTCGCGATTGTACAACGCCTGCTGGTATTGGGCCTTGGCTTGACCCACCTGCGCCGTGGAAGAGTCCTTACCGGTCAGGGCAACCCGGTAGTCACTAAGGCGCTGGTCAAAGTCCTGCTGGGAAAGCAACTTGTCCTTAAAGAGTTCCTGGCCACGTTTGAAATTGTCCGTGGCTTGATTCAGCCTGGCGGAGGCCGTTGCCAGGTTCGCCTGGGCGGTATCGAGGGCTGCCTTGGCGGAATTTACGCTGGCCTCCTGGGCCGCCAAGTCAGCTTCGGCGGTATTGACGCCCGCCTGTTGGGCCGCCACGTTGGCGGCTTGCTGGACGTCCTCGGTCCGCATCAGCAGTTGGCCTTTGGTAACGTGGTCGCCTTCCTTCACCAGGATTTCGGTGATCTTTCCGTAGGAATTGGCGTTGACGTTGGCTTGGTTTTGCTCCACGGGTTTGACCTCACCGTTGGCGGTGACAATCTGGGCCAAATCCCCCCGTTGAACTTTGCCGGTTTGGACCGTCACCACGCCCCGCTTGGTCCACACGACTCCGCCAATAGCCAGGCTGGCGAAGGCCACCACGCCCACCACGGCAAGGGTAACTTTCTTCCATTTCTTCATTCCGGTTCCATTCCGTTGCCGAGTTGGAACCGGGGCCGAAGCATCCACCCACGTGGGGCCATTGGTTCTACCCAAGTCCAACTCTTTGATTTCTGCCATGGAGGGCTCCTCTCACTCCTCGGCCTTGCGCAGACGCGCCAACTTCTCTCCTGCAGCAAAGGGCTGGTGCTGTGTGCCCACAGACCAGCCGGCTTTTCAACTTATAGGCGCGCCTGCTTACCGGCTCCCATTGCGTATACGCTGTTTGAACCTCAAAAGTTTCGTCAACATTTATGCCGCTGGAGCGGCACATAGAGAGGTCATTGCAGGGGACTTTTTGACTTGCCTAGCCCTCCCTTGGCTTCCAGAGCCAAGTAGGGTACCGGAACGCAGCCATACCCCATATCACGGCGGCATTCCCCTCTATATTAGCGCCATCTTGCCTTCCCAAACACAAGAATTTCTCTCCGCAGACCTTCTCCCCTCCCACGGGCGACCTTCCGGGCGCTGGGCTCATGCCTTTGCAAACGCTCCAGTGCCTGAAAAGGTGTTGCGGGGAGGATCCTACTCCCCCATTCATCATAAGACGCATGACTCAAATTAGAGTTTTTTGGCAGCACCGGGGTTGTATGGGTCCAGGGAGTTTGTTTGAGGCGAGGCCACCTTTGAGGCTTGCAGGGCATCAAACAACAGCACCGGGGTGGGGGAAACTGTCTGTGTGCTAACCCTGGTTGTCTTGATTGGGCCCGGTTTGGAGAGGGGTTCTTACCTTGGCGGGGGACAAGGGTGGGCGACGTGGGCAAGGCGGGGGAAGGGAGCTTGACTTTCCAAAATGGGGTAAATAAAATCGGGGTGTAAATTATGCAGGAAAGCGGGGGAATGGTGTCGAAACGGGGAGTTTTCTTTACGCGACATAGGCTGATGAGCCGCTGGGCACTCGGGATGGTGGCCGCCCTTAGCCTTATCATTGGAGTATTAAGCTTGCACGCTTCCCCCCCGAAGGGTGATCAGGACAAAGACCAGGATGAGCAAAAGCCCAAGGTGAGCAAGGAAGAGAAGCGGCGTCAAAAGGCCATGCGGAACGAAATGGAGACGCCTTATAAGAAGTGGCTGAGCGAAGAAGTCCCTTACATCATTACTAACGAAGAGCGAGCCGCCTTTAAGAAACTCTCCACGGACGACGAGCGCGAGTCGTTTATCGAAAATTTCTGGGAGCGCCGCAACCCTAATCCCGGCAGCCCCGAAAATGAGTACAAAGAGGAATACTACCGCCGCATTGCTTACGCCAACGAGCACTACGCCTCCGGTATTCCCGGCTGGAAAACGGATCGCGGCCGGATTTACATCATGTACGGCCCCGCGGACGAGGTTGATTCCCACCCCAGCGGCGGGTCGTACGAGCGCCCGGATTCGGAAGGCGGCGGCACGACCTCCACCTATCCCTTCGAACAATGGCGGTACCGGTACATCGACGGCATCGGGAACAACATCATTCTGGAGTTTGTCGATACCACCATGACCGGCGAGTATCATCTCACCATGGACCCCGGTGAAAAGGACGCCTTGCTGCATGTGCCCGGCGCCGGCTTGACCATGGCGGAACAGATGGGGATGACCGGCTCGCAGTCGAAGATGGATCGCTTCACTCGCACGGACGGCATGACGGTGGGGCAGGGGATGGGCGGCATGAATGGACAACCGGAGAGCATGAATGAGTTTACCCGGCTGGACCTCTACGCCAAAATCTTCATGCCCCCTCCGGTGAAATTCAAGGACCTGAAAGCCGTGGTCACCTCCCGGATCTCGTCGAATCTCTTGCCCTTCGACGCGCGCATGGATTTCATCCGCGTGACCGACGAAACGGTGCTTACTCCGATCACGGTCCAGATCGCCAACTCGGACTTGCAGTTTTCGAACAAAGAAGGCGTAATGCACGGGGTCCTGGACGTCTATGGAGAGATCACGAGCCTGGGCGGCCACATCGTCAATACCTTTGAGAAGAGCCTTGTACTGGATGTGCCCGAACACGAATTCCAGCAGTACCAGACCCACAAGTCGCTCTATCAGGAAGCCGTACCGCTCCGTCCCGGCCGTTACAAGCTGAGCCTCGTCCTGAAGGACGATTTGAACGGCCACATGGGGTCCGAGGAACTGGGCATCACGGTGCCGAGCTTTGCCGAGGATAAGGGGCTTAGCTACAGTTCCCTCATCCTCGCGGACCAGATCCTGCCGTTGCCGACCGCCCAAGTGGGGTCCGGACCATTTGTTATCGGCGGGACGAAGGTGCGCCCCTGCGTCAACAACATCTTCACTCGCGATCAAACCCTGGGGATTTACATGCAGGTGTATAATCTCGGCATCGACGATAAGACGCATAAGCCTTCGTTGGATGTGAGCTATGAGGTCACGAAGGATGGGAAGACGCTGCTGGACCAACCGGAGGATGCGGCCAACCTGAAGAAGGCCTCGCAGCAATTCACGGTGGTCAAAAAGATGGGCCTGCGCGCCCTCGCTCCGGGGAAGTATACGGTGCAGATCAAGGTCACCGATAACATCAAGAAACAAAGTATTAGCCCTTCGCAGACTTTTGAGGTACGCTAGAACCCGCTTTCGCGCCGGGCTCGGGCCGAAAGCATCTTTCATAACGAAAGCACGGCGGCATTCATGATGACTCCCAGTTCGGGGTATCGGCTAAAGGTTCTTCTGCTGATGAGCGGGATGTTGCTTCCCTGCCTTCAACCGGCAGAGAGTCTTGCCGCGGGGTACGGAAGCCTGGCAGGAATCGTTTCCGATAACAAGGGTGTGCCCTTGATGGGCGCCACCGTTTTGATCACGGGACCCACCACCTTCGCCACCGAAGCAGCCAGCCAGACGGCGGAGCGCATGGTGACCGACGCGCATGGCCGGTTTACGATTGCGCACCTGGTGCCGGGCTGGTATTCCCTCAAAGTCAGTTCGCCCACGCGCCTGCCGGCAATGCGCAATGGCGTTCGCGTGGAAGCCGGTGAAACCGTAGTCGCCACCTTTGTCCTAACCGACACCTTCGCGCCCATTCGTTTTCAAGTGCCCAGCAATTCCGTCTCGAGCTGGGGCGATGACTGGAAATGGGTGCTGAGGACTTCTTCCACCACGCGGCCTATCCTGCGATACCGCCCGCAGCCGCAGGCGACGCAAGTTGCCTCGCAGAACGAAAAAGCGCCTTTACCCAAGAGCGAGGGCATGGCCGGCATTTTGCCGGGCTCGACGCCGCATGATCCCCTGGCGGAAGACTTCGGCATGGCCAGCGTGTTCGCTTATCTCCATCCGGTTACGGCGGATTCCGATGTGCTCGTGGCAGGATCGTTCGCGCCCTTCGGCGCCGACGCGGGCACAGTGGGCACATTGCTGTCCCGAAACCAAATCAAGGGCGAACCGCAGGAGATGGGCCTGATCTTCCATCAGTTCAGCCTCCTTCCCGGTACTTCGGTCACCCCCGGCATGACGCCGAATGCTTTCGCACAAGCGAAGGGCATGGTGGCAACTTATTCGGAAACGCGCCTGCTTACACCCAAGGTCACCGTGACCGCGGGAATGGACATCAATTATTTGAGTGCGATCGACAATGTATTGATCGCCCAACCCCGCGTCGATTTGGAATACCAGGCAACGCCGCAAACGGTGGTTTCCGCCCAGTATGGTTCAGCCCGCGGCGAGGGCTCCAACTCTTTGATGGAACGCCTCGGCCAGTTGAATGCTTTCCCGCAGATCACCCAGCGTGACGGGCACCTCGAGATGGAGCAATTGAACCACGCGGAGGTGACGGTCAATCATCGCATCGGCCGGTCGGCGCGCGTGCAGGCGGCGGCTTATCACGACGGCCTGCGCAATGCCGCGATTTGGGGCTTGGGCCGCTCCGCATACGGACAGGCCTTCGCCGGGAATTCTCTCCCCAATCCCGCCGGCAATGGCATGGTCATTAACGGGGGCAATTACCAATCGGCGGGTTTTCGCGCCGTCTATGCAAAGACCTTCGGTTCGCGCGTCGAGGTACTGGGCGCTTATGCTTCCGGCAAGGCGCTTTGCACTGGCTACATCGCGTATGGCCCAACGGGTGGCCCGCCGCCCGGGTGGCTGGCGGCATGCCAAACCAACACGCTGACGGGCAAGATTACTGCGGATCTTCCCGGCACCCACACACGCTTCTCCACTTCCTACGCGTGGGTCCCCAATGATCGCGTCACACTGGTCGATCCCGCGGGGCAGGCCAATCTCGGAATCCAACCCTACCTAGGTGTTCAGATTCGCCAGCCGATTCCCACTCCCAACTTCTGGCCCGTCCATATTGACGCCGTGGCGGATTTCCAAAACCTCTTGTCGCAGGGATACCTTCCCTCCAGCCAGGGTGGTCAAAAGCCCTTGGTCCTGAGCTCGGGGTACCACGCCATTCGCGGTGGATTTTCTGTCCAATTCTAAAACTCCAGACACCTCACAGCGCCGAGCCGATAGTGGATATTCCGAAATTCCCTGAACATCCTAACAAAAGGTAGTTTTAGCTAAATTTTCCAATAAAATGGAACGTAAATCCAAAATTTTGTATCGCCCTCCCGTCTTTTGGATGTAATGATGTATCTAATAGTATTTAAATGACTTATAGATTCCAGTTCCCTCGACTGCTGGAAGTTAACGTGCTACAATCTACAAGGAGTTAGTGTTCTTCGCGTCAACGAACGGACTTCACAATGACCAGAATCCCCGCCTTCCGACTAACCACGCTCTCGCTCGCCGTTTTGAGCCTGGTTTTGGTGGGATTTGGTTTTTTTAACTACCAGCAGCGCGGCCTCTATCAGGCTCCAGACGATGGCGTTGGCTGGATGGAGACCCCGCAGGGCGTGACGGCTTGGATTGTCCACCGCGGCGGGCCTGCTGACCGGGCCGGTATACACGAGGGCGACCTCCTTAAGGCGATCAATGGCCAGCCCATTACCACCCAAGCCGAGGCGGGTCAACAGATTTACAAGCTCGGTGTCTGGTCGCTGGTTAGCTACAGTTTGACTCGGAACGGCGAACCCTTTGATACCAGCCTCGTCCTCGACCCGCAAACCGCCAGCCCCATCCGGAACTACCTGGCGCTCGTGGGACTACTCTACCTCCTGATCGGCACTTTTATCCTTTTCCGGCGCTGGACAGCGCGTAAGTCCCGCCATTTCTATGTCTTCTGCCTGGCGTCCTTTGTCCTTTACACGTTTGCTTACACTGGCAAGTTCAACCTGTTTGACGAGACGATTTATTGGCTGAACGTTGCCGCCTGGGTTTTGCAGCCTGCCCTCTTCCTGCATTTCTGTTTGACGTTTCCCGAGCGTTCCACCCTCCTGCGCGACCGGCGTTACCTGGCCCCTCTCCTCTATTTGCCTGGAGCCTTACTGGGGGCGATTCACGTCCTCGTGGCGATGGACATTTTGGTCCTTCCCTTGCCCCTGGCGCAGGCGAACTGGCTGGTGAATCGAATCGAGTTGTTTTATCTAGGGACGTACTTCCTGGCGGGCGCTGTGGCGCTACATTACGCTTACATCCGCGCCACGGACGCGGTATTGAAGCACCAACTGAAGTGGGTCACGCGCGGAACCTGGGTGGCCATTGTCCCCTTCGTCGCCCTTTACGCCTTGCCTTATTTCGCGGGATATGTTCCCAACGCCTGGATGAACGCCTCGGCGCTTTCCCTGGCGGTCCTGCCGGTCACTTTTGCCTACGCCATCGTGCGTTACCGGATGATGGATGTGGACATCCTCTTCCGCCGCGGCATTTCCTACACCCTGGCCACGGCCAGCATTGTGGGTTTGTATTTCGGCCTCATCGCCCTCTTTGCGGATTTCTTCCGCGCCACGTTTCCCCCCATCAACAGCCGGGGCGCCTGGGTGGTGGTGGTGGTGGTCACCGTCATCCTGTCGCAACCCGTCGTGAACTACATCCAGCAGTGGGTGGACCGCTTTTTCAATCCCGAGCGCTATGATTACCGCCGCACGCTGCTGGAGTTCGCGCGCGAGCTCACTTCCGAACTGCACGTTGACAGGCTGCTGGAGCAGATTTCCGATCACCTGTCTGAAACCCTGGGCGTGGACCGCCTCGCCGTATTCCTGGCCGCCGAGCCCAACAGTTTCCGCCTGGTGCGCTCGCGCGGCATGAATTTCCCCGGCAAGGTTGACACCAGCTTCCTTGACCCCACCCAGCCGGCGCTGGCCAAAGGCTACCTTTTCTTTGACAGCGTCAAGCGCCCTTACGGGTTTTCGCCGGCCGCGCAGAAAGCCATCGAGCAGCTCAAGCTGCACTATTACCTGCCCTTCAAGGTCAAGGAGCGCACGCTCGGTTATCTGGGCTTGGGCAAGACGCGCGAGGGCGATTTTCTTTCCAGTGAGGACATCGATCTCCTGCAGACGATTGCCGGCTATGTCTCCATCGCCCTGGAGAACGCCAGCTTGTATGAATCGCTGGAAACGCGCGCGCGCGATTACCAGGCGCTGCGCGATTTCAGCCAGAACATCATTGAGTCCATCAACGCCGGTGTGTTGGCCTGCAACCTGGAAGGCGTGGTGGAGGCCTGGAATTCCGCCCTCGAGCGGCTCTATGGCATCAGCCGCTCCGAAGCCCTGGGGAGAACCCTGGAGGCCATCTTCCCCCCTGAGCTGCGGACGGAGTTGTCGCGGGCTTCCGACCCCCACCACACTCTCAACCTGTACAAATTCCGCCTGCGCAATGCCGAGGACCGCGCGCTGATCGTGAACCTCTCCGTGGTGCCGCTGATCGGGAAAGAAAACCAGGTGATTGGACGCTTGCTGATCTTCACCGACCTGACGGAGCGCGTGAATCTGGAAGACCAGTTGATGCAAGCCGAGAAGCTCTCTTCCATCGGCCTGCTGGCGGCGGGCGTGGCCCACGAGGTGAACACGCCCCTCGCCGTCATCACCTCCAACGCCCAGATGCTGATGCGGCAGATGGATCCCGAAGATCCGCGCACGCGCACCCTGGACAAAATCATCGCCCAGGCCTTCCGCGCTTCCGAGATTGCCAACAACCTTCTGAAGTTTTCGCGCGTCGGCGGCAGCGAGTACTCCGATTTGGACGTTAACCGCGTCATCACCGAAAGCCTTTCCCTGGTTGAACCCATGCTGAAGGCCGCGCGGATCACCGTCCATTCCCAGTTGAAAACCACGCTGCCCGCCGTCTACGGAAATTCCGGGAAACTCCAGCAGGTCTTTATGAACCTGATTATGAACGCGCGTGATGCCATGCCCCGCGGCGGCGAATTGACCATTGCCACGGAGGCGGAAAATTCCACCGTGCACGTGGAAGTTTCTGACAACGGCACCGGCATCCCCGCCGATCACCTCAACAAGATTTTCGATCCTTTTTTTACCACCAAGGCCACCAGCCGGGGTACGGGCTTGGGCCTCGCGGTGACCTACGGCATCATCCGGGAACATTCCGGATCGATCCAGGTGGACAGCGTGGTGGGTCGCGGCACGACCTTCCGGCTGGAATTTCCCGCAGTCAGGAAACCGGTGAATGTCAGCTAAAGGCTCCATCCTCGTCATTGACGACGAAACCGAAATTCGTGAAAGCCTCGCGCAGCTCCTCGAGCTCGAGGGCTATAAGGCGGACTCCGCCTCCACCGGCGATGAAGGTCTGAAACGCATTGAGAACGGCTTCTTTGACCTCGTGCTGCTCGACATCAATCTGCCTGACCGCAGCGGCCTGGATTTGCTCCAGGTCATCAAGCGTGAAAGCCCGGAACTCGGCGTCATCATGATCACCGCCTATGCGTCCACGCAGATGGCTTTCCAGGCTTCCAAGCAGGGTGCGGACAGCTACGTCACCAAGCCCTGGGACAATGACAAGCTCCTGCTGGAGATCCGCAACGCCCTCGACAAATCCCGCCTGCAGCTTGAGAACATCCAACTCCGCCGCGCCCTGAAACGTTATGACCTGCCCAACATCGTCGGCAAGAGCGAGAAGATGCAAAAGGTCATGGACCTGATCACCCAGGTCGCCGCCAGCCGCGCCACGGTGTTGATTATGGGCGAAAGCGGCACGGGCAAGGAACTGGTGGCCAAGACCATCCATGCCACCAGCCCCCGCTCCGACCGGCCCTTTGTTCCCGTCAACACCGGCTCCATGCCCGTCGATCTGCTGGAGAGCACACTCTTCGGGCACGTCAAGGGCGCCTTCACTTCCGCCATCGCCACCAAGCGCGGCCTGTTCGAGGTGGCCAACCAGGGCACGATTTTCTTTGATGAAATCGGCACGGTGGGCGTGGAAACTCAAACCAAGCTCCTGCGCGTCATTCAGGAGCGCGAGTTCATGCGCCTGGGCGGCACGGAAACCATCAAGGTGGACGTGCGCATTGTTGCCGCCACCAACGCCGACTTGCGCAAGATGGTGGTGGACGGCAGGTTCCGCGAGGACCTGTTCTACCGCTTGAACGTGATTACCATCCAGTTGCCCCCGCTGCGCGACCGCAAGGAAGACGTGCCCCAATTGGCCGAACATTTTCTGCGCAAGTTCTCTGCTGAGAATAACCGCACGGGCTTGCTGTTCACGCCCGAGGCCCTGAAGGTCATGATGGATTACGCCTGGCCGGGCAACGTCCGCGAGCTGGAAAATTGCGTCGAGCGCGCCGTGGTGCTCGCCTCCGGCCCCTCCCTGGGGACGGAACTTCTTCCCGAACAACTTTTCCAGAACGGCCCGCACGCGGCTTCCATGTTTCCGGCGGAAAGCTTCGATGGGCGCTCGCTGTTTGAAATTATGGAAGGTTGCGAGCGCCGCATCATCCTCGATATGCTCACCCGCACCAACTGGAGCCAAACCGAAGCCGCCGATCGCTTCAAGATTCCCCTCTCCACCCTCAACCAGAAAATCAAACGCCTGCAAATCGACGTCAAGCGCCGCCGCGACACGTAAGCCCCCAGCGACCGGCATTTTGAGCAGGAAGGTTTCACGGCGCTATTTCGCGATTGTTAAACCATTTTTCGGCCCCCGCCATTTTCCCGCGACGCAGCCGTTCGATTTTTTTGCCGTTGCCCCGCAGCCGGTTTTCCCGTATCTTGGAGGGCATGGAAGTACACTTCACCCCCGAGACGGAAGAGAAGCTCAAGGAGCTCGCCGCGCAGAGCGGACGCGGAAATGCCGACGAGCTTGTGCAAAATGTTGTCGAGGGATATTTTGATGAGCTTGCGCAGGCGCGGGACATGCTCAGCAGCCGCTATGACGACCTTAAAAGCGGCCGGGTGAAGCCCATCGACGGTGAGGAATTCTTCGAGAACCTTCGCCGCCGTGAGGACGAATTGCTCAAGAAACGTTCCCCTCAATGACCGCCCCACCGGGTTTTGCCCTTCATCCTCTTGCCGCCCAGGACATCACTGAGGTTTGGGAATACATTGCGGCAGACAACCCGCTTGCCGCTCGGCGTGTTCGGGAGGAAATCTTTGGCCTGAGTCCAGCCACGCTGCGGAAATGGGAAAACGGTGAGCGCGAGCCTGCGCGCCCCACGATTTTTCCAACCTTCTCCGCGGGGGAGAAGGTGGACCGCGACAGGCGTTCTCACCAGCCGTCGCGGGCCGGATGAGGGGTCACTTCCGACGCTTCGACCAACGGTTTCCTCCCCCGCACAGCCATGGGTTGGCCGTTTTAGGGCCAGGTGGTTTGTTGGTTGGTGCCCTGTGTCCAAGCAGAATTTCGAATGGGTCCTCGATCAGCCGTAGGGTCTACTGACACCGAGTCTTGCCATCAGGGAACGTGAAGCATCGATTGTTCGCGAACACAAATCCCAGTGCCGCTAGCGGGTCGTAACAAAAGCCAAGGCACACATCGTTGATCGAGGATCGCCCCCAGTCCTCCGTCGGATGGATTCCTTCGATTTCGCGAAAAGCGTCCACGATCTCTTTGGGGGGAGTCGTTCCATACTCGCTCGTAAATGACCGAAGCCCTATTCCCCCCATACCCTCGTCAAGGTAGTACCAACCTTCGGCATTCCAGGCTCGCAACGCCTTTGCGGGTTGGGGGTGCAAGGCCTTGAGTTGCGGCAATTGCCTGAGGGACGATACTTTCTGGAGAGTGGTTGCCGGCAGCACTCCTCGAGAAGTGCGGTCTTCAATCGCATACTGGAAGAGCCGCCGATCATTGCGAGAAATGTAGAACTCACTTCTAAAGGTGCTGATCTCCGTTTCGTGGAACTGCAAGCCTCGCTTAACCACGTGTAGGACCCTAAGGTCGGGACCAGGGCCGCCATCCACGATGCCTGGGAGCCTGTACGGCGACACCGCACAACCGTACCATACAGCGAGTGTGATGGCGGAAACCGCGAATGCTGGCCACGTGCGTTCGCAAACAGGCCGCTTGCGGAGAGTCCAACGAAATGGCAGTAAGCGGAATAAGGAAAGTACGATTGCCACCACAATCAGGCAAACCGCCACGATTCGCATTACCGCAACCGAACGAACAGCTCTCCCATACGGGTCCCCGCCATTCACATTTAACGCGATCCAGCTGTTCATCATCTGGAACCACACGAATTCAGTCGCGATCAGCCAAGCTGCCGAGATCAGCCCCGCCACGAGGCCTAAGATGTATGCAAGGCGCGCAAAGTAAGAGACTGCGGCTGCGGCAAACACAAACACGAACACGGACGCGAAGAAAGCAAAAGCACGCCATGAGTACGCGGCGGTTGTCATTCCCCAAAAAAGTGGTATAGGAATGACGGCGAATGAAATGAAGTATGGCCACGCAATTAACCCTATGGCCGTCGCCATGGCGCGGAGCAATGTGTTCTTGGGAAACATTAGAATCGGAACAATGGCGATGCACACAGCGACGGGAACCAAAGAGCTATAGGTGAACGGGGACGGGATATCGTATTCCAAGGGAACGGACGCCGCAAACCGCAAGCAGATCACAGGCAGCACCGCGGCACCAGAGTTAACGAGCAGCGCCAACACCCTTGCCCGCGTCCCCAACTCAGGGCCACAGAGCAGTCGCGCATCAATGATGATGGATACCACGGCGGCTGAAATCAGTAACACGGTGAGGAAAAACGGTAAGGGGGCGGGATGTCTCCAAAGGCCTTGCAGTAAAGAGCAAAGAATTGCGCCGGCATAAAAGGCATAGATGGCGGTCGTCAAAAACTTTAGTTTCATTCTGATCTCGGAGAGGCTCCATGAGTTGGATTACTTATACCTCAATCCCCTCGAGCTTTCAGCGGGACATTGACCCGAAGAGCTTTCTAACACCTCACAACTATCCTCGCACCAGCGCCGACTTGCAAGTCGCAGGTGAAACGCGCGGAACCATTCGGACATATAGTCGCCTAACCCCCGAAAGGCGGGCGCCGGCATCGTCAGGCGTCTCCGGATCAGGTTGGAACAGCTCGGAAGGGATGGCGTCGATAAGGCCTTCTCCCACCCTTCTCCCCTGACACCCTTCTCCCCCTGACCCTTCTCCCCCCTTTGGGTACCGATAAGGGTACCTGACCCATCTCCTCGATAAGGGTACCTGACACCCTTCTCTTCCCCGTCCCCCTCGTCCTCTGAAGGGGGTAAGTTCGGAACTTACGGTCCCAGTTCATGGATCAACACCTTCAATCTCTGCTTGGTGGGCTCATCGCTGGTGGTCACAGGGCAGATAATCTCGGCGCGCACGGTCACATTTCCAAACCGTCCGTTCTCCATTCGCCAACGTATCGGCGAATACCCATAAAAGAAAATCGCTGCGTGCTCAAGCTTTTCCTTCCAGAACCGGCTTGATACGTGCGCGATTTGCTTTATCCTAGCATCCAAGAACGGATGTCCCATTGTGTGGTGATCGAGTATCGGGATCTCGCGGGGATCGCCTGCATTCCAAAGGCGCGATACCGAGACGGCGATTATGCTCAAGTCAGCGGCATCTGCCTTGAGCTGCGCGATAGCTTTTCCAATCGACTCTTCCAGTCCTTCAATCGAGAACGGTCGCTTGCATTGCATGGCGACGCGCAGACCGCAAAGTTGAAATTGAACATCAGGCCCTTGGTCAAAAACGGGAATAAAACCGCCTTTCGCCATCCGGCCGCCCATGATGAGCTCGAACATGAAATTTCTGCCACGGTTGTTCTTCCGCGTCTCAAGATAGAGATCGGCAGGACCATCAAGAGCCTTCTTTATCTGAACGGCGAGAAGATCAGCACCGATAACGGCGCGCAAAGGTAATACTGCGCGGACAAATTCCTCGGCCTCAACGTAGCTCCAGACGATCTCCCGGAGCCTTTCATCTGTGATGTTTTGAAGTGTCTCTAGTTTTTCATCGGACTCTTGTACCGCGATCATCTGCCTAATGTTCTTGCGGTAGGTGCGAATGCGATCGTGCGCTTCCAAACCGTGCTCCCGCAACCAGCGATCGATAGCATCGAGATCTGCAATGATTTCTTCGAAAGGAAATGGTTGTGGCATTCTGAAAAGTTGACTCAACGCACACCACCCTCCCCCGGCTGGATGTTCAGGTGGGAAACAAAGGTGTCAGGAACGCTTTCTGTCCCCCGGGAAGACTGGAAGGACGGCGATCCGGTGACCGAAATCGTCTGCGCCAAGTTCATGCCGAACGTGAAGGCGCTTGTTGGACTTTTCGATCTGCGCGCGGTCATCGAATGGGCTCAAGCGGAAAGTTATTCTCGCCAATGAATTTTCCGAACGCCCACAGCGCCTTGTCCACGGCACGGTGAGGCAGTCCGACGAACCGCGCGTGGAACGGCATGTACTGCTCGATGTAGGCACAGATCTTATCCTGGTCCTTGCCGGGAATCTCTTCCCGCGCACCAGTCTCGATGAACCGCATCGCCCGGTGGACATGCTGGTCGTAAATCGGAAAGCGCTTGGGCTGCCAACAGTGAAGCCAGAAAATCCTCCAGATCGCGCCACCCTCTCTGAAGTGCGCCAGCAGTTCTGCTGGCGTTTCGTCCCGGAGATCAGCGAGTTCGTCTCGACGCGCAACGAAGTTCCGCAGCACTGAGTTCTTCTTCTGTCCGGACAGGGGCGTGCCGTTCTTCCACTCGAACCAGTCCAGTATGCGGGCCTCAGTAAGCTCCTGGCCGACATTCGCCTCATAGAAACGGTCATCGTAGCCCGTGTAGCGAGTCGACCAGAATTTGATGAACGCTTTCGCGTCCGTACTGACAGGTTCGTAGATGATCAACCGCACGTCTGCACCTCCGCCGCGCGTGTCAGCAGGCGAAGCTCCGCGACCGGCCATGACCAAGCAGGGCATACGGGGTTACCCTTCTGTAACATACACCCGACGGCCTTTCCAGAGAAAGCGGCAAGAATGTGGAAGGCGACAGACGGGTTGGCGCAGAGCCGCACCATCAGCTCTCTGCCGACGCTGCCTCCGAGTGAATCGTCGGCCACCCGGAAGTTGGCCCATTACTCCTGTCTACTCGCCCAGCTCGTGACTCGGCGGGGTTGGTCCGAGATTCTGCACTTCATCATGACTGCCGGAATTGTTAACGATTGGCAGGAAGGCAACCACAGTCGCATCTTTAATTCACGTATGAACTCCCGCCTTTAACCAGAATCGAGAACGTCTGTTTGTCGGTTCTCGCACCCTCAAATCACTTTTCCAAGATAAACAGGAGGCAAATGTTATGAATCCCATCTCTGTTGCAGAACCATCTCTGTCCTCGCGAGCCATGCTGTGCTCGCTTTCCATCAGCATGTGGTCGGCACGGAAACATGACCCGGACGCATCCCAGGAAATCGCGCAGCGCCACGGTGCGCAGGCCGACGCAGGCCGGTATCACAAGGTGCTTCTTCCCAAGGCGGCGCTCGCAGAGATTCAAAAAGTCGTGAGCGATGCCCGTCAGGAACACTACTTCATGACCTTGCCCTGGGATGATAACGGTTATCGCGTGCTCCCGGCGGCCGCTTACATGGACCACACGGAGAAAATGCGTGAGCTGTCGAACCGGTTCACGCCGGCTGTCGAGGCGCTGGCGCGCGAGTTCGGAAAGCTCGTGGAGGAAGCCAAGGTACGACTCGGCGGCTTGTTCCGGTCAGAGGACTATCCCTCTCCTGACGAGCTTTGTTCCAAGTTCTCCTTCGAAACCAAAGTGATGCCACTTCCAGATGCGGGCGATTTTCGCGTCACGCTCGGCGACGAGGAGAAAGAACGGATCAAGCGCCAGATTACCACCGCCGTCGAGGCGTCGCTTCAGGTCGCGAGTCGTGACCTCTGGCAGCGGCTCTACGAGGCGGTGAGCCATCTGGCCGAACGCCTCAGCGCTTACAAAGTGACTGGCGTGGGAGTCGAACATCCGTTTCGTGATACCGTCGTCACCAATCTGGTCAGGCTCGTCGATGTCTTGCCGAAGCTGAATGTCACCGGGGATCCAGAACTCGAACGCCTGGCTGCCCAGGTGCGCGCCTCACTGCTGGTCGATCCCCAAGAGTTGCGAAAATCGGAGTCGATGCGTAGCGAGACTGCCAAAGCCGCGACGGCGATTTGCGACCGCATGGCCGCGTATATGGCTGGCTATTCGGTGCCTGCGTCGAGTGAAGGGAGGGCG
>Ga0326727_10012490_pt1 | contig 19316 bp, 17 predicted proteins | sample MB2enrmetagenome_FD_207643 | JGI IMG/M metagenome (GOLD analysis project Ga0326727, IMG submission 207643) | Lab enriched peat soil microbial communities from McLean, Ithaca, NY, United States - MB29MY | ecosystem: Environmental > Terrestrial > Soil > Wetlands > Peat | place: USA: New York...
TGGCCAGTGGCGGTACCTGAAACTCGGGTTCAACCGAGCCAAGGGCCGCTAAACGCCGGGAGTAACTCTGACTCTCTTAAGGTAGCCAAATGCCTTGTCGGGTAAGTTCCGACGTGCATGAATGGATCAACGACTTCACCGCTGTCCCCGCCTAGGGCCCGGTGAACCCACAACCTGGACGAACAGTCCAAGGTCTTCCAGCGGGGCGAGAAGTCCCCGTGGAGTTTTACTGCAACCTGTCGCTGAGATGTGATTGCGGGTACAGAGTGTAGGTGGGAGCCTTCGAAGTCAACTCTTCGGGGTTGATGGAGGCAACAATGTAACACCACCTATCTGTGATCGCATCTCTAACTGTACCATAGTGTATAGAACAACGGCTGGCGGGCAGTTCGGCTGGGGCGGCACCCCCTTGAAAAAATATCAAGGGGGCCCAAAGCTTGGCTCATCCGGGACAGAAACCCGGAGTAGAGGGCAAGACCAAAAGCCAGGCTGACTGGATACTCATCAGCAAGGTATCCAGAGGCGAAAGCCGGGTCTAGCGATCATTCATGTCCCCATTGTTGGGGGCTGGATGTGACAGAAAAATTACCCCGGGAGTAATTGGCTCGTCTCCTCTGAGAGTCCCCATCGACGAGGAGGATTGGTTCTCCGCCGTCGTCCCTTCCCATCCTGGGCCCGCAGCAGGGTCCAAGGGCGCGGCTGTTCGCCGATTAAAGGGGAATGCGAGATGGGTTTAGACCGTCGCGAGACAGGTCGGCCTCTACCTGCTGGAAGTGCTGGTTGCCTGAGGGGAAGGCGCCCCTAGTACGAGAGGAACGGGGTATCGCAGCCTCTAGTTTACCGGTTGTCCGACAGGGCACTGCCGGGCAGCCACGCTGTCGAGGATAAGGGCTGAAAGCATCTAAGCCCGAAGCCTCTCCCGAAAATAGGCAGCCATTCTAACCCACGACACTCGGCAACGGGCGTCAGGGTTGGACAAGGGCTCCCAAAGAAGATGGGTTTGATGGAGCAGGCGTGTACGCGCGAAGACTTCGGTCGACGCGTTTAGCGCGCTGCCTCCAATCGCTCAAGGTGTTGAATTGAAAACTGGATCCACGCTCAGGCGTAATTCGAGGCCATGCACGGAAATCATATCATTCTCTAGTGCGTACTAATTTTTCCGTGTTACATAGTGTGCGATCAGCGTAGCTTACGCGACGAACCACGCAACGTTGATGTCTAAAATCGTTCGATGACTGCGGCTCCCGCGTGAAAACCCAAACCGAAACCTAACATCAACGCAGAGCACTCCGCATTCAATACTTCTTTCATTATGAATTGTAGGCTGGCTCCGGAAAGGTTTCCGTGCTCCCGCAATACTCTGTAGGATTCTGCAGCAGCTTCTGCTTGGCATCCCAACGTGGCGATAAGTGAATCCAAAATTTTTTTGCTTCCGGTGTGGAGGATGATTTTTTCGAACGTCCTCGCGTCAAGTTGCAGTCGGTCTAGTAGAAAACGTGTGTAGCGGATTCCGGCTGATGGAATTTCTGAGCTGAGATAGAAATTCGATCCGGCTACTCCGAGTTTGTAGTCTTCGGGGTCGAGATTTGTAACGTGGAGCAAAGGGCGTATCATGCTTTTGCCTTCATCATCGGAGACGAGCGTTGCTGCAGCACCGTCACCGAACAACATTGTCTCAACCAGCGTGACCCACTCTTGAGTGCCTGGTCTCAGTTCCGTTTTAGGATCGACAATTTTTCTAAGGTCGGTGGCGAAGAGCATTGAATTTACTTCTGACGTAACAATCAAAACTTGCTTACCTGGATTTCTTGCCAGGTAATCTTCGGCTAATTGAAGTGCGATAATGAACGAAGTGCAACCATATCCTTGTAGCGTGCAGTGTCTAGTCTCAGGTCGCAGCCCTAAAGGCCGGAGCAGCATACTGCTAAGATTTGGACAGACGTAATCCTGCGCGTTGCAGGAGGCTATCAGGAATCCAATTCTGTCCGTCGGCGTAATTTTTTCGGCGACTATCTTCGCCTGATAAAATGAGCGATCTGGAAATTTTGATTTGAAGGAACCATCTATAATAGTTGAGATGGGATAAGCAAGGTTACGTGATTCAACATTGAGATTACGAATCGACTTTAACGTCTCTTCCGACAACCGAAGAGGAAGTTGACGCACGAGGTCCTCTGTATCATAATGGTGCTCCGGAACGAAAGTGGTCGATGAGACTATGTGCATCTTCTTCGTTAACTCTTACTCAAATCGATAAGATAACTTCACCTGGCGGAAACAATGCATTTTGATGTTGCGGTTTGGAATGAACGTGATCCTTGGCGGATAATCAATGCTGCTGAAAAAATCGATGGAAGAATCGAAGGTCTTTGGTTACCGGAGACCGTCGAGCTTGACTCAGTATCAATCCTCGGGGCCATAGCTGCGCGAACAAGCAGCCTGAAACTAGGTGCCGGGATCTTGAACATCTACACTAGAACCATTCCGCTTATCGCTATGACCGCCGCCACGCTGCAGCTTATCTCAAGAAACCGTTTCAGCCTGGGCATAGGAGTGAGTACCAACAACATTCTCGAAAAGCATGGTTCACGAATATACCAACCCCTCCATCAGTTACGGCTCGCAATCCAGAGCCTGCGTTTCGCGAATTCGCACGACACTAACAAGGTGAGCACGGGATTCCGTCTCCCTTTCAGCGCGCCATATCCAATTTACGTCGGAACCATCGGAGAGCAAATCTCAAGTCTTGCAGGTGAATTAGCAGACGGACTAATCTTCAATTGCGCGACACCCGAATACGCGAAACGATTAGCGTCGCGCGCGATTCACGCGGCCGAGAAGATCGATAGAGATCGTAACGAACTGGATATCAAGAACGCTCTAATCTTCTCACTTGACCTGCAGCGCGATCGTCAATCCATCATTCGCAGACTCGCCTACTACGGCGCTGCCTCATCCTATAACCGCATGTTCAAACAATCTGGATTCGTAACTGAAAGTGAACAATTGTCGAAGGCGTGGCAAAAGAAGGATTCCGTTGCAGCGCAGCAAGCAATCAGCGACGAAATGATAGAACGCCTAACAGTGACGCCCGGAAACATGACTGAAATCGTACAACACTACACCTCGACCGGTATATCCAGTATAACGCTCATCCCTGTAGAGTTAACTAGTGCAGCAGATTATTTCGCAAATTCGCGGCTTGCACAGTGAATTGATTTAGTTACGCTTCTTATCCATGTCTTCGAATACTTGCTTAACTAGTCCAATTCCGTTCAAGGCTGCAGGAAATCCTGCGTAAACAGCCAACTGAGTCATAACCTCAACCATCTCCTCATGGCTGCAGCCAACATTCAGTGCTGCCTGAATATGCACCTTCAACTGAGGCTGCGCGTTCCCAAGCGCGGTCAAGGCGGCTACCGTGACGATCTCGCGCGTCTTAATGTCAAGACCCGGACGTGAGTAGACATCCCCAAACCCGAACTCAACTATGAAACGTGCCAAGTCTGGTGCTACAGACTTGACATTCTCGATGAATCGTTCTCCTTCCTCACCATGAATCAGCTTAAGCTTCTCCCAACCTCTATCATAGCGTTCCTTATCCATATTGATACACTGTGCATGTGATTTGAGAGCACATTATTGGAGAATTTGGTTCAGACCCGAAAACGTTCAATGCTCCGAGATCAGCTAAGAATATTATATTTGCAGGGTCAGCTAAACTCCATTATCTATTGAAAACATGACCATTACCATTTGCTGGAAACATGCGGCACGCCTTTAAGGACACTTAACGCTTGCGAATTCCATCCGGGTAGGTAGCGAATGAAAACCCGAGCTTTCGCAGAGTGGCACAACCTACGCGACGTTATGATACACCGACCAGGAATTGAAATGTTCTTCGGGCTCCTGGAACCGTATTCGTTTCTTTATGAACGAGCCTTCAGCATGGACGGTGCTGTGCACGAACACGCGAATCTTGAACACACACTCGCCAGCCACAACGTAAACGTTCACAGACTCAAACATGCAATGGTACGTACCGCACGCGAAAACGAGCTTCTCATGGAGCGTGCTGGGAAATATGCACTGAAAATAGTGAAATTCCGTGGACCACCACAGGAAACTCGAAAAGCTGCTCGTGCATTCAAAGAAAATATTTCTTCACTCGACCCTGAAACACTCTACAACATCCTAGTGCTCCGGCCAACGGTTAGCCTGAAGAAGGGTAGAGGAGCACGAGTAATCTTCCCCCATGTTACACTTAACGTTCCACTTGCAAATCTCTACTTTATGCGAGATCAACAAGCTCTGACTGATCGCGGTATAGTAGTCGGACGTATGGCGAAACCGCAAAGACGACTTGAACCCTTCCTGACCAGCACAGTCCTACAAGCCATGGGAGCTGAAATAGCCTACCAAGTACAACCGCCCGGTACCTTCGAAGGAGGCGACTTCATCCCAGCTGGAGACTTCGCCATGATCGGCCTAGGCGATAGAACTAATCGAAGCGCCGTCGACCAAATCATGAGACACGGTTTAGGATTTGAGGAAGTTGTCGTGGTCCATCAAGCCACACATCCACTAATCGAACAAAGAGACCCAATGATCAACATGCACCTCGACACCTACCTGAACATTGCAGGAGAAGGAATCGCAGTTGGCTGCCTGCCTCTACTGAACCGCGCTGCCATTGAAGTATACCGAAAGAAAACTAGCACCAGTTCGCTAATGGACATACGCTACGAGAAAGTATCAAGTGGATCCAACATACAAGAGTACCTAACGAAGAAAGGCTACAAGTTCGTTCCAATCACAACCTTCGAACAGATGTGTTACGCCTCCAACTTCCTATGCCTCAGAGACCGCGAAATAATCGCAATCGAAGTTGAAGAACTCGCACAGAGAGTTTTGAAGAATCTCGAGGTAATGAAGAACAACTACCCGAAACGATACTCAAGACTGTACTCGCACGTGAAGAAAGAATATGCGGAACTTAGAGCGAACGGACGCTTCTTCCCACACAAAAGCGAATTCTATGAACTAGGAGTCAAAATCGTTCCAATCCTACTCGAAGAGATAACTGGCGGTTACGGAGGCGCGCACTGCATGACCTGCGCCCTCAACCGTGACCCAACTAAATGAATCAGCCTAGCAAGGTGTTCGTGCGTATGGAGCCAAATAGCCTTCTCTTACTACGGACCAGTGAATCCGCACTTTATACAACGATACGGACGGCCGAACGTTCTGCACAACTCGCACCGCCAGAGCGTCACTTCTCCACAACTAGGGCAGGGAAACTTGACCGCTGCTTCACCGGGCAGAATCGTTCTACTACACGAAGTGCAAGTAGGCATCCGTATGACTCTTTCACTCGTAGTTGCGGAGGTCGAACTCATCAATTCACACTACGGGAAACACACGCTAAGTATGACACCTAAAAGGTTTGATGTGAAAGAAGCTTAAACTCCGAGTGAATTCTCGAACCCATTTCGAATTCGAATCCATCGTAGGATTTAACTGTCGTTGAATCATTTTGCTTTTACTCGGGCCTTTCTTTTGGGTTTCTTGGCCTTTATCGGCGGCCGTCTCTTCAGGCGGACCACTTCTTGTTTATGTTCTTCCTCATCCTGCTCTAGTCTTTCTTCATCCCTCTCCTCCTCGGCACTTTCGTCAGCGCCCTCTCGTTTCAGCTCTGCCTCATCTTCCTCTTCACGTTGATCTTCTTCGTGATCTTCCTCACGCTGCTCGTACACTTCCTCGTTCTGGTCGGGCTCGTCACTCAAAAGTAGTGTCTCCGTAGTATTTTCCGGTCTTGTGGACCTTGGATCGAAAGGTGATGTTTGACAGGTGTAATCAACCAGCCTCTGTGTCGGAGCGCCTTGTGTGAGAACTACAATTACAACATCTGTTGCAGTTGCTGCAAGTCCCGCGCAGGTAGTAGGATGACCGATGGCAAATTGGGCAAGTGAGATCCCCTTTTGCAGTTTGTGCCATCGATTGGCTACCTTACTCTACCTTCTGCCTTGCCCATTTTGCTCGCCATTTTCTTCCGTTTCTTCTGCCATTCGGGTCTCGTCAAGCTAGGATCTTCCTCGATTGACTTCGGTCCAACTGGCAGAAGAACTTTTCTTGTTCCGCTCGTCAAGTATGAGGCTTCATCGTGCGCTTGTGAATGATTCTCTGCATTGCTCTGAACAAAAAACGTAGTCTTTGAACATAAGAGCCTTCTCAATTTTCTTGCCGCAGTTAGAACAAATCTTCATGTGAGTTTCTTTTGCTGTCTCGGTCAACTTGTCCTCACACTTCTATTCGCGCCCTTAACGATATGTCTTCCGTCATAACGTTGTGTATTTCTCAGGTTTAATAGCTAACTTATGACGATTTCAACCTAGCAGGGCATCGCTTATGGCGAGAATGGGAAGAAACAGAAGGACGAAAAAATATAGGAAGATTAGAGAAGAAAAGAGAAAAACACGAAAAGAAGAAAAAGAAAGTGGCAGAATTACTAAATCCTATAGTCAGAAAGAATTACGGAAAAGAATCTCAAACTGATGTCGGTGATATGATTGCCTCAAACGCAAGAGAACAAAAATAAAAGACGAAAACGAAGGAAGACGACGAAAGCTCATCGATAGATGCCTAGCCGTGAGCTAGGGAGTCGGCGGAGAACGAAAGGCTGGCGGTCAGCGAATTTCGTATGCGCGCGAAATGGCTGACGTGCCAGGATTTGTTTCGAGCGAATTGGGAGGTTACATCATACCGGGTGGCATTCCGCCAGGCATTCCACCGGGACCGCCTGGAGGCATTCCGCCACCTTCCTTACCTTTGGATGCTATGACGTCATCTATTCGTAGCAACATGTTGGCGGCTTCTGTTGCGGATTTGATGACCTGCTGCTTCACTCGGAGTGGCTCAATTATGTTGTCTGCAAGCATGTCGGCGATTTTGCCGGTTGTGACTTTGACTCCAAACCACTTGTTTTGTGGGTTTGCATGTTTTGATCTAAGTTCAACCATTATGTCGATTGGGTCGAGTCCGCTGTTTTCAGCTATGGTGAGGGGGATGGCTTCTAGTGCTTCGGCGTAGGCTTCGATGGCTAATTGTTCGCGTCCTCCTACTTTCAGTGCGTAGTCGCGAAGTTGCTTTGCGGTCTCAGCTTCTGGTGCTCCTCCTCCAGCAACGATCTTCTGATCTTCAACGGCGTTTCTGACTACGCATAGGGCGTCGTGGAAGGAGCGTTCCGCCTCATCCACTACATGTTCGGAGCCGCCTCTGAGCACGACGGTGACCGCTCGTGGGTCTTTGCAGTCGCGGACGTAGACGAGTTTGTCGTCTCCCATCTTGACTTCTTCAACGAGTTTCGCTTCACCGAGCGATTCGGGCGTGATTTGTTTCGTGCTGGCTAGTATTGTTCCGCCGGTAGCTTTAGCTAGCTTTTCCATGTCACCACTGCTCACGTTCTTCATAGCCGCGATCTTCTTTTTGGCGAGGAAGTGTAGTGCGAGGTCGTCTATGCCCTTCTCACAGAATATGACATTGGCGCCGCTTTTTTCCACATTCTCGGTCATTTGGCGGAGCATTGATTCTTCTTCGTCGAGAAAGCCTTTCATTTGGTCTGGGGAATTAATGTTAATTTTAGCGTCGAACTCGGTCTTCTCAATCTCGAGTTTCGCGTTGACCAAGGCAATTTTAGCGTTTCTTATTTGCTTAGGCATTTGAGGGTGTGCGATCTCTTTGTCGACAACGATGCCTCTGATGAGTTCGCTTTGCTCCATGCTCTCACCCTTTTTCTTCAAAACCTTGACCCGATCAATGTCGGCGGTAATCTTGCCTTGTCGTTCCTCCATTATTTGGCGTATAGCATCGGTGGCTAGTTTTGCAAGGTATTCACTGGTTCCAGTAGTCGTCTTTGTGCGCATGGAAGTCAACGCGATGAAATTAAGCATCTTTTCGTCGTCAGGTTTTATGTCAATCGCGAGGGATTCCATGATCTCAAGCGCTTTCTCAGAAGCTTTCTTGTAGCCTTCAACGATGACTGTTGGATGTACTTCTCGATCAAGGAGGCTCTCCGCCTTGCTAAGGAGTTCGCCGGCTAGAACAACAGCAGTTGTCGTTCCATCCCCAACCTCATTGTCCTGGCTCTTCGCAACTTCAACCAACATTTTGGCGGCAGGATGTTGAACATCCAGTTCCTTCATGATGGTCGCTCCGTCATTAGTTATGACTACATCACCCATACCCGAGACCAACATCTTGTCCATGCCTTGTGGGCCAAGCGTCGTCTTGATGGTTTCAGTGATAACTTTCGCCGCGAGAATATTGTTCCGCTGCGCATCCTTACCTGTAGTTCGTTCAGCTCCTTCACGTAGAATCATAATGGGGATTCTTTGTTCAGACATTTCAAATCACTAATATGATCTATAATCGTCACGACGCATATACATATATCGTATTATGGCCCTGAAGTAGCAACACGCTATCGCACGGGAAGAGAGATTAATCGCTGAATTGTACGGGAATCAGACGAACTTTCAGGATAAATTTTGAAAAAGTGGGGTACTGGGAGCAGGTTATGCTCCACAGTTAGTTACTTATGCCTTAACGTTGGGTTGGTATGCGAATAGTGTCTCGCTTCTGGAGATACCTTCGGTTTGAGCGATCTGTTCGACGGTCGTCTTCATAAGCTCCTCATAATTCTTCGATTTGCAGCTCATGATGATGTCGAACTGGCCTGGAACACTCCAAGCATCGTATATTGCGGGTAGCTTCCTAAGCTTCTCAATAACTTCCGTTACCGGTTTGTTGATTGTTAGGAGACTAAATCCCCATACGCCTTGAGCGTCAAACTTCTGACCATTGACAAATCCATCGTTTGGAGTGAAGGTGTTGGTAGCCGTTACGCCACTGATAGTGCGTATCTTGTTTACTATGTTGTAGACTTGTTCTGGGTTAGTATTCTTTATTCGCATCACTAGATCGTATCTGCCTGTTACTTGTGCTGAGAACTCTATTTCGCTGAATTTTCGTAATTCCTCAACCACACGTGTTACATGGTCGCGCTGGGTTTTGATTAACACGTAAGTCGGGAACATTTTGTTGTTTGCTTGCATTCATTTCACCTACTAACTCCAAGTGTTGTTACCTGTAGTAACGGTTCGGCCGCTATATAAGGATATATCGTTATGCGGTTAAATATGCAACTTACGCCGAAAACGACTCATTATGAAGTGATCGGCGTCGAAAAAGCGGCCCCTTACCACCAAGCCTCAGGATCAAAGCGCAAATGCCCTGACGAGCTGCGAGCTTGGGCTATCGTCAGTCTCCCAGCTCCGTCTGAGGAATGCAATTATTCCTTAGCTAACTGTACACATCCCGAATGAATGAGTTGCAACTTATAGCATGCAAAATCATATCTACCCCTCTAACATAATTTTCCATGACCTACCATGAAGTGTAAAGAATGGTCAAGAAATGCGTGATTACGGAGCTACTCGAATGCAAATTCAGAACGCAGATGCGTTAACGCTTCACGTATTCTGTTGCGAAAGAGAAGATTGCGGGCACACTGCATTCAAGTACGAGACGATGGGGGATACATTCAAACGTGAGATGGCCAAAAACCCCTACACTCGCAAGAGAGAAGGCAAATCACGTCACGGACGACAATAACCTGAAGATTATTTCATTTGGCGGATGGATTTCATCTAAATCGCTGCCATAGGCTGTTCTGCGATTCTTTGAAGGAGGATCTGCACGTTTTTCCCAGTTTTTGAGCTTATTTCGATTATTTCGATTGGCCCGAAGATTTTACGGATTTCCTCGTTCACCTTATTCAAGTGTTCACGATTGGTGATGTCAACCTTGTTGACGCAGACTTGAACGGGAACTCCCTCGAGTTTCCTTGCCAAAACGTCATGTGATGTTGCTACCTTATCGATGACTGTGGATAGCTTGTCGCTTGCGTCGACGAACAGGAGTATCAGATCCGAGTTTGCTAGTTCGCTCAGCGTCGTGTGGAACGCATTTAGAAGTAGTGGATTAAGATCTTCTATGAAGCCGATAGAATCGATGAGAATAATTTGAGATTGTGATCCACTCGGTGAATCTGAGAGCCTTCGCGCGAAAGTGGATAAGGTTGTGAAGGGACCAAGGCCCACTTCTTTCGTTTCCGAGGTTAACCTGTTGAATAACGTAGTCTTGCCGCTCTGTGTGTAACCGGTCAGAGCGATTATTCGAAATCCGGAGTGTTCGCGGTGAGTTCGCAGCCGTGATTGCTTCAGCCTTATTTGGCGAAGCTTTTCTTCGATCTGGCTTATTCGTTTTCGTGACATTGCTTCATAAGCCTCGTAAGGATATTGACCAGGGCCGCCTCGTCCCATCTGTTCTCCGATGATGCCGTGCGTCCTGATGGATTCTCGTCCCCAGGAAAACGTGTATCGTAACCTGGCTAAAGTTACCTGTAGTTTAGTTTCAGTCGTGTTGCTTCGCTTCTCAAAAACGTCAAGGATGAGTAAGTTTCGATCCATAACTTTGACATTCATGCCTAGTTTTCTGCCAATGCGGAATACTTGTCCGGCAGATAATTGTCTTGCAAAAATCACCGTATCAATTGAATCTTGACGAATCATTTCTGCGATCTCGCGTAGCTTCCCCTCACCGACGTAGTACGCACCATCTATGATGTCACGATGTTGTGTTACTTGCCCAGCCACAGTATATCCTGCGGTTTTCGCGATGTCGCTCGTCTCATCAATTCGCGACTTGGTGTCGCGCGTCAAGCATTCTACAAGGAGCGCCTTCAAGCGGGGCACCGGCAAAAGTATATAGTGAGTGGTGCCAAGGAATTCATCCAGAGCAATATAGCGTGCGCGTCTGTAATAAACGCATAACGTAATCATCGACATATGCGTTCAAGATGTTGAAGAGCCATACTCACGGATTATCGCTGTCGTCTATCAGCCAGCAGTAAATGCCGATCGTCTGCTTAGATGTTCTTGAAGCCAAGTCTTGGTGGTTCTCGATTGTTTGCACTTGACGGGCAGACGTCTCTCAATCTGGATAATGAGTGTTACTGGACTCTGAGAAACGTGCACTCGACAAGGATATTTACTTCATTGATACAGTAAACGTAAGCTACAGAACTTGAAGGAGTACACTTGAGTCACATACTGTTCACTAGCAAGATGTTTAGAGGGCTCGCTTGATTGCAGATAGGAAACGTTGAAGACGCCAAAAGTATGGTCAGGAAGTATATTGTGGGTACCAGATCGCGGCACAAAAAAATCGCTTCAGTTGTGATGGAAGAGGAGCCGAAGGCTCCTGACAAAGAAGGCCTGTGGACAATCATAGGAAACTACGTTACCGAGGAGGGAGAGAAAGAACAATTCAAGGCTACAGTCACGTCTCGGGGCGAAGTATCCTTTGCCACAATCAATTCTGTAGATACCGGCGGCAAACAGAGACGATTTAACAAATAACGACGGCGATCAGGCTTGTGCGTATTTAGGAGTATAGTAGCATATCTTCATAAATGCTGATTGATTGAGAACCTTTAATAAGTCCAATGGCGCATTTAGATAGTGGTAGCGTGGAACTGGACGTTTTCATCGAGGTAAAGGAAGTTCTGTTTTCTGCTATTGCAAAGGTAAATTGATAGATGACAACAAATAATGGAAGAAGTTCAGAATTTGGCAGATGGACGTCTGACGTTCAAAGTGGGCTTTGGGTTCTACAAAGCGTTGATGGAAAAACAATGGGGTTCAGTCGGAATGCTCCTAAGTGGGGTCTGACCCACAGAAACGAACGAGTCGTGCAGGTTCATGGGTAGAGGTCGCCGATTCCAGAACCGCAGTGTTAGGACTGAAATGAAATTACTGAAGTGCGTAAACTGTCAGAAACTCATTCGGCTTGATGAATATGTGACTCACTTGCCAGCATGCAAACTTGCGATTCAAGAACCCAAAATCCAGTCGACTAATGTTGTTACCCCGACGACTTCAGTTTGAGAGACGATTGCGTTGTACATATGGCTAAAATGCAGCAGTTGTGGTATTCGATTAGGAGAAGTCAGTAAAGGGTCCACCTTCGAATGCCTTGACATCAAATGCGAAAATTGCAGAAAGCTGTAGGCATCTAGCCGTCAAAAATCGAACTCTAACGCCACTGCAGACGGAGATTAATTGACTGATGAAGATTCAATCGTATCCGTGCTCAACAAGCTATACTCAAAGGCAGCTGTTGAGATATATGAGCATCCTTATTACGTGCATTATCATACCTCTTGATTCAGTTAGGTATGCGGGCTGAAACGTACGTCCTACCGTAATCATCCGTGTCGACGTCTAAGTTATCTCCCGAACAACTAGCTGAACAACACATACTGAGGTGAAATGCATGAGCTTTGAAGCTTCCATAACCAAGCCAGTTGAGGAAGGTAAGGAGTATGAGCTTGACATCAAAGAGACCAGCCGTCGCGGTGACGGAGTCGCAAGAGTCGAAGGTTTCGTTATCTTCGTTCCAACGACACAACCTGGTGATCACGTGAAGGTCAAGATCAACTCTGTTGGACCACGATTCGCAACAGGCGAAGTCGTCCAATAAAATAATTGAGGCTTTTTTCGCCTCTATACCTTTTTTATAATTCTCGTTTACGTCCCCTTTATTACGGATGCTGCTTATAGTGTGTGTAGTTGAAACATCATACCAGAATTCTGGACTCCGCGTGGAAAGCACCGACACGACAGAGATCTCGTCTACCTACTGCAACTGGGAAGAAAGCACAATCTCTCACCCGTATCTCTGCATGATGCTGTCCTTGCCACGTGGGAAAGTGGAAAGGCTCAATGTGGAGGGCTTCTAATTGAAATTCGTTTACGAGGGGAGGACTCTTCAACATACATGTTCTCTGTCAAAGGAAGGCAGGTGGCCCAAGCGAATCTCCGCAATGAGTCGGTCAGAAAACTCAAGCGTCTTCCGGATGAATTCTCCGTTCTTCTTGACGCTGATGGTGAATGGCCTGAATTACCTAAAGGGAAATCAGGAGCGGAAAGTGTTATCGGCGATTTGCGTTATGGTTTAAGAGACGTATCGTTCAAAGCTCATGTCACGAAGAAGTCTGAGGTAAGGGCTGTAACTACGCGAGACGGAACTCCTCTCTTGGTATGCCAAGTCACGCTTTCAGACGGGACTGGAGAGATTCCGTTGGCCATCTGGAACAATCAGATCCCTACCATCTCCAACGGAGATCTCGTTCAAATCCAGAACGCAAGAGTCCGAAGCTTCAGAGGCCAAATACAGCTTGCGCTCAACAGAAAAACGGGCATTCTAACCGTTCTCAAACCAGCCAACAAACAACCAGCTTACCCTCAACCAATCCTTGTAGAAAATAGGTCCTGAAGGTTCTGCTTAAACTCTCAAGGTTCAAAGTGAACCCAATCATCGCTCCTAGGCAAGATCGTGAATGGGAGGCAGGGGGCACATTCAACCCTGCCGCAGTTAGAATCGGTAACACGACGCATCTTTTGTATCGGGCGGTGGACTCCAATAACATCTCAAGTTTAGGCTACGCGCAAACAAATAACGGAAGCGAGTTAACCCTCCGGTCCTCCGACCCTGCCCTTTCCCCATCCACTGAAGCGGAAAGTTTCGGTTGCGAGGATCCGCGAATAACGTTACTTGACGGCCGCTATTACGTCACCTATACTGCGTACTCCAGACGCGGACCGCGTCTAGCATTAGCTTCGACTTCCGACTTCGCACGATTCCAAAAATATGGATTAATCGGCCCCGACCATACCGACAAGGATTGCGTAATTTTTCCGGAGCGAATAAACGGAAAAATTGCGATACTGCATCGCCTCCAATCAAGTATACAGATTGCATCCTTCGATAACCTAGAATCCATCATCAATTCGCAAGATTACTGGAATGGATACGTGAGGCATTTTCGTGACTTCGAACTGATCGGTCCCAAATTCCCATGGGAACATAGGAAAGTGGGCGCAGGTGCACCACCAATTAAAACGGACAGAGGATGGCTGCTGATTTACCACGGTGTAAGTCTTAAGAAAGTCTACAGTGTCGGAGCATTGCTTTTGGATATAGATGACCCGGTGAAAGTTCTGGCGCGCACAAGTACCCCAATCCTCGAACCTGAAATGGACTTCGAGAAAAGTGGTATCGTGTCAAACGTGGTCTTCCCTGAAGGAGCTTTCGTGGAAGACGGTAACCTGTTTGTTTACTATGGCGGTGCAGACAAAGTGTGTTGTCTAGCAACCGCTCCATTTGATGACTTCGTCGATCAGCTTGCACACGAAAGTAACGGCGCTTAGAATTATTCAAACTTCGTTTCAAACCGTGGACCGGGCTCTAAAAGACGATCTTAGAATTTTACTTGCTTAGAAGAAGTGCTTTCATGGGCAGCCACAATCAATGAAGGGCTGTTGTCGACTCCGCTCCTGATACTGTTCGGTCTCATTCCGATAACTGATAGGGACGCCTATAAGTTGGCGTCTGGGTCTTGGAGTATGATATGAGCCCTACCGAATTGGAACAGCTACTCAAAAATTACCTTGAAAGCAACTATCGATCAACTCTGGATTATTTTGCAATTGAAGGCCAAATGGCACCTGATGCAAATGGCGATATGGGTGTAACAGGTAATTATCGAAAAGCAGCGGGCGGCAAGAATATCTTTTTCACCGTTACAGTGAATTTAACCTCACGCGAAGTGAAAAACTTGCAAGAATACTAAAGACTCATCAATACGAATTTGCGAAATTCACAGCGCAGTTATTCGTGCAGATTCAGACAGCTTCCACATTTATCGCAATACTGACCAGAAAACGCGATTTCCGCACCGCAGTACCTGCAGAACCACAATGGACGCACAATAAGCGGCGCACCATTCGACGTTTCCGCAGAAGCAATGACTGTCTTGATTTCACCTTTATGAATCCTGATCAATCGTTGTTTCATTAGGATAATAGTTCCGACAATCGCAAGCGAAAGCACCGCTGCTGCAGCAATAACTAAAGGGAGTTGAGTTGTGAGAGTAGGCATGGAAACGGAAGGATTTGCATTGACAAGAAAGAGAGTGCCGATCATGACAACCGACACCAATGCAAATTCGGCGGCATGAAGATAATCTTGCGAGAACACAATCGGAACTGTAGATTTCAACGCGCCTTCACCTAATGAGCTAAGTCACATCCACTGCCCCGTTTATAATTAGCGTGAAGGATACTACTCCCAATTTGCAGAAAAGCCGACAAATCACGAGCCCAAATGCACACAAAAGAGGTGGGGCGCAATGACTGGAATTTGATGAGTCAAATGCACTTAAGGAATTAAGTGAATGCCGCTAAGATAATAACGAAATGGGAGCATGCAATTTTCCGAGCTCGACAAGCCTAGACCGGTTAAGTCATGAATTGATTTAGATCATTCAGGTTTCGACAACCTTTCACGCGAAAGCGTCGTCAGGCAAAACTTCTAGTAACACCAAAACCGGAAAGCGCGCGGAGCGCTCAAATATCGCAGCTCCTCAAACGATTTAGCTTCGAGCGATCTTAGGTTGTAAGGAGCCGTTCTGGATGGTGACAAGTATCCGTGTTGGTCTCGTTGGCGCGGGCTTCGCATCCAGATTCCATTTCAAAGGATATCTACGAGTTTACGGAGTTCCAGTCGAAGTTGTAGGAATTACCAGCATCCATCCTGAATCTCGCGAGGCATTTGCCCGCAGTCATGGCATTAGAGCTTTTTCGACTCTCGAAGAACTTTGTGATGCTGTAGACGTAGTTGATCTCTGTACTCCTGGTTCAACTCACGAGCGTCTGGCAATAAAGGCACTTGAGAACGGGAAGCATGTAGTGATTGAGAAGCCTTTCACCGGTTATTATGGACCTGGCACTGCAGACTTCCGTGGTGATACGTTTTCGAAAGAAGTAATGTTGCGCGAGGCGATGGCAAGTTGCGATCGAATAATGGCCGCCGCACGTAATGCGAAGAGAACTATTTGCTACGCGGAGAATTGGGTTTATGCCCCTGCTATTCAGAAGGAGAGAGAAATTCTAAGAAAAACTGGCGGCCAAATTCTCAGGATGATCGGCGACGAATCGCATAGCGGCTCGCATTCACCCTTTTACGGTCTTTGGAAATTTTCCGGAGGTGGCTCACTGATGGGAAAGGGGTGCCATCCTTTGAGCGCCGTGATTCACCTGAAACGTGTGGAGGGCGAAGCCAGAGATGGAACACCTATTCGACCCGAGTATGTTAGCGCACGCATGCATGAGATTACTCACCTGAAGACTTTCCGCGATGCTGGGTTTCTTCGCACCGGATACGAGGATATTGAGGATTACTGCCAAGTCCACGTCACGTTTCAAGATGGGACAGTCGCCGACATCTTTGCATCCGAACTCGTTTTGGGGGGTGTTTACAATTGGCTGGAGATTTACGCCAATAATCACAGGACTCGGTGTAAGCTAGCTCCGATAGATGCGGTTGAAACTTACAATCCCAAAGAAGAACTCTTGGAAGATGTGTACGTAACAGAGAAAATCGGTACCAAACAGGGATGGAGCCATCCTTCACCCGATGAGGACTGGCAACAGGGTTATCCGCATGAATTTCAGGATTTCATGGAAAGTATCAATCAAGGGCGCTCGCCGATTTGCGGTGTGGAAATTGCCCGAGACACTGTCGCGGTTCTTTACAGCGCTTATCTCTCAGCGGAACGCAAGGGAACCGATGTCAAAATCCCACATGGTATGATCTAGATCACGATAATCGGACGGCAGATCAATATAATCGCGAACAGATCGAGTTAGATCAACTCAGCATAACAACGAGTAGAATGTAAGATGACTTACCCAGAAACTAGGACTATCGACCGCATGTCTGTTCGCATTTTTGAATCGAATGAAACGCTCGGACAAGCAGCGGCAAACGATTTTGCTAAACTCATTTCTGAGATTCTAAGTAAGCAGGAGACAGCCGCAGTAATTTTTGCATGTGCAAATTCTCAACTCACCTTCCTCAACGCGTTGAGAGGCAAAAAAGGCATTGCATGGAATAAGATCATCATATTCCATATGGATGAATACTTGGGAATGTCAGACCAGCACCCAGCAAGTTTCGCTCGCTTCATTCGCGAGAAATTGATAGATTTCATTAACCCAGCCGATTTCTATCCTTTACGCGGTGCCTCGACAGATATCAAATCTGAGCTCAAGCGTTACACGGCTCTCCTGCAAAAGTACCCTCCAGATGTATGTGTCTTGGGTGTAGGTGAAAATGGGCACCTAGCGTTCAATGATCCTCCAGCCGACTTCAACACGAAAGAAACAATTCACGTAGTTGATCTTGACTCAACTTGCAGAGAACAACAAGTAAATGAAGGACATTTCCCGACACTCGATGAGGTTCCTAAGCAAGCATTTTCCTTAACGGTACCTGCTCTACTGGCCACAAAACATGTGTTCGCTATCGTTCCAGAGAAACGGAAAGCCGCAGCTATTGAGACGGCGCTAAAAGGACCCGTCGGTCCAACTTGTCCTGCATCGATACTGCGCACGCAACCTCATGTCACACTATATCTTGACCGCGAATCTGCCGCTTCCTTGCGTTAGCTTCTATCTCTTGTCAAATCCGTACGCGATTTTTTTCATGATAAAACCTGATGCTAGACAATATCATGGTTGAGAATCGCTGACGAAGAATAAATACTCGCTACAGTGTCGACCACTCGTAGATTAACTACAAGAGTTTTAGAATGGAAGGATTGAAGACCACAGAAAAGCCTCGACCAGTATTTATTAGAGAAGCAACCGGGCTTGTTCGTCAATTATCTGCGTCTGACGTAATAATGTTCAATCTCCTCAACATGGGCTTGGGTTGGCCGCTGCTCTACAGTTTCTTTGGAGCTGGAACTTATCCGGGCGTAAACTTGCCTTTGACCGTATTGGTTGCCCTTGTTCCAAACTTCTTCATTGCACTATTATACTACTACCTATCGGTCGCAATGCCACGTAGTGGAGGCGACTACGTCTGGGTAAGCCGACTGGTGCATCCTGCTATCGGGTTCATGGAAAGCTTCGCAATCTTCGTCTTCTATCTTGGTTTCATTGGCCCTGTATCAGGATTCGCGATGACTTATGGGCTTGGCACTATGTTCACAAACTTAGGTGTCATAACTGGGAACCCGGCCTACGCGAGTCTGGCTAGCGCAGTAATGGGCACGAATTTTATACTCGTAGGTAGTCTGCTGATTCTTGTTATCCTGATTGGGACTTCTGTGCTCGGATTACGGGCTTCCTTCAAGCTTCAATGGGCTACCTTCGTGTTGATGGTTCTAGGAGTAGCAGTCTTCTTGATTGCTCTAGCGACTTCATCGCCATCAACCTTCACGAACAACTTCAACCAACTCTCAGGTGCCAACTATCTCGGTTTACTTGATGCAGCAAATAAGGCTGGGCTGATTACAGGATTCACTCTCTCAGGTACTATCATTGGATCGTTTTGGATGTTCGTAAATTACCTTGGGTATTTCACTTCCGTCTATGTCGGTGGAGAGGTCAAGCAGGCGTCTAGATCTCAATTCATAGGAATAATCGGCTCAACGGTACTCTTCGCCGTGCTCGCCTTGTTCATGTATGGAGCCCCCTACATCACCATGGGCGGGTCATGGTTTAGTGCCGTATCCCAGCTTTCAATGACCGGTAACGCTGCCTACACTCTACCCTCACAACCAGTGTACAGCTTCTTAGTAATATTCGCAAGTCCGAACATATTTGTAGCCGTCCTCGTCCCCTTGGCGATAATTGCTACCGTCGTCGGTTCACTCGAGACAATTGTCCTGATGGCGGTTAGGTTAGTGTTCGCGTGGAGCTTTGACGGAGTAACTCCGGCGAAATTGGCTGAAGTCAGCGAGAAGAGGAGTTCTCCCAACTATGCTCTCGGAGTAGTCGCCGTAGTGGGTCTTATCTACGTCCTGCTCTCAATCTATGCTGCAAACGTTCTAACCTTCAACGCATATGCGACTTCAGGGCTTTTCCTTGCATTTGCAATCGCGGGAGTAGCTGGAATTCTTTTCCCTTACAAACACAAGGAACTTTTCCAGTCTGCGCCTGCAAGCGTTCAACGGAAGCTGGCTGGAGTTCCGGTTGTCGCGATCCTAGGAGTTATCACATTGTTGACCGGTATCTTCGTCGCATACATAGCCGCAAGTCCAGTATTCACGGGTGCACCTGTCAACCCATACTACTTCGCGGGTATGATTGGTGTGTTCGTGGTTGGGCTAATAATCTACGAAG
>Ga0326727_10012492_pt1 | contig 19311 bp, 18 predicted proteins | sample MB2enrmetagenome_FD_207643 | JGI IMG/M metagenome (GOLD analysis project Ga0326727, IMG submission 207643) | Lab enriched peat soil microbial communities from McLean, Ithaca, NY, United States - MB29MY | ecosystem: Environmental > Terrestrial > Soil > Wetlands > Peat | place: USA: New York...
ATCGGCAATCCCGTATCTGTAATTGTTATGTAAAAGGACCACGGAACTATAGAACCCCGGAGGGGCTTGGGCCTAGAGAGACATCTCTCTAGGCTCTTCATAAATCCGGTGACTGGGTTCGAACCTTCTTACGGTCTGGCTGGGCAGCAATCAACAGGTTAGGAAAGGAAGTGTTTATAAGATGAAATCCACGGGTATCGTAAGAAAAGTAGACGAGTTGGGACGCGTCGTACTACCCATGGAACTACGTCGAACTCTAGGAATCGCAGTAAAAGACGCTTTAGAAATCTATGTTGATGTAGAAAGAATCATTTTAAAAAGATATGAACCGGCTTGTGTCTTTTGTAATAATGCCAACGATATTCAAGTATTTCATGGCAAAAACGTTTGCCGTGAATGTGCCATTGCTATGGGCAAAGCATTTGGCCCTATCTCTGTCGATACTAAAGTTATCTAATATCTCTACTATAAATATATCGAGTTGATAAAGAAACATACTTTCAGGTGGAGTAAGTTACATGAATTTTAATCGATTCATTGTAGAACTGAACTCCACCTGTTTTTAAGCTTCACATAAGTAAATCGCTCTTACTTATCAACTCCTTGGATTTGATAACAAGTAGTTAAAGACGGTTATCCAGCAATAGCATCCAATCAAATCCAAGGATGATGCTATAAAAAACAACCCTTTGTGGATATATATATAACCTGCACGATATACGAGATATTGAACAATAAATAAACCTGCCCAAACCAGCGTGTTTACTACCCAGTGTAATTTCAATTTATATAAAATTATTAAAAAATTGATTACTATAAATTGGTAGATGAAACTAGTGGTTGTGTTATCTTTAGCGATATCTGCAAAAAGATGACCCCGCAAAAGTTGGATGCCTAATAATCGTTGACTTAGAAAAACCGTAAACGTAGTGATTGCCGCTATGCTAAAATAGAGTGAAGTATAATTGATAAACCAATTTGTAGAGTTCTTGGCCTTATCATGCCATTTTTTAATCAACCATGAAAAGATGATAAAGCCGAAGAAAGTATAGATAGACCTATACCAGAAATGCTCATATATACCTAATCTTACAAAAAGCACATCAATCAAAAAGTAAATGAAGGCAAAGATACAATTCCAGATGAGTGAAAGATTATAAGTAGCCAACCATAATGCTGTTGAGGAAACCGATATTTGAGAAAAATAATTACCAAACACTGCATCCAAAAATAAATCCGGGACTATTTTGGGATAATAAGTATATGCATTAAAACCCAATACAGTAATTGCCTCTAATACAAATGAAAACCCTATTGTAGAAAATAAGAATGCTAAAGAAAATTTAATATTGTTAGTTTTGTATAATATTAATACAACAGTAATTATGCTTGTAACAAATAATAATATAAACCACATCGTATTACTCCAAAACGTTGAATTCATGTATGCCTCCTTGAATATTTCGCTCTATTTTATTATGTGAAATGGTAAATTGAAAAAATATATTAATAAAACGGCCAAAATAATTGACGGAAGCCAGACCAAGAGCGGTTTTTTATAATGGAGCAAAAGAAGTGGGAACATCATACAATTAAAAGCAAAAGACCAATAGATATTCCATCCATTATGATAAGAAAAGAACCCTAATCTATATGACAGCCATTCAATTGAAGTATATAAAGACGCGCTGAAGAGAAAGAAGAGGGGGACATATACTATCTTCTCGCTTTTGACAACCTTTGAATAGCATGCAAAAAAGACAAGACAGGTCGATGGAAAAGCTACAAAGGCAATCACAAATTCTGAAAATTCTCCTTTAAAGATTTGTGATTCATATTGCCAAAGAGGTCGGTTACTGGTTGCTATAATATAGCTCAGGTCGCCAAGTATCATATATAAAATTGTAGGATAATATAATTTCCAGTTTCGCCAATCTCCCCATTTCCAAGCAATAACTATTGATAAAAGTGATAGTATTATGTGAAAATCAAACATTTTCCCCAAACTCCAACTATTTTAATTCCTGATTTTGTTAGTGATGTATCCTTTTGAACTTTAACCGTGAATTGATGTTGTCATTTGGACGTATTCGGATATAGACGCATGTAACTGTAAGATGCCATATGACATAGATTGTAAATGGAATGAGTATTCTTCCGTAATTCCATTTGAAAATCCCAATATTTTGAAGTACATTTGAAAATAGGGTGCTGTAAGCTGCTGCGATTATCGGGTAAATATAGACAAAGGGTTTGGGAGGAAGAAAGTAGAGGTAGAGGATAAAGTAGCAAGACCAAGCGAATAAGGGAAAAAACGGTATACTCATAAATCCGAAAGGTCCGTAATTAACGTAACCACCAAACCCAAGAACCAGGGTAACTATGATAATTGTTACGAAGTCTATTGTTGCACCGAAAATGATACCGTAAATTAATAAGCTGCGAATAAATCTTTGCGGTACTAATAAATAGAGTACTATTGCTAAAGTACTTGTATATAGCGGATAAACATAATACAAAGACATTATAACCGACTCCTTTTGTTTAGTTTCTGCAGATCATCCGATTATTATGTCTTTTCGATAAATTTAAGGCTAGGGAAAACAAGCCAATTAGCCAATTAGCACAGAAGTAAATGAAAATACGTCTGGAAAAGGAACAGGGGTGTAGAAAGATTAATCTTCCTACACCCCTGTTCCTTTTGTCTGACCGACTACCCCCTGAAAAAGAGTAACCAGCCATAGTTGACAGATGGCATCAAACATAATAAAAAATGATTATGTACGTATATGCAGACTATATACTTATTTTAAATACAATGCTAGTCTTTAAATATAAGTATGATCTAAGCTTCAGGAATACTGGGAATTCCAAAAAGAGCCGGAATGAAAGATGCCACAAACTATATTATTAAAATTTTCACTTTATTACCGAATACTCAAGAAGGATACGGTAATAAAGTGAAAATTTTAATATAGAAGGTTGAAACTGAACTAATTCACAATTGTATAACTAAGGAGGGTAAAAATATATGAAAAACCAAGAATGCATAGCAATGCTGTTAGCTGGTGGACAAGGAAGCCGATTACGCGGCCTAACTAAAAAAAGAGCTAAGCCTGCCGTTTCATTCTGTGGCAAGTATAGAATTATTGACTTTACCTTGAGTAACTGTACAAATTCAAACATTAATACAGTTGGGGTTCTTATCCAATATAAGCCTTTTCTGCTTAATTCCTATATCGGTTTAGGCTCGGCTTGGGACTTAGATAATCCTTATGGAGGAGTCCATATTCTTCCCCCTTTTCTTGGCGAAAAGGAAGGAAGTTGGTATAACGGAACGGCCAATGCCGTGCACCAAAATCACGAATTTATCGATTATTATGATCCTGAATATGTGATTATTCTTTCCGGAGATCATGTCTATAAAATGGATTATACCTTGATGTTAAAGTTCCACAAAGAGAAAAATTCGGACGTGACGATAGCGACGATTCAAGTTCCTTGGGAGGAAGCTTCTCGGTTCGGCATCCTCAGCGTTGATGAGGATGAACGGATTATCAAATTTACAGAAAAACCGTCTCAACCGGATAGTAATCTTGCTTCCATGGGAGTCTATATTTTCAAATGGTCAATCCTTAAGCAAGCGTTAATTGATGATGCCAAAGACCCTCAGTCTCAAAACGATTTTGGCAAAAATATCATTCCTCAACAGTTGAAACAAGCAAAAAGAGTCTATGCATACAAATTCCAAGGGTATTGGCGAGATGTTGGCACAATAGAGAGCTATTATCAAGCAAATATGGAGTCTTTAAAAACAGGACATTTCCTGAATATCTTTGATCCAAGGTTTCGGATATTTTCCAATGAAGATATCTTACCTCCTCACTTTGTGGGTTCAACAGCAGAAATAGAAAACAGTCTCGTTTGTAATGGGTGTATCATTCATGGCAAGGTAAGCAATTCAATCCTGGCCTTCGGGGTTTATGTCGGGAAAGGGGCAGAAATTAAGGATTCTATATTATTGCCCTATGCCAAAGTTCACACCGGATCAATCATTCAAAAAACGGTTGTCGGAGAAAATTCACAAATTTTACGTCACTGTATGATCGGCGCGGAGGGACCAAGCGTTCCGAATCAAGAAGGGATTACAGTGATTGAGGATAACCATATAATTTCAGAAGGTTCAATTATTGAAGCAGGTCAGAATACCTAAAGGGCTCAGGGAAGTAGGGGATCACTATCTACCTTAGCGTAAACAAGACGACACGTTAGATTTTACCATTATACCAAAGTTCAACGTTATTGCCAAGCATTTTAGAAACGCTCTTTTGCTATGAACGGATTGGTACAGTCGTTATGGGGATACCTCTATAACGACTGTACCAATCATTCGATAGCTTGATACATGGTCACGGAGCAAATAGCACCCTCACGTTGATTTCGCAGAAGGTAGAAGAGGTAGAAGGACGTTTTTTTAGGGGAACTAAAGACATGTTAGCAGGAATAACAAAGTTCTTTGGAGAATGTAGTAATAATAAAAAACAGAATATTTCGAATATAAAATCGATAAACATGGGGAGGAATAAATAGTGTCTAAAGCACTACTTCAACGACTTCAACATTACCGATTATCTTTAATCTCTTCATCCTCTGAGGAGATGCACGCTAGTTCGTCACAGTCGGCACAAGCCAGTAACCAAATTGCGACTTCAATTATGGGAGTATCTGATACGATTCAGAATCAATTGACACTGATTCAAGAAATTGCTGATCAAATGCATGCCGTCGCCCAAGATACAGAATTTGCCTCAACGGAAGCAGTCTCTATGTCGAATCAAGCGAGCGAATCACAGAAAACTGCGGAGCAAGGGAGTAATATCATCCAGAAGACAGTTCAACAAATACAGGTTATTCAAGGAAGTGTGGATTCATCAGCTCAAATTATTCAGGTCTTAGGCGAACGCTCACAAGCCATTAGCGAAATTAATAATACGATTAGCGGGATTTCCGAACAAACCAATTTATTAGCCTTGAATGCGGCTATCGAGGCGGCGCGGGCAGGAGAGCATGGACGCGGATTTAGTGTAGTTGCTGAAGAAGTCCGTAAATTAGCAGATCAATCCCGCACCGCAGCTTCTAAAAATATGTCCATGACATTAATGACCAAAGTAAAAGAGTTCAGTCTTTAGTGTCTATTTATTCGCTTAAACACAATGGCTTTGTTGACTCGGACAGATCACGTTGAAACGGAATGAAGGGTTTGAAAACTCTCATTCTGTCCGACTAAGAACAAACTTTACGAAAAATTTACAAAATTTTTACAGACACATAATCTTAATAGAATATTGCCTTTACATATGTCCTGTATAATTTAGACATAGTCTAAAAATTCGAAGGAGCATTCTAAGTAAAAATGAGACCAGTTTTCTTTATAAAACATAATAAAACAGCCAGCGGATACTTAAGCTAAAGGAGAATTATATGAAAGCTGATTTACATATTCATTCCAGAGTTTCTGATGGTTCTCTGGAGATAAGGGATATTGTCTCCCTAGCCAAAACTTTAGGGTTTGAAGCCCTGGCTATCGTTGATCATGATACGGTAGCAGGTCTTGCAGCAGCGGAAAATGCAGGCCAGGCCTTGGGGGTCAGAATTATTTCCGGCATTGAGATTTCAGCCTATGACTATAAACGAGACAGAAAAGCGCATATTTTAGGTTATCTGTTAGATGAGCCTCAACAACTCGGAGAGGTATGTCGGCCCATGCTTACTCAAAGACAGACAACATCTAAGTGGATCATAGAAACTCTAAGCGAAGCAGGATATCCCATATCTTGGGATTTTGTCAATAAACTTGCCCGTGGCAGTACAAATATATATAAACAGCATATCATGCATGCTTTGATGGAACTAGGATATACATCAGCTTTAAAAGGGGAGTTATATAGGAAGCTTTTTGCAAAACCCCAAGCTGGGGATCCCGGTGGAATAGCCTATAAGGATATTGACTACCTTGATGTTTTTGAGGCAGTCAAGGCGATAAAACGAGCCGGAGGAGTCTCTGTACTTGCCCATCCTTCTGGTTATAACAATATGGAATTGATACCCGAACTTTTGGCTTCAGGTTTGGATGGGTTGGAGGCTTGGCACCCCAGTCACGATGAGGCTGCTGTGCAGCTAATTATCTCCGAAGCCAAAAAATATGGTTTAATCTTAACGGGCGGTTCGGATTTTCATGGTATGTATGAAGGAAAGCCAAATTCCCTTGGCAGTTGCCATACAGCCGAGGAATGGCTGGAGTTGCTTTATGAGCGCAAAAATACCCTCCACCTCTAAACTTATGGTATTCACACAATAGTAGGCAGCATCCTGATTTATAGAGTCAATTACCACTGAACTCATATTCAGACGTTTCCGAACAGTTGACTTAAGTTTAGGGGAGTGAGAGAATGAAAGTTACCGGAATAGCGATTAATGCCAATGCTGCAAGACTGAACGGCGATTTAAACTACTTGCGTTCATCCCTTGATTATTTTAGCGAACTGGGTTTTAGTCATATTGAAATTGCCCCTCATGGTGCCGGAGTTATTTATAACGGCAATTTAATCAAACATCGGATGAACGCCTTGCTGAATCATTTAGCTGATTATGACTTTAGATATACGGTTCATGGCGTGAATCCGTTAAATTTGATGAATCAAAAGGCCGGGAATGTGGAAAAGCAAGCCTTTTTATCCAGTCTGGAGTTTGCCGCTATCCTCGGCTCACCTATAATGGTCTATCATGCCGGACGATATGTTCCGGAAGAGAATCTTTTATTGCCTGAACGAACAAAATTAACCCCCTCCGACCTTAAAGATATGTGGAATCTAGAACGATCTTTGCTCCAGGAAATGGGGGAAATTGCCGACCAGCTTGGAGTAACAATAGGTGTGGAAACGGCCCGACCTTATTTAGATGCCAGCCCTTACTGTTATGCGGAGTTTATAAGTGAATTAGTCAAAATGGTGGAAGAAGTCAATCATCCTCGAGTGGGAATTACGCTTGACACCGGGCATACTTACCTTGCTGCAAATCATCATGGTTATAACCTGCTCGAAGGGATAAAATTGATGGCTTCGTATGTTAGACATATCCACTTGCACGATAATTTCGGCAAGCCTTCTGCTTCTTATGAGTGGAAAACGACTGAAATGGCAGCTATGGGGCGGGGGGACATGCACATGCCCGTGGGCTGGGGAACTGTCCCTGCTTCAGATATACTTGCCTGACTACGTGGGAGCAGTTACTTTGGAATTAAGGTCACGCTATATTAATTATGCTGACGAAGCTTTGCAAAATGCCTGTGCTCTTTTGAAGGCTGTTGAACAGGTGGCCTGAGGTCGGAAGCGAGGGAAGGACAATCTTTTGAGGTTCACTTAGGCCTTCTTTTAAATTGTCTACAACCATGGATAAAACCTTCTAAAAATAATACCAGGCTCTCCATCAGTGATGGGGAGCTTAGTATTATAAGCTAAGTTTAGCGAAGGAACCTATCTTAGCCTAAAAAAATAATTGTTCACTCAAAAAAAATATGTTGTAGAATGTAAATAATTCCACTTGCATTCCCGAAATTGCAAGAATTTAGACTTTTAGCGACACTGTCGATAAATTATACTACACCTGTTTGGAGGAAATAAATGAATGACTAACCCAAAATATGTTGAATTATTAAAGTTAAGAGTAAGTGATTGGAATAAGTGGCGGGAATATAGTTATGCAATCAAGGCCAACCTCAGTGGGGCAGACCTCAGAAGGGCAAATCTCAGTGAGGTAAATCTCAGTGAGGCGGACCTCAGTGGGGCAGACCTCAGTGGAGCTAACCTCCATGAGGCAGATCTCAGTGAGACTGACCTCACTGGGGCAAGCCTCACTGGGGCTAATCTCAGAAGGGCCTACCTCAGAAGAACAAATTTCAGGGGGGCTAACCTCCGGGGGGCTAACCTCCGGGGGGCTAACCTCAGAAGAGCTAACCTTCGAGGGGCAGACCTCAGCGGGGCAGACCTCAGCGGAGCAGACCTCAGTGGAGCTAATCTCCGGGAAGTAAACCTCAGGGTGGCTAACCTCAAGGGGGCAAATCTCCGGGGGGCGGACCTCAACGAAGCAGACCTTATCGGCAGCAGTTTAATTGATACGACATTATTCGGAACGGATTTATCTGGGTGCAGTATTTATGGAAGTTGTATATGGAACACCAGAACTGATGAAAATACTCTGCAAAAGAGTTTAGTTATTACCAAAAAGAATGAGCCAATTATCTCTGTAGACAACCTTGAAGTGGCGCAGTTTATAGATTTAATGTTACATAATCAAAAAATTAAGGCTGTAATAAATTCTGTAACTTCCAAATTAGTCTTAATATTGGGGAGTTTTACTCCAGAAAGAAAAACCGTACTCGATGCTCTAAGAGAAGAACTTCGAAACCATCATTTCACACCGATTTTGTATGATTTTAACCAACCTGATAATCTAAACTTTATTGAGACTGTATCGACACTTGCCCATATGGCTAGGTTTATTATTGCCGATTTTACTGATTCGGGAATTATTTCCAAGGAGGCCCAACGCGTCATACTAGATGCTTCCATTCCTTTTGTGCCAATATTCTTAAAAGGTTCTGGATTTGAACCAGCAACACTTGATAATTCAAGAAAAGGAAAAACAACTCTGATCAAGGCTTTCAGTTATGAGGATACAAATCATATGATAGAAAACCTATATGAAAAGATTATTAAACCCGCTGAAACTAAGGCGGAAAAGTTAGGCAAAAAAAGACTGAAAAATCAAACTTATGAACGCTGAGAGTGTGAGTTTCCTTTCTCTTCCTTAAATTTTACTTTGGGCATGTTTTTTCCATGGAAAATCTCTCCCATTTCTTTGATTAGACGTTGTTTGATTTTTTTCTTTTCACTCGGCAGGAGTTCTTTCTTTGCCGTACCGAATAAATAATTATCCAAATCAAAGTCTTTCAAAATCATTTTAGTATGAAAAATATTTTCTTGGTAAACATTAACATCAATCATTTGATAAAGCTCTTTCTTCTCATTGGCCAGGTAATTTTGAATGGAATTTATCTTATGGTCAATATAGAATTTATTTCCATTTAAATCTCGGGTAAACCCTCGAACTCGGTAATCGATGATGGCAATATCTGAGGAAAAACTAGTCATAAGGTAATTAAGTGCTGCCAGTGGCGAGATTTTACCACAAGTCGAGACATCAATATCTGCGCGAAAGGTACTAATCCCTTTATTGGGGTGATTTTCAGGGTAAGTATGAACTGTGATATGGCTTTTATCCAAATGAGTGACAACGGCCGAAGGTATGGGCTCAGACATATCTAAGAGTTCTGTTTTAGATAATAGGTCTGTCTCTTGACCTTCAGCAACAAGCATAGTGACACTTGCCCCTTGGGGGGCATAATCCTGTTTAGCAATATTTAGAACAGTCGCACCGATGATGCTAGCTACATTCGTAAGAATCCTCGCTAGGCGATCTGAATTGTATTCTTCATCGATATATTCAATATAGGCTTGACGGTGCTCAGGCGACATCGCATAGCAGATATCATACATATTAAAACTGAGAGTTTTGGTAAGGTTGTTAAAGCCGTATAATTTAAGTTTTTTAAGCGATTTAATCTCCATTTGCGTCCTCCAAACTTTATAGACAAAGAACTACTCCGTTTCTAATTATAAGGCTTTTTTAGGTTTAAATACAAGATTATTGACATATTATTGTCAAATTTTGACGCTATGGCTGATTAACACCGTCAGACCCAACTCGCTGATCGCCTCGACTCTAATATTATAAAAATTGAATAAATTAAGGCTTTCCGCAAGCAGAGTTAACATTAATTTAACACAACTGGTACGTGTTTCTTTACATATACATGTTACAATGAACAAAAAATGAGGAGTTCCAAGTAACTCGAAGCAACCATGGTTTACATATAATTTGCATTGAAATTTAGAAAGTGATTTGGAGGGTGCTGAAATGGGAAAAGCTCTAATTATTGGTGCCGGCGGAGTTGCCAGTGTCGCTATTCATAAATGTTGCCAAAATCCTGATGTATTTGAAGAAATTTGCATCGCAAGCAGAACTGTAGAAAAATGTGAAGCGATCAAAGCCGAATTGACCGAAAGTCGCACAAAGATCCGGACAGCGCAGCTCGATGCGGATAATACCGACCTGGTCATTGACTTAATAAAGAGCTTTAAACCAGACATTGTCATTAACCTGGCACTGCCTTATCAGGACTTGACCATTATGGATGCCTGCTTAGCGGCAGGGGTGGATTATCTGGATACGGCGAATTACGAGCCACCCGATATTGCTAAATTTGAATATAAATGGCAGTGGGCATATCGGGAAAAGTTTGCTCAGGCAGAGTTAACCGCCTTATTAGGAAGTGGTTTTGATCCGGGGGTTACAGGCGTCTTTTGTGCATATGCCCAGAAACACTATTTCGATGAGATTCATTCGATCGATATTGTGGATGCTAATGCCGGGGATCATGGCTATCCCTTCGCTACGAACTTTAACCCTGAAATTAATATTCGGGAAATTACAGCGAACGGCAGATACTATGAAAACGGTTTCTGGGTGGAGACTGACCCTCTATCTATGAAAAAAGTGTATGATCTTCCTGAGATAGGCCCTAAAAACATTTATCTTATGTACCATGAAGAACTGGAATCCCTGGCCATTCATATTAAAGGAATTAAGCGAATTAGATTTTGGATGACTTTTTCCGATAATTATCTTAATCATTTACGGGTGCTCGAAAACGTGGGCCTAACTTCGATTGAACCGATTAATTTTGAGGGTCACCAGATCATTCCGTTACAATTTTTAAAGGCCCTGCTTCCCGATCCGGCTTCCCTCGGTCCGAGAACTAAAGGAAAAACCAATATCGGTTGTATTATGCAAGGGATTAAAGACGGGAAACCCCAAACCTATTATGTTTACAATGTTTGTGATCATCAAGAATGCTATGCGGAGGTGGGGTCGCAGGCCATTTCCTATACAACCGGGGTCCCGGCCATGATTGGGGCAATGTTAATGCTCAAAGGAATCTGGAAAAAACCCGGAGTATTTAATGTTGAAGAATTCGACCCAGATCCGTTTATGAAAGCTTTGAATGAATGCGGTCTACCGTGGCAGGAAAGTTTCTCGCCTGCTCTCCTTGACTGAGGTAAATTAAGGTTGTAGACCTCCATCCTCGTCAATAATAAATTTTATTGCTGGCACAAACAGCAAGGTTGCCAATTGGGCATGAACAAAAAACCTGAGCGTTTTTTCTGAACACTCGGGTTTTTTGTTCTTTTTTGGGATTATTTCATTTTCAGGAAGTAATGAGGGGAGATGCCCTATCCCATTTTAGCCCAAATTGCTTAATCCTTTAATTAGCGGTATGATATATTTAACTCACGTCTGCATTACTCTGGGCAATCCTCTTCAATTTGCCTTTAAGCTCGCATCTTAATACTCCTGCTGAAGCCAATTCAGTAGGAGTTATTAGCGCCATCATTGTAACAAGTCTTTTCTTTTCTGTGTTTGCAACCTTGAGTTATTACAAAACTAAGTCTTTCGACACCCTTTCCTTTCTGATTTCAATTGTCAGTGAAGCAGAGCGTCGAGCAACATTCTGGCCGCCATATAATATTTGCCTTGTTGGGAGGAATTTGAAGGAGACGTGTGGAATAATTAGTCAGAGTTGGTTGGACATGTTGAGAATAGCCCGGGACAATCGGTATAAGCTAAGTAATAGGAATCAGAATTTAGATGGAGGTTATCATTTGAAACCAACCCGTGTACTTGTGTTTTCGGCAACCTTTGGAGCTGGTCATATAAAGGCTGCAGAAGCTCTTATCGAAACTATTGAAAATACCCAGCCCTCTGTGGAAATAATCCATGAAGATTCTGTCGCTATGCTCAACAAGAATGTGAATTATTTTCTGTGTGCGTTGTATATCACCTTAATGAAGAGGGCGCCTAAAATCTGGGGTTTTTTTTATAAGCAAACACAAGATTTAGCGAAGGATTCGCTGTTTCAGCGTTTTTTGAATACGATTGGCCGCAGTCAGTTTGTTGCCTATCTCAATCTTTCGAAACCAGACATCATCGTTTGTACCTACCCAACTGTAACTGGGGTATTGGCACGCTTAAGGATGAAGGGCGAGCTGGATATTCCTGTAGTGGCCGTAGTCACTGATTATACCGTCCACAGTCAATGGATTCATCAAGGTGTAGATGTTTATTTTGTGGGCAGCGCTAAGGTTTGTAAGGGATTCATAGCACGCGGCATAGAATCGAGCCGTATTCAGATATCTGGAATTCCAGTAAGCCCACGTTTTGAGCGCCATTTGAATAAAGAAGATATGCTCTTAAGATTAGGATTCGCTGAAAATCGCATGACGTTCTTGATTATGTGTGGCGCTTGCGGTGTATTAGATAAAGCTAAATGGATATGTAAGCTGATTGCCAATGTTCAAGCGCCAGTTCAGGCCATTATAGTCTGCGGAAGTGATCAGAAATTGTTCAGTTCTCTAGACAATATTGTTCGAGAAGCCCGCAACCCAATGGTGCGATTTAACTTTGTCCATAACGTTGACGAACTCATGACCGCCGCGAATATCATCATTACAAAGGCCGGTGGCCTCACCGTTTCTGAAGCTTTGACAAAACATATCCCAATGATCATTTTCAAACCCATTCCCGGTCAGGAAGAAAACAATGCACGGTTTGTCGAGGAAATCGGAGCTGGACGAATTGCCTTTTCCGACGAACAATTTGTGGAGATCATCAACGAACTTATTGCGAATCCGGGAGAAATCGAAAAAATGAGTGTAGCCTCAAGCCAAGCCTTTCCCGGCCATTCGGCAGAGAAAGCAGTTCAAGTAATCTTAAAGTTGGCTGCCGACTTTTCTCTCAAAACAATAAACAGCGATCCAATCCCCTATACTTCTCGAAGTCAGAGCCGTGTAAGCACTTGGTTCAGCATCCTATTTCGTATCTCACGTCCTTTCCTTCCTAAGCTTAAGCGTTCCTTACCATTCTTTTTCAGATAATGCTTCTGCTCTTGAGTGAATCCGACAACTAGGGTAACGTTAAATACCCTCATCCTTTAAGAGATGAGGGTTCGTTGATTGGGGTTATTCAGAATGACCTGAACTGCCTGATTGAATAGAGGGGAGGGGATGGGAGGGGAGGGGAGGATCGAAAGGTCTGTCTAAATATGCATTAGATAGACACGCGCCTTGCTCCAACATACGCTCTGGCCCAATAGGGGGTAAACCCGTAAATGGCAATTCCTTTATGGCTTGTTGCGCTGATAAACTTGCCCTTGCCAATATATATGCCCACGTGACTGACTCGTTTTCCTGAAGCCAGCTTGAAAAAAACTAAATCATCGGGAGTCAGCTGGTGAAAGGCCACTGGGGTTCCGATTTTGTATTGACTCTTGGCAAGACGCGGTAAAGTGATTCCTTCTTTAGCGAATACATAACGAGTAAAACCAGAACAGTCAAATCCTTCCGGAGTAGTGCCTCCCCAAACATACGGAACGCCTAAGAATTTCTTGGATAGACTAACAATTTGTTCGGTTTTCTGTCGGGGTATACGATCTGCTTTCTTTAAGGCTCTCTGGGTCTGTGGACCGAGGATTCCATCTGCCGTTAAATGTACTTCACGTTGGAACTCGCGAACAGCAGCTTTGGTTGTGCTTCCATAAATCCCATCAACTGAGCCTACCGGATAATTTAAGGCTTGAAGCTCAGATTGCAAAAGGCGGATTTTTGAGCCCGAGGACCCAGCCCTTAATGTTCTGGCTTGGGCTACTGAGGCGGAGCCGATCATGCCTGCTATGACCAATGCCATTATTAAAATAGTCTTTTTCATAGAAAGTTACCCCCTCTCTGATTGATTATTAGCCATGACGACTCGCATGACGCAAGTATACCTGCTGAACACGCAAAAATATAGTACAAGTTGTTGGCATTAATGCCAATTGTCCCCTTGTCAATTTTCACTCAGACAATACAATGCTTCACACAGCAAAAAGAGCCCGAAGGCTCTTTTTAAATCTGAGGGCACTCTCTTTAATTTTAAGTCATTAAAGCCCAAGTTATGATAACGAGTCTAAGACGCGTTGATACAGATCCTGAGGTTTGGGGGCATTTCCAGCCTGTTTGCCATCGGTTCCTCCTTGGGGGTTATTCCGATTTGTTGAGCTTCCATCCGAGCTTTTGGTGTTTTGCTGATTTCCTTTAGGAGTTCTCGGTGTGGCTAAAAAGGTTTTTTGTTGGTCGGTAAAAACAGCATTAATGGCGTCAGCTTGTTGTTGTAAAAAATCCTGACTTGGATTAGACGTACTGATCAATCCTTGCAAGATCGGTTTAAGCTTGGCTTTTTGGTCGCTGGTTAAGGCGTTCTGCTGGTCTCTTTGCAGACCACTTATCTCCATAACGGCTCTCAGCGCGGGATTTGGAGTTGACTTTTGAGTAGTTTGTCCTTGGCTTTGATTGGAAGAGGATGATGGTGTTCCAGATGTAGAAGGAGTGGCAGTCGATGATTGAGTTGTAGCAGGAGCAGTGGCAGCCGTTGTTTTTGCCGAACCACAACCACCTACTCCAATTATGGCTAAAGACAATAGCACACCTGTTACCAGCCAGGTCTTTTTAGGGGATTTATGAACTTGAGTCAGCTTCGTCATTTTATGATTTCCTCCTTATATTTTATATTGACTTTGGTCTTACAAAGGGTATAACTCCACTCATCAACTCTTTTCTGTTTTTGCAAATTATGTTGGATAAAATTACTAATGCCACTTTAATAATTCTAGGATAGAAACTTGTATATTTTGTGAAGAGAATATAAAGATTTAGTTAAGTATTCTTTAAGTATTCTTTAAGTATCCCTTATTGGGCAGATATTTCAGAAATCTCTTCCGGCTGTCTTTAGACTTATTTTGTGCTAGACAGACTATCTTGAGTTGTGTTAATATCAGTAGTAACTAAATAGCGAGGGATAAGTGATTTTTTCCTGAGGGAAAGAATTGAAAAGGGAAGTCAGTTAAGCTGACGCGGTGCCCGCCACTGTAAAAGGGAGTTTACTCGCAAAATGTCACTGGGATTTATTTCCGGGAAGACGTGAGTTGATGAGGATCTTCAGCCAGGAGACCTGCTTATTCCAAGGTCAAACTACCTACGGGAATGTTAGGGGGTGTGTTAGCTGTATCTTCATGACTATTATTGTCGGATGCCAGTTAAACCTTTTACCCTTAAATGTGGTAAAAGGTTTTTATTTTTTAATTTGGTATTTTCTTAGATATTTTGACCCAGAAGGAAGGATCCTAATGGAACTTATCAACATCTCGAACGCAAGCTATACTTATAGTGATGGACATTCGGCTCTCCAAAACATAAACCTCTCCATAAAAAAAGGGGAAAGAGTTGCCATACTCGGCCCCAACGGAGCGGGTAAATCTACTCTATTCCAGCTTTTCAATGGTCTTTTACTAGCCACATCAGGTTCTGTTACTGTGAACGGCTTACCGGTCAGTAAAAAACATTTGCCTGAAATTCGCAGCAAAATCGGAATGGTTTTTCAAGACCCCGATGACCAACTTTTTAATTCTACGGTTCGCCAGGAAATTGCTTATGGCCTAATGAATATGCGCATCTCAGGTAAGGCTTTGGATGAAACTATCGCTTGGGCCCTTCGGGTCGTGGACATGCAGGAATACAGTGCCAAAAGCCCCCATAATTTAAGCGGCGGCGAAAAAAAAAGAGTGGCTTTAGCAAGCGTATTAGCGATGCGACCGGAAGTATTAGTCTTAGATGAGCCGACCGCTGCCCTTGATCCCCGTGGGGTAAGTAAATTAATCGGGTTACTTAATTCAATTAACCGTGACCAAGCTATTACCTTGATCTTTGCTACCCACGACGTAGATATTGTTCCCTTACTCGCCGATAAGGTCTATCTATTGAGTAAAGGAGAAATCGTTTTGGGAGGATCGACGGCGGAAGTTTTCAAACATAAAGAGCTAATCCGCAAGATCGATTTGCGCTTACCGCGGGTAGCACATTTAGCGGAACTGCTTGCCCGCGATGGGATCTTAAAAACAGAAAACCTGCCCTTGACTATTGGTCAGGCCAAGAATCTTTTTGAAATAGGCTGATGGATGATTTGCCAACTCTGCACAAACACAAGAATTCTTCTAAACGGCTATGGAGGGTGAATTGACAAAAATGATCATACTTTTGGGAGACACAGCGGAAGCACGGGAGATTGCTGCAGGTCTTAAAAACAGGGGACTAAAGTTTGAGCGCACACAAAACTGGACGGAAAAGACTTGCCTACAAACTCCTTCCCTCATTCTTGATGTCAGCCATCCTTCCAGTAATGGTAAGTCAACCTCGGTAAGTCAATGGTGTGAACAAAGAGGCGCTACTTATCTTAGGCTTGAAAGACCCGAAACTAAGATTCCTGATAGCTCTCTAATCTTTCCTGTCTATAATTGGGATGAAGCGTTGCTTCAACTAAAACAACGGGTTGCGAATCTATATCAAGAGAAGGGTAGACGGATAACGATTTTTGTTACTACAGGCAGCCATCAACTTGAAAATGTCGTGCTTAGTTCTTTTACCTGTCCCACTCGTTTGGTTGTACGGGTTCTTCCCCAAGGACGTTTAGTGCAGAAATGTGAGGATGTGGGCATCCATCCCAGAGACATTGTAGCTATGCAAGGTCCTTTCTCCAAAGAGATGAACAGGGTGTTATTTAAGTTCTATGGAGCTGATATTCTTTTGACTCGCGACAGTGGACTTGCCGGCGGAACAGATACGAAGATTTCAGCGGCCTTAGAACTTGGGTTAGAAATTATACTTATTAAGAAAATTAAAGCGAGCATTGGTCTGATCGCCAATAATGTTGATGAATTACTGGCTTGGGTAGATAATAATTTATTTTCAGAAAGCAAAATCAATCCTTAAACTTAAGCTATCGGTTAAATCGGATGAGGTAACCACAATTTTAAAGAGGATACTCATGGTCAACTTTCCATTAATGCATTCGTGGAATATATTACCACTGAGAATGTGTTAAAGGAGCTACTGAAATGAGCGAAAAAAAATGTGAGTGCAAATGTAATTCCAATCCTAAAGAATTACCAGTAATGATGGGTGGTATAGTGGTATACGAATTGGCGATCATTATTGTTTTATTAATACTGATCTATCTCGATCTCAATGCACCGTGTGAAAAGTCACAGGCTATCCCTTCTGAGCAGGAAGAAATCACCCCCATAGAATAAGGCTATCTCCTTAAGCAAGAGTTCTTATTTTCTTTAAGCTAGAATTGCCCCTTCTAGTGGTATTGTACCCCCCGTCGACCCAAGCCCAGAGGAAGTTGCTTAGCTAAGTGAAGCATTTTAGCGGAGTTGCGTCAATGAGTGCAGATGATAAGGCGTCAAGAAACTCAAGGGTTCACATTCAGAAAGCCCAGAGGTTTTGAGTTTTAGCCTTATCGTCAAGCGAATAGCAATAGAGCGTGTGCGAATGTGCTAAGCAACTTCCTCGCCTTTCATCCGAATGTTCACTATGTGCAAACCGGAGCCGTCCATAATTGGAAGTTACTTATCCTGTTAGAAAAGACCGAGGCCTCTGCCTCGGTCTTTCTTATGAGCTAATGCGTTGAAGCAAACTTTATGCCATATTTCTTTAGGCGATAGAGTAAAGTCGGACGAGAAATTCCCAGATATTTGGCGACCTTTGTCTGGTTATTATTATGCTTTTCCAAAGCTTTAAGGATAAGGTGTTTCTCCAACTCTTCCAAAGAGAAACCGCCCTCTGTAAGATTCATGACAGGCGTGGTTGTCTCATCTGTACTATTCAGTAATTCCTTGGGAAAATGTACCGGTTGAATTTCAGCGCCCTGACAAACAATAAGTGCTCTTTCAATGGTGTTTTGAAGTTCTCTTATGTTACCGGGCCAGTTGTAGCGGGTTAGAACCTTCATCGCCTCTGAAGAAATTTTCTTGCTATGAGAAGGATCAAAATTCTCCAGAAAATGATTAACCAGGAGGGGAATATCTTCTTTCCGTGATCTAAGAGGCAGCATGTTGATCCGCATGACATTTAACCGATAATAAAGGTCTTCCCTGAAGGTCCCGTTCGTAATAGCCGTGGCGAGGTCTATATTTGTGGTGGCAATGATCCGGACATCGACATGGATCGTTTCAGTTCCCCCGACTCTTTCAAAACACCTTTCCTGTAAGACCCGCAATAACTTTGCTTGCATACTGATGGGCATTTCTCCGATCTCATCCAGCAGAATTGTACCCTTATCGGCGATTTCAAAACGGCCCTTTTTCTTGCCGGTTGCCCCTGTAAAGGCACCTTTTTCATGACCAAAGAGCTCGCTCTCTAACAGTTGTCCGGGAAGAGCCGCACAGTTTACTGCTACAAAAGCTTTATCGACTCGGGTGCTGGCTTTATGGATCTCTACAGCAACTACTTCTTTACCTGTTCCGCTTTCACCTGTTATCAGAACCGTTGTGCCAGTTTTAGCAACCTGGCGGATCAAGAGGGTAACCTCTTTGATTGCATCGCTCTGACCAACAATTTTCCCATATTTTTTGCCTAATTCCTCACGCAAAAAATTAACCTCGTTTTCTAAGTTGGACAGATGTAAGGCTTTCTTAATCTGCACCTTAATCTCTTCAAGCTTAAAAGGCTTAGTAATATAATCCGTGGCCCCAATTTTCATAGCCTCAATGGCAGTGTCAATGGTCCCATGAGCCGTAATCATGATTACGGGAATATTGGGGTTAATTTCTTTTATTCCTTTTAACACCTCAATACCATCGATGTCCGGCATCTTCAAATCCAAGATTACCATCGAAGGTTCGGTTTCCTGGGCCTTGGCGATGCCTTGTAAGCCTCTAGTAGCGGTAACCACTTGATAGCCTTCATGACTTAGTGCCCTTTCGAGAGCCCAACACATTCTTTCCTCATCGTCAATTATCAGAATTCTTGGTATCAAGAAAATCACTCCCGTCACAAGGTTGTGGCACTACAGGAAGATTAATGATAAAGGTTGTTCCTTTGGCCAAGTCGCTGTCGACCTCAATCGTTCCGCCATGTAATTTAATACTTTGATAAGATATCGATAGTCCCAGACCAGTGCCTGTCTTTTTGGTCGTATAGAAGGGGTCGAAAATTCTCAATTTTTCCTCCGGCGGGATACCCTCACCGGTATCGGAGAAAC
>Ga0326727_10012493_pt1 | contig 19307 bp, 18 predicted proteins | sample MB2enrmetagenome_FD_207643 | JGI IMG/M metagenome (GOLD analysis project Ga0326727, IMG submission 207643) | Lab enriched peat soil microbial communities from McLean, Ithaca, NY, United States - MB29MY | ecosystem: Environmental > Terrestrial > Soil > Wetlands > Peat | place: USA: New York...
CCACCCTCCCGCCCCTCCGGCCGGCCCCGTGCCGGCACCGCGCCGCCGCCCCCCGCGGGCCGGCGTCCGATCACCAAGAAGCAGCGGCGCCGTCTGGCCCGGCAGGGACCCGAGAAGCCCCAGCGCCCCTGGTGGCAGCGGCCCCTGCCGCTGGGGGGTGGAGCCGCGGCTCTGGTCGCGGTGATCGTGGTCGTGGCCGTGCTTCTCATCAACACCGGAGGCGTCAGCTACGCGGTGACGAAACCGACCACCGTCCCGGCGTCGGTCCTCAGCGCCGTCAGCAACCCCGGCGCCGCCATCTTCGGCACCGTGGGCGAGGGCGGCCAGAGCGGCCAGCTCAACCGGCTCAGCTCCCCCCAGACCCTCAAGGACTCCGCCGGCCTGCCGGTGGTGCTCTACGTCGGCGCCGAGTACTGCCCGTATTGCGCCGCCGAGCGATGGAGCCTGATCATGGCGCTGGCCCGCTTCGGCACCTTCAGCAACCTCAAGGAGATGTCGTCGGAGAGCAACGACATCGCTCCCGACACCAGCACGTTCACCTTCATCGACAGCAGCTACAGCAGTCAGTACGTCGACTTCCAGCCCTTCGAGCTGGAGGACGACCAGGGCAACCCGCTGCAGACGCTCACCTCCCAGTACCAGTCGGTCTACAACACCTACGACCAGCCGCCTTACACGGACTCCAGCGGTTTCCCCTTTCTGGACATCGCCGGCCAGTTCGTCCTCGCCGAGACCAGCTTCAATCCCACCATCCTCCAGGGGCTGACCTGGACCCAGATCGCCTCCGACCTCGGCAATCCCAGCAACTCGATCACGCAGGCGATCGTCGGCAACGCCAACTATTTGGCCGCGGCGATCTGCATCGCCGATTCGAATCAGCCGTCGTCAGTCTGCGGCTCGGCGACCATCCAGAGCCTCGAGACCGCCCTCAACGCGCAGAGCGCGGTCGGCTCCTGATCCGCGCACGGCCCGCGCCGGCCGGGTCGGGCGTGTCCCGATCGGGATGGAGGCGACGGTGGGAATCGAACCCACGATCAGGGTTTTGCAGACCCGTGCCTTACCACTTGGCTACGTCGCCGCGTCCTGAACTCTAGCCAAGCTTCACCGCCGTGCGCGTCGGGGCGCTCTCGCCGGGCGCACGAGCCGCCCCGCCAGGGAGTGACCCCGCCCGGGGCCCGTCCCGGGGTGATCAGGGGACCGGGGCCGGCCCGGCCGCCGGTGGTGGCGAGGGGGCGTCGGGGTCCGGAGGCAGCACGAATCCCACCTCCAGCGCTTCGGCGAGCGCCCGCAGTCGGGCGAAGAAGCCGGCGGTGTGGTACGAGCGTGGCAGCCGGAGCCCGTGGAAGTCGTAGTGGTGGACCCACTCGTGGAGCAGGGTGTTGAGGAAGACCTTGGCCGAGATCACGCGCTGCTGCACGGCGGTGCGGTGGTAGATGCGGATGCGCGCCCAGGCGATGCCGCCCTGGGCGTCGAGGCGGTAGCTGTAGTAGCCGTAGGTCTTCGACTGCAGGCGCCGGCCGTCGTGGCGATGCACCTGGGGACGGTCGGGGACGACCACCTGGCAGGGCGGGAGCCCCGCCGCGCGGCTCAGCTCGTCGACCAGGTGCTGGGCGATGCGCTGCCGCTCCGCGGCCTCGTCCCCGACGTCGAGGACCCGGAGGGTCAGCCCCCGGGCGATCGGGGTGGGGCGGACGGGGACGCCGGTGGCCTGCTGGCTGCGTCGGTAGCTGGCCTCGGAGGCCCACCTGGCGAACATCCGTCCGCAGTATAGGGCCTCGGGATAGACTGGGATTCCTCGCACCGGGCTGGCGGAACTGGTAGACGCAGCGGTCCTAAAAACCGTGGGGGCGTGGCCCCGTCCGGGTTCGATCCCCGGGCCCGGTAGCTCCGCAGTGGACGGGATTGCGGCCGGGGTCCTGTCCGGAGGCCGCGGGCGCGAATGCACATGGTTGGAAGAGCGCGGGCGGGTTACATTGGACACTGCACGGTTTGCCTTTCCAGCCTTCTCTTTCGAGGATGAGCGGTGATCGATCGAGTCAGCACGCTGGTCGCCCGGGCGATGGACGCCGGGGTGCGCTGGCAGCTCGCCCGTCTGCCGGTGGACATGCCACCGCCGGACAGCTGGGCGCCGGTCGACCCGCGCGAGTTCTGGGCGGAGAGCCGCATCCACGACCCCGCCCGGGTCAGCGTCGGACCGGTGCTGCGCCGTTACGGGGACGGCGTCGAGGTGCGCGACCTCACCGCTCCCAGCCGGGGCCCCGGCGACGACCTGGGCAGCCGCCGCCTGGAGGCGACCGCCCACCTGCTCCCGGGGCGGCGCGACCTCCCCTTCGTGCTCATCGTCCACGGGCTGCTGGCGCCGTCGGGCTGGTATGAGGAGCGCGGCTGCCGCGCCCTCACCCGGGCCGGCGCCCACGCCGCCCGGATCGATCTGCCGCTGCACATCCGCCGCCGCCAGCCGGGTACGGGGAGCGGGGTCGGCTACATCCGGGCCGACCTGCGCTGGACCCGCGAGATCGTCCGCCAGTCGGTGGAGGACTGCGCGGCGGTGCTCGCCTGGGCGAAGCGCGAGGTCAGCGACCAGGTGGCGGTCTGCGGGACCTCCCTGGGCGGGCTGATGGCCGTCCTGCTCGCCGCCCACCTGGAGCTGGACGCGGTGGTGGCCCTCGCCCCCTTCTGCGACCCGGCGACGACGGTGATGGAGCACCTGCCCGGGCGCACCCGCCGCGCGGTGGGGCTGGAGGGGGACGGCGGAGGCGTCTGGGGCCCGGATCGCGCCGCCGCCCGCCGGGTCGTCGGGGCGGCCCTCGCCCCCATCGTGGCCCGGACCTTCCGTCCTCCGACCACCCCCGGGGTGCGCATCGCGATCGTCCGCCCGACCCTGGATGGCGTCGTCGGCGACGCTCCCATGGCGGAGCTGGCCGACGTCTGGGGCGCCCAGCTGTGGAGCTACCCCCAGGGCCACGTCTCGGTGGTCAACGCCCCCGGACTGCGCGCCCGGATGCGCGCATGGCTGGTCAGCACGCATCCGGCGATCCCCCCCCTGGGCGCTCGCGCGGTCCGGGAGAGCTGGGCGACCACCTGAGCGCACCGCATACTGGGCCGATGCCCGTAACCCAGGGGCCGGCGGCTCCGGCCTTCATCCCCGACGCGGTCCGCCGCTTCCGTTTCCTGCACTCGCGGCTCGACCTCGGCACCGGTGTCATCGACCTCGCCTATGGCCTGGACAGCGAGGAGCTGCACGAGCAGGTGGAGCTGGGGAGGTCCATCACCGGCCTCCCCCCGGACCGGCTGGCCGCGCTGGAGCGCGCCGTCACCCTCCTGCACCTGATCGCCGGGGTCAGCTACTACAAGACCTGCTTCGCCCCCGAGATCTCGATCGAGGGCGAGCCACCCGACGCCGAGCTGGCCGCCTTCCTCCGCCATCTGTATCAATGCGGCCTCGCCGAGTGCCGCTACCGCAACGACCTCCGGGGGCGCGAGATCCCGCCCTTCCCCACCTCCGCCACCGCGCTGGCGAGCTCCGGGTCCGCCGGCCTTCCCGCTCGCGCGCTGGTTCCCGTCGGGGGAGGCAAGGACTCGATCGTGACCCTTGAGGCCGTGCGCGCGGTGGGGCCCGAACCCCTGCTCTTCAGCGTCGGCTCCGCTCCGGCGGTGCTCCGCACCGTCACCGTCGCCGGGCTGCCCCACGTCACGGTGACGCGGACGCTCGCACCCCGGCTGCTCGAGCTGAACAGGGAGGGCGCCTACAACGGCCACGTCCCGGTGACCGCCATCGTCTCCTGCCTTGCCGTCATCGCCGCCCTGGTCCACGGCGCCGGCGAGGTGGTGATGGCCGACGAGCGATCGGCGTCGGCGCCGAGCCTCGTCTGGGACGGTGTCGACGTCAACCATCAGTACAGCAAGAGCTGGGACTTCGAGCGGCGCTTCGCCGCCATCGTGGCCGGCCACGTCGCCTCCGACCTCGTCTATTTCTCGCTGCTCCGGCCCTGGTCGGAGCTGGCCATCGCCCGGCGCTTCGCCGCCCTCCCCGACTATCAGCGGGCCTTCGTCAGCTGCAACCGCGCCTACCTGCTCGACCGGGACCGGCGCACCCCCAGCTGGTGCGGTGACTGCGCCAAGTGCCGGTTCGTCGCGCTGGCGCTGGCGCCCTTCCTGGATAGGGACAGGATTGTCTCGATCATGGGAAGCGACCCGCTCGACGACGCCGCCCAGCTCGCCGGCTTCTCCGCCCTGCTCGGGCTCGACGCCGACCGGCCCCTGGAATGCGTGGGTGAGGTGGAGGAGGCGAGGCTGGCGATGCACCTGCTGGCCGCCTCCGAGAGCTGGCGCGACGCGGCCGTGGTGAGCGTCCTGGGCGCCGACCCCCGGGTGGCATCGCTCACCGGCGAGACGGTCCGGGCGGTCTTCGCCCCCTCGCCGGAGCACGCTCTTCCCGCCGCCTACCGGGATCTCGCCGATGCGCTTCTCTGAGCTGGGCGGGCTGCGCGTCGGTCTCTGGGGTTTCGGCCGCGAGGGCCGGGCGTCGATGGCGGCGCTGGCGGCCGCGCCGGGCCCGCCGAGCGAGATCGTGATCGCCACCGACGCCGCGCCCTCGGCGGCGGAGAGGGCCGCCGCGCCGGCGGTCGAATGGCTGCACGGCGTCGAGGGGATCACCCGCCTGTGTGCCGCCGACGTGGTGATCCGCTCCCCCGGGATCAGCCGCTACCGCGAGGACGCGCGCCGCGTCGCCGCCGCCACCCGGGTGACCACGGCGACCAACCTCTGGTTCGCCGAGCACGTCGACGAACCGGTCATCGCCGTGACCGGCTCCAAGGGCAAGAGCACGACCAGCTCCCTGATCGACCACCTCGCCCGCGCCGCCGGGCTGGGCACGGTGCTGGCCGGCAACATCGGCGTCCCCCTGCTCACCCATCTCCATCCCGAGCCCGCCCCCCAGCTCTGGGTGCTGGAGCTGTCCAGCCAGCAGACCAGCGACCTGGAGTGGTCGCCGCGGATCGGGGTCCTGCTCAACCTCTACCGCGAGCACCTGGACTGGCACGGGACCCAGGAGCGCTACATCGCCGACAAGCTCAACCTCTTCGTCCACCGGCCCGACGGGGTGGCCGTGCTCAATCGCGAGGACGGGGAGACGCGGCACCACGCCGAGCTCCTGCCCGGCCGGCGGGTCTGGTTCGGCGACCCCGGCGGGTACCACGTGGACGGTGACGCGATCATGTCGGGGGAGGAGCGGCTGCTCGACGCCGGCCGCCTCCAGCTCCGCGGCCGGCACAACCTGCTCAACGCCTGTGCCGCGCTGGCCGCCCTCGAGGAGGCGGGCGTCGAGGTGCGATCGCGGGTCGCGGCGCTCTGCGACTTCCGGCCGCTTCGCCACCGCCTCGAGCCGGTGGGCGAGGTGGACCAGGTCAGCTTCGTCAACGACAGCATCTCCACGATCCCGGAGTCCGCCGTGGCGGCGCTCGACGCCCTGGCGGGGCGGCCGGTGGTCCTCATCGCGGGAGGATTCGACCGCGGACAGGATCACGCGCCGCTGGTGCGCCGGCTCCGCCCCGAGCGCGGCGTCCTGGCCGTGGTGACGCTGCCTCCCAGTGGCGAGCGCCTGGGCGAGGAGCTGCGGGCCGTCGCCGGAGCGCCGCCCGTCGTCGCCGCCCGCGACCTCGCGGAGGCCGTTCACCTGGCGGTGGAGCGGAGCCTTCCCGGATCTGTGGTGCTGCTCTCGCCCGCGGCCCCCAGCTACGGCGCCTTTCGGGACTTCGAGGAGCGCGGCGACGCCTTCCGCGCGATGGTGGGTGGGACCGAGGTGAGCGGCGTGCCGCGAGCCGGGTGAGGCGGGCTCGGCTGATATCCTCCGTTCACAGATGGACGCGAGCGGGGCCGTCCGCCAGGCGATGGAGGAGCCCACCGGCAGGTGGTCCCCGAAGGCGGACGCCGCGGCTCCGATGATGAGCGAGAGGCAGGCGCTCTTCGAGCCGATCCTGGCCGAGCTGGCCGAGTTCGAGGAGCGTCTCGAGGCGGCGGTCGCCGACGATCTCGGGCCGATGGCCGAGGCGATGCGCCACATCGTTCGCGCCGGCGGCAAGCGGATCCGCCCCGCCCTGGTCATCCTCACCTCCCGGCTCGGTCACCCGCAGATGGACCACGTCTACGACCTGGCGATGGGGATCGAGTTCATCCACACCGCCACCCTGGTCCACGATGACCTCATCGACCGCTCGCCCACCCGGCGGGGCATGACCACTCTCCACGAGACGATGGGACCGGCCCCGGCGATCATCATCGGCGACTACTACTTCGCCAAGGGCGCGAACCTCACCGCCGGCATCGGTGAGCCGGCCATCGACGTGGCCATCAGCAACACGGTGATGACCATCTGTATGGGCGAGCTGCTCCAGATGACCAGCAAGGACGACTTCCACCAGTCGTTGGAGGACTACCACCGCAAGATCGACCGCAAGACGGCGACCCTGGTCGCCACCTGCTGCTTCTGCGGGGCGGTGGTGGGCGGGCTGGAGCCGGCGGAGCGCGCCGCCCTGCAGCGCTACGGCCACAAGCTGGGCATGGCCTTCCAGATCGCCGACGACCTCCTCGACTACGTCGCCACCGAGGAGGAGCTGGGCAAGCCGGTCGGCGCCGACCTCCGCCAGGGGACGGTCACGCTGCCCTTCATGCTGGCCCTCCAGGATCCGGAGGTCGGCCCCGAGCTGAGCCGTCTCCTGGAGCGGCAGCCGCGCGGCGACCCCGACTACGAGCTGATCGTCGAGCTGGTCCGGCGCAGCGGCGCGGTGGCGGCGACCGAGAGCGCCGCCCAGGAGTTCGCCCGCGACGCCCGCGCCGAGCTGGCCGAATTCGCGCCCTCACCAACGCGGCTCACCCTGGAGGCGGCCTGCGACTACGTCGTCGGCCGGCGGATCTGACCCGCGTCCTCCGGTGCACACGGGCGCGCGGCGGACGTGAAGCCTTGGCCGGGATCAGTGTCCGGGGAGGTCCGGCCGGCCCGCGCGGCGGGAGGCGGGCAGCGCACCGACCTGGTCGAGCTGTTCGCGGAAGCTGAGCACCCAGATGCCCAGCGCGGCGGTGGCGGCGACGAGGCCTCCGACCTCCGTCCCCATCCAGACCAGGCCGTCGCCGGCGCCGGCCACGCCGAGCAGCGCCGCGGTGCCGCTGACGGCGAGCCGGGAGAGGTCGGCGAGCGTGAGCAGGGCGGGCGCCACCAGCGCCCAGCGGACCGCGCCGTACTCGCGGCGCAGCCCGGCGCGTAGCTGCTCGGCGCTCAGGGCGCGGGCGCTGCCGCGGCCGGCCGGCGGTTCCACGCTGCCCCGCCGAAGCCGGACGGCGCTCAGCCCGATGATGGTGGCGGCCGCCCATCCCGGCCAGGCGGTGAGCGGCGTTGAGGCGTCGGCGAAGAGCGTGCCCAGCGGGCCCAGCCAGTCGTCCGCCGTCCGGAGGGTGAGCTCGTGCTCGTGGAGGGCGAGCGCGGCGAAGCCCCAGCCGACGGCCGCTCCGGCGGCGAGCACGGCGGCCACGGCCCGGAGCGTCCCCGGCGAGCGGGCGAGCCGGAGGAGTGCGGCCGGCGCGGCGAGGCGGCGAGCGCCGGCGCTGTCGCGGTCCGCCATCGGTCGGGATTGTATTCGCCGGTCGGGCCGGCGAATCGCCGCCGCCAGCGCCGCCAGGGAGGGTGAGGCTGATGCCGGCTGCTGATGCGGAGACCGGGGAGGCGTCCGGGATCCGCGTGCTCGCCTACAACATCCTGCTCGGCGGCGAGCGCCGCGAGGAGCGGATCGCCCGCGTCCTGGCGCGCAGCGGGGCCGATCTGATCGCCCTCGAGGAGGTGCGTGACAACGGCCTGGTCGGCAGGCTCGCCGGGCAGCTGGGCATGACTGCCGTGTACGGGGCGCCGAGTGACGGCGGCCCGCTGGGGCTGGCGCTGCTGACCCGGCTGCCGATCGCCGCCCATCGCAACCGCCGTCACCCCGGGATGCTGCGCAGCCATCTGGAGGTCACCGTCCGGCCGCGTCGCGGCGAGCGGCTCCGCTTCCACGTCGTCCACCTGGCGGCTCGGTTCGGCGGGAAGGCCAAGGGGGAGGCGCGCCGTCTCCGTGAGCTGGAGGCCGTCCTGGCGGACATCGCCGCCGAGCCGGCGCTGCCCCACATCATCCTGGGCGACTTCAACTCCATCTCCCCCGGCGACCACGTGGCGGCGACCAGCTTCTTCCGGCGGATGAATGAGCTCCGCCAGGCACGCCTCCTGGTGCGCCGGACCGATGGCTGGATGTGGCCGGAGGCGGGGGATGACGAGGAGTGGTTGGCGCATGGCATCGACCCCGCCCTCAAGGCGGGGGTGCCCTCGCTGCCCTGGGTCACCGGCCCGCTCACCGCGCTGGTGCCGGAGCACGGCGGCGTCGATCGCCTCCTGGGCCGCGCCATCGAGCGCTGGACGGTGCCGCGCCTCCTCGACGCCGGCTACGTCGACTGCTACCGCCATCTCCACCCCCGGGCCCACGGCTACACCTGTGCGACCTGGATGCCGGCGGCGCGCATCGACTACGTCTTCGCCAGCCCCGAGGCGCTCCCCCTGGTCGCCGCCTGCGACGTGGTCGTGGGCCGGGGGCGGGCCGCTCGCGAGGTCAGCAGCGCGTCGGACCACTTCCCGGTGTACGCGGACCTGGACGTCTGAGCCGCGGGGCCGGCGGCGATCGCGCCGGGTTCGGAGCCCAGCGTGGTGCTGAGGGACTCCCGGCACCCGGTCAGGCCGGGCCGGTGTCCCCCCCGTCGGGGGCGCTGCGGCGACGCCGCCCCCCGCGGCGGCGCCGCACCGGGTCGTCCTTGCGCTGCGCGCCGCCGTCGGCGTCGACCCAGCGCGGCGGGGGCGGCTGGCCGTCGGCCAGCAGGTCGGCGAGCGTCCGCCACCCGAAGAGCTCGCGTCCGCGCTGGATCAGCTCGATGAAGCAGCCCATGGTGGCCTCGGCATCGGCGAGGGCGTGGTGGGGGCGCCGGTGGGAGACGCCCAGCTCCGTGCACAGACGCTCCAGCCCGATGGTGTCGCGCAGGTCGAAGAGCTTGGCAGCCAGTCGCGAGGTGTCGAGGTTGTCGGCCTCGAGGCTCTCGCCGAGGGTCGCCGCGATCAGACGGCTGTCGAATGCGTCGGCGCTGTGCTCGACCAGCACGGCGCCCCGGCAGAAGCGGCGGAAGCGCTCGAGGACGGGCCGGACCGGGGGGGCGCCGCCCAGGGTCTCGCTGGAGATGCCGTGGATGCGGCGGGCGAAGGGGTTGATGCGGTCATTGCTGTGGACCAGCGTCTCGAGGGAGAGCAGGTGACGCTCCAGGGTGAAGGCGACCGCCCCCAGCTCGACCAGGCGGTGCGGGGTCTGGCCGGTGGTCTCGCAGTCGACGGCCACGAAGCGGAGGTGGTCGATCGGCGTCTCCGGCGCGGGCCGGAGCAGCGGCGGCTGCTCCTCGGGATCGTCGATCGCCGCGAAGGGCTCGCCGGCGGCAGGACCCAGGCGGGGCACGAAGCTGTCGCCGACCGGCACGGACCCACGCCGCCGGCCGTAGTGGCGGCGCCCCGCCGAGGACGCCCCGGATTTTCCGTTCGGAGGCGGCTCGGGTCCCCCCTTGGGAGCATCAGGCGACATCGGCGCCGGCATTGGTGTGGAGAGGGACATCAAGAGGTCTTCGGGCCATCCTAACCGCTGGACGGCTCCCCGGGGGAATCGCGCAGTGGCTTTCGATGACCGAGCTTGTCACCGGCGCACCGCCGGAGCCTACCTATACTCGGCGTCGATGCACCTGATCGCCGCCGGGATCAGCTTTCGCACCGCGCCCCTGGAGGTGCGGGAGCGGGCCGCACTTCCCGACCCCGAGGCTCGCCGGCTGCTCCGGTTCCTGACCGGGCATGGCAGCCTGAGCGGCGCCGCGGCGATCTCGACGTGCAACCGCACCGAGCTCTACGTCAGCGTCCACCCCGGAGCCGACATGGAGGAGGTGGCCTCCCGCCTCCAGCGCTACCTCGACCCCCTCGGGGAGCTCTCCGCCCCCCACCACGTCGCCCTCTTTCCCGGTGAGGAGGCGGTCGGACACCTCTTCCGGGTGGCCGCCGGGCTCGAGTCGATGGTGATCGGTGAGAGCCAGGTGCTCGGCCAGGTCAAGGCCGCCCACCGCCTCGCCCTGGAGGTCGGAAGCCTCGACGCGCAGCTCGACTTCGTCTTCCGACGCGCCATCGGCGCCGGCAAGCTGGTCCGCACCCGCACCTCACTCGGCCGCGGTGCGGGCAGCATCAGCGAGGTGGCGGTCGCGGTCGCCGCCGACGTGCTCGGCAGCCTGGAGGGTCGCGGCGCGCTCATCATCGGTGCCGGCAAGATGAGCGCCCTGGCGGCGCGGCGCCTGCGCGCCCAGGGCGCGGCGCTCCGGGTCAGCTCGCGGGGAGGGGCCTCCGCCGCCGCGCTGGCGGCGCAGCTGGGGGCGACCGTGGTCGGTCCCGAGGACCTCACCGCGGCCATCGTGGAGAGCGACCTGGTGGTCACCGCCACCACCAGCACCGAGGCGGTGCTGGACCGGGCCCTCTGCTCGGCGGTCCAGGTGCAGCGCGGGGGACGCCCGCTCTGCCTCATCGACATGGCCGTGCCCCGTGACGTCGCCCCCGACGTCGCCGGCCTCCCGGGCGTGACCCTGATCGACATCGACGAGCTGGGACGGCGCATCGTCGCCGGCTTCGGCGAGCACGGCAGGGCGATTGCCGCCGCCGCCGCGCTGGTCAGCGAGGAGGTCGAGAAGACCCTGGCCGTGCTCAACCAGCGCAGCGCCTCCGCCCCGACCATCCGCGCCCTCCTGGAGCGCGCCGAGGCGATCCGGCGCCAGGAGGTCGAGCGGACGCTGGCCCGCCTTCCGGCCGGTCAGGCTGACGTGGCCGAGCGCATCGACAAGCTGAGCCGCAGCCTGGTCACCAAGCTGCTCCACGCCCCGGTCACCCACCTCCGCGGTGCCGCCGACGATCCCGCCGTCGTGCTCCACCTCCGCGAGGCCTTCGGCCTCGACGACCCGGGCGCCGGCGCGCGGTGAGCGCGGCGGCCCTCCGGCTGGCCACCCGGGGCAGCCGCCTGGCCCGCGCCCAGGCCGCACTGGCGGCGGTGAGGCTGCAGTCCTGCGGGGTCGAGGCCGTCGAGACCGTGGTCATTCAGACCCAGGGCGACCGGGAGCCGTCCACCCCGGTGGTGGAGCTGGAGGGCGAGGGCTGGTTCAGCGCGGCCCTGGAGCGGGCCATCGCCGACGGTCGGGCCGACGCCGCGGTCCACAGCGCCAAGGATCTGCCCGGCCGGCTGGGTGACGGCCTCGAGGTGGCGGCCTTCCTGGAGCGCGCCGACTGCCGGGACGGCCTGGTCAGCCGGGACGGTCGGCCGCTCGCCCTCGTGGAGGCCGGCGCCAGCATCGGCACCGGCAGCCCCCGCCGGGCAGCGCTGCTCCGGGCGCTCCGTCCCGACCTCCGCGCCGTCCCGATCCGGGGCAACGTCGACACCCGGCTGCGCAAGCTCGACGCGGGCGAGGTGGACGGGCTGCTGCTCGCCTGTGCCGGCATGGACCGTATCGGAGCCGCGGACCGGCTCGCGGAGCGGCTCGACCCGCGGATCTTCGTGCCCGCGCCCTGCCAGGGCGCGATCGCCCTGGAGACGGCGACGCAGGGGCCGGCCGCAGACGCCTGCGGCCTGGCGGATCACCCGCCGACGCGCGCCGCCGCTCTCGCCGAGCGCGCCGTGCTCGCCGCCCTGGGCGGGGGGTGCCTGCTGGCGCTCGGCGCCTGGGCGCGCCTGGAGGGAGACCGTCTGGTCCTCTCCGCCGCCCTGGAGATGGGTGGGGTCCTGCGCCGGGTGGAGCTCCCCGGCGACCTCCGCGCCCCTGAGGAGCTGGGCACCCGCGTGGCGGAGCGGCTCCGATGAGCCAGCCGCCCGCCCGGCCGCTCGCCGGCCGCCGCGTCCTGGTCACCCGGGCCGCGGCCCAGGCCGCCGCCCTCAGCCAGGAGCTCCGCCAGCTGGGCGCGGCCGTGGTCGAGATTCCCGCCATCGCCATCGTGCCCGTGGCTCCGCCCGAGGAGGTGAGAGAGGCGGCGCGCTGGCTGCGCGAGCGGCGGCCGCCGCGCTGGATGGCGGTGGCCAGCGCCAACGCGGCCGACGCGCTGCGCGCCCTGGACCTCCCCGACGATCTCGCCGGGATCCGAGCGGCGGCGGTGGGGGAACCGACCGCCCGGGCGCTCCGCGACGTCGGCGTCAACGTCGACCTGGTGGCCCCGGGGAGCGGTGCCGCGGCGCTCGCCGACCGGCTCATCGCCGCCGGGGCCGGGAGCGGTGCCGTCTGGCTGCCCCAGGCGGAGGCGGCGCGTCCCGAGCTGGCCGACCGGCTGCGTGAGGCGGGCGCGGAGGTGAGCGTGACCCTCTGCTACCGGACCGCGGCGGTGCCCGGCCTCGCCCGCCTCCTGGGCGCGGCTTTCGCCGACCGCATCGACGCCGTGACCCTGCTCAGCCCCAGCGCGGCCGAGGCGGTGGTGGGCGCGGTGGGGGTGGCGGCGCTCGCCCGCGTGCCGGTGGTCTGCGTGGGGAGCACGACCGCCGCCACGCTGCGCGGCCACGGGGTCACCCCGGTGACGGCGGGGCGTGGCGATGCCGACGGAGTGGCGGCGGCGGTGGCGGTGGCGCTCCGCAGGTGAGTAACCTGGGGCCGCCATGGCCTTTCCGCACGATCGACCCCGGCGTCTGCGGCGCACTCCCGCGCTGCGCCGCCTCTCCCGTGAGACGCGGCTGACCGCCGCCGGGCTGGTCCACCCGCTCTTCCTCCGCGAGGGCGCCGCCGCCCCCGTCGCCATCCCGAGCCTTCCCGGGCATCGCCAGGAGACCGTGGACAGCGCGGCCTCCACCGTGGAGGGGGCGCTCGACGCCGGGCTGAGCGCGGTGCTCCTCTTCGGGGTGCCCGCCCGCAAGGACGCGGCCGGCTCGGAGGCCTGGAACGACCAGGGGATCGTCCAGGTCGCCCTGCGCTCGCTCCGGCAGCGCTTCGGGGACGAGTGTGTCCTGGTCGCCGACTGCTGTCTCGACGAGTACACCGACCACGGCCACTGCGGGGTCCTGCGCGCGGACGGGTCCGTCGACAACGACGCCACCCTCGAGCTCTACGCCCGGGTGGCCGTCTCCCAGGCCGGCGCCGGGGCGGACGTCATCGCCCCCAGCGGGATGATGGACGGACAGGTCGGCGCCATCCGGACCGCCCTGGACGGTGCCGGCTTCACCGAGACCGCGATCCTCGCCTACAGCGCCAAGTACGCGTCCGTCATGTACGGGCCGTTCCGGGACGCCGCCGACTGCGCGCCCCGGAGCGGCGACCGGCGCGGCTACCAGATGGACGTCGGCAACGCCCGCGAGGCGGTCCGGGAGGCGCTCCTGGACGTCGGCGAGGGGGCGGACATGGTCATGGTCAAGCCGGCCCTCACCTGCCTGGACGTGATCGGGCGGGTGCGGGCGGCGGTCGACGTTCCCCTCGCCGCCTACAACGTGAGCGGCGAGTACGCCATGATCGCCCACGCCGCCCGTGCCGGCGCCTTCGACGAGCGAGCCGCGGCCCTCGAGGCCCTCGCCGCCATCCGGCGCGCCGGCGCGGACATCATCATCAGCTACCACGCGCTCCAGGCAGCGCGATGGCTTCGTGAGGAGTGACCGAGACCAGGATGAAGCCCCCCACCAATCCGCGCCGACTCCCCTTCGTCATCGCCGGGCTGGTCGTCCTGGTGGCCGCCGCGATCGCCGTGGCGGCGGTCTTCTACCAGGCTGACAACAACACCCCGGTGGGCTCGCTGATCCCGACGCCGACGCCCGCGCCGAGCCCGTCGGCGACCCCCACACCGCCGATCATCGCCTACGCCGACTGCTCGACGGCGACCTTCGGGCCGGCGCTGGCCCCCCTCGACCCGCCCGCGAACGTCCACGTCTACTCGGCGGAGCCGGCGATGACCATCGACACCAGCAAGCTCTACGAGGCGACCATCGAGACGACCAAGGGGAACATCGTCATCTGCCTGCAGCCCGACCTGGCTCCGAACACGGTCAACGTCATCGTCACCCTGATCCGCAACGGCTTCTACAACGGGATCCCGTTCTCTCGGGTCGGCCCCAACTCGACGACCCCGGCCGTGATCCAGACCGGCGACCCCAACTGCATCGGCAACGTCTCGCCCGCGCCCTCGACCCCGAGCGGGACCTGTGGTCAGGGAGGCCCCGGCTTCAGCTTCGACGACGAGCCCATCCACGAGAAGTACGTGGCGGGTGCGGTCGCCATGGCCAACGCCGGGCCCAACACCAACGGCTCTCAGTTCTTCATCTGCACCGCCGACGACACCAGCCAGTTGTCCCTCAGCTACAACCTCTTCGGCATGGTGGAGTCGGGGATGAGCGTGGTCACCAGCATCGTCCAGGGCGACGTCATGGAGCAGGTCACCGTCGCCGAGCAGACGTGAGCACGGGCGCCCGCCGGTCCCGGTCCGCGGACCTGCGGGCGCGAGCGGCGCGGGTGATGCCGGGTGGGGTGTCCAGCCCGGTCCGCGCCTACGCGGCGGTGGGCGGTGACGCCCCGGTGATCGCCGCCGCCGAGGGCGCCCACCTGGTGGACGTCGACGGGGGGCGCTTCGTCGACTTCGTGCTCGCCTACGGCCCTCACATCCTCGGCCACAACCCCAAGGAGGTGGTCGAGGCGCTGCGCCGCCAATTGGACCGCGGCGTTGCCTACGGCCACACCGCCGGGGCCGAGGTGGAGCTGGCGGAGCGGATCTGCGCGGCCCTCCCCAGCGTCGAGATGGTCCGCTTCGTCAACTCCGGCACCGAGGCCACCATGTCCGCGGTCCGGCTGGCCCGCGCCGCCACCGGTCGCGACCTGGTGATCAAGTTCGCGGGCGCCTACCACGGCCACGCCGACCCGCTGCTCGCCGCCGCCGGGAGCGGGGTGGCGACGCTCGGCCTCCCGGGCTCGGCGGGCGTCCCGCGCGGCGCCGTCGCCGACACGCTGGTGCTCCCCTACAACTCTGGGGCGGCGGTGGCCGACGCCTTCGCGGTCCACGCCGGCCGCATCGCCGCGGTGATCGTGGAGCCGGTGGCCGGGAACATGGGCTGCGTCGCGCCGCTCCCCGGCTACCTCGCGGAGCTGCGCCGGCTCACCCGCGAGGGGGGAGCGCTGCTCGTCTTCGACGAGGTGATGACCGGCTTCCGGGTGGCCTACGGGGGCGCCCAGACCCTCTACGGCGTCGAGCCCGACCTGACCTGCCTCGGCAAGGTGATCGGGGGCGGGCTCCCGGTGGGCGCCTACGGGGGATCGCGGGCGCTGATGGAGCAGGTCGCCCCGCTCGGGCCCGTCTACCAGGCGGGGACCCTCTCCGGCAACCCCCTGGCCATGGTCGCGGGCATCGCCGTGCTCGACAGCCTGCGGGCCGGCGACGCCTACACCCGGCTGGAGGCCCTGGGGGGGAGGCTGGGGGACGGGCTGGGCACCGCCGCGGTGGCGGCCTCGGTGCCCTGCGCCGTCAACCGGGTGGGCAGCATGCTCACCGTCTTCCTGGGGGTGGAGCGGGTCGACGACTATGGGGACGCGCGGCGCAGTGACCTGGACGGCTTCGCGCGGCTGCACCGAAGCTGGCGGGACGCCGGCGTGCTCTGGCCGCCCTCCCAGTTCGAGACCGCCTTCCTGAGCACCGCCCACGCGGCGGCCGACATCGACCGGGTGGTCTCGGCGTTCGCGGGGGCGATCCGCGGCGGTGGCGCGGAAGCGGAGTGCTGAGAGGGTCGTCTGACCTGCAGCGCATGGGTCGAAGGGCCCAGTGCTAGACTGACTCTCGGCGGGGTGGCTTCCTCACCCCGAGCGCATGGACGGAGCCACACGGCAGATGGAACGCCTCTTCTACCTCATCCCGATCGTCCTCGTCATCGTGATCCTCTTCGGGGGAGCGACCAAGTTGCCCGAGATCGGCGCCGGCATGGGTCGGGCCATCCGCGAGTTCCGCAACGGCATGGCGGGCGGCCCCGACGCGGGCGCGACGCCTCCGGGAGCGGGCTCGACCGCCGGCTACGACCCGGCCCGGCAGTGGGCGCCCGTGCCCGAGGTGCGGCCGCAGGCCATCGTCCCCGACGACACGCCGCGCAGCTGACAACCCCGACCGGGACATGAGGGGGTCCTGAGGTGGCGCTGGGCATCCTGCGCCGGGGGGCCGGGCCGGCGACCGCCGAGCGCCAGGCGCGCGCCGAGCGGCGCATGACCGCCGTCGAGCATCTCGAGGAGCTGCGCCGCGCCCTCATCGTCTCGGTGGTCGCCTGGGCGGCCGGGATCGCGGTCGCCGGCGTCTTCAACCACCTCCTGCTGAGCGTCCTCGAGTACCCGCTGACCCGCCTCCTGGCCCAGCACAACCACCTGCTCTCCAAGCCGATCATCACCAGCCCCACCGAGCTGGTGACCATCCCCATCGAGGTGGCCATGGTCGGCGGCCTGGTGCTCGCCCTGCCGGTGATCCTCTGGCAGCTGTGGACCTTCGTGGCGCCCGGCCTGCGCCCGGTGGAGCGGCGCTTCGCGCTGCCCTTCGTCGCCTCGGCCCTGCTCCTCTTCGCGGCCGGGGGCTGCGTCGCCTACTTCCTGATGCCCCTCTGGCTCAATCTGCTCACCGCCATCATCGGCAGCAACGCGGTCTTCTTCCCCGACCTCAACCAGTACCTCTCCTTCCTCACGCTGCTCATCGTCGCCTTCGGGATCACCTTCGAGCTGCCCATCGTCATCGTCCTGCTCGGACTGCTCGGCGTCGTCTCCTCGGCGTGGCTGCGCCGGCAGCGCAGGTGGGCCTGGCTGGTGATCGTCGTCGGCGCGGAGCTGGTCACGCCGGGTGTCGACCCGGTCACGCCGCTCTTCCTGGCCATCCCGCTGCTCGGCCTCTTCGAGGTCTCGGTGCTGGTCCTGGCCAAGCCGCTCCGGCGCTGAACTCCCGTACACTGCCTCGGCCATGCGCCCGGACGGCCGCGCCCCCGAGGAACTTCGCCCCACCGTGATCGAGGTGGGCGTGCTGCCCTACCCCGAGGGCAGCTGCATGATCTCGACGGGTCTGACCAAGGTGCTCTGCTCCGCCACCGTCGAGGAGCGCGTGCCCCCCTTCCGCAAGGGGAGCGGCCAGGGGTGGGTGACCGCCGAGTACGCGATGCTGCCGCGCAGCACCCAGACCAGGACCGAGCGGGAGGGCCGCAAGGGGCGGATCGACGGCCGGTCCCAGGAGATCCAGCGGCTCATCGGGCGCAGCCTCCGAGCCGCGGTCGACTTCTCGGCGCTCGGGGAGCGCTCCATCCTCATCGACTGCGACGTCATCGTCGCCGACGGTGGCACCCGCACCGCGGCGATCACCGGGGGCTACGTGGCCCTCGCCCTCGCCGTCCGGTCGCTGGAGGAGGCGAAGGTGGTCGGGCCCAAGGTGCTGCGCCGTCACGTGGCGGCGGTTTCGGCGGGGATCGTGGGGGGTGAGCCGCGGCTCGACCTCTGCTACCTGGAGGACGCCGCGGCCGGCACCGACCTCAACTGCGTGGGGGCCGATGACGGTCGCTTCATCGAGATCCAGGGGACGGCGGAGGGCGCCCCCTTCAGCCGCCAGGAGCTCGACCGGCTGCTGGCGCTCGCCGACGTCGGCATGAGCCGCCTCTTCATCACTCAGGCCCAGGCACTGGGGACCGAGGCCCAGACGGAGTGAGGGTGGCGGTGGCGAGCCGCAACCCGGGCAAGCTCGCCGAGCTGCGGCGGCTGCTCGCCGGGCCGGAGTGGGAGCTGGTCGACCTGGACGGCGCCGGCTTCTCGGGGGAGCTGGAGGAGCCGGGAGCGACCTACGAGGAGAACTCCCTGCTCAAGGCGCAGGCCGTCTGCTCCGGCACCGGGCTGCCCGCCCTCGCCGACGACTCGGGCATCGAGGTGCCGGCGCTGGGCGGCTGGCCGGGTCCGGCCTCGGCCCGCTGGATGGGGGCGGCGGCGAGCGACGTCGACCGGCTCCACGGCCTGCTCGCCGAGGTGGAGCGGCGCTGCCCGGACGACCGCCGCGCCCGCTACGTCTGCGTGGTCTGCCTCGCCCGCCCGGGACGGGCGCCGCTGTCGGCGCGGGGGGAGACCACCGGCGTCCTGGTCGCGCCCCGCGGGAGCGGCGGCTTCGGCTACGACCCCGCCTTCCGGAGCGACGACCTCGGCATCACCTTCGGAGAGGCGAGCGCCGAGGCCAAGGACGGCGTCAGCCACCGTGCCCGTGCCCTCCGCACCCTGCTGGCCTCGCTGGAAGCGGAGCACACATAGGCACGTTCCGCGTGGCGGGGTGAGCCGAGCGCGGCACCCCGGGGTGGGCGCGCATCGTCGGCGCGCCGAAGGGGCGAGCGCCCCCCGAGGGGCGGCGAGCCACTGCCAGCAGGAGAGGGGCCCCCGCGCTGCTTGCGGCGTGGGGAGCCGGGGTATGCTCCGAGCGATTCCATCCATCGCCGCATGGCGCCCGGCAGCCCAGAGCGCTCGTGCACCCGGAGAGCTGAACCGTGGCAGATCACGACGCCGAGCGTGAGTACGACATCGTCATCGTCGGCGGGGGGCCCGCCGGGCTGACCGCCGCCCTCTACGCCGGCCGCAACAAGGTCCGGGCGGCGCTGCTGGAGGCCAAGGGCGCGGTCGTCGACGGGGCCCTGATGGGCGCGGGCGGACAGCTCCTCAACACCGAGCTGATCGAGGACTACCCGGGGGTGCGGTCGATCCTCGGCCCCGACCTCGCCGAGATCATGGCCGAGCAGGCCCGCCAGTTCGGCACCGAGATGATCGCCGCCTCCGTGGAGAGGATCCGGGTGGAGCCCGACGGGACCAAGGTGGTGGAGACCGACCAGGGCGAGCTGCGCGCGCCGGCCGTGATCATCACCGCCGGGGGAAACCCCCGCAAGCTGGGCGTCCCCGGCGAGGCCGAGCTCGCCGGCGTCGGCGTCTCCTACTGTGCGGTCTGCGACGGCGCCTTCTTCCAGGGCGCCCACCTCGCCGTGGTGGGCGGCGGTGACGCCGCCGTCGAGGAGGGCGTCTTCCTGACCCGCTACGCAAGCCGGGTCACCATCATCCACCGCCGCGCGGAGCTCCGCGCCCAGCCCATCCTGGTGGAGCAGGCGCGCGAGAACCCCAAGATCGACTTCCTCCTCGACACCGTCGTCGAGGCCATCGAGGGCGACCGCAAGGTGGCCCAACTCCGTCTGCGCAACACCGTCACGGGCCAGGTCTCCAGCCTCGAGGTGGGCGGGGTCTTCATCTTCATC
>Ga0326727_10012494_pt1 | contig 19307 bp, 14 predicted proteins | sample MB2enrmetagenome_FD_207643 | JGI IMG/M metagenome (GOLD analysis project Ga0326727, IMG submission 207643) | Lab enriched peat soil microbial communities from McLean, Ithaca, NY, United States - MB29MY | ecosystem: Environmental > Terrestrial > Soil > Wetlands > Peat | place: USA: New York...
GGTCGGGCATTTCGGCGGGGTACGATACCAATCAAACTGGTGGTTTGTGTGATTCCTGGGGGAAACTGGCCCTGGAGCCCCGGGCGTCTGAGCCCCGGGCGTCTGAGCCCCGGGCGTTTGAGCCCCGGGCGTTTGAGCCCCGGACGTTAGCCCGGGGATCGGTGTTCGGGTAACTGCGGTTTTGCAAAGAACTCAGCTCATCCCCGGGCTGACGCCCGGGGCTCACAAAATGCTCACAAGGCGCGCACCCTCCCAGGACCGTACAGGTTCATTTAGAATGGAGGCTTGCCGATTGTCGCTACCCGGGCCTTCCAGCCGTAGGAGTCCTATGTCCTCGATGCAAGACCTGCTGCGGCAGATTCCCTCCGTGGAGGGGATTCTTCAGGATGACCGGCTGGCGGAGGCCGCCCGCGGCGTTCCGCGGAAGATCGTCTTGGAGTGCGTGCGCGCGGCCGTCGAAGAGGCCCGGGCTGCCCTCGTGGCGGGATGCGCCCGGCTCCCCGCGGAAGCCGCCCTCCGCGATCAGATCCTGGCCGCGGCCCAACGGTCCATTCGGGCGATGGTGGGGCCGTATTATCACCGGGTGATCAACGCCACGGGCATCGTCCTGCACACGGCCCTGGGCCGCGCGGCACTGCCCGCCGCGGCCATCCGCCAGATCGCCGGCGAGCTGTGCGGATACTCGCTCCTACAGGCCGACCCGGCCACCGGCCGCCGGGCGAAGCGCGACGCGCGGATCCAATGGCTCTTCCAGCAGCTTACCGGCGCCGAGGCGGCCACGGTCGTCAACAACAACGCGGCGGCCACCTGGATCGCCCTGAGCACGGTCGCCGCCGGCCGGGAGGTGATCGTCTCCCGCGGGCAGCTCGTGGAGATCGGCGGTTCGTTCCGCCTGCCGGACGTCATGGCGGCCAGCGGGGCCAGGCTGGTCGAGGTCGGCACTACCAACAAGACCCACGCCCGCGACTACCACCAGGCAGTTACTAGCCAGACGGCGGCCATCCTCCGCGTCCACCCCAGCAATTACAAGATTACCGGCTTCACGTCCGAAGTGCCGCTGGAGGAGCTGGCTGGCATCGCCCACGAGCACTCGCTGGTGCTGATCGACGACGTGGGGGCCGGCGCCCTGGTGGACCTGGAGCCGCTGGGGCTGGACGCGGGGCCCACCTTGGCCGGCTCGATCCGCGGCGGGGCCGACCTGGTGCTCTCCAGCACGGACAAGCTGATCGGCGGCCCGCAAGGCGGCGTGATTCTCGGCAAGGCCCCGCTGGTCGAGGCCGTCCGCAAGAATCCCATGGCCCGCATCGTCCGCGTGGGCAAGCTCACCTTGGCCGCCCTGGAGGCCACGCTGCTTGTGTTTTTCGACCGGGAGCGGGCGCTAGCCGAGGTGCCGACCCTGCGGATGGTCTGCCGGCCGCTGGAGGACATTGCGGCGGCAGCCCGGCGGATTGCTGAGGCGATCCGCCGAGCCGTGCCCGCCGCGGCGGTGGCGGTGGTGGATGGGGTTTCGCAGATGGGAGGCGGCTCGCTGCCCGGCCAGGACCTGCCCACGCGGCTGGTGGCGGTCGGGTCGGCCGGGGTCGGCCCGGACGAGTTGGCCCAGCGGCTCCGCGGCGGCAGCCCGAGCGTCTTCGCCCGCATCTCCGCCGACCGGGTCCTGCTTGACCCGCGGACCGTGTTGGACGGCGAGGAGGAGCCGCTGGCCGCAGCGGTGGTCGCGGCGTTGGACGTTTAGCGGGCGGGCTTGGTAAACGAGTCCCCTCTGCCAGAGGGAGAGGGGAGCCGTTATGGACCAAATCAATATCACCATCGGCACGGCGGGGCACGTGGACCACGGCAAGACCGCGCTGGTAAGGTGCTTCACCGGCTGCGAGACCGACCGCCTGAAGGAAGAACAAGAGCGGGGCATGTCCATCGAGCTGGGCTTCGCCCCCTGTACGGTCGCCGGACTGCAACTGGGCATCGTCGACGTGCCCGGCCACGAGGACTTCGTCAAGACCATGGTCGCCGGGGCGGGCGGCATGGACGGCGTGATCCTGGTGGTGGCCGCCGACGACGGCGTGATGCCCCAGACCCGCGAGCACCTCGACATCCTCACGCTGTTGGGCATCCGCCACGGCCTGGTGGCCTTGACGAAGATCGACCGCGTGGACGCTGAGCACCGCGAGATCGCCCGGCTGGACGTGGCCGACTTCGTCCGCGGCACGTTCCTGGAGGGGGCGCCGATCGTGCCCCTGTCGAACACGAGCGGCGAGGGTTTTGAGCAGTTCTACGAGGCCCTGGCCGCCCTGGTCGGCTCGATCCGGCCGAAAGCGGCCGACGGCGTGTTCCGCCTGCCGGTCGAGCGTGCGTTTTCCGTGCCGGGCTACGGGACCGTGGTGGCCGGCATTCCCTTGGCCGGCTCCGCCCGCACCGGCGACGAAGTCGTGCTCCTGCCCGGCGGGGCCACCGGCCGCATCCGCCGCATCGAGGTCTACGGCCACACCAGCGACACGGTGCTGGCCGGCCAGTGCGCGGCCATCAACCTGGGCCACTGGGACCACCATGCCATCCACCGCGGCAATACCGTGGCCACGCCGGGCTATTTCGCTCCGCACGAATGGTATGCGGCCAGCCTGCGGCTTCTGCCGCGGACCCGGCTGGCCCTGAAGAACGGCAGCGAAGTCCGCTTCCACACCGGCACCTCGGAGGTGACCGCTGTCGTCTACGCCGTCCAGGGCAGCCGCATGGAAGGGGGCAACGATTACCTGGTGCAACTCCGTACCGCGGAGCCGGTGGTGGCCGGCCCCGGCGACCGCTTCGTCGTCCGCCGCCTCTCGCCGGTCGAGACCATCGGCGGCGGGATGATCCTGGAAACCACCGCCGGGCGGCTGAAACGCAACCGCCCCCAGGTAATCGACGACCTGCGGGAGCGGGCCCAGGCCGTGCCGGACGACCGCCGCTTCGTCGAATACTGTCTGCGGAAGGCCCCCGCGCGGGCCGCCGGGCCGGCGGAGCTGGCCGCCCGCGCCAAGCTCCCGCAAGACCGCCTCGGGGCGATCCTCACCGAGCTGGTGGGCCAACAGAAGGCCATGCTCCTCGGCCCGGGGCTTTACATGCACCACGACACGGCCCAGGAGTGTGCGGCGGCGATGCTCCAGGCGATCGAGGAGTTCCACCGCCGCTTTCCCGAAAGCCCGGGCATCCAGCCGGACGAGCTGCGGCAGTCCTGCGGGTTGGAGAAGTCCGTACTGGAGGGCCTGGTGGCGATGTTGGCCGGCCAGGGGCGGCTGGCCCAGCGGAGCGGCCGGCTGGCCTCGCCGCGGCACCAGGCCACTTTCTCAGACGAAGACAGCCGGCGGCTGGAGAAGATCGAGGGGCTTTTTCGCCAGGCCGCGTTCAGCCCGCCCAGCCCGGAAGAGATCGCCGCCCAAACCGGCGAGCCCGCGGCGGCCGTCCGCAAGGCGGTGGGCATTCTCCGCGAGCACGGCCGGCTGGTGCAGGTGGAAGACTTGTGGTTTCACCGGGAGGCGGTCGACCGGGCCCGCCAGCTCCTGCTGGAGCACTTTCGCCGCGAGGGCCGGCTGGAGAGCGTCGATTTCAAGTATCTGCTTAATACGACGCGGAAGTTCGCTTTGCCGCTCTTGGACTATTTCGATCGCATCGGCGTGACCCGCCGCAGCGGCAACACGCGGTTCCTGGGCACGGCGAAGGAATAGGGCCTTGTATCCGGCACGTCGCGAGCAGGACTCTAGGCGGGGAAAAAGTGGCAGCCACCAGAGGTAGAATTACGGAAAGGCGACGCCGCTTCGAGGAGTGATTCAAGATGCAGGATAATCCACACGGGTCGCCTGGAGAGGCACAGAAAGAAGACGCAGGGCCCAGGGGCGCCGGCGGTGAAACCCCGCACCACCCTGGCATCCGAGGAAGTATTGCGGGCGCATGTGCGTTGCTAGTATGTGCGTTGCTAGTTTGGGACGTTGTGCTCACCGGAAGCTTCCTGACGTCATATCTTGCCTGCCCGATCTGGTTTCTCGTCAGCGTCGTCAAGAGCGCGATACAGCGTCCGGGGTGGAGACTCGCTCTTCTCAGGATTGCGGTTCCTGCGCTGACGCTGGGGCTCGTCCTCGGCAATAACGCCCTGCAATGGAAGATCGCGGAGGCAAACGCCGAGCGGATCATCGAGGCTTGCGAGGAATTCCGCGTCGCCACCGGGAATTATCCGAGGAAACTTCAGGACCTCGTGCCTGGGTACTTGAAGTCTGTCCCACGGGCGAAGTATTGCCTGATTTATGGCGAGTTCATGTACTGGAACGAGGAGCAAATCCCCGCCATGCTCGTGTGGTGTAAGATTCTGCCGTTCGGCAGCAGGATCTATACCTTTGCAGACCGACGATGGGGTTACCTCGATTAGCCAGCGTGGAATAATGACACTTATGGATGCCACAATCGCGGAAAATGAAGGACCGGATTTCCCGCCGCTCGACAAGGACGGCACTTGTGAAGGGTTGCCGTTCCTTCGCGCTTCAATTGCGCGGGACATCATCCGCGAGCGAAGGGAACTTGGCCTGACCCAGGTTCAATTGGCCAAACTGGCGGGAATTCGCCAGGAGACCCTTTCTTGGTAGGTCCCGCTTGCCGAGCGGGACTTTGCGCGCCGATAATGTCCGTTTGCCGTTCGAGTCCCTTCCGGCAGAAGGGACCTACTGCACACGGAGTGTGCCGGATACGCTCGTTCCAGCCCAGTTCCTGAGAGGACAATCCCATGTTCAACGCTGACGACGTATTGCACGCCAAGCAGGAGCGTATCGAGCAGTTGCACCGCTGCCGGGCGGGACGGACGGCCCTGCTGGTGATCGACATGCAGCGCGGCTTCCTGGAGGCGGGGGCCGCCTTGGAAGTGCCGCAAGGACGAGCGATCGTGCCGAACATCCGGCGTTTGATCGAGGTCTGCCGCCACCCGCGACCATCTTCGATGGTGCCCGGTACCCGGGCGATTCCCGTGGTACACACGCGGTTCGTCTACGCCACCGCGATCCCTTGCCTGCGCGGCGATCCCTTCGGCCCGGAACACCTGCCCGCAGGTCCCGGCTCCGCGGTCGGCTTCGGGCGGCCCTCCAGCAACTGCCTGGTCGGCGAGGATGCTCCGCAGGGGGCGAACTCGGGCGAGACCGTCACCGAGTTGGCGCCGAGGCCCGGGGAGCTGGTGGTTGCCGGTCACACCTACGATAAGTTCTACGGCACGCCGCTGGATCTGGCCCTCCGCAGCCAGGACATCCGTTACCTGCTGGTCACCGGCGTGACCACCGACATCTGCGTGAACAGCACGGTGCTGGCCGCCGCCGCCCGCGACTACCGGGTGACGGTGGTCACGGACGGCGTGGCGACATTGTGGCCCGAGATCCAGCAGGCCTGCTTCGACATTTGGCGGCGAAAGTTTGCCCGGCTGAGAACGGCGGCCGAAATGGAGGAAGAGCTGAACAGCCTCCACTGAGGGCGTGTCTTGAAACCCTCTCCTCTGCCCCTGGGAGACCGTAGGGTGGGTCGAGGCCGCAAGCCGCTGGTGGGACTTTGCCAACCGCGAAACTCTAACTAGCGGGACTGAATGTGGCACCTGCGGCCGAAGACCCACCACCGTTGCGGTTTGCTTGTCCCACCCTACAAGTTGGTGAGCCTACTTCTTCATCCCCGTCTTGTTCCAATAGATTACCAGGTTGTGGGTGTTGCGACCGGAAGCGACGATGTCGGGCCGGCCGTCGCCGTCAAGGTCTGCCACCTTCAAGTCCTCGCAGGCCATCGTGTTGTCGTCGATCACGTGAGATTTCCACGGTGAGGCGGGAGAATCGGGCGGCACGTAGAGCCTGATCCCGACCTTCTTCTTGGCGTTCGGGTTTCGCCAGCCGACGACGATCTGGTCGCAACCGAGCCCCAGGAGATCGGCGCAAGCCAGGCCGTGTCCTTCGTGCAGGTCGTCGGCGAGCACGCTCCGCTGCCAGGATCCGTCTGGGCCGGACGGCGTATAGACGACCAGCATGTTGCCATGCCAGGGTTCCACTGCCGCCAGGAAACGGCCCGCACTGCACTTGCCCATGCGGACCTCGCTGGCAGCCCCCTTGCTGCCCGAGGTGATTGCCTGTTTCGACCAGGCGTCGCCGCGGCGGCGGAGCAGGGCGATGCCCTCCAGCCCGCCCAGCAGGATGTCTTCGCCGCCGCCTTCCCAGTGCACCAGGTCGAAGTTATGGGTGACGTGCATGGAATCGTCGATCAGGTGGGTGGTCCACTGCCCGTGGGGGTCGGCGGGCACGTCGTAGGCCAGGATGCGCGCGCCGGCGCCCTGGCCGTTCTTATTACCCCGGCCGTGCAGCGGCGCCACGACAAGCTGGTACTTCCCATCCGCCGCCTTGATCCAAGCCATGCGATGCACCGTGGGCTCGTGGTCGAGCTTGACGGGCTCCCAGCGCGCGGCGGGGTCTTTGGGACGGAGCAGATAATATACGGCCCCGCTGCGGCTGAGGTCGCTGGTCTCCGCGGGATTCCAGTTGGCGCCCACAGCCACTGCGACGCGGCCGTCGCCGTGGATATCGCGGGCGGTGATGCACACGTCGTCTTGCGGCGTCAAATCGGCCGCCATCACGAACTTCTTCCAGTCGCCGTTGCGATACCAGACGATTTGCCGCTTGTCGGCCAGCAGGATGTCCGGCTTGCCGTCGCCGTCTACGTCGCCAATCGCCACGCCATAGCCGATCGCCACCGTGCTGTCGATCGTCTGGGCCTCGAACTTGGGCAGCGGGGGCTCCGCAGCCAAAGCACAACTCGCAAGGCCAAGGGCAAAGCACAAGAAAGCGGGCGATAATTTCTTCATCGGTCCAACCTCCCAGACAGTGGAATTCCAGCTACTTTTCGGTTGCCATCGTGGTAATCTTAGGGCGACGGTCCCGGCCTTGCCAGGCAGAAAAAACATAACCCCCGGGGAGTGTTGTGCTTACACAAAGCGGGTTTCCGCACACCCGCAGGCATTTGTGAGCGCGGTCAGCGGCGCCTCCGGGTTTTCCTGATGGCCAGACCAAGAATTTGCTGATTTTCGCCCGCGACAGACCTGCTAAAAAAGCGTATACGGGGCCGCTTGTGCCGCGACTGATATACTTCGTCTTTCCAGGAGGTGTTGCCATGTCCGTCGTTGAAAGCCAGCAAGTGTCAAGTGAGGGACAGCCGGAGGCCGAGCGTCTCGGCGTCCTGCAAGGCAAGACGGCCTTGATCACGGGGGGATCGCGGGGGATCGGCCGTGCCGCGGCCCTTGCCCTGGCCCGACTCGGCGCCAACGTGGCGGTGAACTACCAGTGCTCGACCGAGGCCGCCAAGGACGTCTGCTGCCTGGCCGGGGAGTTCGGCGTTCGCGCCAAGTCCTTCCGCGCCGACGTCTCGAAGGCCGAACAGGCCGACCCGATGGTGCAGATGGTGCTCGAAGAGTTCGGCCGCGTGGACATCCTGGTGAACAACGCGGGCATTACCCGCGACAAGTCGTTCTTGAAGATGACGCGATCGATGTGGGACGAGGTGCTGGGGGTGAACCTGACCGGTCCTTTCAACATCACGCACGCCGTGCTGGCGGGGATGGTGGAAGCGGGTTGGGGGCGGGTGATCAACATCACGTCGGTCGTGGGCCAGACCGGCAGCTTCGGCCAGGCGAACTATGCCGTCACCAAGGGCGGCCTGATCGCCTTCACGATGACGCTGGCCCGCGAGGTCGCCCGCAAGGGCGTGACCGTCAACGCCGTCGCCCCCGGCTACATCGAGACGGACATGACCAAGGACGTGCCGGCGCTGACGCTCGATACGGTGAAAGCGATGACCCCCATGGGGCGGCTGGGAAAAGCGGAAGAGGTGGCGGCGGCCATCGCCTTCCTGGCTTCGCCCGGCGCCAGCTACATCACCGGGCAGGTACTGGCCGTGAACGGCGGGATGTACATGTAACAGGAGGTAGGGAACATGGCGATCCAAGTCATTGAAGTGGCGTTGAAGTGCCGCGTGCCGCGCTCCGAAGCGGAGGACTACGTCATCCGCCTGCGCCGCGGCGAGGAGCAGCTCCCGCTGCCCGAGACGCTGGGGCTGAAGTGCAAGGACGCCTTCGACACCAACGAGACCATGGACCCGGAGACCGCGGGCCTGCGCGTGGGCTTCTGGTAGTGCGGGCGGGGGTGGGGCATTTCGCAAGGGGACAGTCCCATTTTCGTCGAACGAAAACTGGGACAGTCCCCCAGTTGAGGATTCGCGGGGCTTACCGCAGCAAGCGGCCGCCGTTGATGTCGATGGTCGCCCCGGTCATGAAGCTTGTCAGCGGACTGGCAACGAAGGCGATCACGCGCGCGATCTCTTCCGGCTCGGCAAAGCGGCCGGTGAGCAGGCTCTTCCGGGCATAATCGGGGGGCAAAGTCGTCGCGGTCAGCCGGCCCATTTCGGTCAGGGTCATGCCCGGGGCCACGCAATTGACGCGGACGTGCGGGGCCAGCGCGCGGGCGGCGCTTTTCGTCAGATTGATCAGGCCCGCCTTCGCCGCCGCGTAATGGGCATGGTGCGGCACGCCGGTCTGGCCGGCCACCGACGCGACCGCGACCACCGCCGCGCCGGCTCGCAACAGGGGCCGGGCCGCCCACAACACGTGGAACGGGCCGCTCAGGTTGACGGCGATGATCCGCGCCCACTCGTCGGGCGTGAGTTCCGCCAGCGGCGTGTTGCTGCTCTCCCCGGCGCAGAGGATCAGCAGGTCGAGTCCCTCAAGCTGCTCGCGCAGGCCTGCCAGGGCGGCGGCGACTTCGTCCGGGCTGGCGACGTCCATGCCGAAAAGCCACGCCCGGCGGCCCGCCGCGCGCACGGCCTCCGCCGTGCGTTGGCCGCCGGAGCGGTTCGTGTGGTAGCCGACCGCAACATCGACGCCTTCCGCCGCCAGCACGCGGGCGGTGGCGGCTCCGATCCCGCTGGAGGCCCCGGTGATCAGCGCGATCTTGCCCCTGAGTTGGAGGTCCATGGCTTGTGACTTCCACGCTTCACGGCGTGGCACTGCTGGGCCGCTGCCGCCACGGTTCTCCGCGAAAAACACGCCTCGGCCGGCAGCGGACAAGCAGTGACGCACGAACGGTGACACGGAAACGGGGTCATGCTCCTATCGCCCGGCCCGCAGCGAGGGCACGACGCCGTTGACCAGCGGCAGCGGGCCCTCGCCCGAGAGCATCCGCCGCAGGTGGCCGGCCATGAGCTTCGCGCTGCGGCGGAAGGCGTCGATCGTGCTGCCGGCCAGGTGCGGCACGATGGTCACGTTGTCCAGCCGCAAGAGCGGATGGTCCGCCGGCAACGGCTCGCGGTCGAACACGTCCAGGGCCGCGCCCATGATCCGCCGCTGGGCCAGCGCCTCGACCAGGGCCTGCTCGTCGACCAGGCCGCTGCGGGCCGTGTTCACCAGCACCGCCGTCGGCCGCATCAGGGCCAGCTCCGCGCGGCCGATCAGGTGGCGGCTCTGGTCGGTCAGCCGGGCATGGATCGAAACGACCTCCGACTCCCGCAACAACGTCTTCAGCGGCACGAGCGTCGCCGGCGATGGATCGCCCTGGAAATACGGATCGAAGGCCACGATCCGGCTGCCGAAGGCCGCCAGGTAGCCGGCCACCAGCCGGGCCACCGCTCCGTAGCCGACCAGCCCGACCGTCTTCTCGTAAAGCTCCGGGATCGCGTCGCTGTTGGGAAACGTGCGGCGCCAGTCGCCCTGTTTCAGGCAGGCGTGGGCCCGGGCGATGTTGCGGATCTCGGCGAGGATCATGCCCAGGGTACACTCGGCCACGGCCCGCGCGTTGCGGCCGGGCGTATTCAGCACGGCGATGCCGCGGCGCGTGGCCGCCGCCACGTCGACGTTGTCCGTGCCGCCGCGTAGCACGCCGATCACTTTCAGCTTCGCCGCCGCCTCGATGAACCCTCGGGCCAAGGGCGTGAACTGCACCGTCACGATCTCGAAGTCCGCCACGTCGCCGGCCACGGCGGGCGGAAGCTCGACCGCCTGCGGGCCGCCCTGCTCGATCGCCAGGTTGGCCTTCTGCAAGTCGATCAGCGTGGGGTGCTCCCAACTGCGGACCTCCACGCCGACGCCCAGCTCGCCCAGGGAGGCAAACCCCTGCTGCATGATTTCACGCGGAAGATAGCTATCGCTGATGGCCAGGAGTCGCATGACGGATAAAGGATGAAGGATAAAGGAGGAATGCAGCCGCGGATGGATATCCGCGGAGGGTTTGGGATTTCGGAACTGAAATCTCAAATCTCAAGTCTCGCATCCGGAATCGCCGGCCCGCCCGGCCGATCCCAGCAAGTCGATCTTCTGGTGCACCACGGTCATGATCTCCTGTTTGATGGGACCGAAGACTTCTTGCGGCAGCGGGTCGCAGCGGCACAGGGCCCCGGCAGCCGCCTTGAGCCCCTTGCCCATGGCGATCCGCAGGTCGGCGTAGATGTTCAACTTCGAGACGCCATGCCGGACGGCGTTGCGGATCTGCTCGTCCGGCGTGCCGGAGCCGCCGTGCAGCACCAACGGCACGGGGCTGGCCGCGTCGAGCTCCCGCAGCCGCTCGATATTGAGGTTCGGCAGCGAGCGGTAGACGCCGTGGGCGGTGCCGATCGACACGGCCAAAGCGTCGACGCCCGTCTCTTGGACGAAGCGGGCCACCTCGGCAGGCTCGGTGAGCACCGACTCGCGGCGGACTTTGCACTCCAGGTCCGCGCCGCCGACGTGCCCCAGCTCGGCCTCGACGCTCACGCCCTGCGGCGCCGCGAGCTCGACGGCCGCGCGGGTCAGCCGCACGTTCCGGGCGAATTCCAGCGATGATCCGTCGATCATCACCGACGTGAAGCCGCGATCGACGGCTGCGCGCACGAGGTCGAGGTTGTCGGCGTGGTCCAAGTGCAGGACCACCGGCACCGTGTGATGGCCGGCCACCGCGCGGACCAGGCCGGGCACGTAGGCCATGCCGTTGCCTGCCAGGTCCGGCGCGAGCACCATCATCACCACCGGGGAGCGGCGCGACTGGGCCGTCTCCAGGATCGCCCGGACCATCACGTCCTCCATGCAATCGAAGGCCGGGACGGCATAATGTCCCGCCCGGGCTGGAATCAGCACTTCTCGCAGCGTTGTCAGCATCTTGTCATCTCATCAGCATGCCGCCGGTCACGTCCAGGGTGGCGCCGGTCATGTAGCCGGCCCGCTCCGAGGCGAGGAAAACCACGACGCCGGCCACTTCGGCCGGATCGGCGACCCGACGGAGCGGAATCCGCTCCAGGTAGCGGTCCAGGTCGGTTTCCAGGGCGTGGCGGGCCATGTCGGTGGCGATCATGCCCGGCGCCACCGCGTTGACGCGGATGCCCTGGGCGGCAACCTCGCGGGCCAGCGAGATCGTGAAGGCCACCAGTCCCGCCTTCGACGCCGCGTAGTGGGCATGGCCGCTGGTGGCGCCGTGGAAGGCCGCCTGCGACACGATGTTGACGATGCTCCCCCGGCCAGCCGCCTTCAGCCACCGCCTGACCGCTTCACGGCAGGTCAAAAACGGCCCCGTCAGGTTCACCGCCAGCGTGGCGTGCCACTCGGCCTCGGTCATGTCCCGGACGTAGGCCGTCGGCCAGACGCCCGCATTGTTCACCAGGATATCGGTGCGGCCCAGTTGCGCCTCGACCGCGTCGAAAATCGGCCGGATGTCGGCTTCGCGGCCGAGGTCGCCGGGCACGGCCACGGCGTCGCCGCCGCCGGCGGCGCGAATCTCCTCGACCACGCCCGCGGCCTCGCCGGCCAGGTCGATGCCCTGGGCCGGATCGCGGTAATAATGTACCGCCACGCGGGCGCCTTCGGCGGCCAGGCCGCGGCAGATTGCCCGGCCGAGACCCCGCGAGCCGCCGGTCACCAGCGCGACCTTCTGTTTCAGGTTCAGATCCACGTTCGTCGACCCGTCGTGTGCATTCCGCCCATTGTAATCGATCCGCCGGGTGCCTGACAGCCGCACCCACGAGGATGGCGGCTGTCCGCGGCCAAGGAGCCGAAAGAACAAAGGCCCCCGGCCGGTGCGTCCGCGTTCGTTGCCTCCGGTTGTCAGTCAGGGTTCCTAACAGCTTTTTTCCCCTGACCCATGACGTACGCACGCCACTGCTGGGTGAGTTTCTTCTCGTCCCATCCGTAGACCTTCTCGATGGCCTTCAGCTCGGAATCGCCTTCCCTGATCGCCAGCAGCAGTTTTCCGAACTTGACGGGCTGCTTGTTCAACAGCCCTACCAACGTCCATCCCTCGGCGAAATGCGGCTGCAACATATTGTGGGTATCCATCTCCAGCAACTTGCCCAGCGGCGTCGCACGGTGCATGGCCATGCGCTGTTCTACGAGCAGAACCCACGCCCGCGAGTCCGCGCCCAGGTTCCGGTCCTCCTCGTGGTAGTTCCTCTTGGAGTACATGACGCTGGGCCATCCGGCTACGGCGGCCTCCGCGCTGTCGGCGAATCCCGTTTCCAAGGGATCGCACCGCGGCGGGCCCGCCAGTTGTACAAAGCACATTCCTCCTACGTTAGCCGCTACCTCGCGGCGCGCCCATTCAGGAGATACTTCTCCCACGGAAATCGCCGAAAAATGCCACCAGTCAGATGCCCACCAGTTAAGCTCCCACCCCTTGAGAGCCCGTGATCGGAACTCCGCGTTGCCGCCCGGATTGTCTTTCTCGTCGAAACGCTCCCCGAACAGGTCGAACATGGCCCGGCACCAAGCCTGGTACTCCGCATGGTCCTTCAGGAGGACAATGTGCGTGGAGCGTTTGTCCAGCCCGGAGCGGATCGGCTCCGCGCACTTCGTGTGAAAAAACTTTTCCAGTTTTTGCACGTCCCGCAAGTACGTCTTCTGAGTTTCTTTGGCGGCCCAGAGCGTCACGTGTTGCGACTCCATCGGCTCGATGGCGGCCTTGCTCTTGATGGCAACCTGCTTCATCTCTTTGAGAATCTGGTTGCGCTGCTCGTCGCTGGTAGTCAACCATTTTCCGGGCACCAGCGGCTCGGAGGATGAGTCCTTGATGGCATCGATTTGGGCTGGGCGGAATCCCAGGCGGCGAAGCTCCCCGGCGACCTCGGCCGTGACCTCGAAAGCCCGCCCCTGCTCGGCGACGTTTTCCACGACTTGCTCGGGAGAAACCCGCTCGTGGCGGAGTCGCTGGATATCCTTCAGCGCGAGCCGGGTGTCTTTTCCGTCGCCCTCGGGCGGCTTCGTAGCGTCCTCTGTGGACTGCTCACCGGTCTGGGCCGCCGCGGTGTCTGGTTTCGGCCGGATCGGGCCCTCTTGTTGCCCTCGGGCCGGCGGCAGCGGCCAGACGGCCGCCAGGGCGATGCACGCCGCCCACAGGGCACGATAATCGAGTCGCATGGCACGCCCCGTGGTTCCTGCTGCTTCCGCCCGCTACGAAAACAGATTCGCAGCCCTATGGGAAACTCGTGTAGCTTAAACTGTGGTTGCCGTCGCCGCAATCCTCGTCGTGGCCACATGGGGTGCTTGACAGCCGGCGGGGCGTCCTTGAAGATGGCGGCTATCCGTCACGCCACCAGAGCGCCGCCATGAGTGAACTCAGTTCCGTCCAGCGCGTCCTGCGGACATTGCGGCGCGAGCCGGTCGATCGCATCCCCCACTTCGAGTGGATCATCGACCGCAAGGTCCGCGCGGCCATTTGCCCCGGCGCGACGATGGAAGAGTTTACCGTGCGGATGAACCTGGATGCCATCCTCACCGGCCCGGATTTCAAGAAAGAACAGATCGCCCCAAACCGCTTCCGCAACGAGTGGGGGGTGGTTGTGGAGGATACGGGCGAAGAGCACAGCTATCCGGTCTCCGGGCCGATCCGCACGCTGGAGGACCTGGGCCGCTACCAGCCGCCCGATCCGCACGCGCCGGGCCGCTACGCCAGCCTCGAGCGGCTCGTCGCGCGATACAAGGGCAGGCTGGCCATCGGCGTCCACCTGAACGACGTGTTCTCCATTCCACGCTACCTGGCCGGCTTCGAGGGCCTCATGCTGGCGATGGTCGAGGAGCCGGAGCTGGTCCGCCGCCTGGTGGAGCTGTCGGTCAACGTCAACCTGGAGATGGCCGGGGAGGTGGCGCGGCGGGGCGCCGATTTCGTCTTCACTGGCGACGACTACGCCGCGGCCGAGCGGCCCTTCATGTCGCCCGCGGCGTTCCGCGAGTTCTTCTATCCCGGGCTCGTGCGCGTCATCGGCGGCTGCCACGCGGCGGGCCTGCCCGTTATCAAACACACCGACGGCAACATCCTGCCGCTCTTGGACATGATCCTCGATGCGGGCATCGACTGCCTCGATCCCATCGACCCGATCGCCAAGCTCGACATCGGGGTGATGAAACGGCAATACGGCCAGCGCGTGGCCCTGAAGGGCAATGTGGATTGCGCCCACACCCTCACCTTCGGCAGCGAGCAGGACGTCGTGCGCGAGACCCTCGGCGTCATGCGCAAGGCGGGCGAGGGGGGCGGCCTGATCCTCTCCTCCAGCAACAGCATCCATTCGGCCGTCAAGCCGGGCAATTACCTGGCCATGTGGAACGCCATCCGTATGTACGGCACATACCCCATTTCGCTCGACGGCTGGGGAGAAGAGACCGGCAGCACGTTTTCGTGAAACACGCCAGCCGGGCAACGCCGGGCAAGCCCGGCCGCTAAACTTCTTGATCTGAGATCTCAAATCCAAAATCTCAAATCCAAAATCCAAAATCCCCAGTTCCTGACCCCTCATCCCGCCCCATGGACTATCTCGTCGGCATCGACCTGGGTTCCACCAATCTGAAGGCCGTGATTTACGACGCCGCGGGCAACGGGGTCGCGCGGGCAAGCCGGCCCACCGAGCAATGCCACCCCGATGCCGCACACCCGCAGTGGACCGTCTGGCGGCCCGAGCAGATCTGGGGCGGCGTGGCCGACCTCTTGCGCGAGGCCATTGCCCGGCTCGACGATCCGCGGGCGATCCGCGGCGTGGCCGTCACCGGCATGGGCATGGACGGCCTGCCGCTGTCCGCCGACGGCGCCTGGCTCTATCCGCTGATCAGTTGGCACTGCCCGCGGACCGAGCCGCAATACCGCTGGTGGCTGGAACACGTGGGCCCCCAGCGGCAGTTCGCGATCGGCGGCAACCAGCTCTGGGTGTTCAACACGGCCTTGCGGCTGCTGTGGATGCGCGAGCACGAGCCGGAAATCCTCCGTCGCGCCGAGAAGTGGCTCTTGATCGAAGACTTCGTCAACTTCATGCTCTGCGGCAAACATGCCACCGACTACAGCATGGCCTCGACCACGCTCTTGTTCGACCAGCGGCGGCAGACCTGGTCGGAGGAGCTGCTGGCCGTCTCGGGCATCCAACGGCGACTGTTGTGCGATCCGCTGCCCAGCGGCACGCTGCTGGGCGAAGTCCACGCGGCGGCGGCCCAGGCCACGGGCCTGCCCGCAGGCACCCCGGTGGTCCTGGGCGGTCACGACTACTGCTGCGGGGCCCTGCCGGCCGGCGCTTTTCGGCCGGGCGTCGTGCTGGACGTGCTGGGCACCTGGGAGATGGTCGTCACGGCGCTGCCCGAGCCGGTGCTCACGCCCGCCGCGCAGAAGCTGGGCATCCTCGTCGATTCGCACGTCGCCCGCGGCGTGTGGACCGCCATGGGCGCCGCTGTGGCCGCCGACATGCTGGAGTGGTTCGTCAGGACCTACGGACACACGGATAACAGCCGGCGGCTAACAGCCGCCGGAAAGGATGCGTCGCACGTGGGTGAGGGCCGCATCGACTGGCCGGGCCTCATGGCCACGGCTGCCGCCGCGCCGCCGGGGGCCAACGGCGTGCTTTTTTTGCCTCACATGTCGGGCAGCCACTGCCCCGTCGTCGATCACCGCTCGCTGGGGGCCTTCGTCGGCCTGCGGAACGCCGTCACACAGGGCGACATGCTCCGCGCGGTAATCGAGGGGCTCGACTACCAGTTCCTCCAGATCGTCCGCGGGTTCGAGTCGGGCCTGGGCGTGCGGCCCGAGCGGATTGTGGCCATCGGCGGCCCGACCCGCAACGAATTCTGGATGCAGAACAAGGCCGACGTGGCCGGCCGGCCGGTCGAGGTCCCGCAGTTGGACGAGGCGGTGCCTTTGGGCGCGGCGCTGCTGGCGGGCATCGGCGTGGGCGTGTACCGCGACGAGCAGGAGGCCTTCGAGCGGGTCTGGAAGCCCGGCCGCACCTACCAGCCCGACCCCCGCCGCGCGGCCGAGTACGCCGAGCGGTTCGAGACTTTTGAACAACTCTACCCCGCCCTGCGCGAGCTGAACGCCCGCCTGCACGACCGCGCGGGCCGGTGAGTGCTTCCCACTGCGGACACTACAGCAGTGATTCAGAATGGGGGCGACTTATGACGGTGTGCCACTGCTTCGCAGAAGCAGTGCCAGTCGTTGTGCCTTTTCACGGCTTGCCTTACGGCAAGCCGTGGCACACGTTGGCGACAAATGCGGGCTAATCCGCAATCCCCTTCTTCCGCCACAGGGCGGCCAGGCCACAAGCGGCCGCGGCGGCCAAGAGAGCCAGCGTGTCGGGCTCCGGTGTGGCGTTGGCGCTGCCGCCCAGGGCCGGGATCGCCGTAGCCATGCCGCTGGTCGAGGGCTGCGAACCCAACGGGCCCGCCCCGCCCGAGAGTACGCCCAGCGGCTCGGTGGCGCCCGGCGTGCCCAGCACCGCGGAGCCGTTTGCGCCGATCGACAGCAGCGACCCGCCGGGGATCGCCGAGGCGTTCTCGGCCGCGAGCACCCCGCCGCCGATCGACGTGCCGCCGCTGTACCTGTTGCTGGCGGTCAATGTCAGCGTGCCGCTACCGGCCTCGATCAGGCTGCCGGAGCCGGAAAGCGAGCCGTTGAAGGTCGTGCTGGCGCTGTTATTGCCGACGGTCAGGCTAACGCCCGCACCGGCCGTATTGCCCAGCGTGAGGTTGCCGGAGCCTTGCAGACCGCCGAGCGTTGCCGCCGTGAGGCTGCCGAAGCTCAGGAGGCCGGCACCGCTGGTGTCCAGCGTGCTTTCCAGCAGGGCCGCGGTGTTGCCAAGCGTGAGCGTGCCGCCGCCGACAGTCGTGCCGCCAGTGAACGTGTTGCTGCCCGTAAGGGTCAGCGCGCCGGCTGCACTCTTGATCAGCGAGCCGATGCCGCTGATGGTTCCCGCGAAGACCTGGGCCGAGGGATTCGCAAAACTCAGGGTGGCGTTGTCCGCAATGATGCCCGCGATGTAGCCATTGTGGGATACGCCGTCTCCGAGCTGCAGTACGCCACCGCTGATCGTGGTGCCGCCGCTGTAGGTATTGCTGCCGGCGAGGGTCAGCGTGCCGCTGCCGGACTTGGCCAGGAACCCGTTGCCGCTGATGACGTTCGAGTAGGTCTGAGCGGCGGGGTTGGCAAAGGCCACCGCGGCATTGTCCAGGATATTGCCTTGGACATAGCCGTTATTGGCGGCGCCGTCGCCGAGCTGCAACGTGCCGGCGGATACGGTTGTCCCGCCGCTGTAGGTGTTGCTGCCGGTGAGGGTCAGTGTGCCGGCGCCGGACTTGGTCAGGGACCCGTTGCCGCTAATGACGTTGGAGTAGGTTTGAGCGGCGGGGTTGGCGAAGGCCACCACGGCGTTGTCCAGGATGTTGCCTTGGACATAGCCGTTATTGGCGGTGCCGTCGCCGAGTTGCAGAGTGCCGGCGGATACGGTTGTCCCGCCGCTGTAGGTGTTGCTGCCGGCGAGCACCTGCGTGCCGGTGCCGTTGATGACCAGGCTGATCGTGCCCGACCCAGGGGGTGCCCCGCCGCCGCCCTGGACCATGCCGCTGAAGGTCGTCGAACCGCCGCTGGGGCTGATGGTCAAAACGGATGCGGCGGAATTGCTGTTGATGATGCTACCGCCATTGCCGGGTGTTTTGTCGGACAACGAGACGACCTGCTGACTGCCGCCGCTGAGGTCCAGCGTACCGCCGCTGGCGATCGACAATGCCGTTGTGGCGGGCAAGATGTTGCCGGAAGCAGTGTTTACGATCTCGAAACCGTTGATCGCGCCGTTGTTGTTTACCGCGTATACTTTCACCGCTTGGTTGCCCCCGGTCAGCCCGGTTGCCAGCTCATAGTCGCCAACCGTATAGCTGCTGGTGTTGGTGACCTGGGTATAGCCGGACGGCACTGGGTCCCCTGAAACGTAGTAAGTCGCCCCGCCCAAGGTGACCTGTAGCTCCCGTCCGCTGCCACCGCTCTCAAATGCGCCCGCGTAGGCATAAAGACTGTAGCTGCTGTAGGGGATACTGCTTAGGTTTAGGGTAAAGGTGCTCCCGTTATTGATATAGAGGTATCCGTTGAGGAGTGGAATGCTGCTCCCCGTGCTCCAGCCGCCGCCGGAATAGTTGATGGTGAACGTGGCCGGGGTGTTGGCGCCGGAATTGTCGGTCAGGGCCGTAGGGCTGGCGAAGCTAGTCGCCGACAGGTTCATCCAGTTGTTCATGGTTGCGCCTGGCGCGCCGGACCCGTTGGCGGCGAGATTGTTGGAACCGCTGCCGGCGTTGCCTTCGAAATGGACGCCGATGCTACCGCCGACGACGGGAGGCTGCAGTTTGAGTACGCCGCCGGCGATGACGGTAGGACCGTTGTAGGTGCTGGGGGCGGTCAACGTGAGCGTGCCGCTGCCCTGCTTGGTCAGGCCGCCGCCGCCGCTCAAGTTGCCGCTGTACGTCGCGCTCTGGCCGTTGTTGCCCACATTGAGCGTGACGGCCTGCGAGGCGGCGGTGGCCAGCACGACGTTGCCGGCGCCCGCCAGACCGCCCAGGGTCGGACTGGTGTTGCCCGCGGCGAAGCTCAGCGCGCCGCTGGAACTGAGGTTGACCGTGCTGTTCTCGACCGCCAGGGGATGCGCCAGGTTCAGCGTGCCGGCGTTGATCTGCGCGCCGCCGGAAAAGGTGCTGGAGTTGGAGAGGGTCAGCACCCCGCCGCCGACGATCGCCAGGCCGCCGCTGCCGCCCACAGCGCCGGCAATGGTCATGCTGCCGCCGTTGGTGCCCAGGGTGGCCGTGACGCCGGAGTTGATGACCATGTTCCGTGTGGCGGCAAGGGTAATGTTCGGAGCCCCGGCCTGCAGCGTGGCGTTTCCCGCGAAAGTCAGGTTCGTTGCGGGGCTGGCCGGCGCAGTCCCCAACGAGGTGTCGCCGGCGATATTGAGCGTCCCGGCATTGAGCGTCGTGCCGCCGCCGTAGCTGTTGCTGCCGGAAAGCGTGACGTTGCCGTTGACCACCAGGCCCCGCG